>Ga0102591_1001331_pt1 | contig 34589 bp, 30 predicted proteins | sample AraplaCol_mCL_r2_2_FD_76860 | JGI IMG/M metagenome (GOLD analysis project Ga0102591, IMG submission 76860) | Arabidopsis root microbial communities from North Carolina, USA - plate scrape MF_Col_mCL_r2 (SPADES assembly) (version 2) | ecosystem: Host-associated > Plants > Roots > Endosphere...
CGTTCCGCGCGCACTGGTGAAGAAGGGCCCGATGAGCGCCGAGCAGTACAGCTTCCAGGGCGCCGCGTGGTACTCCAGCGCCGACAAGTACGAGAAGCGCAAATACGACAAGTTCGTCGACGACGGCACACTCGACAAGCAGGTCACCGGCGGCTGGATCGGCATGCTCCAGCACCACTTCTTCGCCGCCTGGATCCCGGGCGCGAACGACACCACCACCTTCTCGCTCGCCACGCCCAGCGGCACCGGCGGCACGCAGTACCTGATCCGCGAAGTCGGTCCGGGCGTCACCGTCGCGCCGGGCGCGAAGGCCGAGACCTCCGCGCGCCTGTGGGTCGGCCCGAAGCTGGTGAAGGCGATCGAAGCGCAGAACGTGCCGGGCCTGGACCGCGCGGTCGACTTCAGCAGCTACAGCATCATGGCCACCATCGCCGGCTGGCTGTTCTGGGTGCTGGAAAAGATCTACGGCCTGGTCGGCAATTGGGGCTGGTCGATCGTTGGCCTGGTGTTGCTGATCAAGCTCGCGATGTACCCGCTGTCGGCCGCGCAGTACAAGTCGATGGCGAAGATGCGCAAGTTCCAGCCGCGCATGGCGCAGCTCAAGGAGCGCTACGGCGACGACAAGCAGAAGCTCCAGATGGCGATGATGGAGCTGTACAAGAAGGAAAAGATCAATCCGGTCGGCGGCTGCCTGCCGATCCTGCTGCAGATGCCGATCTTCCTGGCGCTGTACTGGATGCTGTCCGAATCGGTCGAACTGCGCCACGCGCCGTGGATCGGCTGGATTACCGACCTGACCTCGCGCGATCCGTTCTTCGTGCTTCCGGTGATCAACGTCGCGATCATGTGGTTCACGCAGAAGTTGAACCCGACCACCGGCATGGATCCCATGCAGGCGAAGATGATGCAGTTCATGCCGCTGGTGTTCGGCGTGATGTTCGCCTTCTTCCCCGCCGGCCTGGTGCTGTACTGGGTCACCAACGGTGCGCTGGGCCTGCTGCAGCAGTGGTGGATGATCAAGAAGTACAGCGAAGCACCGGCCAAGGCGTAAGACGCCCCGCCCCATCGCACGAAAGCCCGCCGAATGGCGGGCTTTTCGTTGGGGGCGACCCCAGGGCGCCGGATGCCTGGGACCACCCGGAAGAAATCTCCGACACGCATTGGGACAGCGTTGCATGATGCGCAAGCCGAGAGCCATCCACACAGGCACAGGGACCCCGATGTCACGCAACAACACGCTCGCCGCTGCCACCTTGTCGCTGGGCCTGCTGCTCACGGCCTGCAATGGCGAGCACGCTACCGATGGCACGCAGAAAGCCGCGGTCTTCGAAAGTGCCGCACCGAAATCGCAAACCGCTCCGAGCCCCACGCGCGAGATCCACGAAGCACTGCTCGCGCAACTCGCCAACCATCGCCGCATCATCGTGCTCCTCGCCGACGACAAGTCGCTTGCGCCTGCAACGCGCCAGAGCGCCAGCGCGATCGGGCAGACCCTGTTCCACGAAAACCTCGAACGCCGCGACGGCATGGGCGAGCAGTTCGCCAGACTCCTCGCCGCGAAGAATGCGAACCGCTTCGACGCGATCGGCGCCGAGATCGATTTCATCGAATCCGCGCCGGAGATGTACGACGCCGACCGTCTCGCATTCGTCGAAGTGCTCCGCGACCTGCACGACCGACTCGGCAGCGAAACCTCGCTGCCGGCGATCAAGCTGCGACAGCGCATCGCACAGGACCTGGACGCGCTGGCGGAAATCGAACGCAACTACAGCCGCGAGATCGCCGACATCTTCGGCCGCTTCGGCACGCGCGCGATCGAACTCAAGCGCGAGAAGTGGAACGACTACGTCGCACATCTGCGCAAGCTCTACGACCGCGACGCGCTGCTGCGCGAGTACGGCGTGATCGAGCCGTACCCGATGTCGCTCAAGGACAGCGACCGCGAGATCTTCGGCCGCGACCTGCCGCCCAGGACCGTCGTGCTCACCTTCGACGACGGCCCGCATCGCGCATACACCGAGGAAATCACCGCGATCCTCAAGCGCTACGACGCGCCGGCCACGTTCTTCGAAGTCGGACGAAACCTGGGCAGCGTCGACGCGAACGGGAAGGCGACGCTCGGCCCGATGGCCTCGCTCAGCCGCGACCTGATCGAACAGGGCTACACCGTCGGCAACCACAGCCTCACGCACGCGCAACTGTCGCGCGAAAGCGGCGCGGCACTGCGCAGCCAGATCCTCGATACCGACACGCTGCTGCGCGATATCGACGCCAAGCGCGCGCCTCTGTTCCGCTTCCCGTACGGCGCGCGCAACGCCGAGGGCCTGCAGATCCTGGGGGAGGCGAAGCTGAAGTCGGTGATGTGGAACATCGACTCGCTCGACTGGGCCGATCCCGTTCCCGACTCCATCGCGCAGCGCGTGCTCCAACAGGTGAACGCGCAGCAGCGCGGCATCGTGCTTTTCCACGACATCCACGAACGCACCGTCAAGGCGCTGCCGCAGATCCTCGACCGTCTCGTCGCCGACGGCTACCGCTTCGCCGCGTGGAACGGTCGCGATTTCAGCGTTGCGAACGAGCCCGCCGCACAGCAGACCGTCACCACCGGATACGACCGCTCGTGGGCGATCGTGATCGGCATCGACGACTACGCACGCTGGCCCAAACTCGGTTACGCGGCCAACGATGCCCAGGCCATCGCCGATACGCTGCGCACGCAGTTCGACTTCCCCTCGTCGAATGTAATCGTGCTGAAAAACGGCGAAGCGACGCGCAACAACATCCTCGCCGCCTTCCACGATCGACTCGCGCACGGCGGCTTGAACCGCAACGATCGCGTGTTCGTGTTCTTCGCCGGCCACGGGGCGACGCAGCGACTGGCCTCGGGGCGCGAGCTGGGCTACATCATCCCGGTCGATTCCGACCCCGACCGCTTCGCCAGCGACGCGATCGCGATGAGCGATATCCAGAACATCGCCGAGAGCCTGCCCGCCAAGCACGTCCTGTTCGTGATGGATGCGTGTTACAGCGGACTGGGCCTCACGCGCGGCGCGGGCAGCAGCGCATTCCTTCGCGAGAACGCGCGACGCACCGCGAGGCAAATGCTGACTGCCGGCGGCGCCGACCAGCAGGTCGCCGACAGCGGGCCGGACGGGCATTCGGTCTTCACCTGGGTCCTGTTGCAGGCGCTGTCGGGGCCGGGCGATCTCAACGGCGATGGCCTTATCACCGGCACGGAACTGGCCGCATACGTCGCACCGACCGTCTCGGGCATTTCGCAACAGACGCCGGCATTCGGCTCGCTGCCCGGCTCGCAGGGCGGCGAGTTCGTGTTCCAGATTCCGCACCGCGAGGAGTTCCTCACCGCCAACACGCAGCAGTTGTCGAGCGACGCGATCGACCTCAACCGCCAGGTTGAAGCCGTTCGCCCTGCCGACGATGCGAAGCCGGTCGTCGTCACGAACCTGCAAGGCGCGCAGGAAAAGCTCGTCGTGCCTGCCGCGGGCGCCGTTTCGGATCGCGAACGCGCGCAGCGTGCCAACGATCGCGGCCTGCAGCTGTACAAGGAAAAGCGGTACGTCGAAGCGGAGGCCGAGTTCACCGAGGCGCTGAAGCTGCGGCCGGATTTCGCGCTAGCCGCGAACAACCTGGGCTTCCTCTATTACCGGCAGGGCCGCTACCAGCAGGCGGCACGCTGGCTGGAAAACACGCTGAAGATGGACCCCTCGCGGGCCGTGGCATATCGCAACCTCGGCGATGCGTACAGGCAGCTCGGCGACAAGGAAAAGGCGTCGCGCGCGTATCGTACGTACCTGGAGCTGCAACCGGGCGGCGCCGCCGCCGCCGAGGTCAGCGAGCAACTGAGGAAGATGTGACCACGTACCTGCCGAACGAATCCGATCGCGACACCATCGCCGCGATAGCCACCGCCCCGGGTGCGGGCGGTGTCGGCATCGTGCGGCTTTCGGGTCCGCGCTCGCGTGCCATCGCACAGGCATTGAGCGCTCGCGAACTCTCGCCTCGCCAGGCGCACTACGTGCGTTTCCGCGACGAAAACGGCGAGACGATCGACGACGGCATCGCGCTCTACTTCGCCGCACCTGCCAGCTACACCGGTGAGGATGTGGTCGAATTGCAGGCGCACGGCAGCCCTGCCGTGCTGCACGAACTCGTGGCGCGTTGCGTCGCACTCGGCGCACGCCGCGCGAGGCCGGGCGAATTCAGCGAACGGGCGTTCCTCGAAGGCCGCCTCGATCTGGCGCAGGCCGAAGCGGTCGCGGACCTGATCGCGGCTGCCGACGTGCGCGCCGCGCGCGCCGCGCGGCGTGCGCTGGACGGCGAGTTCTCGCGTCGCGTCGAAGCCATCGGCGATGAACTGCTCGCGATACGCGTGCACGTCGAGGCCGCCATCGACTTCGCCGACGAGCCCATCGACACCCTCGGCGGTGCGCAGCTGCGCGCACGTCTCGGTGACACCGCGCTCGCGCTCGAGGAACTGCTCAAAGCCGCCGAGCGCGGCCGCCGCCTTCGCGACGGATTGCACGCCGTCATCGTCGGTCCGCCGAACGCTGGCAAGAGTTCACTGCTCAACGTACTGGCCGGCAGCGACCGCGCCATCGTCACCGACATCGCCGGTACCACGCGCGACCTGCTGCACGAGACCATCCGCATCGACGGTGTCGAACTGACGCTTGTCGATACCGCCGGCCTTCGCGAAGGCGGGGATGTCATCGAACGCGAAGGCATGCGCCGCGCGCGTGGCGAACTGCAACGCGCGGACCTCGCGCTGGTGGTGCTCGACGCGCGCGATCCCGAAGGAGGACGTGCGGCAGTGAGCGACGCGATCGCCGACGTACCGCTGCATGTGTGGGTGCACAACAAGGCCGATCTGCTCGATCGCGACATGCCCGAAGCGCACGCCGCACTGAAGGTTTCGGCGCGCACCGGCGCCGGCATCGAGGCGTTGCACCAACGCCTGCGCGAACTCGCGCAGGGAAACGCCGATGCGGCGGGCGAGGGCGCGTTCACCGCGCGCGCGCGCCACGTCGATGCGCTGGCGATCGCGCGCGAACATCTGGCGCAGGCGCGCGCGGAGCTGGATAGCGAAGCGCTCGACCTTGCCGCCGAATCGCTGCGGCTGGCGCACGACGCGCTCGGCGAGATCACCGGCCGCGTTCACGCAGACGACCTGCTGGGCCACATCTTCTCCAGCTTCTGCATCGGCAAGTAGACCCCCGCACCTTTGACGTGGATCAAGGCGCACCCCACGCGTGCGCGGGAGAGTGCGCGCACTCCCCAAGCCGAGCGCGCGCATGCAAACCATCGAAACCGACGTGATCGTCATCGGCGCGGGCCCCGCCGGCCTGTGCCTGGCGCGGGCGCTCGACGGCAGCGGCCTGCGCGTGACCGTGCTGGAGCGCGAAGACGAGGCGGCACTGCGCACGCCGAAGTTCGACGGACGCGAGATCGCGTTGACGCAGCGCTCCGTTCGACTGCTGCGCGACCTGGGCATCTGGCCGAAGCTGCCGCCGGACGAATGCCACCCACTGTGCGAGGCACGCGTGTTCGATACCGATGTGCACACGCCCCTGCAGGTTGGCGGCGGCGACGAACCGCTGGGCTGGCTCGTGCCGAACCATGCGATCCGCGCGGCGGCGTTCGAGGCGACGATGGGTTCGCGCGACGTGGAACTGCATGCCGGCGTGCGCGTCGCCGCGGTTGAAGCCGATGCGGAACTCGCGCGCGTCCGTCTGGACGACGGGCGCGTGTTCGTCGCACGCCTGGTGGTCGCCGCCGACGGGCGCTTCTCCGAGACGCGGCGCTCGCTCGGCATCGCGACCCGGATGCACGATTTCGGCCGAGCGATGCTCGTATGCCGTGTGACCCACGAGTACCCGCACGAGGACACCGCGTGGGAATGGTTCGACCGCGGCCAGACGCTGGCGCGTCTTCCGCTGGGACGTGCCACGCCGACCGGGCATCGCTCCTCTGTCGTGCTGACCTTGCCGGCGGCGCAGATGCGGATAGTGCGAGCGATGGACGATGCGGCCTTTGCGGAGGACATCGCGCGCCGCTTCCACGGACGGCTGGGCGCGGTGACCAATCCCGGCGAACGCCACGTCTACCCGCTGGTAGGCGCCTGGGCGACACGCTTCGCGGGCACGCGCGTGGCGCTCCTGGGCGATGCGGCCGTGGGCATGCACCCCGTGACCGCACATGGCTTCAACCTCGGCCTGCTGGGCGTGGAGAGGCTGGCGGGCGAGCTGCGCGGCGCCGCCGCCGACGGCGCGGATCCGGGCGACCCCATGCGGCTGGCCCGCTACTCCCGTGGTCACCAGCGGGCCACCGCCCCGTTGCACCTGGCCACGCGTGGCGTGGTCGCGTTGTTCACCGACGACCGCGCACCGGTTCGCGCACTTCGCGCCGGCGTGCTGCGCGCGAGCGCGGCTTTCCCGCCGTTCCGGCGCCTGCTCGCGAAGTTCCTGGCTGACCGCCCGAACGCGTCCGGCCTAGGAAAACACGGCATTACCGCCGCAAACGCAGCCCCTGAACAGGGCGATGGGCGGCGATGGAGCGCCGACCGATGGTAGGCTCGACGGGCCGTTCGCTTGACAAACAGGGGCCGCTCACGCGATCTAGTGCCTGTGTGCTCGTGACGGCGCACTTCAGGGGAGCTTTGCCAATGACGTTCGTTAATCCACAAGACCGGCGTTCTCGCCGACTGTCTGTCGTATCGCAGCTGTCCATCGCGCTCGCCCTGTGCTGCGCGCTGGCGGCCTGCCAGAAAGAAGAAGCCGCCCAGCCCACCGCCGCCGCGCCGGCCGCCACCCAGGCTGCGCCTGCGGTCACGGCGGAGACCGCGGTGTCGGCCAAGGTGACGGCGCTGACCGCCGACCAGCTGCGTGAAGCGGCCCGCAAGGCGTACGCGGAAAACCGCCTGTACGCACCGGCCGAAGACAACGCGGTGGAGTACTACCTCGCGCTGCGCGACAAGGCGCCGGGGGACGCCGCCGTGTCCAGTGCGCTGACCGACCTGCTGCCGATGACGGTCATCGCCACCGAGCAGAGCGTCAACCGCGAGGACTTCGCCGAAGCCCAGCGACTGGCCGCCCTGCTTGAGAAGGCCGATGCCCAGCATCCGGCGCTCGCGCGCCTGAAGGCGAGCATCGCCGCCCAGCAGGATGCTTCGAGCAAGCGCGCCGCCCAGCAGCAGCTGACGGCCGAGGAAGAGGCCAAGAAGAAGGTCGAACTCGAGAAGAAGCGCGTCGAGGACCAGAAGAAGCAGCAGGAAGAGGCCGCCCGCCAGCTCGCCACGCAGCAGGCCGCGACCAAGCAGGCCGACGACAAGGCCGCCGCGGACAAGGCCGCTGCCGAACAGCAGCGTGCGGCCGACGCCCGCGCCGCCGAGCAGCGTGCCGCCGAAGCGCGTGCCGCCGCGGCCCGCCAGGCCGCCGCCGCTCCGGCTTCGGCCGATGCGAGCGACCTGCGTCCGCTGTCGATGCCGCCGCCGCGTTACCCGCCGGAAGCCCTGCGCGCAGGCACCTCGGGTGAAGTGCAGGTCGAGTTCACCGTCGGCACCGACGGTTCGGTCACGGCCGCCCGCGTGGTCCGTTCCAACCCGGCGCGCATCTTCGATCGCGAAGCCGTCAACGCCGTTCGCAAGTGGCGCTTCCAGCCGGTCGACGCACCGGTGACGACGCGCCGCACGATCGGCTTCAACCCGCAGAGCTGATCGCCGCGCGGCGGCGAAGGTTGGGGGACTGACGCCACCGCAAGCGCTCCGCAAAGCAACGCTGTAATTGAAAGGCCCGGCGCAAGCCGGGCCTTTCTCTTTGGGCATTCGTGGCCCTACGACGGCGCTTCGGAACCTCGCAGTTGGAGAAACCCATCGTTCCTGCCGCCGGTTCGCGGTGAAAGCTGGGCCCATCCAGATCACGGCTTCTGTAGCCCGGGTAAGTGAAGTGCACCGGGGTGATGCGTGACAGTTCCCGGCTGTGCTTCGCCTGCCCCGGACTGCAGAAGTTGCCCGAGGCGGGAACGTCGCCGCGCGAACTGCGGCTGCAGCCGTCCATGGCGTAACGACAGCAGCTCCGGACAGCCCGGCCCGGCCATCCATGGCCGGTCGTTCGCACGACCACGCGGCAGTGCCGCGCGAGCGGTCGCGCTCATCCGGAAATCGCCAACCGCTCCTGGTGATACCGCCTCACCGCCATGAACCACAGCAGCGCCGCGACGGCGAAGCCGGTGCCCAGGTAGATCCCCCAGGTGTGCATGTCGATCGCCTCGCCGCGGATCACCTTCAGCAGCATCTGGTTCTGCGCGAGGAACGGCACCATGAACTGCCACGCCTGCGTCTTCACCGGATTCACGATCAGCGCGATCGTCGGGATCATCGGCAGCAGCATCAGCCACGTCATGTGGCTCTGCGCTTCCTTCAGGCTCTTCGCGGCGGCGGCCAGGCACGTCAGCAGCGTCGTGCCGATGAACACCATCGGCAACAGGATCAGCAGGATGCGGCCGATCGAGGCGAAGCTCACGTCGAGCATGCGCCCCACGCCCGTGCTCATCTGCGCGCTGATCTTGAACGCCACCAGCGTCAGCAGCAGCGACAACAACCCCATCGCGCACGCGGCGGCGATCTTGCCGCTGACGATCGCGCCGCGCGAGGCCGGCGTGGCAAGCAGCGGTTCGAGCGATTGGCGTTCGCGTTCGCCCGCGGTCGCATCCATGATCAGGTACGCGCCGCCGATGAAGGACATCAGGATCAGCAGGTACGGCATGATCGCGGCGAGCATCAATCCGCGCTTGGCCTCCTCGGTCGCCAGATCGCGACTGCCCACGCTCACCGCACGCACGATCGACGGGTCGATGCCGCGCGCGAGCAGGCGCAGCGAACCGACCTGCCCGCTGTAGCCCTCCAGTGCCGCACGCACGCGTGCACTGGGAATCTCGCTGTCGCGACGCGTCGTGTCGGCGACGATCTCCACCAGCGCAGGTTTGCCGGTTCGCCAGTCGTTCGCGTAATCGGGTGCGATTCGAAGCGCGACATCGAACTCCTGTCGCACGATCGCCGCATCCACGTCGTCCGGCGCCTTCACCGCGCGGATGCCCTGCGTGCCGAGGAACGCGACCAGGTTCGGTGCGTGCTCGATGCCCACCGTCGGCACTTCGAGCGTCCGATCCAGCTGCGTGCGCGCGCGCGATTCGGCGAGCGAGCCCATGCCGATCATCAGCACCGGATACAGCAGCGGGCCAAGCAACAGCGCCAGCGCCAGTGTACGACGGTCGCGCGAGATGTCGCGCAGCTCCTTGCGCATCACAGAGAACATCGTTGCGAACATGCCGGGACGGTTCGTCTTCATCGATTCCGCGTTCATGCGTGCAGGCCCTCTTCCGAGCCGATCGCCTTCACGAACGCGTCCTCCAGGTTCGCTTCGCCCGTCTGCTCGCGCAGCTCATCCGCCGTGCCGGCCGCAACCACCTGGCCCTTGGCGACGATGACGATGCGATCGCACAGCGCCGCGACCTCCTGCATGATGTGGCTGGAAAAGATCACGCAGCGTCCCTCCGCACGCAGTTGTTGCAGGAAGCCGCGCATCGCGCGCGTGGTCATCACGTCCAGGCCATTGGTGGGCTCGTCCAGGATCACGTTGCGCGGATCGTGCACGAGCGCGCGCGCGATCGCGGTCTTGGTGCGTTGGCCCTGCGAGAAGCCTTCAGTGCGGCGATCGAGGATGTCGTGCATCTGCAGCGCATCGGCCAGTACCCGTGTGCGCTGTTCGATGGCCTGCTTCGACATGCCGTGCAGTTCGCCGAAGTAGGCGATGTTCTCGCGCGCGGTCAGTCGCTTGTACACGCCGCGCGCATCGGGCAGAACGCCCAGCGCGCCGCGCACCGCAGCCGGGTCGCGCGCCGCATCCACGCCGTCGACCAGCACCTGTCCGGCGTCGGGCTTCATCAGCGTGTAGAGCATGCGCAGCGTCGTCGTCTTGCCGGCGCCGTTGGGGCCGAGCAGTCCGGTGATCTCGCCGTCGCGCGCGGTAAAGCGCACGCCTTCCACGGCGCGAACCACGCCGGTCGGCGTCTTGAAACTCTTGTGCAGATCCTGGGCGACGATCATTCGGTCACGGCTCCCATCCGTTGTATCCGGTGAACGGCGGCACGTAGCCGATCGAGTCCAGGCACTTTCCATCGAGCGACTTCGCATCCAGCGACTCGATGAACTGCCCGACGAGCTTGGGCATGCAGCCGGTCGCGCCCACGTTGTGACCCTGTCCGCGCAGCACGAAATGTCGCCCGTTCGGCAAGGTCTTCAGCACGCGCTCGCCGTAGGTCGGCGGCGTGACCGGATCCATCTCGCCGGACATCAGCAACGCCGGCACCTTCGATTCCAGCGGCTTCTCGAAGCCCGCCGGGCGCGTGCCATGCGGCCACGCCTTGCATGCGGCGAAGAACGCCGGACCCGTTTCGGCGCCGAGCACGGTGTCGGCATCGGCGGGATCGGGCGTGTAGCGGTCGGCGTCTTCTGCGCAGATCACCGACCACTGCATCGAACGCGACATCTGCCCGTCCATGTTGCGCGTGACCAGTTGCGCCAACGCCATCAGCGGCGCGTACTCGCCGCGATCGGCCTCGTCGATCACTACCGGCATCAGCGACATCATCTGCGGCAGGTACGAGAACATATGCGTGAGGCCGACGACGGTGTCGGCGGTAAGCGTGTCGCGGCGGCGCTGCGCCGTGGCAGGGTCGCGGAAATCCACCTGCACAGGTGCCGCCTCCAGCCGCTCCTTTAAGCCGCGCAGCTGCGTGCGCAGGTCGCGCGGATAACGCGCGCGACACGTCGGCAGCGACTGGCAATGCGCAGACTGGCGTTCGAGCGCGCGTTCGAACGTGCGTGCGAACTCGCCGCCAACAACCAGGTCGTTCGGCGCGACGCCATCGAGCACCAGCGAACGCGTATGCGTCGGGTACTTCGCCGCGTACTGCTGCGCCACGCGCGTGCCGTACGACACGCCGACCAGGTTGATCTGCGCCACGCCGAGCGCGGCACGTACCGCGTCGAGATCGCCGATCGCCTGCGTCGTCGTATAGAAGCGAGGGTCGGCCTTGCCGTCCAGTGCCTTCGCGCAACGTCCCGCGTAGGTGGCGATGGCATCGGCATCGACTTCCTCTTCCGTCGAAAGCGTCAGCTCCGCACCATTCGCATCGCGGCAGACGAGGGGGCTCAGCTTGCCGGTGCCGCGCTGGTCGATGAGTACGATGTCGCGATGCTTGCGCACCTCGCGCAGGGCAACATCGACCTCGGTCGCGTATTCGGTGGCCGCCTGGCCGGGACCGCCGGCGAGGAAGAACACCGGATCCGGCGCCGTGGTGCCCTTGTCGCTGGCGGGAAGCCACGCGATGTTGAGCGGGATCTTCCGGCCGTGCGGCTGCTGCGGATCTTCCGGCACGTCCAGCTTCGCGCACTGCGCGTTGATGCTGTTGGACGCGAGCGCGCCGGAGAGCGTGCAGGGTTCGAACGCGACGGAGCCGAACATGCGGCGTCCGGCGTCGGCCTCCTGCCGTGGTCCCGCGGCTTCGTTGCCTGAGGTGCAGGCAGTGAGACAACACAGCGCCGCGAGTGCGGCGGTCCATGCAGGGCTGGTACGCATCGGTTCCCTCGTGCGACGTGGAGACCGCCAGCATGCCAGAGGCGTCGGGCCGTTGGATTGCACCGGGTGAGTCGCTTGGGAAGTCGGCCCTTCGCGGCCCTACATCATCGTCATCCCGGCGAAGGCCGGGACCCAGGCCGATAGCGCATGGGTATCGCAGGGCGCTTCAAAACCTCGCCGTCATTCCAGCGAAAGCTGGAACCCATTTTGATGTTCGTAGCCCGGTTGGCGGAGCGCACCGCACCCCCGGGCAGCCCACATCCGGTAGCGATGAGCGCGCCGCAGCGCGTAGCGAAGGCGACGTGCGCTTGCTTGCGGTCGGTTGCCCATCCCCGGGTGCGGCTCCGCCTCACCCGGGCTACGAACAGCACGGATCGCGAGCGCCAGCGCCTACAACGCCCTACTTGCTGCTGACGTACTTCTCTCGCCGGACCTGCGGCACCGGCAATCCATAGCCCTTCAGCGCATCGAAACACGCATCGACCATGTTCGGGTTGCCGCACAGGTAGGCGATGTCGCCGGTCGCTTCAGGCGCGAACTCGGCAAGGAACTGCTGCACGTAGCCGTGGCGCACATCGGCGTGCGCATGCGGCGAATCCGCCGCCGGCAGCTCGCGCGAGAAGCAGGGCACGAAGCGGAAGTGGTCCGGATACTTGTTGGCGAACGCGCGGAACTCGTCGCCGTACAGCAGCTCGTCCGTGTTGCGCGCGCCGAACAGCAGCACCACCTGCACGCCGCGTTCGCGGATCAGCGCGTCCAGCTGCGGCAGCATCGCGCGATACGGCGTGACGCCGGTGCCGGTGGCGATCAGCAGGTAACGCGAGTTCGTATCGCCCGGCATCAGGCAGAAACGGCCGAACGGGCCGCTCGCGTCCACGTGGCCGTCGTCCTCCAGGCCTTCGAACAGCGCCGTCGCCGCTCCGCCGGGCACGTAGCTCACCGCGATTTCCACCGCCTCGCCCGGGCCCAGCGCGTGGTCGTGGATGGTCGCCAGCGAATAGCTGCGCTTGGTGGCGGTGCCGTCGGCGTACTGGAAATGCACCTGGATGAACTGGCCGGGGATGAAATCCAGCGGCTGGCCGTCGTCGCGCACGAACGTGTAGTGGCCCACGGACGGGGCCAGCATGCGGCGGGAAACGAGTTTGAGCGGGAAATGCTGGATGGCCACGGCGGTACCAGGCGTGAAACGACTATCGTGATGCAACAGTGTGTGGCCGGAGCGCCCACACGCGGGCGCCTATACTACCGTCTATCGCCGCGAGGCCGCGGCGCAGGCCTTCACCGATGACCCCTGCTACCGCATCCACGTCCGCTACACCGGGCGCTCCCGCCCTCTCCGTCCGCGACCTGCGCAAGACCTACGACGCCGGCCCCAACAAGCAGGGCGTCCAGGCGCTCAAGGGCGTGTCGCTCGACGTCGCGCCCGGCGATTTCTTTGCACTGCTTGGCCCCAACGGCGCCGGCAAGAGCACGCTGATCGGCATCGTCAGTTCGCTGGTGAACCTCAGCGAAGGCCAGGTTTCGATCTTCGGCGTCGACCTCGCGCGCAACCGCGATGCGGCGATGCGCCTGATCGGCCTGGTGCCGCAGGAACTGAACTTCAACATGTTCGAGAAGCCCGTCGACATCCTCGTCAACTTCGCCGGCTTCTACGGCGTGCCGCGCGAGGAAGCCCTGCGCCGCGCCGAAATCGAACTCAAGCGCGCGCACCTGTGGGAGAAGGCGACGGTGATGAGCCGCACGCTCTCCGGCGGCATGAAGCGCCGCCTGATGATCGCCCGCGCAATGATGACGCAGCCGAAGCTGCTGATCCTCGACGAACCCACTGCTGGCGTGGACATCGAAATCCGCCGCGGCATGTGGAAGACGCTGAAGGAGATCAACGCCGCCGGCACGACGATCATCCTCACCACGCATTACCTGGAGGAAGCGGAAAGCCTGTGCCGCAACCTCGCCATCATCGACCGCGGCCGCATCGTCGAGCAGGGCCCGATGAAGGCACTGCTGGCCAAGCTCGACGTCGAAGGCTTCCTGCTCGACATCGACGGCACGCTGCCCGCGCAGCTGCCGCTCATCGAAGGCACCACGCTGACCGCCACCGACGACCACACGCTCGACATCGAAATGCCGCGCGCGATGGACCTCAACCGCGTGTTCGCCGCGCTGGGCGATGCAGGCATCCGCGTGCGCTCGATGCGCACCAAGTCCAATCGACTCGAAGAACTGTTCGTGCGCCTCACTGGCGAGAACGCACAGGACGGCATCACGCAGACGCCGCCGGAGCAGGTGGCATGAACGACATGACGAAGACCCATCAGGAAATGTCCCCCACGCAACGCAACTTCGTCGCGCTGGGCACCATCGTGCGCCGCGAAGTGAACCGCATCCTGCGCATCTGGGGCCAGACGCTGGTTCCGCCGGCAATCACGATGACGCTGTACTTCCTGATCTTCGGCGGCCTCATCGGCTCGCGCGTGGGCACGATGGACGGCATCAAGTACATGGATTTCATCGTCCCCGGCCTGGTGATGATGAGCGTGATCCAGAACAGCTACGGCAATATTTCCTCGTCGTTCTTCGGCGCGAAGTTCGGCCGACACGTCGAGGAACTTCTGGTGAGCCCGATGCCGAGTTGGGTGATCCTCACCGGCTACGTCGCCGGCGCGGTGCTGCGCGGATTGATGGTGGGCGCGATCGTGCTCGTCATCGCGATGTTCTTCACCAAGGTGCGCATGCCGCATCCGCTGATCACGCTCACCACCGTGATCCTGGGCGCGACGATCTTCTCGCTCGCCGGCTTCGTCAACGCGGTGTACGCGAAGAAATTCGACGACATCGCGATCGTACCGACGTTCATCCTCACGCCGCTGACGTACCTGGGCGGCGTGTTCTATTCGGTCAAGCTGCTGCCGCCGTGGGCCGAGGCGATGACGCATGCGAACCCGATCTTCTACATGGTCAACGCATTCCGGTACGGCCTGCTGGGTGTGTCCGACGTTCCGATCTGGGTGGCGTACGCGCTGATGCTCGCCTTCGTCGCGGCGTTGGCGAGCCTGGGGTTGTGGCTGCTGAAGCGCGGCGTCGGCCTGCGCAGCTGATGCGCGTCCTCGTACTCGGCGCCGGTGGTACCGGCGGTTACTTCGGCGGGCGCCTGGCGCAATCCGGCGCGGACGTCACCTTCCTGGTGCGGCCCGCACGCGCGGCGCAGCTCGATGCGACGGGGTTGCAGATCCGCAGTCCGCTAGGCGATGCGGACCTGCGCGTGGCGCACGTCACCGCCGATGCGTTGCCGGCGCTCGCCAACGATCGTCCGTTCGACATGGTGCTGCTGAGCTGCAAGGCATATGACCTGGACAGCTCCATCGACGCCATCGCACCCGCGGTCGGCGAGAACACCTGGGTGCTCCCGATCCTCAACGGCCTGCGTCATTACGCGCCGCTGGACGAACGCTTCGGCGCGCGGCGCGTGGTCGGCGGGCTGTGCTTCATCAGCGCGATGAAAGGTGCCGATGGCGAAGTGCGCCATCTTGGCCAACCGGCGTCGATCACGTTCGGCGAGCGGCAAGCGGATGGCGACAGTGCACGCACCGCGGACTTCGCCGCGCTGTGTGCGCACGCGAACGTCGACCACGTCCGCTCGATGCGCATCGCGCGCGACCAGTGGAGCAAGTTCACGTTCCTCGCCACGCTTGCCGCCGCCACGTGCCTGATGCGCGCGCCGGTGGGCCGCATCGTCGCGGCGCAGGGCGGCGATGCATTCATGCGGGCGCTGTATGCCGAATGCCTCGCGGTGGCGCAGGTCGAAGGCGAGCCGATCGACGAATCGGCGCAGGAGACCGCGCTGGCCACGCTTACCGCAGCGGGTTCGCCGCTGAAGGCGTCGATGCTGCGCGACCTGGAAGCCGGGCAGGCCGTGGAGGCGATGCAGATCGTCGGCGACATGTTTCTGCGCGCGCGCGCCGCGGGCCTGGAGGCACCGATGCTGGCGACGGCGTGGGTGCATGTGCAGGCGTACGAAGCCGGGCGGACGGCTTCGGCCTGAGTCCCCCGTGTAGCCCGGGTGCGCTGCGCTTACCCGGGCTACAGAGGTAACGGCCGGTCGAACCGGTACCCGAACCCCGGCAGCGCATGCAGGTAGCGCGGCTGCTTCGCGTCGTCGCCAAGCGCCTGGCGGATGAGGGCGACGACCTGGCCCACCGCGCCCGGCGGCACGTCGTGGTGCCCCCAGACCTCGTCGAGGATCTCTTCCGGCGAGAACACCTGCCCCGGCGAGCGCGCCAGCAGGCACAGCACGGCGAACGAACGCGCATCCAGCAGCTGTAACTCGCCGGCCCGCAGCAGGCGTCGCCCCTTCAGGTCAAGCGTGATGTCGTCGAATTGCAGGACGGGCGGGTCGGGGCAGGTCATCGGCACGGCGGGGAAAACTCATCAACCACCGATACGGTACGCGCTATCGAACCCGGCCCCCTAGTCCCCGGCGCTGGCCGGTCTCAACGCTCCGGCAGGCGGAAGAATGCGCGCGTCGTCGCCGTCGTCAGTGCCGCCGTGGTCGCCACGTCTTCGCCGCGATCGCGGGCCAGCTCCTCGACGATGTGCGCCAGGAACATCGGCTCGTTGCGCCGGTGCGACGGCGCCGGTTTGATCGTGCGCGGCAGCAGGTACGGCGCGTCGGTTTCGATCATCAGCCGGTTCGCCGGAATGTGGCGCACCAGCTCGCGCAGATGTTGCCCGCGGCGCTCGTCGCACAGCCAGCCGGTGATGCCGATGTGCCAGTCGCGGTCGAGGTAGTCGAACATCTCCTCGCGTGTGCCGGTGAAGCAATGCACGACCGCCGGGCCGAGGCGGCCGTCGAAGTTGCGCATCATCGACATGAAATCCGCATGCGCGTCGCGCTGGTGCAGGAACAGCGGCTTGCCTGTTTCCGCCGCGATCTGCAGCTGCAGTTCGAACGCGCGCCGCTGCGCCGGACGCGGCGAGAAATCGCGGAAATAGTCCAGCCCGCATTCGCCCACGGCGACGACTTCCGCATGCGTGTGCAGTTCGCGCATTTCCGCATCGCATTCGGCCGTGTATTCCGACGCGTGGTGCGGATGCACGCCGGCCGTGGCGAACAGCTCGCCCGGATGCTGCCTCGCCAGCTTGAGCGCCATCGGCGAATGCTCGCGGCTGGCGCCGGTGATCACCATCTGCACCACGCCGGCCTCGCGCGCGCGGGCGATCACGGCCTCGCGGTCGTGGTCGAAGGAGTCGTGGGTGAGGTTGGCGCCGATGTCGATCAAATCCATGTGCGAAGTCTAGCCGAGCGCCCCGTTTAGACTGTCGTGGTGATGCGCACCGACTTCCCCATCGACCCCTTGCTGCCGCAGATCCGCGCCAGCCTGGCCGAACACCCCCGCCTCGTCCTGGAAGCGCCGCCCGGCGCCGGCAAGACGACGCAGGTGCCGCCGGCGCTGCTCGACGAGCCGTGGCTCGCGGGCCGCAAGATCGTGATGCTCGAACCGCGCCGCGTGGCCGCGCGCGCCGCGGCGAACTTCATGGCGCGCCAGCGCGGCGAGGAGGTCGGCGGCACGGTCGGCTACCGCATCCGCTTCGAGAACCGCGTCGGCGCCGCCACGCGCATCGAGGTCGTCACCGAGGGCATCCTCACGCGCATGCTGCAGGACGATCCGATGCTCGAAAGCGTCGGCGCGCTGCTGTTCGACGAATTCCACGAGCGGCACCTGTCGGCCGACCTCGGCCTGGCGCTGGCGCTCGACGTGCAGGCCGGCTTGCGCGAAGACCTGCGGATCGTGGTGATGTCGGCGACGCTCGACGGCGAGCGGCTGGCGAACTTCCTTGATGCGCCGCGACTGAGCAGCGCCGGCCGCAGCTATCCGGTGTCGATCGCGCATTTCGCATCGCGCCGCGACGAGGCGGCCGAGCACCAGACGCGTCGTGCGGTCGAACACGCGCTCGCGCAGCATCCGGGCGACGTGCTGGTGTTCCTGCCGGGGCAGCGCGAGATCTCCCGCGTGGAATCGCTGCTCGCGCCATCGCAAGCCGCAGACGTCCTCACATTGCACGGCGAACTCCCCGTCGAGGCGCAGACGCGCGTGCTGCAGCCCGACCCCGACGGCCGCCGCCGTGTCGTCCTCGCCACCAACGTCGCCGAGTCCAGCGTCACGCTGCCTGGCGTGCGCGTGGTAATCGACTCGGGCCTCGCGCGCGAACCGCGCTACGACCCGAACAGCGGCTTCGCGCGGCTGGACGTGGTGAACATCGCCCAGGCGTCGGCCGACCAGCGCGCCGGCCGCGCCGGCCGCGTCGCCGAAGGCTGGGCGTATCGCCTTTGGCCCGAGTCCCAGCGCCTGGAACCGCAGCGTCGCCCGGAGATGGCGCAGGTCGAACTGGCCGGACTCGCGCTCGAACTGGCCGCGTGGGGCGACGCGGACCTGCGTTTCGTCGATGCGCCGCCGTCGGGCGCGCTCGCCGCCGCACGCGAATTGCTGCAACGCCTCGGCGCGCTCGAAGGCGGTTCTATCACGCCGCTTGGCCGACGCATGCTCGCGCTGGGCACGCATCCGCGGCTGGCGGCGATGCTGCTCGCACCGCGTGACCGCGTCGAACAGGCGCTGGCGTGCGACCTCGCCGCGCTCGTCGAAGCACGCGATCCCCTTCGATCACGCAGCGACTCCATCGCCGAACGCTGGCAGGCACTCGCCGCATTCCGCGCGGGACGCATCGCGCCGGATGCCTCGCGTTCGTCGCTGGCCGCGCTCGACCAGGCCGCGAAACAATGGCGACGTCGCCTGCGACTGGACGCCGCGCCGCCGTCGGTCGCGCCGTCGCACCAGCTCGGCGATGTCCTGCTGCATGCGTTCCCCGACCGCATCGGGCGCCAGCATTCGAGCGATCCATACCGCTACCTGCTCGCCAACGGCCGGAGCGTGAAGCTGTTCGACGATTCGACGTTGTACGGCGAGCCGTGGATCGTCGTGAGCGAATTGCGCGACGAAGCTCGCGATGCGCGAGTGCTGCGCGCCGCACCGCTGGACGAAGCGCGCCTGCGCGAGGACTTCCCGCAGCGTTTCGTCACCGCCGATCGCGTGGTGTGGGACGCGAACACGCGAGGAATAGCCGCCGTGCGCGAAACGCATTTCGACCGCATCGTGATCGAAAGCAAACCGCTGGCGAAGCCCGACCCCGCGCGCTATGCCGACGCGCTCGTCGATGCGGTGCGCCAGCTCGGCCTGCGTGCGCTGCCGTGGACACCGGCGCAACAGCAGTGGCGCGCACGAGTACGCTGTTTGCGTGCGTGGATGCCGGATTTCGACGGCGCGCCGGACCTGTCCGACGCGGCGTTGCTGGAGTCGCTGGACGAATGGCTCAAACCGGCGCTTGCGGGCAAGACGCGACTCGACGCGCTCGATGAACACGCGTTCGGCGAAGCGCTCAGATCCACCACGGCGTGGGCGACGCGTCAGAAGATCGACGCGCTGGCGCCCCCGCGCATCCTCGTTCCATCGGGCATGGAACGCGCGATCGAATACGCCTACGACGACGAGGCTGACACGCCCGTTGCGCCCGTGCTTGCGGTGAAACTGCAGGAGCTGTTCGGCCTGGCCGATACGCCGCGCATCGCGGATGGACGCGTGCCGTTGACGCTGCACCTGCTGTCTCCGGTCGGAAAGCCCCTCCAGATCACGCAGGATCTGAAGGGCTTCTGGGACCGCACCTATCCGGAAGTGAAAAAGGAGATGAAGGGGCGCTACCCGAAGCATCCGTGGCCGGACGATCCGTGGAGCGCGACGGCGACGCATCGGGCGAAACCGCGCGCGAGGTGACAGCTGGAAACCCCTCGCTACACTCCCGCCATGACCACCGCCGCCATCGACACCCCCGCCTTCCTGCCTTTCAAGCTCGACCTCATCGGCCGGCGCGTGCTGTGGCTGCGGCTGGACGAGGCGCAGCGGCGCGAAGCGGCGTTCCTCGACGACCGCGCGGTTCCGCCGAACGCCGAAGGCGGCTGGGCGCCGCTGGAAACGCTGTGGTCGCGCATCGACGAAGCGACGCCTCCGGCACACGCGATCTTCCACATCGGCCATTGTGGCTCCACGCTCCTCAGCCGCCTCATCGACACCTGGCCCGACGTGCAGGGCCTGCGCGAACCGCTGCCGCTGCGCACGCTTGCCGAGGCGTGGCCGACACTCGACGAACCGACCTCGCGTCTGTCGCCCGACCAGGCAGAGGACACGCTGCGCGCGCTGTGGGCGCGCTGGTCGCAGGCGCTGGCGCCGCGTTCACGCAGCGTGGTGAAGGCGACCAGCAGCTGCAACGGCCTCATCGCGCCATTGCTGTCGCAACAAACGCACATGCGCGCAGTGGTGATGGACATGCCGCTGCGACCGTATCTGGCGACCTTGCTGAAGTCGCCGAACTCCGTCTTCGACGCCGCCAGTGCCGCCGGCGAACGCCTGCGCTACCTGCAACACCATGGCGTCGCGACGCACCTGTCGCTGCACCAGATTTCGCTGCACCGCCAGTGTGCGCTGGGCTGGCTCGCCGAGCAGATGCGCTTCGACGCGCTCGCGAAGGGGCGTCACGCCGACCGCGTGCTGCGGCTCGACTTCGAATCGCTGCTCGACGATCCCGCGCGCGAACTGCATCGCATCGCCACGCACTTCGGGCTGGACCCGGCGCGCGTGGACGAAGCCGTCGCTTCGCCGGCGTGGAGCCGATATTCGAAGGCGCAGACGCACGGCTACGGTCGCGACGATCGCGCGCACGATATCGGCCTCTCGATGCAGAGCTTCGCCGCTGATATTTCGGATGCGGAAAGCTGGGTTGCGGCGATCGCGGCGAGCTGAGGGCCGCGACGGTGCCGAAAGCCCCTTCGCGCTAAGCTTCCGCCCATGTCGGATTTCTCCGTCCACACGCTGCTCGACACCGGCACCGTCAAGGTGCGCGACGTGTTCTGCGCCGGCACCTGCCGGCATCGCAGCGCGGAGGAATGCGCGTCCAGCACGCACCTGGTGTTTCCGTATCGAGGGCTGTACGCGCGCCACGTCGGACAGGACCAGTCCGTCGCCGATGCCAACCACGTGCTCTTCTTCAACGCCGGGCAGGGCTACCAGGTAAGCCATCCGGTCGATGGCGGCGACGCGAGCCTGGTGCTGGCCATCTCGCCCGGTCTGCTGCGCGAGCTTTCGCCGCGCGACCTGCTCGAACGACACGACGATCCCACGTATCGCCTGCAATCGCTGCGCATCGACCCGCGCGCGCAGGCGCTGGTGGCGATGCTGCGCCACAGCCTGCGGCATGGCGGCATTGAACCGCTGGAAGCCGAAGTGCTGGCGGTGACGCTGATCTCGCGCAGCCTCGGCCCGCGTACCGCGCACGAAACCACGGCGACGCATGCGCGCCGGCGGCTGGTCGATCGCGTGAAGGTGCTGCTCGCCAGCGATCTCGGGCGGCAATGGAAACTCGCCGAAATCGCCGAACACATCGGCGGCTCGCCGGTGTACCTGACGCAGGCGTTCGCGCAGGTCGAAGGCATTCCGCTGCATCGCTACCATCTGCGGCTGCGGCTGGCGCGCGCGCTGGACCGCCTCGCGCACTGCGAGGACATGTCGGCGCTGGCGCAGGACCTTGGCTTCTCCAGCCATAGCCATTTCAGCGCCGCCTTCAAGCAGGCCTACGGCCGGACGCCGACGGCGTTCCGGGCCGCGACGCTAGCCAAGAGCGCCTGACGCGCAGACGGCGAAGCGCCCGACACGCGATCGCTAAAGATTCCGACAGCGCCGCCCCGGCCCGAATGGTCCGATGGGCATGCCCGGAATCGCCGGGCTCCCAACGGAGCGTGTCATGAGCGAGAACACCTGTGCCGTCTGCGATTACCCGCTGGACGAGAACCGAGTCGCGGTGACCATCGGCGGCCGCACCGTCGAAGTCTGCTGCGAGGAATGCGCCCAGAAGCTGCGCGAAGCCGAGCGGAGCGCGTGATGGACGCCGCTACCTTCTTCGCCGCGCGCCGCACGGTGCGCACGCCGTCCGGCGAGATCAGCTACGTCGAACGCGGAACCGGCCCGGTCGCGCTGTTCGTGCACGGCGTGCTGCTCAACGGCTATCTCTGGCGGAAGCAGCTGGACGCCCTGTCCGACGTGCGCCGCTGCATCGCGGTGGACCTGCTCGCGCACGGTCATACCGATGCCGCCGACGGGCAGGACGTGTCGGTCACCGCGAATGCGCACATGCTGGCGCAGTTCCTCGATGCGATGGGCATCGACCGCGTGGACCTGGTCGGCAACGACAGCGGCGGCGGCATCTGCCAGATCTTCGCCGCGCTGTATCCGCAGCGCCTGCGCAGCCTCACGCTGACCAACTGCGATGCGCACGACAACTGGCCGCCGGAGGCGTTCGCGCCGTTCGTGGCGATGGTCGCCGCCGGCGGGCTGCCGGGCACGATCGCGGCGATGGTCGGCGACAAGTCGGTGTTTCGTGATGCGCTCGCACCGGCGTACGAGCGGCCGCAGGACGTTTCCGACGCGACCATCGACGCCTACCTGCAACCGTTCGCGGCATCGACGCGGCGACTCGCGCAGCTGGAGCGCTTCGTCAACGCGTTCGATTGCCGGCACACGCTGGAGATCGAGGACGGGCTGCGTCGCCTGCAGGCGCCGACGTTGATTGTCTGGGGCACGGACGACGTGTACTTCCCGCTGGAATGGTCGCACTGGCTGCGCAAGACGATCCCCGGCACGACCCGCCGCGTGGAGTTCGAAGGCGCACGCATCTTCTTCCCGGAAGAACGCGCGGCGGACTTCAATCGCGAACTGCGCGCGCACCTCGAAGCAACCCTCGACGCCGCGCCACGCGCACGCGACAACGCAACCGCATAGGAACACCGATGCAACTTCGCGAATTCGCCTCGAACGCAGCCGTCGTCGTGTACGGCGCCACCGGCCACACCGGCCGGTTCATCGTCGCCGAACTGCTGCGTCGCGGCCGCACGCCCATCCTGTGCGGTCGCGACGTGGTTCGACTGGCGGAGATGGCACGCGAGTATCCCGGCCTGGTGTGCCACGTGGCCGGCATCGACGATGCCGCCGCGCTGGACACCGCGCTGCAGGGCGCGGTGGCCGTGATCAACGCCGCCGGCCCGTTCCTGGACACCGCCGGCCCGTTGCTCGACGCCGCGTTGCGCAACGGCGTGCACTACTTCGACACCAGCGCGGAGCAGGGCGCGGCTGCGTATGTGTTCGAGCAGGCAGCGCGGGCACATGCGGCGGGCATCGTCGCGATGCCGTCGGTGGCGTTCTACGGCGCCTTCGCGGACCTGCTGGCCACGGCGGCGATGGGCGAGTGGGATGAGGCGGACGCGATCGACATCGCCGTCGGGCTGGACACCTGGCATCCTACCCGCGGCACGCGCATCACTGGCGAACGCAATCGTGCGGTGCGTTGGATCGTGGACGAAGGCGAGCTTCGGCCACTGCCCGACCCGGCACCCACGCGTGCCTGGGATTTCCCCGCGCCGCTGGGTACGCAGGACGCGGTGATGCTGACGCTGTCGGAAGTCGTCGCCATCGCGCGGCACCTACGTTCGTCCAAGGTGCGGTCGTACATGAACCTGGCGCCGTTGCGCGATCTGCGCGATCCGTCGACGCCCGCGCCGGTTGCGGCCGATGAGTGCGGGCGATCGGCGCAGCAGTTCGCGCTCGACGTGCGCGTGCAACGCAATGGTGAAGTGCGTCGCGCGACTGCACGCGGCCGCGATATCTACGCCGTGACCGCGCCGCTGATAGTGGAAGCGCTGGAGCGCGTGCTTTCGGGAGAAGTCGCAACCGCCGGAGCGTGGGCGGCGGGCGAGGCGTTCGATGCGTCCGACTTCCTGCATGCGCTGGCGCCGGAACACTTCGAGGTCGCGTGACGGTGGTTGTGCGTCGCGTCGCGTTCGCGCACCATTCGACTACACGAAGGGGGCGCGATGACACGCTGGATGATTTGGGGCTCCGTACTGGTGCTTGCGACGGCACCGGCAAGCACATTCGCCGAGCCACCGGACGTGTTGCCCGCGACTGTTGCCGAAGCGGTGAACGACCTGCTGGGGAAACTTCCGGCCAAGGATCAGGACGCGCTTCGCGCGATGCACCGCGAGGATCTCATCCAGCTTCATCGCGGGCTGGGCATGTCGCTGCGCAATCAATACGACCTGTGGGGCAGCAACCAGGCATTGCTGGAATCGGCGTGCGGGCCTTCGTGTGATCCGGAGGAGGCATCGATGGCGATCATCGACGCGACCTGGGTGGCATTGCAGCCGAAGGGTGCCGCCATGCCGCCTCGCCCGGCGCCGGTGCCCAGGCCGCAGCCTCCAGTGAATCCGGCTCCACGGGCACCGGTGGCATGTCGCCCGGATGACAGCGCCGAGGATATTCGCAAAGCCAAGGCGGCCTTGGCGCGTGCGCAAGCCGCTCGCGACGCGGACCCCAGCGAGGACAACGAAGTCGAGGTGGTCTTCGCGCAAGCCGATCTCGCGGCCGCCGTGACCGATGCCGAGGTGTTGGCGAGAGACTGCCGCTAGCCGGATCAGGTATCAGCCCACATCCGGAACAGATTCGTCCGGAGCGACTCCAGCAGAACCTGCAAGCGTTGGCGATCGCCGCCACCTGCGGCCAGCGTTCGCGCTTCTTCCAGTTGCACCAGCAGTTCGCGCTGATTGCTGTCGGCCACCCAGCTCTGCAGCCAGGTGATCGCCGCGATCCGCACGCCACGCGTGACCGGAGTGACGCGGTGGATGGTCGTGGACGGATACAGGATTGCGCTGCCCGGCTCGAGCTTGTACGACAGCTCCTGCGCGCCGAGCTGGATGGTCAGCTCACCGCCGTCGTATTCGGACGGGTCGTTGAGGAACACCGTGCACGACAGGTCGCTGCGGATCGGCGGCGTCGACGGAAACAGCGCCTCGTCGACATGCCAGCCGTAATTCATGCCGGGCTCGTAGCGGACGACCGTAGTGCGCGCCATCGTGCGCGGCTGGGCGAACACGCGCAGGTCGCCGACGCGCATCAGTGCATCGCGCGCGATCAGCGCGATGCGCTGGTTCGCCGGATCTTCCTGCGGCGCCTGCAGGTTCTGCTTGATCGTCGAATCCGGATTGGTCATCCGCCCGTCGGCGAAGCGCACCTGCGGCAGCAACTCACGCACCGCATGCAGTTCCGCGGCGGAGAGCACGTTGGGCAGTATCCGGATCATGTCGATGCGAGTTCGGCGGTGTGGCGGCCATCATCGGCATTCAGCCGGGGGCCGGCAACCACGGCGCGCGCTCACGCTGCTTCAACGAGCGCTTGCAGACACTGGACCCCATTCCTGCAACGGGTTTTCCACCATGACGAAGCTGACTTCGATTCCCGAACGCGCGCTCGACCTGGCCTGCCTGGTCGGCGACAACCTCCGCAACGTCGGCGAAAACCTGCGCCACTCGGTCCCCTCGATGACCCAGAGCGCCGGCCAGTGGCTGGAAACCGGCGCGAAGCTGGGCGCGCTCAAGACCGGCGCGCGCGTCGCGGGCGGCTTCGTGCGCCGCAACCCGGTGTTGATCGCCGCCGCGGTCGCCGGCGCGGGCCTGCTCTGGTACGCCGCCAAGCGCCGTGCCCAGCGCGTCGAAGACGAACAGGACGAGCACGCGATCGAGGGTTCCTCGCGCCGCGTCGAAGCGCGCCGCGGCGCCGGTCGCCGCGCGCCCGCTCCTCGCCGGAACGCGACTTCGCGTCAGCAATCCCAAGTAGAACACTGAGCGGCAGGGCCCGTGACGCCGGCGACGAACGTCGCCGGTCTCACGCCACTACGGGCGACGGCACTTCCGGGAGTTCGATGATGAAGCGCGCGCCGCCGTTGCGGCGCGGCTCGTACCAGAGCTGTCCGCCGGCGCGCGCGACGATGCGCTTGGCCAGCGACAGGCCCAGCCCGCTTGAAAGGCCGTCATAACGCGGATCGTCGTGCAGGCGCACGAACGGCTTGAACAGTTCCTTCTCGCGCTCGGGCGGAATGCCCGGGCCGCGATCGGCCACCACCAGCTGCCAGTAACCCGGCGCGCCCGCGCGCGCGGTGAGCAGCAGTTCGGCATCCGGCGCGTACTTCATCGCGTTGGTGACCAGGTTTTCCGCCACCTGGCGCAGCACGCGCGGATGGATGTTCACCTGCGCGACCACCTCGGGCAGCCGCAGTTCGGCGCGGATTCCGCGCGCTTCCAGCTGCATTTCATAGCGCTTGTGCAGCCAGCTCAGGATTTCCACCAGGTCCGCGCGGGCCGCGTCGGCCACCGATTCGTCGGCGCGCTTGTCGGACTGGCTTTCCAGGTAATGGTGGATGTAGCCCAGCGCGTCGTCGGCGCTCTCGTGGATCATCTCGAGGTAGCGCGGAATGCGTTCGGCCTTGCACAGCCCGCTGCGCAGCAGTTCGGCGGCGAAGACCACACTGCTCAGCGGATTCTTCAGGTCGTGCGCGACCAGGTTCACCAGTTCCTCGCGCTCGCGGGCGACGCGTTCGAGGCGATCGCGCGTCAGCTTCAAGCCGACGTGCGCGTTGACGCGCGCCAGCAGTTCCTCAGGCAGGAAAGGCTTGGTGACGTAATCGACCACGCCGGCGTCGAAGGCGCGCAGCAACAGGTCGCGGTCGTGGGCAGCGGTGACGAACACCACCGGTACCTGCAGCGGACCGAGCTCATGCAGGGCGGCGATCACGTCGAACCCGTCCATGCCGGGCATCATCATGTCGAGCAGGATCAGATCGGGCGGGCTCTCGATGTAGCGCTGGAGCGCTTCCTCGCCGGAGCTGGCGGACACGACTTCATAGCCTTGGCGTGCGAGCAGCGTGCCGACCACGCGCAGGTTCACGTTCTGGTCGTCGACGACCAGTATTCGGCCCGAATTGCCAGCGGCTACGACCATGCTGCGTCCCTGTCCCCGGGGCAGCGTCGACCCCCTTCGCGCCGCGGTTTCATTGAGGCAAACGGTATCAGAAAGGCGGGCAATTGCGGACATCATGTCCCCCGGGTGTCGGAATGGGCGCGGCGCCGATCCAGCAAAGGAGCCAGGATCCGCAACACCGCGTTACAGGTCGAAATCCCCCCGCCGGCTAGAACGCATCGCATCATGTGACCCCCTACTCGGCACGACCTGCCCCCATGCCAGCCCTGCGTCCCCTCGGCCGATCCGGCCTGCGCGTCGCCCCGTTCGCCCTGGGCGGCAACGTGTTCGGCTGGAGCGCCGACGAAACCGCGACCTTCGCCCTCCTGGACGCCTTCGTCGATGCGGGTTTCGACCTGGTCGATACCGCCGATTCCTACTCCTACTGGGTGCCGGGCAACGAGGGCGGCGAGTCCGAAACGCTGCTGGGGCGCTGGTTCCAGCGCAGCGGCAAGCGTTCGCGGGTGACGCTGGCAACCAAGCTGGGCAAGTGGGAGCGCCACCGCGGCCTCGCCCCGGCCACGATCCAGGCCGCCGTGGAAGGCTCGCTGCGACGCCTGCAGACCGACGCGATCGACCTCTACCAGGCGCACGAGGACGACCCGGCGACGCCGCTGGCCGACACCCTGGGGGCCTTCGGACGGCTGATCGAACAGGGCAAGGTGCGGGCCATCGGTGCGTCGAACTTCACCGCCGCACGCCTGGGCGAGGCATTGGACGTGGCCGAACGCCACGGCCTGCCGCGCTTCGACACGCTCCAGCCCGAATACAACCTCTACGCCCGGGCCGGCTTCGAGGCCGAACTCCAGCCGCTGGCGCGCGAACGCGAGGTCGCGGTGATCCCGTACTACGCGCTGGCCAGCGGTTTCCTCACCGGCAAATATCGCAGCGAGGCCGACGTCGGCAAAAGCGCCGCGCGCGCTGGCGCCATCGGCAAGTACCTCAATCCGCGCGGGCTGCGGATCGTGCAGGCGCTGGACGACGTCGCCACCGACCTTCGCGCGACACCGGCGCAGGTCGCGCTGGCCTGGCTGATGGCGCAGCCGACGATCGCCGCGCCGATCGCCAGCGCGACGTCGCTCGAACAGCTGCACGAACTGCTTGCCGCGGCCCGGTTGTCGCTCAACGCTGGCCAGCTGGCGCAACTCGAAGACGCGAGCGCGCAATGAGCGCGACCGCCGTCACCGCACATCCGCAGGCGTCGCGCCGCATCGGCCTGGCCATGGCCGCGACCGGCGCGATCCTGTTTTCGGCGAAGGCGATCCTGGCGAAGTTCCAGTATCGCTACGGCGTGGATTCGCTCGACGTGCTCGCGCTGCGCATGTTGCTGTCGCTGCCGCTGTTCGTCGCGCTGGGCATCCGCGAAACGCGCCGGCCCGACCGCGCGCGCATGAGCCGGCGCGACTTCGGAATGATCGTCATCCTCGGCGTGCTCGGCTATTACCTGTCGAGCCTGTTCGATTTCTGGGGCCTGGAATACGTGCCGGTGTCGCTGGAACGGCTGATCCTGTTCCTCAATCCCACCTTCGTGCTGCTGATCGGCGTGTTCGCATTCAAGCGCCGCGTCGCGCGACGCGAGTGGGTTGCGCTGGCGGTGAGCTACGCGGGCGTGTCGCTGGTGTTCATCGAGAACCTGCGCGTGCAGGGTGAGCACATCCTGCTGGGCAGCGGCCTCATCTTGCTGGCGGCGCTGAGTTACGCGCTGTACCTGTCGATGTCGGGCCAGTTGCTCAAGCGCATCGGCTCGCTGCGGCTGGTCGCGTATGCGATGACGATTTCGACCGCGGCAACGCTGACGCACTACCTGATCGCACGCGACCCTTCGCACCTGCTCGATCTGCCCACACCGGTGTACGGCCTGGCGGCGCTCAACGCGTTCTTCTGCACCTTCCTGCCGGTGACGTTCACGATGGGCGCAGTCGCGCGCCTGGGCGCCGGCACGGCCGCGCAGATGTCGGTGCTGGGCCCGGTGTCGCTGGTGTTCCTCGGCGCGTGGCTGCTGGGCGAACCGATCACGATCGTGCAGCTGGTCGGCACGGCGGTGGTGCTCGGCGGCGTGTTGCTGTTGACGCGGCCGGGTGCGAACTCGGTTCCGGTGGCGGAGACGGCGCACAACCCGCCGGACGAGGACATCCCGGCCAAGGCAGCAGAACGCTAGCGCCGCGCGGCGTTCGCGCGCTCGCGCACCTGCGAGAGCGTCCAGTCGCGCAACAGTTCGCCGTTCTCCCACACCGTTACGAGCGCATCCTCGAACCCCGCCGGCGCGTCCGCCGCATCGAGCGACAGCGCGCCCTCCGGCAGCGCGACCGTGCGGTATTCGCCGCTGTCGACGTGACGCACCAGCGTCATGCGACCGCGCTTGCTGGTCTTGCCCGGATCGGTGACGGGTTCCTTGTAGACGTCGATCCAGCGCCCGTCCACGCGCGCCGCCGAACACTTCAGCGCGAACTTCTGCGTGTCGCGGTCCAGACGCTGCAACAGCGCACCGCCCATTCCGAAGGTGAGGTTGTCGGCGGAATACCCGGCGCCGGTCGCGCGTTCGAGGATCGCGCGGATGCTCTCCGGATTGATGCCGTCGCCCTGGATCACACGCACGTGGTTGAGCACGCGGAAGCCCTTGCCGTTGACGACATGGCCGAACGCTTCGTCGAGCCGGCGCAGGCATTCGTGCACGACTTCGACCGGATCGCCCGAATCGGGCCGGATCACCAGCGTCGCGCCGGAGGCGATGACCTCCTCGCGCAACGTGCGGCCCCAGTGTTCGGAGACGGCGCGGAAGATGTCGTAGCTGTCGGACACGACGGCGACGATCGCGCCCGGCTTCGCGAACCGCTGGAGCATGTTGCGGTAGGCATCGACCTCGCGCTCGCGGCCCCACGCGGTGATCGTGCTGTGCTCGGCGGCCGGGATGGAGAACGCCGCCATCGGCTCGTGGTACCAGGCGCGGGCGGCGAGCAGGCCGGACACGGTGTCGGTGCCCATGAAGTTCACCAGGTGCGAGAGCCCGCCGATTGCCGCCGATTCCGCGCTCGACACACCGCGCGCACCGAAGTCGTGCAGCTTGAACGGCAACTGGCCCTCGGGATCATCGCTGGTGCGTTCGAGGAAGGCGCGAATGGTCTGCTTCGCCTGCCAGCTGGTGGTCGCCACCGTGACCGGATACCAGAGCCGCAGCAGCAGCGTTTCGACATACGACGGCACCCAGAACGCGCGCGGATCGGTCGATTCGATCGTCACCAGCGCCTGGTGCGTGGGCACGATCGCGCCTTCGGGCACCGCGCGGATGCGCAGCGGAAGGCGGCCGTCGAAGCGCTCGACGATGTCGCGCCAGCCGGCCTCGTTGAACGGTTCGCCGTGCGCGGCGAAGAGCTGGCGCGCCTGTTCGATGTCGTCGTGCGTGACGCGGCGTGCGAGGTATTGCTTGAGGATCGACTGCAACCCGAAGAACACCGTCCGGTCGTACAGGCCGCCGCGGGATTCGACGTAGAAGAACGTCGCATCCGTGCCCGGCGGGTACTGCAGCCAGTGGCTGGCCTTGTAGCTGTCGGTGTTGAGCAGGAGGTTGCCGAGCAAGTCCATGGTGGTTCCGTCGAAGGCGGTGCGGCGATGCTGTCGCGTGCGGGCGCGCGCTGCTTGATCGCGCTCAAACCGGCTGCCGCATCGTGCGGGCGACGGCGTCACGGCGGCGCAGTCACGTCAACGCTACAGCGCCCGCCATTCGCCCGGCGCGAGCGAGTCGAGACGGTGCGGGCCGATCGCGATCCGCACCAGCCGCAAGGTGGGAAGGCCGACGGCGGCCGTCATGCGTCGAACCTGACGGTTCCGGCCTTCGCTGATGACGATCTCCAGCCATGCGTCCGGCACGGTCTTTCGGAAACGCACCGGCGGGTCGCGCGGCCACAGCGTCGGCGTGTCGATGCGCTGCGCCTTCGCGGGGCGGGTCGGGCCGTCGTTGAGCTCGACGCCGCGTCGCAATGCATCCAGCTGCGCGTCGGTCGGTTCGCCTTCCACCTGCACCCAGTACGTCTTGGGCTGTTTGTGGCGCGGATCGGTGAGCCTGTGCGCGAGCGTGCCGTCGTCGGTGAGCAGCAGCAGGCCTTCGCTGTCGTGGTCCAGCCGCCCGGCCGCGTAGACGTCCGGCGGCAGTCCGAACTCCGCCAGCGTGCGCCGCGGCGGCGTGCTGCGGTCGGTGAACTGGCACAGCACGCCGTAGGGTTTGTTGAATGCGATGAGCATGCTGGGAATGTGGTGGGTGATGCTCCCTCCCCTGCATGCAGGAGAGGGTTGGGGAGGGGTTCGATGCCGCATCGCGGCGAGTTCGGCGCTGGCGCGCCTCAGACCCCCTCCCAACCTCCCCCTGCACGCAGGGGGAGGAGAAGTCGCATCAGGGCTTCACGAACCGCATCGTCAAGCGGTCGCTCTCACCGATCGCCTTGTACTTCGCGTCGTCCTTGGCGTCGTGCTGGTTGGTCGGCGGCAACGTCCACACGCCGTTGGGATGATCGGCGGTGTCCTTCGGATTGGCGTTGATCTCGCTCTTCGCCTGCAACTTGAAGCCGGCCTTCTGCGCCAGTTCGATCACCAGCGCCTCGGTGAGGTAACCGGAGGACTTCATCTTCTCCAGGTCGGTGCCCGGCTTGGCGCGGTGGTCTTCCAGGCCCAGCGTGCCGCCCGGCTTGAGCACATCGAAGAACGCCTTGAAGTAGGCGTCGGCCGTGCCGTCGTCCACCCAGTTGTGCGCGTTGCGGAAGGTCAGCACGACGTCGGCCGAACCGGCCGGGCCGAAGTTCGGCGCCTTCGGATCGAAGCCGCGCACTTCAGGCTTTCCGTACACGTCGACGTTTGCGAACTTCTCGCGCAGCGCCTTGTTCTGGCGGTAGCGGTACTCCGGCTGGCCCGGGATCGCGTCGTCGTAGACCGCGGCGACGAAATGGCCGCCGTCCTTCAGGTACGGCGCGAGGATTTCCGAATACCAGCCGCCGCCGGGCGTGATCTCCACGACCGTCTGCGTCGGCTTCACGCCGAAGAACGCGAGCGTCTGCGCCGGATGGCGGTACTCGTCGCGCAGGCGGTTCTTCGGATCGCGCGTGGTCGAATCGACCGCGGCCTGCAGTGCGGATTCGACGGCCACCGCCGAGGCGACGGACTTCGGCGCGGACTTGGCTTTGGTCTGCGCATCGATGGGGCCGTGCGCGAGGAGCAGGGCGGGAACCAGGGCGGCAAGCAGAAGGCGTTTCATGCAGGTCTCCATGACGGGGCCGGCGTCCTGACGGGGCCGGTGAACGGGCGGCCAGACTACCCCCAACCCCGTGGCGGCCACCATCAACGGACGGCACGGGTCCGTTTGGCGGGCGCCGGCTTGCGCGTCGGCGCTGCCTTCTTGCGCGGGGCGCCACTGCGCCGGGGCGTCATCGCGTCGCTGGCGGCGTACACCGCGGCTTCCTCAAGCAGCCAGTCGCGGAAACGCGCCAGCCCGCGGTGGTCGCGCGAACGCGACGGATAGACGAGGTAATGCGCGAACTCGGTCTTCAGGCGCTCATCGAACAGTTCAACCAGATGCCCGGCTTCCACCAGCGGCCGCGCCAGCGTCACGCGGCCCAGCACGATGCCCATGCCTTCGGCGGCGGCGCGGTGCAGGTTTTCCGAATCGTCGAAGATCGCCACGAACCGCGCCGGCGGCGACCCGCCGAAGCGCGCGAACCATTCGCTCCAGCGCCCGCCTGGCGCGCCGAGCAGCGGGAACTGGCTGAGGTTGGCTAGCGTCGGCCGGCCGAGGCGCTCGATCAGCGCCGGACTCGCGGTCGGCGTCATCCAGTCGTCGAACAGGTGCACCGCTTCGACGTTCGGCCACTTGCCCGGGCCGAAGCGGATGCCGGCGTCGATGGTGGTCTCGCGCGAGAAATCGATCGGATCGACGTTCGATTGCAGGCTGATTTCCAGCTGCGGATGCGCGGCCAGGAACCGCGGCAGCCGCGGCACCAGCCAACTGGAGGCGAAGGAGGGCATCAGCGTCACCGCGAGCGCGTCGTCGCGACGCACGCGGCGCGGCGCAAGCGCCAGTTCGATGGCTTCAAGGTGCGGCGCGATGCGGTCGTACAGCGCCTGGCCGTGTTCGGTGAGCTTCACGCCCCGCGCGCCGCGCACGAACAGGCGCCGATCGAGGCGTTCCTCGATCGTGCGGATCTGGTGGCTCAGCGCGCTGACGGTGAGGTGCATCGACTCGGCCGCGCGGGTGAGGTTCCCGGCGCGCGCAGCGGCGATGAAACCCATCAGGGCCTGCAACGGCGGACGGCTCATTCGACCTCCTCCTGCGCAACTGCAATCTTGAAGCGGATTCAAGCCTGTCTTGCAGAACCGTCGCTTTTTCGGGCTTCGGCGCGGGCGTATCTTGCAACGCACTCAAGGAAGTTGTCCACGCCACGCAGGCCGTCGCACACCGGGAGCACGCCATGAACGTCTTCACCAATCTGTTCTTCTCGCAGGGCCAGCAGGCCGACCCGCATTCCTTCGACGAAGCCGACGATCGCTACGCGACCGGCTACGGAAACCGCATCGCCTCCGCGCGCTTCTTCGCGCCGCTGGGCCATGCCCGGGCGAAGCGCGCTGACGACGCCGGCGACTTCAGCCTCGATGCCGATCTGGCCGTCGGCGGTTGCGGCTGAAGCAGCCGCGTCGAGTTCCGAATAAGAGACCGCCTCGCCGCCCGCCCCGAAGTCCAAACCCAGGCTTTCCGCCACGCGCCGCGCCCCCACCGCGGCGCGTTTTCTTTGTCTGGCCGAACCGCGCCAGCTGCGGGCCCAAGACTTCGGCTCGATTGTTTGCACCGGGTGAAGAGCCTACAATCGCGAACGATTCTCATTTTGATGGCGGCCGGCTACGCGTCCGGCGGCGACAACCCACCCAGAACAGGCTCCCGATGCGTTCCCATCGCTCTTCCGTCCGCCCGCTGCCGGCCTCGATCCGCCATGCGCTCGCCATCGCACTGCTCGCTGGCGCCGCCGCGCCTGCGTTCGCGCAGCAGGGCGCCAGCGCCACGGATCTCGATTCGGTCGAAGTGCGTGCGCCGATCGCACGCACGGCCGGCACCGCGACCAAGACCGACACGCCGATCCGCGAGATCCCGCAGTCCATCTCGGTCATCACCGACCAGCAGATGAAGGACCGCGCGATCCACGGCATCGAGGAAGCGATGTGGTTCACGGCCGGTGCGCAGGGCGGCGGCTACGGCGGCGATCCGCGCAGCGACTGGCTGCTGCTGCGCGGCTTCGCGCCGGCGCGTTACCTCGACGGCCTCGCGCTCGCCGAAGGCAGCGGCACCGGCATCACGCGCATCGAGCCGTACGGGCTTGAACGCGTGGAAGTGCTCAAGGGCCCGGCGTCGACCGCCTACGGCGCGATGCCGCCCGGCGGCATGGTCAATTACGTGAGCAAGCGTCCGACCGAAGCGCCGCTGCGCGAAGTCGAACTCCAGGTCGGCAACTACGACCTGTTCCAGCTCGCCGGCGATTTCGGCGGCAAGCTCACCGACGACGGCGTGTGGACGTACCGCCTCACCGCGCTTGCGCGCCAGAGCGACGACCAGGTCGATTTCGTCCACGACGATCGTTACTTCGTCGCGCCCTCGCTGACGTGGAAGCCGGACGAAGCGAATTCGCTGACGCTTCTCGCGCGCTGGCAGAAGAACGACACCGTCGCCGGCGCCGGCTTCCTGCCGGCCGAAGGCACGCTGCTGCCGAACCCGAACGGTCGCATTCCGCGCAACCGTTTCACCGGGGAGCCGGGCTTCAACAATTACGACAAGTCGATGACGTCGCTGGGCTGGGAGTACTTCCACGACTTCGGCGGCGGCGCGACGTTCCGGCAGAACCTGCGTTACGGCGTGACGAAGATCGATCCCAGCACCTCCGTCGGCGCGTTCGGCCTGCTCGCCGACCAGCGCACGCTGTTCCGCTACCTGTGGAACACCGAGGAAGAGAGCAAGACCTTCGGCGTC
>Ga0102591_1001334_pt1 | contig 34504 bp, 43 predicted proteins | sample AraplaCol_mCL_r2_2_FD_76860 | JGI IMG/M metagenome (GOLD analysis project Ga0102591, IMG submission 76860) | Arabidopsis root microbial communities from North Carolina, USA - plate scrape MF_Col_mCL_r2 (SPADES assembly) (version 2) | ecosystem: Host-associated > Plants > Roots > Endosphere...
CGACGGTGCTGGTCGTCAATCCGGCGCAGGTGCGCGCCTATGCCCATGCCATCGGCCGCAGGGCCAAGACCGACCCGATCGATGCCGCCGTCATCGCCGCCTTCGTGCTGGCGACGAAGCCCGAGATCCGGCCGTTGCGCGATGCTCAGACGCAGGCTCTTTCCGAACTCGTGGCCCGCCGGCGCCAGATCGTGCAGATGATTGTGGCCGAGGAGAACCGGTTGCGCATGGCGCTGGCAAAACAGGCGCAGAAAAGCATCAAGCGATTGCTGAGCGCCTTGCGGCGTGAGCTCGAAAGCCTCGATGCCGATCTCGATGACCATATCCGCAAGTCGCCGATATGGCGGGTGCGCGAGACGCTGCTCGTCTCCGTGCCCGGCGTCGGGCCGACAACGGCCCGCACGCTCCTGGCCGAGCTGCCCGAACTCGGCAGTCTCGACCGGCGCCAGATCGCCTCGCTGGCAGGCCTTGCACCCTGGACGCGGCAATCGGGCAAGTGGAAGGGCAAGAGCTTCATTGGCGGCGGCAGGGGCAAGGTGCGTGCCGTGCTGTTCATGGCCGCCCTCGTCGCCAGCCGCCATAACCCAAGCCTCAAGGCCTTCCGCGATCGTCTCGTGAACGAAGGCAAACCCAGGATCGTCGCCATCGTCGCAACCATGCGAAAACTGCTCACCATCCTCAACGCCATCATTCGAGACAACAAACCATGGCAAAACGCTTGACGGCAAAGACAGTCGCTCTCCCCTTGGGGAGAAGGTGCCCGAAGGGCGGATGAGGGGGCTGCGGGTGCAAACCTCCCCCGGCCTATCCCAGCACCCTCACCGCCGAAACTTCCGCCGCGCTGCCCGCATCACGCTTTCCGCAAGGATCACAAGACACCCGACCATGAGCAGCACCGCGCCTGCGGCCGGGCCGATGAGTGCCGTTTCCACGGCAAGGCCGACGGCGAGCACCAGGAGCAGGCTGAACAGCGCCAGCGCCCCGTCATCGATGAACATGCCGATGAGTTCCTTGACGGCGATCCTGAGAATGCTCATCGGGCGGGCTCCATATGCGTGTCGTGATATTGGCGCAGCCGCTGCACGGCGATGAAGGAAAAGGCGGCGAGCAGGGCGAAGATGCCGATCAGCGAGAAATCCTCGCCCGGCCATGGGGTACCGATGCCCTCGCCCACCCAGAAGATGCCGAAAGCCGTCAGCAGCAGCCCGACCGTGAATTTCAGCGTGTTCTCCGGCACCGAGGACAGCGGCTTGTGCACGAGGAAGCCGATGACGAGCACTGCGATGCAGGCAATCAGCGCGCCGGCGCTCGCATAGGGCAGCATGCCGGGCCGCGCGCCCGTGGCGATCACGATGAACACCACTTCGATGCCCTCGAGCAGCACGGCCTTGAAGGCAGCCGTGCCGGCCAGGAAATCGGCGCGCCGGTCGGCTGACTGTCGGGCCAGTGCATCGGTCTCGGCGGCAAAGGCCTTTGCCTCGTCATGCAGCGCGATGAAGCCGGAAGCGCGCAGGATCGCCTTTCTCAGCCACCGCATGCCGAACAGGATCAGCAGCGTGCCGATGGCAAATTGCAGGATATCGATCGGGACAAGGCCGAGCAGCGGGCCGAAGACCAGCACCAGCACCGCCAGCACGAAAAGCGCCAGTCCCGTGCCGATGAAGGCCGGCCGCCAGCTCTGCGTGACGCCGACCGCAAGGATGATGGTGAAGGCTTCCACGACTTCCACGAAGGAGCCGAGGAAGGAGGCTGCCATTGTCGAGGTTATGCTAGTTATCGTCGTCATCGTCTGCTCGGTTTTCCTGGGTCTCGATCCGGACTGGCCGGGTCCACGGCAAGGAGAATGCCAGCAGCAATCCAGCCATGTCTATCGCACTTATGGCTCGGTAGACACCGGCTTTGTCGGGCGGGAAGATTGCCGGGCCGGGAGGATTGGCATGTGGCGGGCGCAGGCCGTGCCAGAGGCTGCAGGTCAGGGACCTGTCCTGCCCTTTTCCATAACCTGCTAATCCGTAAGCGCCCCCCTCGCCCCGCATGCCAGACGCATGACAGGGCGAGGCGGGCACATCGGGCAGCCCTCAACGCAATGGCTCTCCCGGGCTGCCTTCGATCTCGGGTTCGTAGTTGAAGCTCATGTAGATGACGATGAAGATGATGATCGCGAGGAACATCAGGCTCGTATAGATCGTGCCGAGCCCGAGGCCGCCATAGTCCGATGGCTGCGAGAGATAGTCGCCGAGCGAAGCGCCGAGCGGCCGGGTGAAGATATAGGCGAGCCAGAAGGCCAGGATGCCGTCGAGCCTGAACGCGAAATGCGCGAAAGCGATGGCGGCGATGATGGCGCCGAAGATCAGGCCCGTGGTGATATAGCCGAAGCCGAAGACCTCGGAGATCAGGTCGCCGACCGCCGTCCCCAGCGCGAAGGTGAAGAGCACCACCAGCCAGTAGAAGGCTTCACGCCGCGCCGTGAAGATCGAGTGGATCGACAGCGTTCCCTCCCTGGCCTTCCACAGGATGAAGGTGATCATGAGCGCGATCGAGAAGAAGATGGTCGAGCTCAGCAGCGGCACGCCGAAATTATCGGTGAGATTGTCCGTCACCAGCGTTCCGACAACGCTGATCAGCACCACCGCCAGCCAGTAGACCGAGGGGACGTAACGCCGCTGGGCGAACTGCAGCACGATGGCGCCGATGAGGATGGCCGTCATGATGATGGAGGTGACCGTCAGTCCGAGGCCCATATTGACCGCCAGATAATCGGCGGCGGTCTCGCCCATCGTCACCGCCATCAGCTTGATCAGCCAGAAATCGACGGTGACGCGCGGCACGCGGTTGATGTCATCGACAGGCATCTCCGCCAGCCTGTCCGCCAGCCTGTCCGATCGTCTTTCTGCCATTGGATCTCTCCTTGCGGCTTGCCTTCGGGTCACTTGCCGATCAACGCCATGGCTTCGGTCAGGAACTTGTCCGAGCGGGTGTCGTCATCGGCATTGCAGCGCTCGACCGCTTTCGCTTCGAGATCGTTGACCTTGGCCATGTCGGCATCGCTGAGCGTGGCCTTCGCCTTGGCCGCCCGCATATCCCTCAGCATGTCCTCGCAGGGCACGGTCGCGGCATGGGCGGGCATGGTGACGGCCATGAGGCCGGCGACGGCGATGACGACGGCATTGAGACGTGTCGTGGGGGGCGTCTTCATGAGATAACTCCTTGAATGCGGCGACCGGCGCCGTCTGCTTGAACAACGGTGGCTTCACGTTTTCCGCCACCCTGTCCGAACTTCTAGCCGACGGCCCATACACGGCCTTTGCCGGGAAGATACGGTTTCGTAAGAAAGGTCTGCGGCCGGAAAAGCCGGGATCGGACCGGTCCCGCCTGCTTACGAATCCGTAAGAATTCGATAAGGTGGCGGACACAATTCTGCGCGAATTGTGCGGCGTGAGAGTAATCTTCCGATCGTGAAAGGTTTGGACAGGCCATGCGCATTCTCGTCGTCGAGGACGATCAAAGGACGGCCGATTTTGTCGCTCGCGGCATGATCGAGGCGGGCCACGTCTGCGACGTCATCGACGACGGGCGCGACGCACTTTTCCAGGCGACACGGGAGCCATATGACGTGCTTGTCGTCGACAGGATGGTGCCTGGCCTCGACGGGCTGTCGCTGATCAAGGCGGTGCGCGCCGCAAGGATCGGCACGCCGGCGATTTTCCTCACATCCGTCAGCGGCGTCGACGACCGCGTCGAAGGGCTGGAGGCCGGCGGCGACGATTACCTCACCAAGCCCTTCGCCTTTTCCGAACTGCTCGCCCGCGTCAACGCGCTGGCGCGCCGCCCGCCCGTGCAGGACCAGAAGACGGTGCTGCGCGTGGCCGATCTCGAACTCGACCTGGTGCGCCGGCAGGTGACCCGGCAGGGCCAGGCGATCGAGCTGCAGCCGCGCGAATTCACCCTGCTCGAAGTGCTGATGCGCGGCGAAGGCCGGGTGCTGACCCGCACCATGCTGCTCGAACGCGTCTGGGATTTTCATTTCGACCCGAAGACCAGCGTCGTCGAAACCCATGTCAGCCGGCTGCGCGCCAAGATCGACAAGCCTTTCGACATTCCGCTGCTTCATACCGTGCGCAATACCGGCTACAGCCTGCATGCGCCGCGCTAGAGCATCGGACCGAAAGGTGTATGGCGGTTTTCGGATAATCCGATGCTGAAGGAAAAAACATCGGATCGAAAGGTGTGCAGCGGTGTTCGGATCATCCGATGCTGAAACAAAAAGCCGTTTCCGGGAAAAGCTCCAGGCTGCTGCGCAGCACGCCCTTCCGGCTGGCGCTCGCCTTCGGCCTGCTCTTCATCCTGGCCTTTCTGGTGGCCGGCATCATTACCTACCAGCTCCTGAAGCGCGATCTGGCCCAGGCGCTCGACGATTCCGTGCGCGAGACCTATTCGGTCGTCGCCTCCACCTATTCACCGGCCGATATCGAAGACCTCGTCGCCGCTGTCGCAGCCTATGCCCGCCTCAACAATGCCGAGGACAGTATTTTCCTGCTTTCGGGCGACAAGGGTAAGCGGCTTGCCGGCAATGTCTCGCCCTTTGCGGCGCAAGACGGCCTTTCGACCATCGAGTCCGGCGACATCGGCCAGAAGGGCGATGATCGCATCCGCATCCTGGCGGGCACCGTCGGCGGCAACCGGCTGATCGTCGGCGAGAGCTTTGCCGAAACCGAGGATCTTGAACGGATCGCGCTGATGAGTTTCGGCTGGGCGACCGGCGGCATCGTGCTCCTCGCATGCGGCGGCGGCGCCTTTCTCGCCGCCCGCGCCCAGCGCCGGCTCGACGGCATCGAGCGGGCGATGACCGATGTTTCGGCCGGCGATCTTGCGCGGCGCATTCCGCTCGAAGGCAATGGCGACGATATCGATGTCGTCGCCGCCCATATGAACCAGGCGCTGGACCGGCTGTCGGCCCTCGTCGAGGGCATGCGGCAAGTCAGCGCCGATATCGCTCATGACCTGAAGACGCCGCTCAACCGCCTGAAGATGACCGTCGAGCAGGCGATCGAACAGGGCGGGCGCGGCGAGGATGTCCGGCCGCTGCTGATCGACGCCCGCGAGGAAAGCGACCGCATCAATGCCACCTTCGAGGCGCTGCTGCGCATCTCGCAGATCGAGGCCGGCGCCCGCAAGGCGCGCTTCCGCCCGGTCGATATCAGCGACATCATGGCTTCGGTCGCGGAAATCTACTGCGGCGTTGCCGAGGATAACGGCCAGTCGCTCGACTTCGCCGCCAGGCCCGCCTCCCCCTGCATGGTCAATGGCGACCGGGAACTGCTGACCCAGCTCTTCGTCAACCTCGTGGAAAACGCCATCAACCATTGCCCGCCGACGACCAGGATCACCCTTGCCCTGCAGGCCGGCGATGACGGCTTTGCGGCCGGTATTTCCGATGACGGCCCCGGCATTCCCGAAGCCGAGCGCGAACTCGTCTTCCGCCGCCTCTACCGCCTCGACAAGAGCCGCACGACATCAGGCAGCGGCCTGGGCCTGAGCCTCGTCAAGGCAATCGCCGACCTGCACGCCGCGCGCATCACGCTCACCGACCGCCATCCAGGCCTTGGTGTTACCCTTGTTTTTCCTGCGCAGCAGGGATGAGACTGGCGCTGGTGACGGTTTGGTCAGACCAAGGCTTCGAAGCTTTCTTTGGAGTTGCGCGGCACGCCCCCAAGCTCCCTCATTCCTGTGCTTGTCACAGGAATCCAGCCGGCTTGCGTCTGCAAGCCGAAAAGACTCTTGAAAAACAGCACCGGAATACGCCATCCTTCAACCATGAAGGGTTATGTCTACATCCTCGCGTCAAAAAGAAACGGCACGCTTTATACCGGCGTAACGCGCGATATCGCTGGTCGTCTGTTCGAGCACCAGAACGAGCTGACGCCGGGTTTCACCTCACGTTATGGGGTGAAGACGCTGGTCTGGTTCGAGGAATACGACCTGCTGACGACGGCGATCACGCGAGAGAAGACGATCAAGAAGTGGCCGCGGCAATGGAAGCTGAACCTCATCGAGCAGAACAATCCCGAATGGGAGGATATTTCCTGGCATCTGATGGGATTGTAGCTTTGTTGCCGGATCGGAGTCTCCCGCCGCGTGGACACGCGGCTGCTGGATTCCTGTGACAAGCACAGGAATGAGGGAGGATGGGGGCCGCTCGCCAAAAGGGAGCCGAATGCTCTTTTGAGTTCCACTTTACGGCCGCTCGGTCCAGCCGCGATATTTGGGTCGCGCCACCGCCTGCCGGACCCAGCCGCCTTCACCCGTCCCGATGCATATCCATCGGCCGAGCGCCATCACCCCCGCTCGCTCTGCACCTCATCTGCCGTCCTCGCGATAAACCGCTTCGAGACCAGCCAGCAGCCGAGCGCCCAGAGTGCGCCGGCGACCCAGCCGGCGAGGACGTCCGTCGGGTAATGGACGCCGAGATAGATGCGGCTGAGGCCGATGATGACGGCGAGGAAGATGCCGGCCGCCATGACGAAGATGCGTGTGGCGCGGTAGCGCTGCGTGCGGGCGAGCAGCGCGCCGAGCGTGAGATAGGTGACGGCGGAGACCATCGCATGGCCGCTCGGGAAGCTCATGTCGCTGACATCGACGAGATGCGGAACGATATCGGGCCTGGCGCGGGCGACGATGATCTTGAGCGCCGTGCTGGCGAGCCAGCCCGACAGGACCGAGAGAAACAGGAAGACGGCGATCCCGGTCTTGCGGTCGAGCAGCAGATAGACGGTCGCAAGCGCGGTGAGGATCGTCAGCACGGTCACGCCGCCGAGGCTGGTAATATCGCCCATCGCGTGGGTGAGCCATGACGGGCCGATCGGCAGGCTGAGATCGCCCGGCTGGCGCAGCCACAACAGGATCGTCTGGTCGAAGCCGAGCGTTTCGCCCTCCAGCACCTCGCTCGTCAGCCGCTGCAGCAGGAAAAGGCCGCCCGCGATGCATGCGAAGGTGATGAGCGTCATCGGCTCATACTGGTTCAGCCAGGTCTTGATACGCTGCTGCATTCTTCTCCCGTCACACAAGATTACACGCCCGGAAAGCTCCGGCGCAGGAACCCTTCAACTGTGTGCAGCGGCTTGATTTTGCAAGGGGTGGCTGCCTCCGGTCCGCCCTCGCCGGCGAGCGGCAGGCCGATCAGAGCCGGATAGCGGTTTCCTCCTTCGCCGTGCGGATGACGATCATGGTGAAATAGCGGGCGACATTGTTTTCATCGCGGAAAAGCCGCTCGCACAGCGTATCGAATTCCTCCATGTCGCGCAGGCGCAGCATCAGCACGACATCGGTTTCGCCCGTCACGGAATAGGCTTGCGAGACCGCCTCCTCTGCGACCGCGATATCGAGAAAGCGGCGCATATGCGTCTCGCCGTGCAGCTTCAGTTCCACCGTCACCAGGGCCTTGATCCCGCGTCCGGCCTTTGCCGGATTTAGGATCGCGACGATGCGGTCGATGACACCCGATTTGCGCAGCCGCTGCACGCGGCGCAGGCAGCTGGAAGGAGCAAGACCCACCTCGTCGGCCATGTCGATATTCGTGCGCGAGGCGTCGCGCTGCATGAGGTTCAGGAGTTTGCGGTCGATGCGATCCATTCCCGGAGCATAGCGGCCGAACCGGCATTTGCAATAAAATTGCAAGGCACTGCAATCTTTGACCGCAAATTCGAAGCGAACGGGTCTAGCAGATTGGGGCACCACAAAAGGGGTCTCCGATGTCGTTCCTATCCTTCGTGAAGCGCAATACCAGCCAGACACTCGCCATCTACTGGGTGCTTGTCCGCATCACCGTTCCGATCGCAATCCTGACCGAGATCCTGTCGCGGATGGGTCTGGTCAAGGCGGCAGCACCCGCCTTCGCGCCGGTCATGAACCTGATCGGGCTTCCGCCGGAACTGGGCCTTGCCTGGCTGACCGGCATGCTGGTCGGGATCTGGGGCGCCGTCCCGCTCGTCTTCACCCTCGTTCCCGCATCCTCGCTCAGCGTCGCCGACGTCACGGTCTTCTCGGCCCTGATCCTCTTTGCGCACGGCCTGCCGATCGAGCAGAAGATCATCCAGAAAGCCGGCCCGGGCATGATCGCGACCACGGTGCTGCGCATAGCGGGCGGCCTGCTCTATGCGTTCATGCTGCACCATGTTCTCTCGGCGACGGGCTGGCTGTCGGCGCCGGTCGATCCCGTCTGGCTGCCGATGGGCGCGACACCCGGCTGGGGCGACTACCTCTGGGGTCTTGCCGAGACCATGATGTGGATGCTCGTCATCCTGCTCGCCCTCTCCTGGACGCTCGAGATCCTCAAGGTGACCGGGCTCATGGAATGGATGATGAAGGCGCTTTCGCCCGTGCTTCGCCTTGCCGGCATCCGCGGCGAGGCAGGACAGCTGACGGCGATCGGGCTGTTCCTCGGCATTTCCTACGGCGCCGGCCTATTGATCCGCGAGGCGCAATCGGGGGCGATCTCGCCCCGCCAGATCTTTCTCTCCTGCGTGTTCATGGGTTTTGCCCATAGCGTCATCGAGGACACGATCGTGGTGATGTCGCTCGGCGCCGACCTCAACGGCGTCCTGACAGGCCGGCTCGTCTTTGCGGTTGCGGCCTGCGCGGCCATCGCCGCCCTGCTTCGCCGCCTGCCCGACAAGGCTTTCTTCGCCCGGATGTTCCGGCCGGCGACCATGGAGGCCGAACGGCGATAGGCCTCGGCAAGTCCGGCGCGGGCGGGTCCCGCGCCGATCACGTCGGGTTCACCGAACTTTGTACTCACCTCTTCATCTACCGCTTTCTCGACCTTCGTATAGTTACAAATCCCGGCCAACGCGGTGATCTTGATGGGACGGAAGAACAGTCACTCCTGGATAGCGGATGGTTGGCCATGGATCGAGACACGCCCTGTCAGCGCATGAACGGCCACGCGCCGTTGCAGCCGATCCCTCATCCAGGCTCTGCGAAATCCCTGGCATCCCCTCCCTCCCGACCGCGCCATCCTCAAATCCGCATAGAGAAGAACCGCATGCACAAGACAGTGCTGGCCGCCGCCGCAGCGCTTGCCGTTTCCGCCGTGCCCTCGCTTGCTGCCGGCAAGGAACCGCTGAATGATCGAGCCGCAAACCAGATCAGAACGCAGTTCTCCAGGCTGATGGATCTCGCCAACCGGCACGATTTCAAGGGCCTGCACGCAATGTTCTGGCAATCGCCCTCTGCCCTCCTCGTCGCCAAGAGCGCCATTCCCGCCGAAGGCAACTGGGCGGGTTTCTGGGGCAACGAAGCGATCGACCGGAAACTGCACGACATCGGCACATCCGGCCCGGTCGTGCTCGAGCCGGACTACACGAAACTCAAGGTCGTCGGCCTGACGCATGATGTGGCCGAATCCTACGCGCCGATGAACATCACCGTCTCCTATGCCGGCCAGGACGGGACGCCCAAGCCCTTCCTGATGATCATCGACTGGATTCATGTCGGAAAGGACTGGAAGGTTGCTTCGGAAATCATTCTGCCGGTGCCGCCGGCACCTGCCGCCAAGGGTTAGCTGCCCGCAAGACTGAAACCCTCCCCCAACCGCCGCCCGTGCCGCCTGCCCCCCGTTCACGCACGGAGCGACAACAGAAAGGACCTCGAAATGTCTGCAATGACCAGAACCCTCTTCGTTTCCCTCGGCCTCGCCCTGATGTCGGCACCGCTCGCAGAGGCAAAGACCATGTCGCCGGCGGCCGTCGCAACGATCGGACAGCACAGGCTGCTGACGGATGCCGATGGCCTGTCGCTTTACACCTACGACAAGGACCAGCCCGGAAAGTCCGACTGCACCCTGCTCTGCGCTCTCGCCTGGCCTCCGTTCGAAGCACCGGCCGGCGCCAAGGCTTCCGGCCCCTGGAGCGTCATCACGCGGCCGACGGGCGTCACCCAGTGGGCCTATAACGGCGCGCCGCTCTATACCTATCATTTCGATTCCCAGCCGGGAGACGTCCATGGTGACGGCGCCGAAGGCGTCTGGCATGTCGCCCGGCCGTAACGGCATCGCGCCGGACCGTGGATGACGTGTCCCGCACTGGCAACAGGGCAAGCACAATCGGCCGCATAACGCCCGACAAACTTGCCCTGCCGCGCAAATCGCTCCAATGATGGAAAGCTCGATTCCGCGCGCAGACGCTTCAGATCAGCGCCTGCGCATCCCCCGAAATCAGAGCCTCCGGAAAAGGGACGCGAATGAAGAAGCTACCCGGCGCCGTTCTTGCACTTGCGATCGCCGTCCATGGCGCCGGGGCACGGGCAGACGACGCGGCACCGCCCTCCTACGCCGATACGACACTGACCGGCGACTGGCACGGCTATCGCAACTGGCTGCGCGACCAGGGCGTCACCTTCACGATGTCCCAGACCAGTGACGTGCTCGGCAATGTCTCCGGCGGCCTGAAACGCGGGACGGCCTATGACGGTGTCTTCCAGCTGCAGGGTGATTTCGACATGGACCGGCTGGTCGGCTGGACCGGCGGCGCCATTCATGTTTCCGGTTATGCGATCCAGGGCCAGGGCCTGTCCGGCAAGGATATCGGCAATCTCCTGACGGTCACCTCGGTGGAAGCCGATCCCGGCTTCAGGCTCGGGGAATTCTATCTCTCGCAGAGCTTCATGGACGACAAGGTGACGGTCAAGCTCGGGCAGATCCTGGCGGACCAGAGTTTCGCGATCAGCAATACGGCGAGCCTTTTCGTCAACTCCACCTTCGGATGGCCGGGCATCTTTGCCGCCGATCTTCCCGGAGGCGGACCGGCCTATCCCTTCGCCGTTCCCGGCGCGCAGATCATCGTCAAGCCTGACGATGCCTGGACGCTGCAGGCCGCCATCTTCAATGGCAGCCCGACCGGGTCCGACCCCGACGGCAATGCCAATGGACTGGGATTTCCGCTGGGCGATGGCGTCCTGGCGATTGCCGAGGCAGGCTATGCCTATATGCCCGCAAAGGGCGGGACCGGCCTGCCCGGCACCTACAAGATCGGCGCCTGGTACAATTCCGAAGAATTCGACAGCCTGACCACCGCATCGAACGGCGTCTCGCTCGCCGATCCGCTCTCGAGCGGCAGCCCGCGCCGGCTCTCGGGCAATTTCGCGGTCTATGCCGTCGTCGACCAGACGCTCTGGCAGGAGCCGGGAAGTTCGGACAATGGCCTCAATGGATTTTTCCGGATTGCCGTGGCGCCGCAGCAGGAGCGCAACAGCATGAACTGGTATTTTGATATGGGCCTTGCCTATAAGGGGCTTCTGCCGGGCCGCGACGACGACACCGCCGGCATCAGCTTCGCCTATGCCAGCATGAGTTCGGGCATGTCGGATCAGGTAAAGGCCGAAAATGCCTTCAACGGGACATCTCAGCCGGTGCCGAGTTCCGAAGCCGTCATCGAAGCCACCTATCAGGCGGCCGTCACGCCATGGATGACGGCGCAGCCATTCTTCCAATATGTCATCCGTCCCGGCGGCAATGCAGCCGATCCCGACAAGCAGAACTCACGGATCCAGAACGCGGCGATTTTCGGCCTCAGAGCGGTCGCGTCTTTCTGAGAGAGTCATCGGGCCCTGTGGCTCGGCCCGCGCATCCGGGAGGATGAAGCGGCGCCCGTTCACCGGGCGCCGCCTTTCTTTGATGCGAGCGGCTTCTACACGAGCGGTCCGCGGCCCGTCGCAATCAGGTCCTCTTCCTCATCGCGCTGGTGCCCGCCGAATGCGGCGGCCGCAGCGGCGATGAAGGCGCCGACGAGCAGCGAGAGCGAGCCGATCAGCGCCGAGGTCGCAGCAGCTTTGCGGGCCTTGTCGGCGGCAGCCTGTGCCGCAACCTTGGCATCGTCGATCTGCTTCAGCACGGTATCGACCCTGGCGCGGGCGTCGGCCTCGGAAAGCCCTGTCCGGGCCGAGACGATGCCGGCAATATAGGTCTTGTCACCATCAGGCACCGAGCCGTTCGCAGCACCCTGCAGCAGGATGCGGGAAATCTCGGCCGTGGCCGCGCCATTATCCTCGCTGGCGCGATTGGAAATATTCTGCGGCCGCAGCAGCGCGTCCGTGAAATAGGCCGTGGCCATGCCGGGGCCGGCCGTATCCGTATCCGACGCCGAGGCTGCAGCGGCAGACCCGCCTGCCACACCGGCGGCCATTGCAGCCTGGCCGGCCGCACTTGCCCCGGCACCCGCAAGCGAGGTCAGCGACGACGCCAGGAAACCGGCGACGAAGACGGTCGCGAGCGCCCAGCTGAGGAAGCCATGCGCGGTATCGCGGAAGAAGACCTCATTGGTGTGGATGACCGCCCATTTGGTCCGAAGACGCCCGGTCAGGTAGCCGCCGAGCGCCGACGAGAGCCACTGGACCACGACAAGCCAGATCGCCGCAGTGATGCCGACTGTCGCAGCCGAGCTGCTTTCGCCCGACCAGGGAGAGACCATCGTCAGCCCCACGCCGGAGCCGAGCAGCAACAGGATGAGCGTGATGCCCGTCGCCGCCACGGCGCCGCCGACGATCGGACCCCAGGCAATGGCAGGCTTCGAGGATTCGACCGGCATCGCACCCGTGCGATTGCCGGCGATGACTCTTTCTTCAGCAAGAGACATGACAGCCCCCTATCGCATGAAGAGCACGAGCAGGATGACGATCGGCAACGGGATGCCCAGAAGCCAGAGAAGAATACCGCGACCCATTTGAAAATCCTCCGTGAATTGAATGTGTTCGCGAGAACCGAACGCCACCGAATACTGTTTGTTCCCGAGGCGGAAGCGGCGTGGGTGCGTGGAAGTTTGCCCGTTTGGTTCCTTCGAGACAGAAGCGGGTAAGCGGATGCGCACGCGGCCCGAAGGGCCGGATAACGAGGCTGCGGGCGGCAGGCCGCAACACCGGCCCGCACATTGGCCGACGCAATCCTCAACCTTCATGGAACTGGCGACTCCGCCCCGCGTTCCCATTTCAGTAGAAAGGAATATTTCATGGCCCGTAAGACAAAACCGCTCGTCGAAGTCGCCGCCAGAACTGAGGACGGTCGCGTGCCGCTCGGCATCATGAACACCAAGCAGGCGCTCGACCTGCCCGAAGAGCTGGATGTGGAGATCTCCCATCCGGACGAAGAGGCCGGCGCGACGGATAACTTCATCGACAGGGACGAACTGCGCAGGGTCCGGAGAAAAGCCCATGGCAAGGGATGAGCATGAGCAAAGCGACCGCGAGCAGGTCTGGAGAAAATTCCGCAAGGCGGTGAACATGACGCCGGCCACGCTCGAGAAATGGCTGGCGACCGACGAGAGCAAGGCGAACGGCTGGCAGGAGGAAGGCGGCAACGAAACGATCGGCCATCACTCCGGCCGCCGGATCGTCGAGATCAGGCACAAGAAGAAGGCCGACCTGACCGAGGCCGACTATGCCCACATGCGCAAGGTCGTCGGCTACGTGCATCGCCATCTCGCCCAGGGCGGGCCGCAAAAGGACAAGGAGCATTCCCCCTGGCGCTACTCGCTGATGAACTGGGGCCATGACCCCCTGGTCAAACATTGATGCACCCCGTGCATCAATGTTTGATCCAGCCCCCCTGGGTCAAGGCGCAGCCTTGATCCCAACGTCAAGGCGCAGCCTTGATCCCCATCGGCATTGTCAGAAAATCTATCTTTATGCCGTTCAAGAATTGCCCGAAAACATCGCTCCAGGTGAGATGCGACCAGCGTCGAATTCTGCATCTTCGGATGACCGTAAGTTCGAAGGCTTCAGTCGACCGAACATGTACCTCAAGCGCCATTTTTCCGCGAAAAGAGCGCCCTCATGATCTTGAAGAAATCCTTGATCAGCCGAATGTAGGTCCAATGGTTTGGATATTCGTCATATGACACCTCCCAAGGCGGCGTGCGCGGATCTCTTTTCTTGCGCCTGGCACCCCAGGGGCCGACCTTGTCGCCTCCCGATTTCCGGATCGCTCTCTTGAGTGCATCGATCTCGTCGCGCTCTGTCGGCATTTAAACCCTAAACACTCCGGAAGTCATGAGACGCTCAACGTCGGGGCCGCAGGCGGAAAATTCCGGAGTTCGGTAGCAACTGCCACAACCAAGTTGCGTCATTTGGCAGGTTTGCGCTGGAAGCGGTCACGTTCCGACTGTTGGATACAATGGCAAAGCGTTAGGTCCCCAGTCTCCGGTTTTCCGCAGAAAGCACCTTTCTTAGGAAAAACCGCCGGGGTGTACGGTCGTCCCCTTCGAGTTCCCCAAACTGCTCATAACCAAGCTTCAGGTAGAACGGTTTTGCTTGAAAGTCGTACGTGTCCAGGAAGATGCCCAGGTATCCCCGTTCGCGGGCAATGCGCTCTGCTTCTCCCATTAATTGACGGCCAAGCCCCTTTCCTCGGAGTGCCTCAGGCACAACCAAATACTTGACGAACAGCCAATTGAGTTCATCGAACGCATACAGGCCGCCGACGATCTCCTCAGTCTCCGGTTGCCTCAAAACTATGCCAAGATGAGGCCATTCCGCTATGGTCGCGGTGTGGTGGCTGTTGAATTCCACCAGCGGCTTAAGGAGTTGGTCAAGCTCATCAGCAGTTGGCTCGGCCGAGAGGGTCTCTATAATTGCAATCATCGCGCGAGAATGCGTGAAAGGACGGCCGTTGTCCAGTCGATCGTTGCGGCTGTTCATCCGCTTCGGGGCCGACCAGCGCGGCTCGATCCCACTCAGGCTTCCGCACCCCGCGAAAGCCCCGCCTATTGATACCCGTCTTACGCGAGCTATTTCGCCGTCATGGATCATCTCTTCGACGACGACACGCATCACAAGAGCCTGCGCGCGGGATTGCGCCGCATCGAGCGGGGTGACGGCCGCAAGGCCATGCTGCTGCAATTCATCTTTACCGTCATAGACATCGCCATCCTCGCCTTCTTCGTGCTCGGCCCCTATTTCCGCGCCGCCCCCACCTATCTCGTCATCGATTACGTCATCGCCGTCTGGATCGCCGCCGAGATCGCGGCGCGCGCCGTTGCGGCCCCCTCGCTGCGCAGCTGGATCCTGCGGCCGATGACCTGGATCGATTTCATCGTTCTGGCGACGCTGCTCTTTCCCGATGCGCTCTTCAACTTCGCCTTCCTGCGCGTCATGCGGCTCTGGGCGATCGGGCGAAGCCCGCTGCTGAAGGAGGCGCTGCGCCGGATGAGCTGTGGCTATGCGCTCGATGTCGTGCGCGCGGTGATCAATTTCCTGGTCTTCCTCTTCCTCGTTACAGGCTTCGTCTACACTTCCTTCTTCTACAACCAGCCGGGCGGCGAAGGCTTTGTCGATGCGCTCTATTTCACCGTCGCGACAGTGACCACGACAGGCTTCGGCGACATCACCCTGCCCGGCACGCTCGGCAAGCTGACCTCCGTCGTGACGATGATCGTCGGCATCTCGCTCTTCGTGCGGCTGGCGCAGGCGGTGGTGCGCCCGCACAAGGTCACCTTCGCCTGCCCGCGCTGCGGCCTGCAGCGCCACGATGCCGATGCCGTCCATTGCAAGGCCTGCGGCGAGATCCTCAACATTCCCGACGAGGGCACGTAAGCTGCTGCCCGCCCAAAAAACGACCGCGCCGCGGAACCGCCTGCCTTCCCTATCGTTAGGATCAAAGCCCCCAGAGATCTGAAGGATAGGAAGATGAGCGTTATCAGTGAGTTCCAGTCATTCATTGCGAAAGGCAACGTCATGGACCTGGCCGTCGGCGTCATCATCGGCGGCGCCTTTGGCGGCATCGTCAAGTCTCTGACCGATGACATCATCATGCCCGTCGTCGGCGCGGTCCTCGGCGGCTTCGATTTCTCGAACTATTTTTTCCCGCTCTCTTCCACCGTCAATGCGCCGACCCTTGCGGCCGCCCGCGCCCAGGGCGCCGTCTTCGCCTATGGCAGCTTCATCACCGTCGTCATCAACTTCCTGATCCTCGCCTGGATCATCTTCCTGATGGTCAAGGGCGTAAACTTCCTGCGCGCGCAGGTGGAGCACCAGGAAAAGACCGGAAAGACCCCGCCCGCCCCGCCGCCGGCCGATGTGCGGCTCCTGACGGAGATCCGCGACCTGCTGGCGAAAAAGGCGGCGTGAGACGGCAGGCCGGCAGCCCCGCCCTGCCGGCCGCAGCTCAAATGCAATTCCGCTAAATCAGCGGGTGATATCGGGCAGGATTTGGGTCTATACCGGGGCTGCCCCCGAAATCGCCTCCCGAGTCCGCCATGCCACTTCCCTATCGCAATTCCCGGCTGCTTCGCCGTTCCCGCGTCATCTGGGGATCCTTCTCGCTCTGGCGGCCACGGCTGGTTTTCTGGTGCGGGGCGCTGGCGATCGGCCTTGTCAGCGTCGGTTTTGCCAGGCTTGCCGATCTCGCGCAAAAGGCCTTTGCCGGCCTGACGGCATCGGGCGAATGGTCGTTCCTGCTGCCGCTCATTGTCAGCCCGCTCGGCTTCATGCTCTCGGCCTTCCTTGCCATCAGACTGTTTCCCAATTCGCAGGGCAGCGGCATTCCCCAGGCGATTGCCGCCCGTCACCTGCGCGAGGAGGAAGACCGCTCACGGCTGCTTTCGCTGAGGATCGCCGCCGGCAAGATCGCGCTTACCGTTCTCGGCCTTTTCTGCGGCGCCTCGATCGGCCGCGAAGGACCGACGGTGCAGGTCGGTGCCTCGATCATGCTGGCGGTGGCGCGTTTCGGCGGCATGGCGCAGGCCCGCGGCCTGATCCTGGCCGGCTCGGCTGCCGGCATCGCCGCCGCCTTCAACACGCCGCTTGCCGGCATCGTCTTCGCCATCGAGGAGATGAGCCGCACCTATGAATCGCGCGCCAATGGCGTCGTTCTGACCGCCGTCATCCTTTCCGGTCTCGCAGCCCTCGGCCTTGCCGGCAGCTACAACTATTTCGGCGAGGCCTCCGTTTCGCCGGCTGGCCTCAGCGACTGGGGCCTCGTTCTCGCCTGCGGCATCGGCGGCGGCGCGCTCGGCGCCGGCTTCAGCGGACTTGCCCTGCATTTCGGCCAGCGCATCCGCCGCTGGGCGCAGCCGCAGCCCCTGCCGCGCATGGTGGCGCTTGCCGGCCTCTGCGGCCTGGCGGTCGCCGGCATCGGCATCGCCTTCGGCGGCACGACCTTCGGCACCGGCTACGAACAGGCGCGAAGCGCCGTCGAAGGCCACCCGCTGCCGCTCCTCTTCTTCGCCGGCAAGCTGGTGGCGAGCTTCCTGTCCATGCTCTCGGGCATTCCGGGCGGCATCTTCGCCCCTTCGCTCGCCGTCGGCGCCGGCTTCGGCAGCACGGTCGGTCTGGCTCTCGGCACCAGCATCGCGCTGGCAGCCATCCTCGGCATGACCGGCTATTTCTCCGGCGTCGTGCAGGCGCCGATGACGGCCTTCGTGATCATCCTGGAAATGACCGGCGACCACCAGGCCGTCATCCCCATCATGGCCGTCGCCATGCTCGGCTACCTCACCTCCCGCCTGCTCTCGCGCGAGCCGCTCTATCACGGCCTCTCCCGCGTCTTCATCGCCGCGGCGGTGCGGGCACGGCGGGCAGTCGAACGGGAGGAGGCCGCGGCCTAAGGGCACGCGCGGCAATTCATCCTTGAACCAAACCCGGCCCTTGCGAGTTCTCTCTGCACGCGAGGGAGAAACACCATGTCCGCAGGTCTCATCGAAGGCTTCCAGCAGCGTCGCCTCCCGGGCGATGGCCTGGAGATCGACGCGCTTGTCGGCGGAAACGGCCCGCCGCTGCTGCTCCTGCACGGCTGGCCGCAGACGCGCATGTGCTGGTCGCGCGTCGCGCCTGCCCTTGCCGCGCATTTCACCGTCGTCATTCCCGACCTGCGCGGCTATGGCCGCAGCGACAAGCCCGAAGGCAGCGCCGATCACGAGACCTATTCCAAGCGCGCCATGGCCCGCGACCAGATCGCCACCATGCGCGCACTCGGCTTCGAGCGCTTTGACGTCGGCGCCCATGATCGTGGCGCCCGCGTCGCCTATCGCCTTGCTTTCGATCATCCCGAAACCGTCACGCGCCTTGCAAGCCTCGACGTCATCCCGACGGCCGACATGTGGGCGCGGATGGGCGCGAAGGAGGCCGTTTCGGCCTGGCACTGGTCTATGCTGGCCCAGCCGGACGGACTGGCGGAAAAACTTGTCGGCGGTGATCCGGAATGGTTCGTGCGCTACATTCTCGCGCATCAATCCGCACCCGGCTTCGTCTTTCCGCAAGATAATCTCGCCGACTATCTCGCCTGCGCCCGCGACCCGCGGAGCATCCACACCTGGGCCGAGGACTATCGCGCCGGATGGACGATCGACCGCGAGCTCGACGAGAAGAACCGCGGCTGGAAGCTCGACGTGCCGCTCCTGATGCTCTGGGGCGAGCGCGGCACGCTGAAAGGCAGGGATGGGCTCGAGCCCTGGCGGGCCTGGGCCGAACAGGTGGAGGGTGAAGCCCTGCCCTGCGGTCACTTCATTCCCGAGGAAGCACCCGATGCCGTCATCGCGCATTTCACCCGGTTCTTCGGCGCGGCGCGCTGACGGCCACCTGCCCTCCGCGCCGCTGCCATGAAAGCGCTCGGGCTTCAGAAGGCCGAGCGGATGGTGCCGCCATCGACGCGCAGCGTCGCGCCGCTGATATAGGCGGCATGATGGCTTGCGAGATAGATGACGGCAGCTGCGATCTCATCGGGACGGCCGAGACGGCCGATGTCGTTCGGCACCATGTCCTTGACGCAGCCGCTTTCGATGTCCTCCCAGCGATCGCCCCAGCCATGCGCCGGCGCAATCTTTTCCAGGAGGTCCCGCACGGCCGGGACGAGGATCGCGCCGGGGGACACGACATTCGATGTCACGCCCGTATCCTTCAGCCGCCGCGCCAGCGAGACCGCGAGATTGTGGCGCGCGGCAAGCGACGCTTCGTAATCCGGCTGCATCGGGATCGGCTGGGACGCCAGACCGCCGCCGATCTGGATGACCCGGCCAAAGCCGCGGCCGACCATTGCGGGCACCAATCCCCGGATCATCCTGACGGCCGAGACGACGTTGATCTGATAGGTCTCCACCCAATTGGCCGGTGTTGCCGAATGCCAGTCGAGATGGTGGTAATGGCCGGCATTGTTGACGAGAATATCGATATCGCCGCCGGCAAGCGCCTGGCGGATAACCGCTTCGGCCCCTTCGTCATCGGCGAGGTCGCCGATCGCCACATCCGCCCTGCCGCCGGCCGAAACGATGGCGCCAGCCACAGCCTCGGTGCGCGCCCGGTCGCGGCCGTGCACCACGACGGCAGCCCCTTCCGCCGCAAACATCTTCACCATCGCCTCGCCGAGCCCCGAAGATGAGCCGGTCACGAGGGCCCGCTTGCCGGAAAGCTGCATATCCATTGTCTTTCTCCATTTCACGATCTTGGATGAGACAAGAATAGGCGCTAGAGATTATCCCGATTAGGCGTTTAAATCGGGACGAACCATGCCGATATTCCGCACAGTAGAAGGCGGTGGATTCACCGAAATCAGGGCGGCGATCGCCGTTGCCGAGCATCTGAGCTTCCGCGCCGCCGCCGATGCGCTATCGATGTCGCCGACAGCGCTGAGCAGCAATGTGCGCGCGCTGGAGGACCGGCTCGGCATCCGCCTCTTCAACCGCACGACCCGCAGCGTCTCGCTGACCTCCGCCGGCGAGGAGTTCATCGCCAGCGTGGCTCCTTCGCTGGCCGCCATCGAACAGGCCATGCAGGCTGCCGGCAGCCATGGCACGCGTCCCTCCGGCACATTGCGCATCAACAGCTCGGTCACCGGCGCCCATGAAATCCTGACCCCGCTGATACAGGCCTACATGGCGCGCCACCCGGCCGTACAGGTGGAGCTGTCGAGCGAAAGCCGGCTGGTGGATGTGGTGCTGGAAGGCTGCGACGCCGGCATCAGGCTTGCCGAATCCGTGCCGGCCGAAATGGTGGCCGTGCCACTGCCCTTCGGTCTCGATTTCTGCGTGGTGGGCGCGACCGGCTATTTCGCCGGTCACCCGGCGCCGCGCACGCCGCTCGATCTGGCCGCCCACAGCTGCATCCGCTCGCGGGCATCGGGCGGCGGCATCTACCGCTGGGAATTCGAACAGAATGGCGAAACGCTCGAGATCGATGTACCGGGCGCGCTGACGCTCGACGACCAGTCGCTGATGCTGAAGGCCGCCATCGCCGGCATGGGGCTTGCCTATATTTCCCGGGCGATCGCCGCTGAGGCGATCGCGAGCGGCAGGCTTGTGACCGTGCTGGAAGACTGGGTGGCGGGCTCCTCCCCCCTTTGCCTCTACTACCCGCGCAACCGCAATACTTCCGCGGCACTTCGGGCGCTGATCGATCTGATCCGCGCAGACAGCGGCAGCCGCGGCTGAGCCTGGTCGAGCCTGTAGGGTCTCCGTGCCACCAGGCTCAGAAGCGGCAAGGCCCAGCGCAGGCCATCCCATTCCGGCGCATCGAGCGGATCGGCGAGCGGGTCTTTCCTGTGCCGGCGGCTAGGCCTGTGAAGCTCGTTTGCGAGCATGATCCAGTTGAGAAGCATCATCCTGCCTCCATCTATGACAGATGCAACGGAGCTAAGGCGCGAAGCCCGGCAAAGGTAGACGCGCGGATAAAAGGGGGTTTTCATCCGTGAAAGAGGCAAGCTGGGATGACCTGCAGCTCTTCTTCCATGTCGCGACATCGGGCGGCCTGACGGGTGCTGCCGCGCGCACGGGCCTCAGCGCCCCGACGATCGGCCGGCGCATGCTGGCGCTGGAGCGGGCGACCGGACGCACGCTCTTCCGGCGCGGCCCGACCGGCTATCTGCTGGCCAGCGATGGCGAGATGCTGTTCGAGCGCGTTCTCGTCATGCAGGAAGCGGCCGAGGCGATATCGGACTGGCGCGGCGACGTGCTGACCCTGCCGATCGTTTCGACCGGTGCCGATGCCTGGACGCTGCGCTTCATCGCCGATCATCTATCCGAAGTCTGGAGCCCGAAAGACGAGTTCCGCATGTGCTACAAGGCGCTCGACACCGGCCAGGACCTGACCTATCGCGAGGCGCATCTCGCCCTCATGCACGGCAGGCCGGAGCGCGGCAATTTCGCCACGCGCCGCTCCGTCTCCGTCGCCCACGCAGCCTATCAGGCCGCCACCTTCAGCGCCGCCAATCACAACTGGATTTCACTGGGAACCGAGATTGCGACAACACCCGCCGACAAATGGACCTTCGAGCAGCCCGACCACTGGATCACCAGCTGGACGAACACGCCGCTGATGCTGCCCCACCTCATCCGCGGCGGCGCCGGCCGCGGCCTGCTGCCCTGTTTCATGGGCGATGCCGACCCCGGTCTCGTCCGCGCCGGGCCTGTGATCGACAGCCTGACCTATGACATCTGGATCACCGTGCACGAGGACGAGCGCCAGCGGCCCGAAGTGCGAACCGTCATCGACAGGCTGAGTGCGCTGTTTGCCGCTCATGCGGGTCTGTTTGCCGGCCGATGCGAGCACCATTGAGCGCCATTACAAGGCGGCCGGAGGCGCTCCATGCCGCGGCCATTGCGGCGGCTGCACCGCCGGATGCGTGAGGCCCTCCTCTTCGGCCTCGTCATCGCAGGCCGTCCGCAGCTTCGACGCGCTGCCCTCGATCTGGTCGAGCAGGGTTTGAACCTCGTCGAACCGGCCGAGAAGGCGATGGGTGAGTTTCCTGAATCTGCGTCTGGACATGGTGAACTCCTTTGATCCGGAACGCCGCGGATCAAAGAAAGTTCGGCTGGCTCCGCTCTGCCATGTGGCTTGCCGCCGGCAATCCGCCGTCGCGGCGGAAAGCTCCCGGCGTTGCTCCCGTTTCCCGCTTGAAGACCCGGTTGAAGGCGGCGATCGATTCATAGCCGACGGCGCGGGCGATTTCGGTAAGCGGCATCTGCTGATCCTGGATGAGGCGGCTTGCGCGATAGATCCGCCATCCCGTGAGATAATCGAGCGGGCTCTGGCCGACCACCGCCTTGAACCGCGCGGCAAAGGCCGAGCGCGACATGCCCGAGAGGCGGGCGAGCGTTTCCACCGTCCAGTCCTTTTCCGGCTCGCCATGCATGGCGTGGATCGCCCGCTCCAGATTGGCGTCACCGATGGCCGCAAGCCAGCTCCGCGTCGGCCCGCCAGGCATGGCCGAATAGGCGCGCACCGCATGGACGAAGAGCAGCTCGAACAGCCGGGCGATGACGGCGTCCGAGCCGAGGCCCGGCGCATCCGTCTCGGCCGCCAGAAGCTCCAGCACCGACTGGAAGGCCAGGCTGCGGTTCTGGTCGAGCTTCAGGTGCAGAAGCGGCGGCAGGACTTTCGTGAGCGGGCGCGCCTCCAGCCTGTCCATCTGGAACATGCCGCTGACGAAGGTGGTGACGGCCCCGCCGCCGCCGACCTCGATCCGGTTTCCGACCCTGAGCCTCTCCACCTCGACGCAGGGCATCGGCAGGGAATCCTCATGGTCGTACATGCGGTAGGGCTCCTCATCCAGCATGATGAAGACATCGCCGCTGCGCAGTGAGATCGGCTCCGGGTGGCTGTCCGTCGTCAGGATGCCGGAGCCGCGCACGACGAGCACGAACTTCACCACCGGCTCTCCCGAAGAGGCCCAGGCCCAGGGCGCGCTCGCCTCCAGCCGGGTGAAGGTTGCCTGGCGGATGCTGAAATCCCCCAGGATTTCCGTTAGCGGATCCATTTTCATCCTCCACTTTGGACGAACGAGCAATAATCATGGACCTTCGAAGCTCATACGTCCCAACGTCCGCACCCTATATGGACGGAAACAAGGACGGAGAGCAATGACAAATCCAGTTTCCACCGAACAGACAGATCCGATCGGCGAGGTCAGGCGGGCCAAGGCGCGCTATTGCCGGTTCATCGATACCAGGCAATGGGACGATTTCGCCGCCCTGTTGCTGCCCGATGTCGGCATCCGCATGGTCGACCCCGATGGCGGCCTGATCGCCGCCTTCGACGACAGGGATGCCTTCATGGCGGTGACGACGGCCTTCCTGCAGGGCGCGCGCTCCAGCCATCACATCCACAATGAGGAGATCGACCTGATCTCCGACAGCGAGATATCGGCGACCTGGGCGATGGAAGACATCGTCGTCAACGCCGCCCCCGCCCCCGGCCAGCCGGCGCGCATGCACGGCTACGGTCACTACCACGAGACATGGAAGCGGACGCCGCAGGGCTGGCGCATCGCGCGGCTTGAGCTGAAGCGCACCATCCTCGAATTCAACGACAACCAGGAAACACAGCCATGAGCAAGACACCGATCCGCGTCGGCATTATCGGCGTTCACCCCGACAAGGGCTGGGCGACCATTGCCCATATTCCGGCACTCGCGCAGCTGCCCGAATTCCGCCTGACCGCAATCAGCCACAACAGGCCTGATGTCGCCAAGGCCGCCGCCGAGAAATACGGCGTTCCCCATGCGCTCGGCTCCGCCGATGAACTGATCGGCCATCCCGAGGTCGATCTCGTCGTCATCAGCGTGAAGGTGACGCATCACCGCGAACTGGTGGAAAAGGCCGTTGCCGCCGGCAAGGCGGTGTTCTCCGAATGGCCGCTCGGCATGAACCTTGCCGATGCCACCGCCATGCGCGATCTCGCCCGCGACAAGGGTGTCGCCACCAGCATCGGTCTGCAGACCCGCGCCGTCCCGGCCTTTGCCTATATCAAGGATCTCATCGCCGAAGGTTATCTCGGCGAAGTGCTCTCGGCCACCATGGTCGGCTCCGGCATCACCTTCGGCGAAAGCATGAGCGAGACCTTCGCCTATACGCTCGATCCATCCAAGGGCGTCGGCATGCAGAACGTCGTCTTCGCCCATTCGATCGACGGGCTGACCGATATGCTCGCAAGCCGCTTCGAAACGGTGACCGGCAATCTCGCCACGCGGCGCAAGACCACTCGCATCGAGGAAACCGGCGAGATCCTGCCGATGACCGTTCCCGATCAGCTCGTTGTCAACGGCACGCTGGAAAACGGCACCGTCGTCGCCGCGCATTTCCGCGGCGGCCTGTCGCGCGGCACGAATTTCCGCATCGAGATCAATGGCACGAAGGGCGACCTGATCCTGACGAGCCCGGTCGGTTATGTCGGCATCGGCGGCTTCACGCTGATGGGCGCGACCGGCGACGAGACCCTGCACGAGCTGGAGATCCCTGGCCGCTACGGCGCCGACCGCTTTGCCGAGGGTCCGTCGCAGAGTGTGGCGACCGCCTATCTCAGGCTCGCCGCCGATATCAAGGATGGCACGCATACCAGCCCCGATTTCGACGATGCCGTGGCGCTGCACCGGCTGATCGATGCGATCGAGACCAGCGGCGGCAAGCCGCGCAAGCTTTGAAGGAGAGAGAAGATGAAAGCTGTCATCATGAGCGGCCCCGGCGGGCCTGACGTACTGCAACTGACCGAGCAGCCGGAGCCTGTCGCCGGCCCCGGTCAGGTTCTGGTGGAGATTGCCGCCGCCGGCGTCAATTTCATGGATATCGGTGCGCGCCGCGGCGGCCTCTGGAAGGAGATGCCGAACCCCAAGATCATGGGCGTCGAAGGCGCCGGCCGGGTGCTGGCCCTGGGTGAAGGCGTGACGGAGTTTCGGCCGGGCCAGCGCGTCGCCTGGGTCTATGCGCCCGGAAGCTATGCCGAGCGCATCGCAATTCCCGCGGGCTCGCTGGTGCCGGTGCCCGACGATATCGACGACAGGACGGCCGCCGGCGTGATGATGCAGGGCCTGACCGCCAGCCATTTCGCGACGGATTTCTACCCGGTCCAGCCAGGTGACACGGCCCTCGTCCATGCAGCTGCCGGCGGTCTCGGCCTGTTGCTGACGCAGATTATCAAATCGCGCGGCGGCCGGGTGATCGGCCGCGTCTCCAGCCAGGAAAAGGCCGCCATCGCCAGGCAAGCGGGCGCCGACCATGTCATCGTCGATCCCGCCGGCACCTTCGCCGACGAAGTGCTGAAACTCACCGGCGGCGAAGGCGTAGACGTCGTCTATGACGGATCGGGACCGGAAACCTTCGCCGGCTCGCTCGCGTCGCTGCGCCGCTCCGGCACCTTCTGCTGGTTCGGCCCCGTTCTCGGCGGCCCCGGCCCGCTCGATATCATGAGCCTGCCGAAAAGCATCAAGATCGGCTATGCCGTCTTCGCCGACCATATCCACACGCCCGAACTGCTTCGCCGGCATACGGCACAGCTCTTCGAGTGGATCTCGCGGGGTGAGATGAGAGTGCATATCGATGCCGCGTACCCGCTGGCCGAAGCGGCAGGCGCGCATGCCGCGATGGAAAGCCGCGCCACGAAGGGCAAGCTGGTGCTGATACCGTGATGGACCTGTGGCGGGTGGACCGACTAGGACGCACCCGTCACGCCGTCGCCGAACCGCGCGCCCCGACAGGATTGCGCCGGAAGAGTTCGCCGACCAGCCAGCTGTCGAGATAGGCGCGCACTTCGACGATCGTTTCACCCTGGAAGCGGCAGAGCCAGCAGTAGCGGTTGTCGAAGCGCATGCCGTCGCGGGCTGTCGCCATGGAGCGGAGCTCGACGATCGCCCAGTCGCCGTCGATGAGGATGTTTTGCGTGGAGAGCCGGGTGCCCTCGGGCAGCACCTTGTGCAGCTTCTCGAAAGTGGCGGCGAAGAATTCCTGCTTGGAGCGGTAATGGCCTGCAAGCGGATGCGTGCCCATGACCGTCCAGTTCACATCATCGGCGACATGGGCGAAAAAGCCCGCGCCATCGCCCTGTTCGACATGCGAAAAGAGTGCTGCGACATGCTCTTTGTTCATGGCACTTTCCCCTGAGCGGCCGGGATGAACAATGACCTGATGAGAACTGATCGAACCCGATGGAACGGGAACGATGCAGCCATCGATAGCATGAGTTAGGAAGTGCTGAAATAGCACGCACCTGCCGCCAGGCGGGAACGAACGCCGTTCGGGCAAGTTATCCGGGCAACAATCACCTGATCGGATCGCCCGATGCGAATGCTGATGATGTTAATCCTGGCGCTGATGATCGCATCCGTCGTCGGCATATTGGCGGTGCAGATGTTTGGCGGCGGCAGCGCCAAGGGCGACAAGCCGCCGGCGGTCATCCAGCAGCCGGAGCCGAAATAGCGCCCTCACTTTGCTGCCCTCACCGTCCGGCCCTTACTTGGGCTCCAGCCGCGCCATCACCCGCTCCGTCAGCCGGTCGCATTTCCAGCCGGCGAAGGGAAAGGCATCCATTGCCACCGGTCCGATCAAAGCGTCGAGCTGGCGGCGCAGCAGGGCGCGGGCGCGATGCAGGCGGCTGCGCACGGTTTCGGGCTTGAGCGACAGCATTTCGGCGGTTTCCTCGACGCTCATCTCCTCGATCACCCTGAGGATGAAGACGAGCCGGTATTCTTCCGGCAGGCTGTCGGTCGCCTCTTCCACGAGTTTCAGGATCTGTCGCTGCGCCATGGTGATCTCGGGATTGTCGATGGGCGAACCGGTGGGAAAATCGACGACGCGGCTTTGCATCGCCGCCGTATCGACGGAGACTTCCGGCATGCGGCGTTCCCTGCGAAGGCGGCCGAGCGCCTCGTTCATGACGATGCGCGTCAGCCAGGTGGAAAAGGCGCTGGCGCCCTGGAAATCGGCCAGGTGCCGGAATGCCTTGAGATAGGCATCCTGCAGCGCGTCTTCCGCCATCGCATCGTCGCGCAGAATGCCGCGGGCAACGCGGAAGAGCCGCCGGTTATAGCGCCGCATGATGGCGCGGAAACCCCTGATATCGTTCGCCAGCGTCAGCGCCACCAGCTCGGGGTCGCTTCTATCCGCCAGCGATATCTCTGCCTGAAACGTCATGGCTCATCCTTTTTCCGCATTGGATGCCGGGGCAAGCCAAAGGTTCCCGGCATCCCGAAAAAATCTTTCGGGAACGCCAGCCCGATACCGGCATCCAATCCTGCGTAGGAAACATCGACCGGCACCTATCAGCCGGATGGAGGACCAGATGCACAAACACCTTATCGCCGCCCTCGCCGCCATGGCGCTCTCCGCGCCCGCAGCCCTTGCCGCCGGGCCAGCCCCCACCGATCCACAGATCGCCCATATCGCCTACACGGCCGGCGTCATCGACATCGAGGCAGCCAAGCAGGCGGTCGAGAAATCGAAAGACAAGGAGGTCGTTGCCTTCGCCAAGGACATGATCCGCGACCACGAGGCCGTCAACAAGCAGGCGCTCGATCTCGTCAAGAAGCTGAAGGTGACGCCCGAGGACAATGATACCAGCAAATCGCTGAGTGCCGATGCGAAAAAGGAGCGGGAGAAACTCTCCAAACTGAAGGGCGCCGCCTTCGACAAGGCCTATGTCGACAATGAGGTCGCCTATCACAAGGCGGTCAACAACGCCCTGAAGACGACGCTGATCCCGGCCGCGCAGAACCCGGACCTGAAGAGCCTGCTCGAAACCGGCCTGAAACTCTTCGAAGGCCATGAGCAGCATGCCGAGCATGTTGCCTCGATGCTGAAATGAAGGTCATGAGTGTCATGACCGTCATGGCGATCCTGCCTGGACTTTGCCTTGCGGCCGGCCTTTCCCTTCTCGGGACGGCCGCAAGCGCTGCCACGATCGAGGTGACCATCGAGAAGCTGGCGTTCGCGCCGGCGGTGGTAAAGGCGCATCCGGGCGATACGATCCTCTGGCACAACAAGGATGTGATGGATCACACCGCGACCTCGAAAGGCAATTTCGATGTGGTGATCCCGGCGGGCAAATCGGGGTCCCTAGTGGTGAAGGGGGACGGAGCGTTCGACTATCTCTGCCGGTATCATCCGAACATGAAGGGACGGATCGAGGTCGGGCGGTAAGCTTTCCTGAATTCCTCGCATCTGCGTGAAGCAGGCTTTCCGCTATACGGTATGGCACACCCTCCGCCATGCCAGGCATCTCCCCCACAAGCAGTTGTGGGGGGCAACTCACTGGCAGATGGCGGGCCAGCCCATGGTGCAGGCCCAGGTACTGTACGCGGCGAGACCTTGAAGAATAGTGCTTAGCGAGACCAAGAACGCAGTTACACCTACGACCGCCGCCCAGATCATCTGCCAAAATGAGAGCCGCAGCCGCTTCTCAATGGTTATCACTCGACCGTTCCAATAAAGGACGCCCTCGCGATCGATGCCGAGGTTGTTGAGTTCATCAATTCCGACAGTGCGGATACCATTTGGCCAATGAACTGGGTCAGCCATGAAAAGCGGTACTTGCTCCAACGCCTTATCCCGCTCGTCTTCGCGATAGCCCATTCCTCACCCCGAGTCCCCAATTCGATAAAAATATCACTGAGCTCGCATTGGGCCAAGAGGAGCATCTCTCACGTATCCGAACTTTACATTTGCCGCAGGGGTCCAGCCAGACCAAGCCCTCGAATAGAAAGACTCATCCCTTTCCAATAGTCAGCAAGCCATTCACCGCGCAGACGCGCGGTGGCTGGATTCTTGTGACAAGCACAGGAGTGAGGGAGATTGGGGCACCTCCATTTCACCCCTTCAACCTTTCACCCGCAGGCTGCCTCCAATTGATGCCGAACCGGCTGGAGGAAGCGCCGCCCACCTCCATCCGGTCCAACCGCTCACCCCTGACAACAGGATGACCCCATGTGCATGTTCTCCTCGCCGCCGAAAGCCGAGCCGCCGCAGGCGCCGCCCGAATACGCCCAGCAGAAGACGCCTGATTATGCGGCGGCCCAGTCCGCCGCCGCGCGCCGCGCTTCCGACAAGGTGAAGGGCGCGCCTTCCACCATCCTCACCTCGCCTTCGGGCGCGCCGCCGCTTGCCGATACGCAGTCACCGCTGCTCTCGGGCAACAGCCTCAAGAAGACGCTGCTCGGGCAGTAAGGCGGAGAGATCAATGGAAAATCCTCGTCGCGACAACGAGACACAGATTGCCTATCACCGCCGCCGGCTGAATGAGCTGAAGGAGGTTCGCCAGCCCTGGGAGGCGGAATGGCGGGCGCTCGCCGAGCATATCGAGCCGACGCGCCTCAGGCTGCATTCCGGCCGCGAAGGCCCGCGCTCGCGCGACAAGATCGTCGACAGCACCGGCACCCATGCCTATGAGACGCTGAAATCGGGCATGCATTCGGGCCTGACCTCGCCCGCCCGCCCCTGGTTTCGCCTCACCACCTTCGACCCTGATCTGAAGAAGCTCGACGCCGTCAAAGTCTATCTCGCCGCCGTGCAGGACAAGATGCGCGAGGTCTTTGCCGCCTCCAATCTCTACCGCGCCTTCCATATCGGCTATGGCGATCTCGGCCAGTTCGGCCAGTCGGTGGCGATCCTCGTGGAAGACGAGGAGACCGTCATCCGCGTGCAGCAGCTGGTGCATGGCCGCTTCTGGATCGCCCGCGATCACAAGGGCAAGGCGACCACGCTCTACCGGACCTTCCGCTGGTCGGTGCAGCGCATCATCGAGCGCTTCGGCTACGACAATGTGCCGGAGCGGCTCAGAGGCCTCTACGACACGTCGAAATATGGCGAATGTTTCGACGTCTATCACGCCATCGAGCCGCGCCACGACCGCGACCCCAAACTGATCGACAAGCGTAACAAGCCCTTTCTCTCCAATTACTGGATCGACGAGATCGGCTCCGAGCTGCTGGAAGAAAGCGGTTTTGACAGCAATCCCATCATCGCGCCCGCCTGGGAACTGTCCGAAGACGATCACTATGCGCTCTCGCCCGGCCAGAAGGCGCTCGGCGATATCAGGATGCTGCAGCTGGAGCAGATGCGAAAGCTCGAAGGCATCGACAAGAAGGTGCGCCCGCCGATGAACGCGCCGACCTCCATGCAGAACAGCCCGGCCTCGCTGCTGCCGGGTGCGGTGAACTATGTGGATGACCCCACCGGCAAGGGCTTCCGTCCCGCGATGGAGGTGAACCTCAGCCTGATGGAGCTGCGCGAAGATATCCAGGAAGTGCAGAACCGCATCGAGAAGACCTTCTTTGCCGATCTCTTCTTCGCCATCACCAATATGGAAGGCGTGCAGCCGCGCAACCAGTTCGAGCTGACCCAGCGCAAGGAAGAGCAGCTGCTGCAGCTCGGCCCCGTGCTGGAAAACGTCTTCGGCGACCAGCTGGGACCGACCATCGACCGCACCTTCGATATTCTGGCCGCCCGCGACGAGCTGCCCCCGCCCCCGCCGGAGCTGCAGGGCACGGAGCTGAAGGTCGAATATATTTCCACGCTGGCGCAGGCGCAGCAGGCGGTGGCGACAGGCGCGATCGAACGCGGCGTCGCCTTCATGGGCCAGGTCTCGGCAGTCAAGCCGGAAGCGCTCGACAAGCTCGATGTCGACGAGGCGATCGATCTCTATTTCGATGCGATCGGCGCGCCGCCCTCGATGATCCTTGCCGATGACAAGGTGGAGGCGATCCGCGCGCAGCGGGCACAGCAGATGCAGGCGGCGCAGACCGCACAGATGGCCTCGCAGGTGGCGCCCGCGCTGAACCAGGGCGCCAAGGCAGCGCAGGTACTGGCCGATGCCAATGACAACCCCAACGGCGCTGCCCTGCTGCGCCAGCTGGGGCTCGCCTGATGGAGCAGTTTAAGGATCAACCATCCATCCCCCAAAACCTGGGACGAGACGAAATCACCGCGGCCTTCCGCGAGGTCTTCGCCAGCGCATCCGGAAAGCGCGTGCTCTTCTGGATGCTGGAACAATGCGCGATCTACCAGGAGGCCTATGCCGGCGAACTCGTCAACGCCACGCATTACACGCTCGGCAAGCAGGGCGTCGGTCGCCGGCTGATCGCCGAGTTCGATCGCATCGACCCAACGCTCTATCCGCGCCTGCTTCTGGCGATCGCGGATCTCAAGGCAAACGACAAGGCAGCGGCGGCAAGCCGCGCCGCAAGCGAGGAAGGCGAAGAACATGACGTTGATGCTTAGGATCGGCAGGCCGCAGATTGCTATGGGTGCCGAAGGTGCCGGCAGCGGCGGTGGCGAAGATGTTGCACCCGAGAGCGTTCTCTTCCCCGAGGATACGCCATCAGCTGACGGTGACAGGGACGGCGATGGTTCGACTGAAAACCGCATCGACACTACCGATCAGACCGGCGACGACCCTGCCGACCGCGTGCCCGACGATGGCCGCTATGCCCTGACCATGCCCGAGGGCATCGAAGTGGATCAGGAGCTGATCGACGCGCTTGGCCCCGATTTTCACACTCTCGGTCTGACCAACCGGCAGGCGCAGCAGCTGGCCGATCGTTTCATCGAGATCCAGGGCCGGCGCGGCAAGGCGGCCGGTGAGGCATGGGCCGGCCGCGTGCAGGGCTGGGCCGACGAAGCCCGCAGGGACCGCGAGATCGGCGGCGCGAAATGGACGGGCACCGTGGGCTCGGCGCAACGCGCGCTTTCCCGCCTCGGCACCCCGGCGTTGCGCGAATATCTCAATTCCAGCGGCGGCGGCAACCACCCCGAGATGATCAGAATTTTCGCAAAGGTCGGATCGATGATCCAGGAGGACAACCCACCGAATGGCGGCGCGGGCGGAAACGGCAGGAAAGCCGAAACCGCGCACCTGATGTTTCCCAAAGACGCACCGAAGGGCTGATAAGACATGGCCACCATTGGCAGCTACTACCCCAACCTCGTTGACGCATTCAAAGGCTCGGCCGAAGGCGCCGTCATCGAGCTTCTCTCCCAGCAGAACCCGATCCTCGACGACGCGATGGCCGTCGAATGCAACATGGATGCCGTGCACCGCCATATGGTGCGCACCGGCCTGCCCTCGGTCTCCTGGGGCCGGCTCTACCAGGGCATCAAGCAGTCGAAGGCGACGATGCAGCAGGTGGATGACACGACCGGCTTCGTGCATGCCCGCTCCGAAATCGACATGCGCCTGCTCGATCTGGCACCCGACAAGGCCAAGGCCCGCCTCGTCGACACCATGCCCTTCATCGAGTCCCTGAGCCAGGAAATGGCCTCCGGCCTCTTCTACCATGACACGGCGACGACGCCGGAGAAGTTCAAGGGCCTGTCCGCCCGCTACTCCGCCTATAATCCAAACCTGCCGAATGTCGCCCAGCCGAATATCGCCAACCAGGTGGTCAACGGCGGCGGCACCGGGGCCGACAATACCTCGATCTGGTTCGTCACCTGGGGCGACCACGCCACCCACCTTCTCTATCCGAAGGGCACCAAGGCGGGCGTCAAGATCGACGACAAGGGCGAGCAGCGCGTGCTCGATGCCAATGGCGACCCCTACTATGCCAAGGAGACGCTCTATACCTGGCATATCGGCGCTGCCGTGAAGGACTGGCGCTACAATGCCCGCGTCGCCAATATCGACGTTTCCGACATGATGGCCGGCACGGTCGATCTCTGGTCGCTCCTGCGCAAGGGCTACTACCGCCTGCAGTCGCGCCGCCTGAACGCCAAGGCGAGCCGCATCGCCATCTACATGAACAAGGATGTGCTCGAAGTGCTCGACGTGCAGTCCTCGGACCGCGCGCTGACCTCCGACCGGCAGAACACCGTGCACCTGACCACGCAGTTCGTCGAAGGCCAGGAAGTGAAGTTCTATCGCGGCATCCCGATCCGCGAGACGGACGCCATCCTCAACACCGAAGCCGCCGTTCCGGCGCTCGCCTGATCGTCTCTCGCAAGCCTGCCGTGACGAGCGGCAGGCAACCCTCTTTTTCGTGAAAGGCACTTCTCATGATTTTCGACCGGCAGACGCTGCTTTCGGACGCGCAGGTAATCACCGCAACCGGCCCCAGCACCAATGTTATCAATCTCGGCCCGATCAAGGCCGGCCTCACCCGCGATATCGGCAAGGGCGAACCGATCCCCTTCCTCATGCAGGTGGTGGAAGGCTTCAACAACTTGACGTCGCTCGCCGTCACCATCCAGACCGACGATAACGAGGCCTTCGCCTCGCCAAAGGCCGTCATCACAACGACCCTCAACCTCGCCGATCTCAAGGCCGGCAAGATCATCCCGCCGAGCCATATCCCGCGCGGCACCGATGAGCTCTACCTGCGCCTGCTCTACACAGTGACCGGTACTGCGCCGACCACGGGCAAGATCACCGCCGGCTTCACGGCTGGGGTTCCCTCGCATGGTTGATGTCGTCGCCACCGAGCGCGGCTATTTCGGCAGCATCCGGCGCGAACCCGGCGAGCGTTTCAGCTTGCCGGACGCGCTCTGGAAGGACGAAAAACGCCGCCCGACATGGGTGCGGCTCGCCCGATCCGGCGACAAGGCCGGCGGCAAGGCGGAAGCGGAACCGGCAGGTAAAAAGCCGGTCGCCAGGCCCGCCGCACCTCCCGAGCCTGATGGCAACGGCGTGCAGGAAGCGCTTGGCGGGCCCGCCCCGGACTGGGTGCCGCCGGAAATCCGGAACTCCTCCCAGCCTGGCGACTGACACCCGCTCGACAGGCCACCTCTGGAGCGCCGTGCGTTCATGCTCACGCAGGAAACACGGCTCCAGCTTTCTATTTGACGCATCCGGCTTCCCAAAATCGCATCCGGTTTTCGGGCCGATGCTGCAGCGGCTTTGGCCGCTCTTTTTCTGTTGAGCGAGGAACAGTGCCGATGGCGAAACTCTACAATATGCAGCGCGTCCAGGGCGTCGTCATCGTTGCCGACGGCACGCAGATGTTCAACAACCGTCCTGTCATCGGCATCCGCGATGTGGGCGATAGCATCCTCTTTGCCGACAACAAGCTCGTTCTCGGTGTCGAGATCATCAGCGATGGCGCGACCATCCATAACGACCTGCCCGTGCTCGGCGCCGTCATGATATCGGATGGGCGCAGCCTCTACGGCAATGCGCCGGTCATTCCCGTGAAGGGCGCAAATATCGCCGTACCGCTGCCGGCCCTGCCGCTCGCAGCCGGCGCCAAGGTCATGGGCCTCGGCCACAGCTTCATCGGCCTCGGCGCTGCGCAGACCTATACTGCCGGGCAGACGGCAACGAACGGCCATACCGGCTTCTACGAGAATGGCCGAACCGTCCTCTCCTGGATCAAGGCAGCCGATGGCCGGTTCAACCTCGACATGTTCGCAGAGCTCGCCCACCCCTTCTTCGCGCCGAGTTCCTTTGCCGCCTTCTCGGGCGCCATGGGCGGAAAATCGGGCGATTGCCTCTTCCCCGTTCCCGGCCTCGAAGCACAGTTTCCCGGCACGCTGGCGCGCACCGCCTATGCTCTCGGCCAGAAGCCCGACATCGTCTATATCGATATCGGCTATAACGATATCGTCCGAAACCGGACGCTTGCGCAGATCGTTGCGGACCTCGACACCCAGGTGCAGCGCATCGTCGATGCCGGCATTTACGTGATCCTGCAGACGCTGAGCTGGACCAGCACGCTCGACGATCAGCCCGGCACCGACGATCCCGCCTGGCCCGGCATTCTCGACGGCATCAACGCGTGGATCGTAGCGCAGTCGGGCCGAGAAGGCGTCATGCTCTGCAACACGCTTGCGCTCGACGG
>Ga0102591_1001336_pt1 | contig 34480 bp, 21 predicted proteins | sample AraplaCol_mCL_r2_2_FD_76860 | JGI IMG/M metagenome (GOLD analysis project Ga0102591, IMG submission 76860) | Arabidopsis root microbial communities from North Carolina, USA - plate scrape MF_Col_mCL_r2 (SPADES assembly) (version 2) | ecosystem: Host-associated > Plants > Roots > Endosphere...
GAAGCCGCTGACTATCGCGCAACGTCTTTCTTCTTCAACTGGTAGAAGCCGACTCCTTCCTGCTTGCGCCCATTGAAGTCATGATTGTAGGGGATGCCACACTGCTGCGCCGCGCGAATGAATGCGTCGCATATTGGTAGCGCCGCACGGGGCATGGACACACCAAGCGGCCCCTCGCTTCCGTGGAAGTCGTCGTGAAAGCGCTCATTTCCCTCCGCCCTTTTGAAATAGGGCAGCACATCGCGGTAACTCCACCCTGCGCAATCAGCCTCGTCGTTCCACCCGTCGAAATCGCGGGCATTGCCGCGCGTGTAGATCTGCGCGTTGATGGTTGATCCCCCGCCGATCACCTTGGCCTGCGTATACCAGAGCACTCGCCCCTGCATGTGCTTCTGCGGCACGGTGGACCAACCCCAGCTGGCTATCCCTTTCGTCATTTTCGCGAATCCAGCCGGCATGCGGAAGAAGGGATGACTGTCTCGTCCTCCCGCCTCGAGCAGCAGCACTGAAACGTCGCGGTCTTCGGTGAGTCTATTCGCCAGCACGCACCCCGCAGGTCCCGCTCCGGTGATGATGTAGTCGTAATTAAGCAAGATCTCCCCTCCAAAGTCTTGTCACCCGTCGCCGGATCTGCAATGTAACTAACTACATGGTGCATTAGCAAGGAGGAAGCTCATGAATCCCGGAACCAAGGTAAAATTTGGAAGGACTAGCCTCGAAGTCACTTCATTCGCTTTCGGCGCAGCGCCCATCGGGAATTTCGCACGTCCGATCGATGAGGCGACCTCCGATGGGATGGTGCAACTGGCGTGGGATGCGGGCGTTCGGTATTACGACACAGCCCCGATGTACGGGCACGGCTTGTCTGAGCTTCGGTGCGGCCACTCGCTCCGCTGGAAGGATCGCGATCAATTCGTGCTTTCCACGAAGGTCGGTCGCCTCCTGAAGCCCAGAAAGCGGCGCGAGATCGACTTCTCTCCGTGGAGCAACGCCGCACCCAACGAGATGGTATTCGACTACACCTACGATGGAGCAATGCGTTCATTCGAAGATTCACTTCAGCGCCTCGCGCTGGAGCGGATCGATATCTGCTTCATCCACGACATTGATGTGTTCACACGCGGATCCGAGCAGCCCGACGTGTTCAAGGCGGCGATGGATGGAACCTGGAAGGCGCTATCAAGGCTTCGGGACGAGGGTGTGGTCGGTGCAATTGGTGTGGGCGTGAATGAGTGGGAAGTCTGTTACGAGGCATTGCTGCAGCGCGACTTCGACTGCTTCCTTCTGGCGGGGCGCTATACGCTCCTGGAACAGGAATCGCTCGATAAATTCCTGCCCCTTTGCGAAGAACGAGGCGCTGCAGTGGTGATCGGTGGCGGCTTCAATTCCGGCATTCTCGCAACAGGGGCGATCGAAGGCGCGAAGTACAACTACGTTCCGGCCTCTCCCGAAATTCTTGATCGCGTCAGCCGTATCGAGAAGGTGTGCAAGGAGTACTCCATTCCCCTTCCCGCCGCAGCCATGCAATTCGTCGTCGCCCATCCGGCGATCCCGTCCTTTATCGCGGGAACCCGAACGGTTGAACAGCTGCGGAAAAACCTTGAGTGGTTTAGCCACCCGATACCTGGCGAATTCTGGAAGGAGCTGAAGCGGCAAGGACTGCTTCGGGAGGACGCGCCTGTTCCGATCGCGTAGGGGCAGACGGCAAGAACAGCGAATGGGCCGGATCGAAAATCCGGCCCATTCTTTTAGGCCCTATCTCCAATGAGAATTGCTCGGAAGTCGTTCACATTCGTCCCTGTCGGACCAGGGGCAAAGAGATCACCCACCAAAGAAAACGCGGTCCAGGAGTCGTTGTCGGCAAGAAGCGAAGCGGGATCAAATCCACACTGGCGTATTCGGGCGGTCGTCGTTCCATCCGCGAATGCCCCGGCGTTGTTCTCACTGCCATCGATCCCGTCGGTATCTGCCGCGAAAGCATGAATGCTGTCGTTGCCTGCAATGCCCAAGGCCACCGAAAGAAGGAACTCCGTGTTGCGGCCGCCCTTTCCGCTACCCTTCAGCGTGACAGTCGTCTCGCCTCCCGACAAAAGCACTACAGGACGCTTGAACGGTCTATCGTTAATGGCGACCTCCCTTGCAAGCGCAGAGTGTACGTGACCGACCTCGCGAGCCTCCCCCTCGATGGAGTCTGACAGGATTGCTGCCCGAATTCCAAGGTTCTCCGCAACACGGGCAGCAGCCTCCAAGGAACGCCCCGCCGACGCCACGACATGGACCTCGTTCCGGCCGAATGCGGGATTATCCGGTCGCGGCGCATCTGCCTTTTCATCGTGGAGGTGGGCCAATATTCTTTCGGGAAGGGAGATCCGATGCTGATTGATTGCTGCAAGTGCATCTTCACGAGTAGTATCGTCAGGCACGGTCGGGCCAGAGGCGACAAACGCGGCGTTGTCGCCAGGAATGTCTGACACGACGAGTGTAACCACCTTTGCCGGGTAAGATGTCTGTGCAAGACGACCGCCCTTTATCCGTGAGAAGTGTTTCCGGATAGAGTTCATCGCTGAAATGGGAGCACCGGACGCGAGAAGCGCCCGGTTCAGCGCGATTTCGTCATCAAGCACAAATCCGGTCGGAGGAGCCGGCAGCAGCGCCGACCCGCCACCACAGATGAGGGCGACGACCAGATCGTCCTCGGTGAGACCCTCGACCGCAGCGAGCAGTCGTCCTGCGGCCCGCAAACCAGCCTCGTCGGGCAACGGGTGTGATGCTTCCAGAACTTCTATGCGCTCGCAGGGAACCGCGTATCCGTAACGTGTCACCACAACGCCTTCGAGGGGGCCGTTCCAGTTCTTTTCAAACGCCCTCGCTAGTTGGGCCGCACCTTTTCCCGCCCCGACGACGATTGTTCGGCCTTTCGGCTGTGCCGGCATGAAATTCAAGAGCGCTTGCTCCGGGTCCGCCGCAGCGATCGCCGCGTCGAAAAGCGCCGTTAGAAAGGCGCGCTTGTCGAGATCCATGTCATGAGTCCTTGAACCGCGCCTTGCGCTTTTCGGTGAATGCCGAAACACCCTCCTTCAGATCATCCGTAAAGGCGACACACATACCTGCGACCGTATCCAGCACACGGGGGCCCTCCTCTTCCTCGGCGGCATTGATAAGCATCTTGACGATCTCGGTCGCAAGAGGAGCGCGGGACCTTACGGAAGTCAGCACGTCCCTGGCCTTCGTCATGCCATCGCCCTTCGGGACAAGGATTTCGACGAGTCCCGACGCCAGGGCCTGCTCTGCGTTCAGGACCTCACCGAACAATGCCATGCGGCGTATCACTGCCGATCCGAAACGTCGCACCGCCCGTTGCGTGCCCGACCATCCGGGAATAACTCCAAGCCCCGCCTCAGGCAGACCAAACTTGACATGCGCCTCCGCAATGCGAAGGTCGGCTGCGGCCGCAAGTTCCAGCCCGCCTCCGAATGTATGGCCATTGAGCACCGCAACGACAGGCACCCGCAGACGCGCCACGGCATCAAACGCATCGTGACCGCGTCGGATCCAGTCACGACCGAACTGCTGGGGCGTCAGCGCGCCCCAGGCCTTGATGTCGCCTCCGGCAGAGAATGTCTTTTCGCCCTCGCCCGTGATTACGAGTGCCCTCACCGAGGTGTTACCCTCGATCTCCCTGCACGCCAGGTAGATCTGCTCCACCGCCATAGCGTCTATGGCGTTCAGGCTCTCCTTATGCCGGATGGTCATCACGGCAATGTCTTCCTCGTATTCGAGGAATATCCTCCGGGACGCCTCTTCCATCATGCGGCATCCAGTTTCCGCTGCGGGACGGCAGCTGGATGGGGAAGAAAGAGCTCAGGGTCCATGATCCTGAGGTTCGGCGAGATGCGTAGCGGGGTCTCGGCCTGGTCAAGAATGTGTGTCTGAAGGTCGACCCCCGGAGCTATCTCCGTCACCACCAGTCCGTCGGCAGTCAACTTGATAACGCAGCGCTCCGTCACGTAGGTGACGTCCTGTCCCTGCGCGATAGCCCGCTTGCCGGAGAAGGAAACCTGCTCCACCTTGTCGACGATCTTCGCAATTTTGCCTTCGCGATCGATGACGAGCTTTCCGTCAGCGATGGAGAGTTTTGCGGCAGCGTTGAAATAACCGGAAAACACTATCTTCTTGGCACGAGAGGTGATGTCTACGAAGCCACCCGCGCCGGCAGTCACGTGCGGCCTTGCCGAAAGCTTCGAGACGTTCACGGAGCCATCCTTGTCAATCTGCAGGAAGGACAGAAGTGAGGCATCAAATCCCGCAGCCTGGAAATACGCGAACTGATGAGGAGACGCGACGAACGCTTCGGCATTCGACGAGCAGCCGAACTTGAAGTCGAGCAACGGGATTCCGCCTACAGCCCCCTGCTCGATAACCCAGGTGACATCGCCGTGACGTCCTTCTTCCAGAAGAATGCGAGGAACGTTCGCCGATATCCCGAAACCGATGTTGACTGCCCAGCCACCCTGAAGTTCGCGCGCCACTCGGCGGGCAATCACTTTCGCAACGTCGAACTCGGGGATACGGAAGCTGTCGAGAGGCCGAAACAATTCACCCGAAATCGCCGGGTCATACGATGTCGCCGTTGTTTGCAGTTGCTCCGGTGCCTCTACGATGTAGTCAACCAGGATGCCCGGCACGCGAACGTCATGCGGCTTCAATGATCCAGCCTTCGCGATACGCTTTACCTGGGCGATGACGATCCCGCCGCCATTGTGCCCGGCGAGCGCCAGTTCCATCGCGCCGAGATAGGCACCCTCGTGCTCGAATGTCAGGTTACCGCGCTCATCGGCTGTGCTTGCCCGAATGATCGCTACATCCGGACGGATCGCCGGGAAATACAGCCAATCCTCCCCCGCGAAATTCTGGCGGAATACGATCGGCTCCTCCTTGGCTGCATCGTTCATTGCGCAGCCTTCGTTTTCCGGATCAACGAAGGTCTCCATCCCGACCTTGGTAAGGACCCCTGGTCGCATCGCTGCGCCCTCGCGGAGAATATCAAACAGCACGCCACTCGGAACGTTGTATGCCGCGATTTCGTTGCGTCCAAGCATCTGCCAGATCAGCGGCGGCTCCGCGGACGACGGACCGGAAGGGTACGATCCGCCGATGATCTTCTTGATCAGTCCCGGCTGCGCCAGGTGATCCACTCCTTTGGTGCCGAACATGTCACCGGCGGCGATCGGATGGATGGTCGTGAGGCCGCGGGGCGCGCCCTCGCCACGGTAGCGTTCGCCAATTGCTGCCAGCACCTCATCAGGGCAGCAGAGACCGCTCGAGGAGTTCACCGCGACGATGGCGTCGTTCTTGATTAGTGCCGCGACTTCCGCAGCGGTTTTCACCTTGGACATGTGTTTCCTTCCCGACCGTTGCAAGTAACTGGTTAGTGCGTTATAGGTGTTCCTGCAATGAAGCGCAAGCTAGAAAAAACAATGTGTTCCGGCATGTTTTGCAACTCCGGAATTGCCAAAATTTTTCTGAGACTTATCGTGTGGAGGAGAGAAAATGTCTGTTTGCTTCAAGCCTGGATTCGAGCGTTCGTTCGGAACTTACCCCCTCAATGGGAAGGAGTTGGAGGACGCATTCGCGGCAGCCTATGAAATCGGATACCGGGCGTTCGATACCGCCCAGATGTACGGCAACGAAGCAGATCTCGGAAACGCGATCCGGGCTGCGAACGTCTCCCCCACGGAATTGCTCCTCACCACGAAAGTACATCCGGACAACTACCCGGAGGACCGCTTTCTGAAATCAGTCGAAACCAGTCTGAAGGCCCTTGGGGTTTCGCAGGCTGACGTCCTTCTTCTCCACTGGCCGGACCCGGCCGGAAGCAATCGCCCTGTGTTGTCTCTCCTTCGCGAAGCGAAGCGCCACGGACTGGCAAAAGAGATTGGTGTTTCCAATTTTACGGCCGCGATGATGCACGAAGCTCACTCCGTGCTCGACGGAGAAATCGCGATCAACCAGGTCGAATTCCACCCGCTCCTCGATCAATCAATCCTCCTCGAGGCATCGTATCGCACGGGTATTCCACTGGCGTCGTTTTCGTCGGTCGCCAGAGGTGAGATCTTCAGATATCCCGAATTTGGCCAGATCGGCGAATCCTACGGAAAGACGGCGGCTCAGGTCGCGCTCAGATGGATTCTGCAGAAGGGAGTGGCAATCAACACGATGTCGACCAAGCCCGAGAACATCAAAGCCAATTTCGAGGTCATGGACTTCATCCTCAGCAGCGTCGATATGCGACGCATCGATGCTCTGACGGCAATCAACTACAGATGCGTGGACAAAACCAAGGTTCCGTGGGCACCCGAATGGGACACATCCGAAGCGTAAAAATCCGGATGGGATACGACGTCCAAGGATAGTGAAGACGAGCGCCTAGTGCGCAATCGTCTTCACAATCAGCCAGCGGTAACTCTTCGCCACCAGCTTTCGCTGCAGCGGACACCAATTTCAGATTTTACTCGTGGGGAACGCCGAAGTCGGATTGTCGACGAGAAGGAAGCGCGAGCGTAGCTATTCGAAAATGGATCAAGACAAAGATAGCAACGACCGGTGTCTGATCAGCTATGGCCGAAGTAGCGACCCTCTGCATCACAGATGGGTCGCCTCTCGGCAGGCGTCTTTCGTGCTTAGCGGTTGCCCTTTATGAAATCGGAAGCGCGTTCCGCGATCATGATCGTCGGGGCGTTCGTATTCGAGCCAACCAAGGATGGCATCACCGAACTGTCGCAAATTCGGATTCCCTCCAGGCCGTGAATGCGAAGCTTTGGATCCACAACCGACATCTCGTCCGTGCCCATCCTGCATGTGCAGGTGGGATGATAGGACGTTCTTCCAAATTTGCGCGCATAGTCTTCGAAATCTGCCTGCGTTCGAACGTTCGGGTCCGGAAAATGGATCGTCTTCACGTATTTCTGAAGCGATGCCTGCCGCATGATTTCGCAACTTATTTTCACGCCTTCCACCGAGATCCTGAGGTCATCCGGATCTGAGAGGAAGTTGGGATCCACGAGCGGCAAATCGCGGGGATCAGATGACCTCAGCGTAACTGTTCCCCTCGACTTCGGTCTTAGAGTGTAACTGTTGAGGGTCACGCCCGAGGTTCCCTTCGGAACCGATGGAACGCCTGCCTCTGCTCCCGCTCCGGCGAGGAAATGGAACTGGAGGTCCGGCCGCGTCTCCGACTTGTCGCCGTACCAGAACGCGCCGCCTTCGACGACATTGGAAGTCACGGGGCCGGAGTTGAACAGCGCGTATTGAAGCCCTGCCCATAGCATCCAACGGAGCTCGTTATACTTGTCGAGGCTCTCGCGGTTCCTGATCTCCGCCACGATATCGACACCGTAGTGATCGGTAAGGTTCTGGCCAACCCCACCCAGATCCTGGATGATCGGAATGCCCAGCGATCGAAGATGCGCTGCCGGACCTACCCCAGAATGCATAAGCAACTTCGGCGTTCCGATCGCCCCCGCCGTGACGACGACCTCGGTCGCGGCGCCAGCATGGAGTTTTTTTCCGCCGACGACATAATCGATCCCGACCGCCCTGGCGCCCTCGAACACCACCCGAAGCACCAGCGCACCGGTGACAAGTGTAAGGTTTGGCCGTCCAAGAACAGGCTTCAGGTATCCTACCGCGGCCGAGCAGCGTCGATTGTTGCGGGTCGTTAGCTGGTAGATGCCCGCTCCTTCCTGACGCTCTCCGTTGAAATCCGGATTATAGGGGATGCCGTACTCCTGACAGCTCTTCGCGAAGGCTTTGGTGAGTGGGTTGGGGTCAGGAATATTCGAGACTCCCAGCGGCCCATCGGTACCATGAAGAGCTCCGGAATAGACGGTGTTGCCTTCGGCTCGAAGGAAGTATTTCTGGACCTCTTTGAAGCCCCATCCTTCGGCTCCTTCTTGCTCCCACCGATCGTAGTCGCTTGGATGACCCCGCGTATATACCTCGGCGTTAATCGAGGAGCCGCCGCCCAGCACCTTCGCTTGGGCATAGGGTATTACGCGGTTCATGGCGTACTTCTGTGGAACAGTTTCGAGGCCCCAGGTCAGCGGCCCGGTCGTCATCTTTGCAAAGCCGACGGGCATGTGTATCAGCGGGTTCTTATCGCGGTCGCCAGCTTCGATGAGGCACACCCGCGCCGCCGGGTCCTCGGACAGGCGAGCTGCGAGCACGCAGCCTGCCGATCCGCCGCCGACGATGACATAGTCAAACGAATTGATCATCACACGATCCAGGGTTGACGTTTGCCGATGTCGACGTGAACCGACTTTATCTGGGTGTATTCCTCAACGCCGTAGATGCCGGCTTCACGACCCCATCCGGACTGCTTGAATCCCCCGAGCGGCATTTCCGGCCCACCCGCCATGATAGTGTTCACCCAGAAACGTCCTGCCCGAACGCGACGCGTGACTGACAGCGCCTTGCTGACGTCGGATGTCCATAGGCTCGCTGCCAGGCCGTACACCGTGTCGTTCGCCAGTTGCACCGCCTCGTCGACCGTCTCGAAGCTAAAGCTCGACAATACGGGACCGAAAATCTCGTCGGTTGCGATCTCCATGTCGCGACGAACCCCAGTGAATAGGGTCGGCTGAATGTACTGGCCACCGTCATGCTCCATTTTCGAACCGCCCACAAGAACTCGCGCTCCAGCCGACTTGCCCTTTTCGATGTAATCGAGGATCGTTCTGTTCTGTGCCTCCGTCGTGATCGCACCGACCTGAGTAGCCGGATCGAGCGGGTCCCCAACGACGATTTTTTTCATCTTCGACGCCAAGAGCTCCTCGAACTGCTGGGCGACCTTGGCTTCGACGATCAGTCGGCTCGATGAAACGCAGCACTGTCCGGTATTGAAAGAAATGCCAAAGGCGGCAGCGTCCGCCGCCGCTTCAAGGTCGGCGTCGGCGAACACGATAATCGGGTTCTTGCCGCCGAGTTCCAATCCGAGCTTTTTGAAGTTGGAGTCGGCTGCGGCATGCACGCAGGCACGGCCTACGGCAGTCGATCCGGTGAACGACACCATGTCGATATCAGGATGTTCGGTAATCGCCTGCCCGATGGTGCGCCCGGACCCGGTGACGACGTTGTAGACGCCGCGCGGCAGCCCGGCTTCGACGAGAATCTCCGCGAGCAGCAACGTCGTGACGCTGGTGACCTCGGAAGGCTTCACGACGAGCGTGCATCCGGACGCGAGAATGAACGGAACGCGTTCGCACAGGATCAGGAAAGGAAAATTCCATGGCGTTATCAATCCAACGACGCCGATCGGCTCGCGCAGGACCATGCCGAACAGGTTCTTTCCGAGATTGTTGAAGCTGTCGCCGTGCAATGCGCGCGCAGCTCCAGCCGCTGTCTCGAAACACGCAATGCAGTGATCGATTTCACCGAGTGCCTGCGAGATCGGCTTGCCGTTCTCGAGCGTTTCCCAATAAGCCACCTCATCGCGTCGGCGCTTCAGAATTTCTGCGACACGCAAGAGGACGCCAGCTCGTTCCGCCCCGGAAAGGTCAGACCAGGAGCCATTTTCGAAGGCTGCCCTTGCAGCGGCAACGGCTGCGTTCAGATCCTCGACCGTGCAACGGGAGGTTCGAGAGACGGGCACACCATGACCTGGGGAGACTCGCTCGAAGTGGTCGCTACCCTGCCTCCATTGACCATCGACAAAAAAGCCGAAAGTCTTGGGTTGTTCGGGAAGGCGAAGCATTGGTGAGAGCTGATCCATGTGATCCTCCATTTAATCGGTTTCAGCAAGTCAACGCCGTTCAAGCGGCGGTGACCGATGGGGTCTCACGACACCCGCAACTGGGTTTTCAGATCGTTCGATCTTTTTGGCAGGCTCTCGAAAGCTTCCTGGATTTCCGCAAGCGGGAAGACCGCACCAGTGAAAGCCTTCACGTCGAAGCGTTGATGGGTCAGCAGTTTCAAGGCCTGATACATGTCTTCGCCCATCGCGGCGACCGAGCCCTTCAGGCCGTTCTCGTGGAGCACCGTTCCAAGGATCGGTAGGTCGACGGTATCCTGGGGGCCCGTGATACCGAAGAATGACACGTGTCCACCCTTCCTGATGAGATCGAAGGCCGTGGAGTAGAGTCTTGCATTCCCCACGCTCTCGATAACGAAATCCGCACCCACAGCGTCCGTCGCGGCGAGAACCGCATCCTTGAGCTTGGCGGGATCCGTTACGATCACATCGGCTCCGGCTGCCAATGCTGCCTCGCAACGGGATGTGGACAGATCAAAAACGATGATCGGTGCAGCGCCGACCAACCGCATCATTTGAACATGAAGATTGCCGATAGGCCCTGCTCCGAGGACGACAACGGAATCGCCGACACCTATTCCGGCCTTCTTCGCGGCGCGCACAACGCACCCGACGGGTTCGGTGAGGGCCAGGACTTCAGGAGCTACCTCTGCGGGAGCGGGAATAACGAGACGCGCTGGAACGGCTACGTACTCAGCAAACGCACCGTCTCGCCCGATTCCAATCTGGGAGACTTCAGCGCAGTTCAATACCTCGTTCCGCCGGCACCAGTAGCAGTTACCACAGCCGATGTTTATGTCGGCCACGACGGTTGTGCCGACGCTCAAGTGCGTGACGTCACTTCCGACAGCATCTATCGTCCCGCAGAATTCGTGCCCGGGTATCAGGGGCAACGCATCGGCGGCGTATCTCCCGTGGAACATGTGAATATCGGTGCCGCAAATCCCGATCTGAGAAACCTTGACAAGTACGTCATTCGGTCCGATCCGGGGGATGGCGACCTGCTTTACCTCGAACTTTCCGGGCTCGACGAGTACCGCCGCCGTCATGGTTCTTTGCGCATTCATCTCATTTCACCGTCTTCAGTTTGGAGCGGTCAATCGTCAGCGCAATTGCCACGATGAGAACAAGGCCGAACAACATCTGCTGCTGCGTTGCTTCGATGCCGAAGTACAACATGGATGCCCTGATGACCGCGACAATCATTGCGCCAATCGCAGTGTTCAGCACACCTCCCACGCCACCAGTCAGCGGCGTTCCTCCAACGAGGACAGCCACAATTGCCGGAAGCAGGAAACCATTGGCGATAGTCGGCGCTCCACCTGAGAGCTTCACGGCGAAGAGAAGGCCGGCGATGGCTGCGAGTGCACCGGAGATTGCGAACGCCAAAATCTTGTAGAAACCGACATCGACACCGGACGCTGCCGCCGCGGGCTCGCCTGCGCCGATCGCCTTGAACACACGTCCGAGACGGGTCCGACGTTCAATAAAGAGGCAAATCAAAAGCAGTCCTGCCGCTATGAAGAGTTCGTTCGGGATGATACCGACATGCCCAATCATCCATCCGAATACCTCGTCCCGCTGGGCGGCGTCCATGTTGAGGGCGCGCTGGCCGGAGAGCCATTGAGCGACGGAGAAGGCAACGCCGCCCACCGCGAGCGTCGAAATGAACGATGGAACAAAGAGCCTGGTGGTTGCGTATCCCGACACCATTCCAAGAAGAAATCCGCAGGCGATACAGAGCACGGCCACCCACGGGCCCATACTGGCGAGGTAAACGGATGCGATGACCGTCACCATGTTCGCCATTGATTGGGCAGAGAGATCTATCCCCCCAATGTAGATAGCGAACGTCAATCCCAATGCCATAATGAACAGCGGTACGATATCGCTGGCCAGCTCAAGCAGATTTGTAAGCTTGAGAAAATCCGGGTTCGGAATCCCTACGATCGCCGTCAGTGCAAGCAGCGTAATCCAGGGAAGATGGGTTTTGAGTTTGTAGAGGTCCATGGTTCCCTCAAATCATGTAGTGGAGAAGGTCATAAAGGGTCGGCTTCGATCCAGGCGTATATTCGAACCGCTTGGTGACCTTACCGTCTTTGACGACAACTATGGTGTGAGCCAGACCGATGGCTTCCTCGAGCGTGTCGGCGACAAGGACGATGCCGACGCCCAAAGCGGACATGTCACGCACCATCTCGTAGACGTCTTCCTTTGCGCCGATGTCCAGTCCACGGGTGGGATGGTCTAGCAGCATGATGTCCGATCCGCCGGACCGCCACTTGGCCAGGACTACCTTCTGTTGGTTGCCACCCGAGAGATTGCCGCAGTCCGCGTATTCGGAGTGCGCCTTGATCGAAAGTTTGCGTATCCAGTCCCGCGCGAGGGCGCGTTCCTCGCCGATGCGCATGACGCCAGCGTTCGAGCGCCGCCCGAGTTGGGAAAGGGTCATGTTCTCGTAGACGTTCATGCCGGCGACGATTCCTTCGATCTTTCGCTCGCGCGGCACGTAGCCAAGGCCCCGTGCGACGGCCTTCATTGGATTGAAGCGGGAAATTGATCGTCCTTTGATTTTGAGTTGTCCCTTGGTCGGCGACACCATTCCGTAGATCGCGCGCATGATGCCTTCGCGGCCGGATCCCTCCGTACCCACGAGGCAGACAACCTCACCCGCATGTACCTTGAGCGATACATCCCGGACCTTGCCGGGCAAGGACACGTTATCGAGTTCGACAAGCACCTTCGAAGCGTCGTAGGCCGTCTGTCGGGTCTCTCGATAATATTCGCGGTCAATGCTTCGACCCACCATCTTGTGCTGGATCGCGTCAACATCCGCTTTTCCGCTTTCGACGACGTCGACCACCTGACCGTCCTTCATGACGTAGACACGGTTGCTAAGTTCCATCACCTCATCCATGCGGTGTGAGACGAATATGAACGATGCTCGTGTGGTCAGTTCACGCACAAGCTTGAAGAGGAGCTGCACTTCGTCCTGGCTGAGAACGGAGGTCGGTTCATCGAGAAGAATAATGAGATCGCCCTTCACGCGCTCTTCGAGCGTCAGGACCTTGGCCAGTTCGACCAACTGCCGTTGTGCGAACGAGAGTTTCGACGTCACGGTCGCCGGGTCGATATCCAGCTTCACCTTCGCGAGTTGAAACTTCGCAGCGGCCGCCATCGCCCGCCAGTTTACGACACCCGCACGAGTGAACTGGCCTTCGTAACCGAGAAAGATGTTCTCCATCACAGACAGGTTGGTGATCAGCGACTGCTCCTGAAACACCATCCCCACTCCATGCTCCATGGCCTGGCGGGGATTGGCAAACCGGACAGACTTTCCGTTGATGGTGATCTGCCCGGAATCGGGCTGATAAGCGCCGTAGATCACCTTCATGAGGCTCGACTTGCCTGCGCCGTTCTCGCCCACCAAACCAACGATTTCGCCGCGTCCAATTTCGAAATTCACCGTCTTCAGCGCGTGTACGCCGGGGAACTTTTTGTCGACTGCTTTGAGCTGAAACATCGCCGGCCTCACTTCACAAAGGAAATCGAAAGACGGTCGGTGGAAAGCACCACCGATAGGATGACCAGTGCACCGAGGACACCCTGTTGCATGAAGTCCGGAAGGCCGATGACGACCATGCCGTTGTTGATCACGCCGACAATCAGCACACCGACGAGAGCGTTCCAAACGCCGCCGATACCACCCCAAAGCGCAACCCCGCCGACCACCACCGAGGTGATGGAAACAAACATGAAGTTTGCGCCGGAAATCGACTCAGCCTGCCCGATACGACCGACGACCAGGATCGCGGCGAGTGCGTAGAAGATGCCCGCAAGGCCAAATCCGAGCACCCTGACCTTCGCAACATTGACGCCGGACGCGTGTGCGAGATCCTCGCCACCCCCAACCGCATAGAAGTTCCTGCCAAGGATCGTGTAACGCTGAATGAACCATGCGACCAGCAATCCGAGGACGGCGACATAGACCATCAGCGGGAAACCGAGAAAGCGGAATGTCAGGAGACTACGGAACGCCGGATCGGATACCTTCACTATATCCCCACCTGTCAGGAGAATGCCCGCTCCGGTTCCAATGAAGCCCATCGCGAGGCTGGCCATAAAGGATGGTATTCGAAGCTTCACATGGACCAGACCATTCAGAATTCCGACCAGCCCACCGATTAGAAGCGTAGCCGGAATCGCAAGCCAACCGATCCAGTTCAATGTCTCACCGAGGCCGAGGAACATGTAGGCAAAGAGGACTGCGGCCAGAGTGACAGCGCCCTCCATCGAAAGGTCGATTGACCCCATGACGATAATGAACGTCACGCCGACGGCAACCATCAGAGCGGGCGCTGACGCCACGGCAATTCTGGAGAAGTTCCGGACTGAGAGGAACGTTGGGTTGATGACGGTGAACAGTATCACCAGTGCAAGCAGCACCAGAAATGGAGCCCACTTGATAAGATTCTCACGCGACACCGACGTCATCGGACCGCTCCTCCCTTACTTGTATGCGATGGCCTCGGGGGGGCGCGATCCGTCGAGGTCGCGCCCGCCCAATCCAATTAGTTGCTGTACTTGATCTGACCCTTGGTCGGCGACCAGTAGTCCTTCCAGTCATAGGCAGGGGTCGCATCCATGTACTTCGCCTTAAATTCCGCTGCATCCTTGCTGGAAATCAGGATTGTCGGTCCGTAGAACTCGCGATGTTCCTTGGGCTCTTCCGAAGGCTTGAACGCGCCTGTCGCAGCGTAGTAAGCAAGCGCTGCAGAAACGCCGCCACCCCAGTATGGATTGGTGAAGACGGTGGCGAGAAGCTTGCCATCCATGACCAGTTTGACGGCTTCGGGATTGCCATCGTACGCGACGATCGGCATGTCCTCGATACCCTCCGCGCGCAACGCCTCGATGACGCCATAGGCAATGTTGTCGTTCGCGCAATGTACGCCCTTGATCTTGTCTCCATAGCGCGTCAGGAACGACGACATCAGCGCAGCGCCCTTCTGCGTATCCCAATCCGCCGGCTGGGCGTCGAGGATTTCGATCTTCGGGAATTCGGCGGCGGCCTTCTTCAATCCTGCCAGGCGCTCAATTGCCGGGTTATTCGCGGCGATACCTCCCAAGTGAACGACGCCGCCTTCGCCGCCCATGGCTTCAAAGAGGATACGGGCCGTCTGGGCGGCGGGCTCAACGTCCGACCAAGTCATGTGGCTGACGTAACTGTCGCCAAAATCCCAGGGGTGAAGGTCGTCCGTCTTGTTCCAGATGGTCGAGACATATCCTCCAGCCGCCTTCACCGCTTCCACGACCGGTCGAGCGTTCGGGCTGTCATTGGCGTCGCAGGCAATGGCGCAATTTCCATTGTTCTTGGCCAGGAAAGCCTTGATATCGGCGAGCGACTTCTCGGACGAACCCTCGTTGATGAGGCTGACGAGGTCGCCTTTCTGCTTGCCGATCGACTCAGCGAAGGCTTCTCCGCCGGACACGATCGCATTCCAGTAAGCGGACGCGCGGTCGCGGTAGCTCCATGCGATCGCCGGGTCTTTCAGGGCAGCCTGCGCAACGCCGCGCTGGCCGACACCCGGCACGAACATCGCACCCATTCCAACTGCGGACGCCAGCATGAAGTTTCGACGCGAAATCGTCTCCCGCTCGATGAAGTCCTTGATAAAGGTCGACATGACTCTCTCCTCCCGTTTAGCCAAAAAACATGCGCCTAGGAACGCATCCATGTACCGCTCGGGGCGGTTCTGGAGCGTGTGCCTTATCGTAGAAACGCACTAACCAGTTACTTGGTTATGGCATCGTTCGTCAAGTGCAAACTGTTGACCTACGTCCACTTTCATGCACCAACCAGTTCGTGTATATTGAAATGCACGATTTGCTAGAATTTGCTTGGAGACGACCTTTGGATTCGAAAGTACGGACTAAATCAGCCAAGCCACCGCGCGACGCTGAGGCAACGAAGGCCAGAATACTGGAGGCCGCGAAAAAGGAATTCGCAAAGAACGGACTGGCCGGCGCCCGGGTGGACGTGATCGCTGAGCGATCGCTCAACAACAAGCGCATGATGTATCACTACTTCGAAGGTAAAGATCACCTTTTCCAAATGGTTCTTGAACAGGCGTACGTCGACATACGCACGGCCGAACAGAAACTAAACCTGGAAAGTCTCCCGCCGAAGGAGGCGCTCGAGGCCTTTGTGCGGTTTACCTGGGCGTATTATCTGAAACACCCCGAATTCATCACCCTGGTCAACAGTGCCAACCTTCACAGGGCGAAGCACCTCAAGGGCTCGGAGGTGGTCAAGGTCACCAATCGCAAGCTTGTCAGCCTGGTCGGCGGCATCCTCGCCAGGGGCGTAGAGGCCGGCGTTTTCCGGGATGGCATAGACCCCGTTCAGCTCAACATCACGATCGCGGCGATCGGATATTACTACCTCACAAACCGCTTCACAGGCTCCATTATTTTCGAACGCGACCTTATGGACAAGGATGCGCTCGATGATCGCCTCAACTTCAATATCGAGACGATCATGCGCATGGTGTGCGCGTAGCCTACTCCCAGGCGAGGCCCACACATCGAAGCGCCTCCTGCGCACAGGCGACATCCTCGAAGTCCTGTGCGCCGGACACTCCGATCCCGCCGACGATACTACCCTCGAATTTGACGGGAACGCCGCCGCCCCAGACTAGGAGCCGATCGCGGTTTGCGATGCCGAGCCGCAGTGAAGGGCTCTGATCCATCCTGTCGAAAAAGGCCGCCGTTGATCGTCTCATCGTCGCAGCTGTGAACGCCTTGTCCTCGGCAAACGTGAGGGTCTGGGAGGAAACCCCGTCCATACGCGCCGAGGCTACTGTCGCTCCGGCGGCGTCCACAACGCAGACAGCAATCTTCCATTCTTTCGTCGCAGCAAACTCGAATGCCGACGACACCAATTCCAGGGCAGTCGCCGTGTTTACGTGCGAAACCGTAACGATCATGCGGATTCCTTCCTCAAGGTGAACCTTCAAACTCTCTAACTAGATAGTTACTTTCTATGAGATCGACTTCGTTCGGTCAATCGCTTCAATCGGCAGTCGGCACCTTCAGAGTGCCGGAGAAGCGGCCCGCCTTGCGGACTACATGAGACCAAATTCCGATGCCTCCGCGACGGCATGCGTTCTGTTCTTGCATCTAGCTTCTTCACGGCAGTTTGCATGTACGAGTTGACGGTGTGGGGCGAGAGGCTAGGTATCAGGCCGATTTCCACTGAGCCCTTGCCCTGGGCAGAAAATTTCAGACATTCGATCTCCCGCTCCGTCAAATGTTCGGTCTTCATAACGACCCAGCTTCGCGAATACTGGTCGATTGCCTGAACTGTGCGCCGGAGCAAAAGGCATATAAGGGGAGTTTCCGAAGGTGTTCACGCGCTTCCAAAAGCGCGAAGTATCTGGTCTCCCGTGCGTCGCGAAGTGCAAGCAGCGAAGCGTGCCAGGTCGCAGCCTGCAATCTGTTTGTCCTCGTCGAACAAAGACCTGCCATTCACGACCAGAAGAGCCGATATCCAGTTGCAGTCCTGACAGGCTCTCAGCTCTCGGCGACGCCCTTTCCGCCGTGCGATCCACAATGTTTGAACCGCAGCTGCGCTGAAGCCTGCGCGCTTTCCAGTTGGCTAAAACCTTCCCGCCCAGCCGCCCCTATTCTTCCCTGAATGCGCGGCTGAATTGGTCCATCAGCGGCTTCGAGAGAAACGACATCGCAGTCCGCTCCTGCGTCGAGACGAAAGCCTCCACAGGCATTCCCGGAACGAGCTTGTTGTTTCCCAGTTTTGCCAGTTCAGCCGGCGAAACGACAATGTCGGCCAGGTAATAGGTTTGCCCGGTCGATGGGTCGCTGCTGGTCGCGGCAGAGACGTAGTCGACCTTGCCGTGAAGTTCGGGCGTAGCGCGCTGGTTGAAGGCTGAGAAGCGCAGTTTGGCCGGTTGGCCGACAAACATCTGATCAATATCGGTCGGCGACAGTTTCGCCTGTATCTTCAAAGCTGCGTCGGCAGGGACGAGCGTCACCAGCTTCTCAGCCGGCGTGATGACACCACCGATCGTATGAATGGAGAGCTCGTTGACGGTACCCGACAGCGGCGCCCGAATATCCGTGCGCGCCAGACGATCCTCGATGGCGACGCGACGCTCCAAGAGCTCCGACAGTTTCGGTTCGACCTCGCTGAGTTCCCGCTGCGCCTCGGTGCGTGCGGTTTCATCGATCGCGAGGATCTGGAGCTGGATTTCGCTCATTCGGGCCCGAGCGCGGGCGATATTCGCCTGAATCTCGGCGCGCTCTCCGACAAGCTTTGCCATCTCCCGGTCGATCACGTATTTGCGCGAGGTTTCCATCAACCGCTTGTCGGTCAATCCCTTGATCTTGTCGTGCTCGGTCTGCACAAGGGCGATCTCGTCGGCTTTCGAATTGCTCTGCGACGTCAGTCCCCTTATTTCCTCGTCCAGTTGCGATATGCCCAGTTCCAGCTGCTGCTTCTGGCTCTTTCGATTTAGATGATTGCCTTCGAATAGGCGTTTTTCGCCGAAGAAGATGCTCGGGAATTCGTCACTCTTCACGATGAGTTCCGGTGTAAATTCGATCCTGTCCAGATTATCGCGCTCGGCCATGAGCCGCGCCCGGCGGGCCAGCAGTTCGACGAGCTGCGTGCGAACGATCGAAAGTTCGGCGCGGGTCTGGGCGTCGTCGAGCCGAAGCAGGATCTGACCCTTGTGGACGAAATCGCCCTCCTTGACGGCGATCTCGCTGACGATGCCGCCATCGCGGTGCTGTATCGCTTTCAAATTCTGATCGACCGCGACCACGCCAGATGCGATCACCGCGCCGCTGAGCCGCGTGGTGGCTGCCCATCCGCCCGCGCCGGCGAAAAGCAGCGTGCCAAGCATGACGCCGGCGAAAACACGCGCGCCCACCGGAAAGGTATTGTCGTCTTCGACATCCAGATCGGGGTGCCGCATCTTCCGTTCACTCCTGCCAAACATCGCTCACTCCAATCCGCCATAGGGCACGGCCTCACTCAGGCGTTTTCCACGATCATCAACAGATGATGGCCGCTCAGGTTGATGGTCATCTCGAAGTGGTCGTCCTGGTCCATGTCGACCTCCACCAGTGTTTCCTCGAGTTCGCCCGTGCCCTGGTGCCGGACCCGGATCGGCAGGACATCAGCCTTCGCATCCTCACCGTAGGCGTCCTCAAAACGGTCCTCGAGACTGTCCAAGACCTCCTCGAAAATCTGGTACTTCGACATCTCGATCCGGTCGCCGACCATGAAGTCGAGGATCTGGTGGATGACCTCGGCGCCGGAGCTGCCTTTCGGAATCTGGAAATTGAACGTGTCGGCGCCCTCTCCGCCGGAAAGGACGACGGCTGCCGTCGACACCAGCACGGCGTCGTCACCGGACCCGCCAATGAATTGCTCGAACCCTTCGATGACGTCGCGGCCGACGTCGAAGCCGGTCGCGATGCCGGATGTCAGGTCGATGAGAACGCCGTGCGCCGCGTCCGAATAGTCGAGGGTGTCGAAGCCGGCCTCGCCCCGGTAGCAATCGTCGGACCTATCGGCTGCTGCAAGCACCAGGTCATTGCCCGCACCCGCGCTGACATTATCGGCCCCTTGACCGTCGCTTACGCAGTCGTCGCCGCCGTTGCCGATCAGCGTATCGTCATCGCTGCCGCCGGTGATCGCATCGTTGCCTTCACCGCCCTTGACCACCTCGAAATTCGTGATGCGATCATTGCCGATCTCGCTGCCGCTGGCGCTCGCCGCGGCAAGGTCGACGACGAGCGACATCAGCGATGCCGAATAGTCGAGCATGTCGACGCCCTGGCCGCCGTCATAAGTGTCGGCGGCCAGGTCCGCATCGCCGGCGACCGTGTCGTTGCCGTCGCCGCCGCGTACGACGTCCTCTCCGGCACCACCGGCGAGAAAATCGTCGCCCCCGCCACCGTCGATCACGTCCGAACCGGCCTGTCCGAAGACAATGTCGTTTCCATCGCCGCCGTCGAGCCTGTCATCGCCGTCATCGCCACCGAGGAGGTCGTTGCCCCCCTCCCCGGCTACGACGTCTGCTCCCCCGCCTCCAAAAAGCACGTCGTCATCGTCGCCGCCGCTGATTGTGTCGTTGCCGGCCTCACCGAAAATGACGTCGCGACCGGCATCGCCGAACAGTCGGTCATCGCCGTCGCCGCCCCATAACTGGTCGTCGCCCGCACCGCCCAGGACAATGTCATCGCCGACACCGGCAAAGACGACGTCGTTCCCGCTGCCAGCGACGATGTGGTCGCTTCCCGCGCCGCCGAGCACCGTGTCACTGCCGCCACGGCTGTCGATGTTATCGTCGCCATCACGTCCATCAATGTCGTCGGCACAGTCGGTGCCAAGCACGACGTCGTCGCCGGGGGTGCCAACGACCGGCGGCCTCGTCAGCACGTTGAACATCGCAGTCTGAGCCACGGAGAATTCGCCATCGGTAATCTGGTAGCTTATGGTGACCGGACCGAGCGTCGAGGGATCGAACAACCAGCCATCCGCCGTCTGCTTGATATCACCCGATGAGACGGTGATATTTTGGACCTTGAGAGCGTCGCCGTCCGGATCCCAGGCGCCGCGCAACAGGTCGGCCAAGCCGATCACCGTCATCGCGCAGCCGTAGACATCCAGGAGATAGATCGGACCGCTGGTCCGGCAGGCGCGGTTCGCTGCCTTGCCGTCCGGATTTCGCTCATCGCCAGTCTCCTCTTCGACGAGGTCGTCACCGTCGGGAGTGGCGGCGGCGTTTTCGCGTTCTGGCGCGAAACCTCCCGGATGATTGGAGCCGCCGGCAGAATTCGCACCAGCTTTCGCCGTCCAGGCGTTGTCGTTGGCAGCCGGGAACGAGACGGTAATTCCGCCCATTCTTTTCAGAAGCTCGAAGCTTGGAAGCTTCAGGTTCTCGAACTCGAACGCCGGCAGATCGCTTGGCATAAAGTCGTTCGGCTCACGGTAGGCGAAGGATCGCTCGCCGGAGCGCTTCGGTCCATCCGCTTCCTGGAAAAACCCTTCCGCAACCGGACCTGGATCAGGCGCACTCGACGGAACAACCTCCGGCGAGGTTGGCGTCGGCTCTCCGGCAGCATCCTCCGGCTCAGCCGGCTCCGCCCTTGCCAAACTTGGGAAAGCGCTCTTCAGGTAGAGCGCAAGCCCCGTGAGAAGCACGGTGAAGAAAGCGGGTGCGCTCGAACGCTTGTCCGCATTCTTCAAGACATAGTGCTCGTAGGACTCCGTTGTCCCCGGCGTGACGGTCCTGGTTCCCTTGACGTCAATCATTCCGACATCCTCGATGCCATGCGGTGCGGGGGGTGTGCGGCCGGCGCAGGTCGGCTTTCAACGGGAGCGGCCGCTTTCATGATTTCATCCTTCGGTCCGAACGCGATCATCTTGCCGTTCTGGATGACGGCGACCAGATCGACCGCCGTCAGCGCACTTGGCCGGTGGGCAATCACAACGGCGATGCCGCCGCGCGCTCGAACGGACTTGATCGCCTGGGTAAGCGCCATCTCCCCTTCGGCATCCAGGTTCGAGTTGGGCTCGTCCATGACCACGACGAACGGATTGCGATAGAGGGCGCGTGCCAAACCAATGCGCTGACGCTGTCCGGCCGACAACGACGCGCCCTGCGGGCCAAGGGCCGTGCGATACCCATCCGGCATGCGCACAATCATTTCATGAATGCCCGTGATTTGTGCGGCCTCGACGATCGCGCGAGGATCGGCCTGTGGCTCAAGCCGCGAGATATTCTCTTCAACGGTTGCGTCGAGGAGGGCCACGTCCTGCGGAAGGTAGCCGATAAACTGGCCGAGGTTGCTGTCGGTCCATTGCGTGAGCTCCGCATCGTCGAGCCGGATGCTGCCGCGCAGAGTCGGCCATATACCGGTCATGGCTCGTGCAAGGGTCGTTTTCCCTCCCCCGCTCGGCCCAATGATGCCGAGTGCCTGGCCGGCTCTGATCTCGAAGCTGACTTCGCTGAGCAAAACACGGCCCGATCCGGGTGCTGCGACGGTGATCTTCTCCACCTTTAGGGTATCGACGGGGGCGGGCAGAAGCAGCGGCGCATCCATGCCCGCGAGAGCAATGACAGTCTCCTTCAGCCGTTGGAACGCAGTGCGCGCGGCAACGACGCCCTTCCAGTTTCCGATCGCAAGATCAACCGGCGCAAGCGCGCGGGCCGATGCCACGGAGGCGGCGACAATGGCGCCGGCAGAGAGTTCGCCTCTTATCGTAAGCCAGGCGCCGAGGCCAAGGACGGCCGATTGCAGGACCATGCGGAGCACCCGGGACAGAGCGCCGAACGTTCCGCTGATATCGTTGGTGCGCGTCTGCAGCTCCAGATGTTCCTGATTGGCCTGCCGGAAGCGATCGACGGCCCTGCCTGCAAATCCCATCGCCTTCAGGATGTCGGCGTTGCGCGCATTCGAATCCGCGATGGCGTTGCGGGTAATTGCGGCCTGATGCGTGGCGCCAGCCAGGCGGCGGGTCATGAGCTCCGTCACGATTGTCAGGATGGACAGAACGAATGCGCCGGCGAAAGTGAGCGCGCCGAGATAGGGATGGAGCATATAGACGAAAATCAGGTAGAGCGGCATCCAGGGCAGGTCGAACAGGGCTACCGGTCCCTGGCTGCCGAGAAAGCCGCGAAGGGTATCGACGTCTCTGCCTCGTTCCAGTGCCTCTGCCGTGGAAAACCCGAACCGCGGCATGTCGATCGCGACCTGATGTGCCATCGGCGCAATTTTCCGATCGAGACGCGCGCCGACACGAACAAGCACCTGCGAGCGAATGATGTCGAAAGTACCTTGGAACAGATAAAGGCCCACCGCCAGCAGCGACAGGCCGAGCAATGTCGGAATGCTGCCGCTTGTAAGCGCGCGATCATATATCTGCAGCATGTAGAAGGAGCCGGTCAAAGCCAGAATATTGATGACGCCGGACGTTATGAAGAGAAAAACGAATATTCCTCGAAATCCTCGCGTGAGGCTTTCCGCGTTTTTCCGCCTGGTTCCGGTCAAAGGGGCTTTGGAGCGCATATTCAGGTACCGTTTCACTGTTGAACGAGTTGATCAGCTGCAGCAATTTCAGGTGCGGGCTCGGGACTGCGTCCGCATTGGACGATCAATCTTGAACCGATTGCGATTGGCGCGACGCACGATCCAGCCACTCGTGCCTCCGGGGAGATGGTGTGGCGGGCCGGCAAGTCGGCTCGCCACACGTTGCGGACTACAGATTGAAATCCGTGCTTGTGAGATTGTGCGTGCCTTTGATGCTGAGGCGCAGCTCGGCGGCATTGTCGTCGTCGACGTTCGCCTGCACGACCGTATAGTCACCGTCTTCACGCGTTTCATGCGTGACGATCAGTTGAGCCGCGCTGCTCAGCGTCGATGCCGCGACCAGCGTGAAGGACTGGTTGCCACTGGCGCCGCCATTGGCGTCGATGCCGCTGAAGTCGATTTTGTCCCCGGGCTGGAAGCTGACGATCGTATCACCGTCGGCGTCCGCTTCGGAAAGGAAGCGGAAGGTGTCACTGCCGGCGCCGCCGTCGATGACGTTTGCCGCGCGGCTGGCGGTGATCGTATCGGCTCCTGAGCCGGTGACGACGTTTTCGACGTTCCAAACCATGTCGCTGCCGGACTGACTGCTCGATGCGCTTCCCCTGCCCATGAAGCCATTGCCGAGATCGACCGTCAGGTTGGCGGTGATCGCTGCCATGTCGAGCGTATCGCTTCCGGCATCGCCGTAGTATGTGTCGTCGCCGTCACCGGCCTCGGCGACGAAGAGATCGTCGCCCTCCCCGCCATATGCGGTGTCGTTGCCGGCACCGGTGTGGATCAGGTCATTTCCGGCCTCGCCGAAGATCCGATCGGACCCTGCATCGCCGTAGAGCATGTCGTTGCCGGCCCCTCCGAGGAGGTCATCATTGCCCATGCCGCCGAAGACGATGTCGTTGCCACCTTCAGCACTCATGAAGTCGTCACCATCCTCGCCGCGCATGATGTCGGCACCACCACCGCCGATGGCCGTATCGTTGCCGCCAAGGGCGATGATCGTCTCGCCATTTGCGGTGCCCAGGAGCACGTCGGCATTGGCTGTGCCGACGATGGCCGGTCCGGTCGTTGCTTCGGTGGCCGGCGCCGGCGTATCGTCGCCGTCTTGTTCATTATCGTCACCGGCCGGTGTGTCGTCTTCGCCGCCGACCTGCGGCATGCCGCCGGACGCGGTGAACGTGATACTGTGATCGCCGCAGGTCATGGTCGTCACGCCATTTTCCGTCGTCGTCGTATAGTCGGCCGCCGTCTTCCCATCGGGCAGTTCGATCACGTCCTGTGGCCGAAGCGTCCCGACGATCGTGTCGTTGCCGCCGTTCGACCTGAAGACGATCCGATGTGCGGAGGTCAGCGCCGAGATATCGATTGTGTCGTCTCCCTCGTCACCGTCGATCGTAATGGTGTTGAGACGCAGGCTGGTTCCGGAGAAATCGCCGATAATCTGGAAGGTGTCGTTGCCCGCAGCACCGTTGACGACGGGTTCGACGTTGTTGATGCGGATCTCCTCGATGTCGCGCAGTTCTGCGATGATCGAAGCCGCGTTCGTGCCGTTGCGGGTAATGATGATCTCGGTGGCGGCATTGATGCCGTTGAGAGTGTTGCCCGCGACCGCGTCGAAGGCCGCCCGGGTGTAGATCCGGTAGATTTCGGCCGTCGTATTGCCGCTGATGACGAAGATATCGCCAAGCGCTCCCTCGTTGCCGCCGTCGATCACGTCCCGGCCATCGGTCACGTTCCCGGCTGGGGGTGGTGGCGGGTTGGCGTTCCAGTTGAACGTATCGTCGCCGTCCTGGCCGTTCAGCGTATCGTTGCCTGTGCCACCGTTGATGATGTCGTTGCCCGCCCCGGCATTGACCGTGTCATTGCCGGCAAGGGCGTTGATCGTATCGGCGCCGGCCGTGCCGGGGATCGTCGTGCCCGCGGCTGTCCCGTTGATCGTGTTGGTGGCGGTGGCCAGTATGAAGTCCGACGTCGTGATATTGGCCGGAGCGATACCATTGATGCGTATGGTGCCAATGGTGGCCCCGCCCGCATCGCGTACAGTGAGGAGCGTATTGTTGGGGCCGCCGACGGCTGCGATCCCGACGCGCGTTGCGAAGTTCGCTGCGGTGATACCGAAGGTACTGAGATCGATGAGGTCCTGTGTCGCAGCGGTTCCGCCGGTGGCATCGAAATTGTTGACGATGTCATCGCCAAACCCGAGCGCATTGTAGATCAGGACGTCGTTGCCGCCGTCGTTGGCAAGCAGGTTGATCGTGTCGTTGCCGGTGCCGCCGATGATGTTGTCGACGTCGTTGCCGATGCCGCCGCTCAAGGTATCGTCACCCTGACCGCCGTCAATCAGATCGTTGCCGTTGCCGCCATCGATCGTATCGCCGCCGCCACCGCCGAACAGCTGGTTGTTCGAGCCATTGCCGGTAATAACATTGGCGAGACCGTTGCCGCTGCCGTTGATCGCGGCTGCGCCGGTCAGCGTCAGATTTTCAACTTCCGCACCCAGCGTATAGGTGATGGATGCATTGACGACGTCGGCCGTGCCACCGCCCGCAAGTTCCGTTACCACGTCGCCGGCATCGTCGACGATATAGGTGTCATTATCGGCACCACCCTGCATGGTGTCGGCTTCCGTGCCGCCGTTCAGGGTATCGGTGCCGGCGCCACCAATCAGCGTGTCGATACCAATGCCGCCGTTCAGCGTGTCGTTACCTGCGAGGCCGCTCAGCGTATCGGCAAGATCGCCGCCGCCGATGATGTTGTTGCCCGCATTGCCTGTGCCGACGAACTGGTCGGCATCGAGGCCGGTGTAGGTGAGGTTTTCGACATTCGCCATGGCCTCGATCGACAGCGCCGCCATCAGGGTCTCGACGGTATCGGTGCCGGCGCCGGCTGCTTCGACGACAACGTCCTCGAGGTCATCGACGACATAGGTGTCATTGCCGGCAAGGCCGATCATGGTATCGATTCCGAGACCGCCATCGATCACGTCATTGTCGCCGGCGCCCGAACCGCCGACGATGAGGTCATCGCCGTCGCCGCCGTCGAGAACGTTGTCGCCAGTCCCGCCGAAGATCAGATCGTTGCCGAGGCCACCGGTAATATCGTCGTTGGTGCCGTTCTCACCGGCGATGAAGTTGTTCGCCGCTGATGCGGTGAGATCGATAGTCCGGTTGCCGCCGCCATCGGCGCGGTTGATCAGGTAATCGGCGGCTCCCAGCAGGTAGCCTTCGTAGGTGGCATTGTTGAAGTTGATGCGTTCGACCCCGGTCTGTGCGTTGTTGCCGGTGTACTGACCGTTGACCGTGATAGTTTGCGTCACGTTGGTCGCGCCGCTCGGCATGGTGTAGTTGATGACCAGGTTTCCGGTGGCCGAGTTCGTGTTGTCATCGAAGGCATTGAGCCCGGCCAGCGTCAGGATCGGCTCGTCCGTGAGCGGATCGATGCCGGTGGTCGGTGCAAGGATCGAGATCAGGTCGGCCGTCCCGCCGCTCGTGGCGTTCACGGCTTCGTTGATCACGTCGTTGCCGTCGCCGAGGGAGAAGGAATAGATGTCATCTCCCAGGCCGCCGTTGAGGGTGTCGACCCCGCCGTTGACGGCCGGAACGGTGAAGTTGACCGCCAGGCTGTCGATCGTCACGTTCTCGTTAGCTTCCAGACTGGACGCAACGAAACGGATCGCCGCATTCGCGGTGAAAGGCCCGGTACCGAAAAGCGTGAGGTCGATCGAGCGAGGGGTAACGGTACTCGCCGACGTGATCGTGTCGACCTGCACGAAGGTGATGCCATCTCGCGAGAAGAAGACAGTAACGTTGTCGTTGTCGGCACCGCCGTCCAGGCCATTCCTGGTCACCGTATAGCTCAGCGTCGGTGCAGTAGCATTGCTGAGGTCAACCCGGCGCTGGATCTGAGCGCCATCGAAATTGGCCCCAGTGCCGCCGACAAACGCCATTACATTGTTGAAGTTGCCGCCGGGGTCGATCTGGATCTGGCCCGCCGTCACACCGCCGCTATCGCCGGATTCAACCCAATCCGGGTCCCAAAGCGCCAGGCCATCAGAGTTCCCGAAGCTGTTGTTGCCAAAGTTGTCGCCATAGCTGGAAGGTGCAACGCTGGCACCGGGGCCGCCGACGAGGATATCGTTCCCGGCAAATCCGTTGAGCACGTCGGCGCCGGCAAGGCCGAGGATCAGTTCGTTCCCCGCCGTGCCGTTGATGACCGGGCGGTTGTCCGACGGCGGGCCCTGCGGAGCCACGCCGTTGTCGCTGAACGGGGTACCGACGACCACGCCAACCGTCGCGTCGGAAAACTGCAGGCGTTCGATGTTGCGCAGCGAGTCGGTGCCCTCGATCGGGTTGGCGCCGCCGGTATGGGAGACGCGCAACGTGCCGTCGGCGCCGGTGGCAAACGAGTAGTTCGCCATCACTTCGGAATAGACTGCAGTGTCGATGTCGCCCGAGGTCGTGTCTGTCAGGATCTCGCGGACGATGGTCAGCTGTCCGGGGTTGATCGCCCCTTCGAGCATCCAGGCCGTCAGCGGCTTCGTCACGCCGTTCAGCGTCACGTTCGCCGTCATGCGCGAGGCGCTGGCGATTTCCGGGCCGGTGCCGCCGTTCGGACCGACATTCTGCCGGATGCTGATGCGCACATTGAGCCACTTGTCGCCGTCGATGATGTCGTCGCCGGCATTGCCCTTGATCGTGTCGCTGCCGTCACCGCCGAGAATGATGTCGCCGGCCGCAAAGGAGGTCACGCCAGCCCCCACCACGCCCTGCAGGCCGTTGATCAGGGCAATCCCCTGCGCATCGAGCGCGCTGCCGAGGAAGCCCGTCCCGCCGCCCTGAGCAAGCGGCAGGAGACTTGCCGCATCCTCGTTGGACCCGGCGAGAATGTCGTTGAACCGCGTACCGGACAGGCCGTTGACCGACTCGAACTCGTCGAGCGCGGTGTTCTGCGGCAGCGTCGGCGCTTCGTCGAAGACGATAGGGACCGAAAGATCGGCGTTCACGAAGGCGCTGTTTTCCTGGTAGGTCGCCCAGTCGAAGCCGGACATGCCGGCCATCTTGCCGCGGCCAGGGCTGCCGACGAAGATGTCGTCGCCGCCTTCACCGATAAACTCGTCGAAGCCGCCGTCGCCGAGGAACACGTCGTTGCCGCGGATACCGTCGCGGGCGAAGATTTCATCGAAGTTGTCGCCAGGGGCACCGTCGAATGTGCCGGTTTCGAGCCAGTCGTCTCCCTCGTTGCCGAGGATGCGTTCGGCGTTCTTGTTGCCGAGAATGAAGTCGTTGCCGGTGCCGCCGAAGACTTCCGAACCCATGTCAGTGCCGAGCACGATGAAGTCCTGGCCGTCGCCGCCGAGCACGAGATCAAGGCCGGGGCCGGCGTGGACGACGTCGTTGCCTTCGTTGGCCTTGATGTTGTCGTCGCCGCCCGCGTCACGGATGATATCGTCGCCGGCGCCACCGTTGATGATGTCGTTGCCGAAGCCGCCCTCGAGCCGGTCGTTGCCGCCGTCGCCGAACAGGGTGTCGTCGCCGATGCTGGCGATCAGCACGTCAGCCGCATTGGTGCCACCGAGCAGCACATGCTCACCGCCGGTGTAGCGCAGGTAGTTGGTGTCGAGTGTCGGTGTCTGCGGATTGTCGCGGATCACCAGCGGCGTCAGGATGCTGCCGCCGGTCGGATCGTTGCCGATATTGTCGGCGGCTTCGTTGACGGGCGTGGTCGGATCGTCGTCCAGGATGCCGTCGGCGCCGGCAGTTTCGCCAAGGCCCGGATTGTATTGCCTGGTGCGGTCGATCTCGAGAATGAGGCCGGGCGTCGAGAAGACGTCGGACGGCAGGTGCGTCGCATCTGTATTACGCATGATCATCGCGGCGAAGGAGTTTGCTTCCATTTCGCCAAACAGGTGCAAGCCATCGAGGCGCTGCAGATAGTAGAAGCGGTCGCCGTTCTGCAGACTTTCCATCTGTGTCTCGAAGACGAAGTTGAAAGTTGAGCCCAGCATGCCGCCGAAGGGCATGATCTTTTCGGCCAGACCACCAATCCAGAGATCGACCTTGTTCAGGCCGCCGAGATCGCCGGCATAGATCCCCGTGCCGTTCAGGAACGCCAGCCGATCGGCTTCGTCCAGCGTGCCTCCGCCGAGGCCGACCAGGGCCATTGCGGCGGCGCGCTTCTCCTCGAGCGTCGTGGCGCTCGTCAGCGTCGAGTGCGTGCCGTAGGCCGCGATGAAATTGATGATCGAGGCTTCGTGCTTGAGGTTGCCGGCGAAGTCCACCCAGCTTTCATAGGGCTTCAGCAGCGAGTTCTCGTCGGTTGCTTCATAGAATTGGGCGCGTGCCTCGTTGAGGGTGGGAACGCCCGTATCACGACCGCGCGCCAGGTTGATGGTCGCAAGGTCGAGCGGCAAGCCGAGGAGGTTGTTGCGCAGCGCGCTGGTGACGAACTCGTCGATTTCGTTGCCCGCCTGGCGCGTCATGCCACGAATGATGGCTCCGGCCGCGACCTCGGCGTCGATGGGATTGTTACCACCGTTGTTCGTGAACTGGACGGGGTTGAGGAAGCCTTCGATCAGGCCGATCTGGTCCGGCGTGAAGGACGGGTCGAAACGGTCGATCGTTTCCGTCAGCATCGAATGACCGAAGCGATACACCACATGCGCAAACTCTGCGACGATCGAGGGGTCGATGGTGACGTCAAACCCGTCGGGAACAAGGAACACGTTGATGTTTGGCTGGATCTTGCGGGCGAACTCTTCAAAGACGAGATGCTGGTACTGCATCTCGGTGCCGAACTTTGCCGCCTGGAACAGGCGCTCGCCATCCCAAACCAGCGCATTTATTGCCGCTTGATCGGCGGGAACGGCAGTGACGTCATTGATCAGCCATTCGTTGAGGAAGGCGACAGCCTCCGCCTGGGTCGCTCCGCCTGCAAGCATGGCAGCCGCATCGGCGACGGTGACAGCCTTGGTGTGCTCTACCAGTCGATTATGCTCGGCATGGAAGACATGGTGGACCGCGGTCAGGCCGATATTCTCGTTGGCGCGGCCATCGCCCGCCACATAATGCGCATTAAGCAGTTCATCGTCGTAGACACCCGGCAGGTTGCCGGGATTATCGAGACCGATTTCGATATCGCCGTCTGCAAGGCCGCCAGGCACCGCCGAATGGGCAATATCGGCGAGAAATGCGTGGCCTGTGCGCAAGGTATTCGCAGGCAGCAACGTACCAAGGCCGCCGTTGGCCGCGGGATCAGCTTCCACCAGACCGGTCGTCGTCATGATCTGCACGAAACCATTCGCTCCGCGGATGAATTCGCCATAGGGGTCGGTCAGCAGCAACGGAACATTGCCCACGTCACTGTCGAGCAGCTGGATGCCAAGCAAATCGGCAGCCTGAGCCTTCAGGTCCGCCCAGGTGGCCATGCCGCCTTGCTGGCCCTGGATCAGTTCGCCAGTCGCAACCGGGCGCCCGTTGGCCATCACGTATTCGCGCAGGAACACCTGATGCGAGGGGTGCGACGTATAGGTCTGGTTCTGGTCGACGAAGGCCGTCGTGGTGTTGATCGGCCGGACATTGTCGGCGCTTTCATCGACAGCCGTGTTGGGATTGTCGACGAGGATGCCATCTGCACCAGGCCCAACGGTCGCGCGGGTCAAGACCATGAAATTGGTGCTGCTGCCGGGCACATAGAGCGGATCGTCCGGCATAAGGGGGATCATCACGGTGCCGCTCCCGCCCTTGCCGACGAGGTCGAGGCCGTGGTCGAAGAACTGACCGAACAGCGTGAACCAGGAATTGAAAGGCGCCGAGAGGCCTTCGTCCGGCGCGCTGTTGGTGATGCGAAGGTTGGTGCCGTCGAGCTCGATGCCGTTATCGTCGAGCAAGGTTGTCAGCGTGGTGTATCCTGGATCGCTTGTGAGCGTCGTCCTGGCTAATTCGACCGCAGCGGCGGCATTGGCTGCGGCCGTCTGCAGGGCGGCATTATTCGGGCTTGCCGCCGCGGCGGCGGAAGCGTTCGCATAGGCGCGTTGGGCATCGCCCAGAGCCTCGAACAGCGGCTGCAACGGTGCATAGGCGTCGGAAATTGTCCCGGTAATGACAAGGCCGGGATCATCGACGCCGGCGCGCTGCAGGGCGGTCAGGATCGCCGAAGGATTGCCAAGTGTCTGGTCGACAATGAGATTGGAGATGATGCGGACTTCAGGATCGATCACGTCGCCGGGGCCTGCGCGATTACCGATGACCGTACCGTCGGGAAGCGTCACCGTCGGGCCGTCGACATCGACGCCTGGCGTATAGGTAACCTGGGTCATCTGGACGCCAGGTCCCGGGTCGGCATCGACGAACAGCGTTCGGAAGTCGGTTCCGAGCCCCTCCCGGAACGGCTCGTCCGATGAGCCCCAATTGGGATTGAGCAGATTGTTGTAGCTACCGTCGACGGTTCTGAGGCCCCAGGCCAGATTGTAGGTAGGGATCAGCCCGCCCGGACCGTATAGCGGTTGCCCGGCGGCATGCGCTTCGGCGATCTTGATTTGCGCGAGAATGAACTCGAGATCGGAACGAATATAGCTGACCATTTTGCTCTCCCTAAGCACCAGCTGAATTTCTTCACCGCATGGTAAACTTGATGAAACTTGAACTATTCTCGTGCGTTGCTTGGCGCACGAACGTCTTTTCTTGTCGACTGCGTTCGCGAACCAGATACAAACGCAAGAAAAGCCGACATAATCTTCGATGATGGGATAATGTCGCGAAGGGCACCGGACGGAATAGTTCCAAAGGTCCAGAGAATTGTGCGGACCTTCGTCGCCTGAAAGGAGGGACTTTGTACCCAAAGGAGAGCGTGACTTATGTCCCCGGCGATGAAGCCGCCACCGGCCGCGGCTCCTGGGCAATCCGCTTCTGGCACAGCCTTGATCTGACGACCCAATTCTTGCTCGTCGCTACCTTAATCATCGGCGGCTCGATGGCGATCCTCGGCGAGTGGCTGAGTTCGCAGATTGCCGCGAACCAGCTTCGGAGCCGAGCAGAATCCGGGGCCCTCTACATGGAGGGCTTCCTTGCCGGCCATATTGAGGAAGGCCCGGACGGCCCACGTGTTTCGGCCGAGCGTCAGCAGCAACTGGACAGGCTGCTGATCGGCACGGACCTGGCGACGCGCGTGGAGGGGTTCCGAATCTGGGAGAGGGACGGAACAGTTCTCTACAGCACCGATAAATCGCTTATGGGCAAGCGCCTTCCGTCAAAGGATATCGAGCAGGCGTTTGCTGGCCAGGTGGTGGCACAACTGGAAACTGAACACGATGATAACGAGGACGGTGGACAGCCGGAACAGCGCCCACTGATCGAAATCTATGGGCCGATCTATCGTTCCAACGTCCACGAGGTCATCGCGGTCGGAGAACTTTACGAGGAGGCTGGCGAGTTTATTGCGCAACGCGACCGGGTTCAACGAAGGACGTGGGCCATCGTTGGAGCAACGACGGTCGCCATCATGGGCCTGCTCTTCCTGATCGTTCGGCGCGCCAGTAGGCTGATCCGGCGCCAGAGCGTGACACTCAAGTCCCAACTCGCCAGCGCGCAAGCATTGGCGGAGCAGAACAGGCAGCTGCGCAGGACCGCCGATCAGGCGCGCATGGATGCCAGCAAATCAAACGAGGCTCTCTTGAATCGTATCGGTTCAGATCTGCACGACGGGCCGATACAGTTGCTCGGCCTGCTGATCCTCAGGCTGGGGACGCCGGCCCCGAAGACGCCTGGCGACCCGGCCGATGCCGTCGGCCCCTCGAACGTGACGCGAGCCGACATCTCGCCACTTCGCCTGGCGGGCCAAGTGTTGACGGAGTTGCGGGAGCTCTCGACGGGTCTGGTACTTCCGGAGCTCGAAAACATGTCCTTGGAGGCCGCACTTCGCGTTGCCGTCGAGCGGCACGAGCATGCGACCGGGTCGATCGTAAAGGCCCGCTACAGGGGACTTCAGAAGAGCACCGCTCACCCGCTGAAAATCTGTCTTTACCGCGTGGTTCAGGAAGGGCTCAACAATGCTTTTCATCACGCAGCCGGCCGCGATCAACGTGTTATCGCCATCGCGAACGAAGAATCCATCACAATCGTAATCAGCGACGGTGGACCGGGTTTCTCACCAACTTCGACGACAGAAGCGCGGCGTAGGCCGCTGGGCCTGCAAGGAATTCGCAACCGGGTTGAAGCTTTTGCCGGTTCGGTACAAATCAGGCGGCGAGGCAAAGGGGGAATGCAACTCGTGACCCGCGTGCCACTCGAAATCAACAGCGCCTAGACCTGGCAAGAGCGGCGAAAATAGCTACGAGTTAGAGGAGAAGACATTCATCAATGGCGCAGCATTGGCTCCCGGTCTTGATGATCGTCGACCTCAAGCTTCTGCGCCGCGATGAGCACCTCGAGGCGGTTTCGCGCATGAAGCTTCTGCATCAGGATGGTCATGTAGTTCTTTACGGTCTTTTCGCCGATACGCAAATCCGCCGCGATCTGCTTGTTTGTGGCTCCGCGCATGAGCATGCCGACAATTTGTCCCTCGCGAATGCTGAGCTTGACGGTTCCGGACGCCATCTTGCGCAGCGAAGAAATCTTAAGCTCTTCGATGACCTTGCAGGCAAACGCCGGCGTAATGAAGGTTTCGCCGTTATGCACAGCCCTTACGCCCTGAATAAGCTCGCCGGCATCACTGCCCTTAAGAACATACCCGGTCGCGCCGGCATTGAGTGCGCGAACGGCGATGTCGCTTCTCGTCAGGGCGGTGAAGGCGAGGAACTTTGTCTTTGGCGAAGTCGCGACGATCTTCGCGATGACCTCGAATATGTTTCCAGGCATCATCACGTCCACCACGAATACGTCCGGGCGGATTTCCGCGTTGATCTTGAGAACGTCGCTGGCCTTGCTTCCCGTCGCCGCGACCGTGAAATCCTCGTTCAGTTTGAATAGATCCACCAAACCTGCCAGCATTAATGGATGATCATCGACCAACGCGATAGAAACCGATTCCATACGGACGTCCCCAGGCCATTCGTTCCCTCGCGTTCATTATGGAGCCATTTTGCCAAAACTGTCCATGTAGTGAAAACGGAGTAGCCCCCTTGAAGCCGCGGCAGATGTATCCCTCGTAAGGCGAGAGGCGCAGTGCGGTGCCGGCTAGCGGTTGGCGCATTCCATTTGGGACATTTTTGCTGCCTTAGACTGCTGCAGCGACTAGGCTCATCAAGAGCCTAGTCGGTTTTTTCCAGTGCAGGTTCGACGTTTATGCATGGGCGCTCGGTCGACGAGGCCCTTACGCGGAATGGTCGACCCAAGCGGTCAATAGTCCCAGAAGGCCGGGACCCAGCGGAAAGCATCGCCATCAACCGCCACGTGGCCGACGGACGGGAACGGCAGGTGCGTGGCAACGAGCTGTGCGCCGGTCTGCGCCAGCTCCCGCAAAAGTCGGACCCGGACGCGGGCCGCCTCTTCCGGGTCGTGTTCGAAACCGTTATACCAGTCGGGGTGTTCGAACCCGACAGCAAACACGGCGTCGCCG
>Ga0102591_1001342_pt1 | contig 34395 bp, 28 predicted proteins | sample AraplaCol_mCL_r2_2_FD_76860 | JGI IMG/M metagenome (GOLD analysis project Ga0102591, IMG submission 76860) | Arabidopsis root microbial communities from North Carolina, USA - plate scrape MF_Col_mCL_r2 (SPADES assembly) (version 2) | ecosystem: Host-associated > Plants > Roots > Endosphere...
AGCCGGCCCGGGGCGTGCGCGTGCGCACGACGCAGGACCGGGTCTTCGCGAGCGGTTCGGAATCGGTGCGCGTCAGCGTCCGCGCGGTCGATGACGACGACAAGCCGGTGCCGCTGCTGGTCACGCGCGCGCTGGCCTTCGACCTGCCCGATCCGCGCCAGGTGGCGGGGCGGCCGCAGGTCGCGGTGAACTTCAGCGACACCGGCGCGGGGGATGGCAGCCTGGCGGCGGTGCTGCAGCCGGCGACGCAGGGCTTCGCGGATTTCGCCGGGACGATCCGGCTGCAGGTCTACCTGAACCAGGGCGGGCAGCTGGGCAACGTCCATTTCGACGTGGTCTACAGCCCGCAGGTGCCGGCCGAGTGGGCCGGCGTGCGGGAGGTGCTGCACGACGGGTCGCTGGACTTCCTGTTGAAGGTGCGGGTCCAGGAAGCGGGACGCTACGTGGCGAACGCGCGCGTCGACGATGCCGACGGCAAGCCCTTCGCGCTGCTGAGCTTCAACGACGAGCTCGCGGCGGGCGAGCAGGAGATGCGGCTCACGCTGTTCGGCAAGCTGGTGCGCGATGCGTCGCCGGCCTTCCCGCTGACGCTGCGCGACGTGCAGGGCTTCCTGCTGCTGCCCGACCGCTTCCCCGACCGCGCGATGATGGCGCGCCGGCCGGGCGCGGTGCACACGAGCCGGGTCTATCCGGCCGAGAGCTTCTCGACGGCCGAGTGGCGCAGCGAGGAGCGCAGCCGCTACCTGACCGAGCTGGGGCGCGACGTGGACGAGGCGCAGCGGCAGGTGCAAGGGCTGACGCGCTGAGCGCCCAGGCATCGATCATGCGCTGCGGCGCTTCGTCCTCCTCTTTGGCGGCGATGGCGAAATGATCGGCACCGGAGCACTCAGCGCGTAGAACTCTTGGAGCTTCGCGGCCAGCATTTTTCTGTCCGGCAGTTGGGTCTTGTATTGCGCCACCAGGGCGGGAGAGAGAGTGCGGTTCAACGCGTACTCCACTACCTTGCTGTCCTTGCTGGCGCACAACAGCACTCCGATCGTCGGATTCTCATGTGGCTTCTTCACGTCACGGTCCAGCGCCTCAAGGTAGAAGTTCAACTTGCCGAGGTGAGCCGGATCGAAGGCAGTGACCTTCAGCTCGATGGCCACCAGGCAGTTCAAGCCACGGTGGAAGAAGAGCAGGTCCAGCGCGAAGTCCTGTCCGCCGACCTGTATCAGGTACTCGCTGCCGATGTAGCAGAAATCCCGACCTAGTTCGGTCAGGAAGCGGCCCAGGTTCATCAGCAGGCTGCGATGCAGTTCGGCCTCGGAGTGGCGGTTCGGCAGGGCCAGGAAATCCAGCAGGTAGGTGTCCTTGAAACTCTGCACAGCGAGCGGCTGCATGACTCTCAGCGCTGTCGAGACCTTGGGGGGATGCAGCATGGCACGCTCGAAGAGACCGCTGTCGACTGGCGCGCAACCTCGCGTACCTGCCAACCTTGTTGCACCGTCATGCGGAGGTAGAACTCCCGTTCCTCTTCGCACCTGGTCCTGCCAAGGATGTGAAGGTGCGACGACCAGGGAATTTCTCTCAACAAGGTTGAGAGTTTTGAGTCTGGCGGATAGGCGAGGAAAAACTGCCTCATGCGCCAGAGGTTCTGGGCCGAGAAACCGCGTCGCCCCGGCTCTCGCCGAGCGATGTAGGCTGCCAGTTTCTCGACGGTGCTCTTGGCCCAGCCGTCGGCTTCGATGCGCTGATGCAGGTAGCGGCCAATGCGCCAGTACAGCTCGATCACTTCCGAATTGGCTGCCCGGGCAACGCGCTGCCGCGCCCCCTGGATCAGCTTGACCACCTCTCCGAAGGCTGCCGAAGACGAGGTGCGACGCACTGGCTTGACGGGCTTGTTCATGTTCCGACGCTCAAGATGATGAGCTTGAGTGCCAACTGCGTGAGGATCGTCCAGCAACAGCCGCAAGAGAGATGCGACACTCCGCCCAATTTCACCCGAGATAACTTCATGCTGAACATCGTGCTCGATTGCGACCCCGGCATCGACGACGCGCTGGCGCTGTTGATGGCCGCGGCGTCGCCGTCCCTGAACCTGCTCGCCGTGACCACTGTCGTGGGCAACCGGCCGCTCGACATCACGACCGCGAACGCGCGCCGCCTGCTCGACCTCGCCGGGCGCACCGAGGTGCCGGTGTACGCCGGCTGTGCACGGCCGATGGCCAGCCCCACCGCACGCTGCAACCTCGTCCACGGCGAGGACGGCCTGGGCGGCGTCGCGCTGCCGCCGGCGCGGCCCGTCGAGGCCCTCCACGCCGTCGATCACCTCGTGTACCTGCTGCAGCGGGAGCCGGCCGGCAGCCTGACCCTCATCGCCATCGGCCCGCTCACGAACCTCGCCATGGCCGAGGTCAAGCACCCTGGCCTGCTGCGCCGTGCACGCGCCCTGCTCGTGATGGGCGGCGCCGCCTTCCGCCGCGGCAACATCACCGAGGCGGCCGAGTTCAACTTCTTCGTCGACCCCAGCGCCGCGAGCGTGGTGCTGAACGCCGGCGCGGCCACCACCCTCTTCGGCCTCGACGTCACCCAGCAGGCGGCCATGGGCAAGGACTGGATCGCCTCCTTCAGCGAACTCGGCACGCGCACGGGCACCGCCGTGCAGGCCATGCTCGCCGCCTACGCCTTCCGCGACCCGCTGTTGCACGATGCCTGTCCGGTCGCCTATGCGCTGCAGCCGCAGCTGTTCCGCGGCCGGGTGCTGAAGGTGGACGTCGAGCGGGCCCACGGCGCCGAGGAAGGCCGGCTGCGCGTGCTGCCGCAGGCCGACCTGCCGCCGACCACCGTCATCACCGACGTCGACCGCGACGCCCTGCTGGCCTGCGTGCGCGCCGAGATCGCACGGCTGCCCTGACGGCCGCTCACGCTAGCCGATCCGCACCGTCTCCACGAGGAAATCCAGGAAGGCCCGCACGCGCGTCGGCAGGGGTCCGCCCTGGCCCAGGAAGACCGCGTGCACCTCTTCCACGTCGCCCGGGTTGAAGTCCTCCAGCACCGCCTGCAGCCGCCCGGCCGCGAGGTCCTCGCGCACCTGGAAGGCCGCCAGCCGTGCCAGCCCCAGGCCGGCCACCGCCAGCCGGCGCAGCGATTCGCCGTCGCTCACCAGCGCGTTGCCGTTGTTCGGCACATGCGTCACGCGGCCGTCCTGCAGCAATGGCCAGCCCTCGGTGGTGCGCGCATAGTTGAAGCCGAGGCGGTTGTGCGCGGCCAGGTCGGCCGGCACCCGCGGCACCCCGTGCGCCGCCAGGTAGGCCGGCGCCCCGACGATCAGCTTGCGCGTCTCGCCGAGCTTGCGCGCGAGCAGGGTGGAGCTCTTCAAGGGCCCGGCCCGCACGGCGACGTCGGTGCGCCGCTCCAGCAGGTCGACCACCTCGTCGGTGAGGACGAGGTCGAGCGTCACGTCGGGATGGCGCGCCAGGAACAGCGGCGCGAGCTTCAGCAGGAAATGCTCGCCGAAGGGCACGTTGACGTTCACGCTGATGCGCCCGCGCGGCACGTCGTTGGTGGCCGCCCCGCGCTCGGCCTCGTCCAGGTCGGCCAGCACGCGCAGCGCACGCTCGTAGAACACGCAGCCCTCCGGCGTCATCTGCACCTGGCGCGTGGAGCGGTTGAGCAGGCGCACCCCCAACCGCGTCTCCAGACGTCCCACCAGCTTGCTCACCGCCGACGGCGTCATGCGGAAGGCTCGCGCTGCGGCGGAGAAACCGCCCAGCTCGATGACCCGCACGAACACCTCCATCTCGCCCGATCGGTTGACGTCCAGCCGCGCCATGAACTCAGTTCACAAGTGTTGTTCCCAAGGCCAGTCTAGTCTCAAGTCGAGTTTGAATTCAACATTCGCCCCTTCAAAGCCATTGAATTCACAAGCATGAAAACCTCCCGCTGGGCGCTCTATGCGCTGACGGTCGGCGCCTTCGGCATCGGCGTGACCGAGTTCGTCATCATGGGCCTGCTGCTCGACGTGGGCCGGGACCTGGGCGTGTCGGTCGCGACGAGCGGCCTGTTGATCTCGGGCTACGCGCTGGGCGTTGTGGTCGGCGCGCCGGTGCTGACGGCGCTCACGCAACGCTGGCCGCGCAAGGCGCTGCTGATGACGCTGATGGGCATCTTCACGCTCGGCAACCTGGGCTGCGCCCTCGCGCCGACCTACGAGTTGCTGATGGCCGCGCGGGTGCTGACGGCGCTGTGCCATGGCGCGTTCTTCGGCATCGGCGCCGTGGTCGCGGCGCACCTCGTGCCCGCGAACCAGCGTGCCCGCGCCATCGCCCTGATGTTCGCGGGTCTCACGCTGGCCAACGTGCTGGGCGTGCCGTTCGGCACGTTCCTGGGTCAGTGGGCCGGCTGGCGCGCCACGTTCTGGGCAGTGACCGTCCTCGGCGTGCTCGCCACGGCCGCGGTGGCCCGTTTCGTCCCCGCCCTGCCGGACCTGAAGGCGCCGCACATGGGTCGCGAACTGCGTGTATTGCGCGAGCCGCAGGTGCTGATCGCGCTCGGCATGACGGTGCTGGGCTTCGGCGGCGTGTTCACCGTGTTCACCTACATCGCGCCGATCCTGCAGGAGCAGTCGCACATCGGCCCGCACTGGACGGGTGCCGTGCTGGTGCTGTTCGGCGTCGGTACGACCGTCGGCAACATGCTGGGCGGGCGCCTGGCGGACTGGAAGCTGATGCCGTCGCTCGTCGGCATCCTCGTCGCGCTCGCGCTGCTGCTCGTGGTGTTCGCCTGGACGATGCATTCCACGATCGCGTCGATCGTCACGGTGTTCGTCTGGGGCGTCGCCGCGTTCGCCACCGTCGCGCCGCTGCAGTCGCGCGTGGTGCACGTCGCGGGCGATGCGCCGAATCTCGCATCCACACTGAACATCGCCGCGTTCAACCTCGGCAATGCCGGCGGTGCGTGGCTCGGCGGTGCCGTGCTCGCGGCCGGTTTCACCATGCCGGTGGTGAGCCTCGCCGGTGCGGCGGTCACGGTGGCGGGCCTGCTCGCGACACTGGCGAGCATGGCCCTCGAACGGCGGGCGGTGCCCGCCGCGGCCTGAGTCAGCGGTGTTTGTCGTCGGCGAGCAGCAGGTTCGCAAGAGCCTGCGCCTGCTTGCGGATCTCCGGAATCGCGGTGGACTCCCATAGCGCGCCACGCAGCAGGCTGCCGATCGCGAACAGGTTCGATCGCGGCCGGTCGTTGCCGTCGTGCAGCTGGCCATCGGGCTCCGCCTTCAGACCGAGGCCCAGGCTGTCCGGCGTCACGTGGCCGCCGATTACGAGCTGGCGTATCAGCGGGTGTTCGGTGCGCTGCGTGTCGGTGTTCAGGCCGACGGTCTGGATGACGATGTCGTAGGACTGCACCACGTCGACGCCACCCGGCGCGACGCGGGCCACGTCGAGCGCACCGTCGAGCGAGAGGTGCACCGAGCGCATGCGACCACGGCCGCGGGTGAGGCGACCCGCCTGTTCGAGCGCCTCGATCTTCGCGGTGACCTCCGGTGGCATGCGATGCCGCGCGCGTTCCCATGCCCAGCGGGCATGGCGGAGGAAACGTGCCCGCTCGGCGCGTGGCAGATCGCGCCAGAGCGACTGCGTGTGCGGCCGCAGGCCGTCGATGACGGTGCGCCAGTCCTCCGCGTTCGTCGTCGCCTCGCGCAGCCGGCGCAGCCAGGTGCGGATATTCGGATCGTCCCGCATCGAATCGACGAGTTCTCCGCCGTCGTCCGCGGGCGCCGAGGCGGTGGCGCGGTGCGGCTCGGGCAGCTTGCCGTGTCGCGACAGCGCATCGAAATGCGCGTTGGGCCAGCGTGCCGACAGTTCGAGCAGTACGTCGACGGCGGTCAGACCGAGGCCGATCACGAGGACGCGCAGCGGACGATCGTCCGGCACGGCGTTCGCGAGGAACGGCCACGGGTCGACGACGTAGCGCCCGCTAGCGATCGCGGCGTCTTCGACACCGGGCAGCGGGCGGGGAGGGAGCGAGCCGATGGCGAGCACCGCGGCCTCGGCGTGCGATTCGCCGTCGCCGTAGCCGATGGCGACACCCTCGGCCGACGGCACCAGCGAGTCGGCGGTGAACGGCAGCACGTTCACGTCGTGCCCGAACGAGCCGGCGTTCTTCAGTGCCTGCTCGACGCGCGACCGCAGGAAATCGCCGTAGAGACGGCGAGGCAGGAAATCGGAGCCCTTGACCGACGGATCGATCGCCTGCGCGTACTCGAGGAATCCGCCGGGCTTGCTCACGAACATGCCCATCGACGCCGCGCGCACGTTGAGCAGGTGCTGCGCCGACGGCGTGCCATAGGCGATGCCGCGGCCGGCTTCGGTGCCGCCTGCGTACCAGTCGAGATGAAGCGGACGCGAAGTGCGTCGCTCCAGGAGTTCGCTCACCAGCGTCGCCGCCGCTGCGCCACCGCCGATGATGGCGACCTTATGAAACATGCTTTGGTCCTTCGCCCGTTGGCTGGGGTGGAGGGCCGTGAGACCGTCAGGCCGTCAGGCGTCCCGCGATGATCGATTGCCTCGGTCGTGCTATCCAGTGTCCGGAAGGACCGGGCTGCTCGTATGCGAGGTACTGTGCCAGATCGCCACCGTACACGTGAAGCGTGAGCGCGGTTTCGTGTCGCGACAGATTGCGGCAACGGTGGGTGTGGGTTTCCGAGGCGTCGAACCACGTCGCGTCGCCCGGCCCGAGCCAGGTGCGGCCCGTGCTGCGCAGCGAATGATCCGTGTCGCCCTTGTCGAACGATTCCACTTCGAGCGCCCCGGCGATCGTGGCCTCGAGGCCCCATAGTCCGCCGTGGTCGTGCACCGGCGTCGAATAACCGGGCGGCCAGGCCATCACCAGCACGCTGACCGCCGGTTTCGCGCGTTCGGCGAGCATCCAGCGCTCGAAGCCGCGCCGGCGCTCGCGCAAGGGGCCGAGCATTTCGGCGAGTTCCCCGGTGCGGCCGTGCAACACACGACCGACTTCCCGCCCCATGCAGGCGAGATCGGGATGCGGGCCGTCCGACAGATCGAACGCGATGTCCCGCAAGGTCCTGATGATGGAAGTGCGCTTACCCATGGAAGGGCGGTCCGGGCAGATCAACTGTGCAGGAGTGGACCATGCCGACTGTTAAAGCCCCGTAACCGGAAGCGCTTAAACCCTTTCGCGACCCGCCGCATCGAAGCCGTTGACCGCCCTCCGGCGGTTACCCCGCAACGGAGTACCGGCCATGATCTTCCTCAGCTCGCTCGTCGTTCTCGCCGTTGGCTTCTGGATCCTGTTCGCCCTGGTCGGCGCGGTCCTGAAGCTGGTCTTCGGGATCATCGGTGGAATCTTCAGCCTCGTCGGCGGCATGCTCGGCGCCGTCATCGGCGGCGTGGCGATGCTCGCCGTCGCCCCGGTGGTCGCCCTCGCGCTGCTGCCCGTGCTGGTGCCCGTCGCGCTGATCGCCCTCGTCGTCTGGGCCATCGCGCGGGCCACCCGCAAGCCGGACGTGGTGCTCGCGCCGCGTTGAATGGCAGGAGCGCGCCTCGCGTGCGACAGCTTCTGGGGATGAAGCAACAGAGCCCGCAGCTCGTCGCGAAGCTGTCGCGCGCAAGGCGCGCTCCTGCGATCCGCTTTCAGAGTTGTCGCAGATCGAAGCTCACCGGGATGCGCGCCCAGGCCTTGACCGCCTGACCGTTCGCCGTCGCCGGCTGGAACCGCCAGTTCGCGAGAACCTGCGCGCGGGCCGCCTTGTCGAGCACGGCATGCCCGCTGCTGCTTTCGACCACCACGTCGATCGGTTTGCCCGTCTCGTCGACGAGCACGCGCAGCGTGACCGTTCCCTGCATGCGCGCCGCGATCGCGATGCGCGGGTAGACCGGTGCCGGTGCCGACACGTACGCGAGCGTCGCCTCCACGGGAGCCGCCGGTCGTGTCGGCAACGCCGGCGCGACGGGGGCGTCCGGTAGGACGGCCACCGTGCCTTCGTCGGTCGGTGGCGCCACGACCGTGGGCGTCACGATCTCGAGCGGCTTCGCCTGACGCACGGGTACGGTGATGCGCTTGACCGGCAGCGGTTTCAGGTCGATGGGCGGAGGAGGGGCGACCTTCGGTTCCGCCGGATGATCGATCAGGCGAATCGTCGGGGTGGCCGGTGGATCGGACGACAGCGTCGCCACCATGGGTCGCATGACGGCGAGCAGGGCGGCGGCGTTGAGGGCGATCGCCGCGCTCATCGCGACGATGCGGACGGTATCCGGATGGCATCCGGCGAGGGCGTGCGGACAAGCGAACGACATGAGCCACCTCCTGCAACGTGGGGGAAGGTGATGCGCGGTCGGGAACACGGCCGGTGGGGACCGGCGGGGATCGTGTTCGGGTCCGGTTGCAGATTAGGCGCCGGTCGCGGGAACTTGCAAGAGGGCCGTCCAGACGGCCATCAATGGGCGACGAGCATCGGCACGTCGGACTGCATGAAGAGGTATCGCGTGGTGCCGCCGAGCACCATCTCGGAGAGCCGCGACCGTCCCCAGGCGCCCATGACGATCAGGTCGGCGCCTTCGGCGTGGGCGATGTCCAGCAGCGCGGGGCCGGGCGCCGCGAGCGCGGCGTCGTCGAGCCGGCGCACCTCGGCCTTGACGCCGTGGGTATCGAGCCAGCCGCAGATGTCCGTGTCGGGCAGGGCGCAGGTGCCCATGTCCTCGTCGCGACTGCCGTCGATCACCGTGACGCGCGACGCCGTGCGCAGCATGGGCAGCGACGAGCGCACGGCCAGGGCCGATTCGCGACTGCCGCTCCAGGCCACGAGCACGTGCTCGCCCAGCGTGTCGACGGTGGCGGCTTCGGGGACGACGAGCACGCCGCGGCTGGAGGCGAACACGGTGCGCGACACCACGCCGAAACCGACCGGTGCGTCGCGGCGCATCGTCGACGAGCGCTCCATCACGACGAGATCGTAGCCGGCCGAGGCGTGGGCCAGCACGGTGACGGTGTCGCCGTTGCCGACGCGCCAGTTGCCGCGCAGATCGCGGGATCCGAGCAACGTCGCCCAGTCGGCGGCGATCGCTTTCGCGTCGGCGGCCCGCTGGCGAACCGCATCGAGCTGCATCGGCACGGCCTCGGGCACCGTGAAAGCGGCGGCGGGCAGGTCGACGACGTAGAGCGCGTCGAGCCGTGCGCCGATGCGCGACGCCATGGCCAGCGCGGCACGCAGGCCGGCACCCTGCGGCGGAAGACGACCGATGTGCACGAGCAGTTCGAGTGTCATGCGCCCATGGAACACCGGCGGGGACGTCGCGGTCAATCTCCGGTTCCGGCAAGGTCGGTCGCGTTCGTCACGGCGACTTCGGTTACCCTCGACCGGTCAGGTAGGTCTTTCCGGAGCAGTCATGGTTCTCGACAGCGCGCAGCCGCGTTATCCCCTCGGCGAGGAAGTCGCCAGCAGCGTGATCCACGGCATCGGTCTCGTCCTCAGCATCGCGGGCCTCGCGGTGCTGGTCGCGTTCTCCGCCATGTACGGCGGCGCACGCGCGGTGGTCGCGAGCTCCGTGTTCGGCACCACCCTGATCCTGCTCTACACGGCATCGACGCTTTACCACGCGATTCCCGGCGTCGTCGCGAAGCGGGTGCTCCGCACGCTCGACCACATCGCCATCTTCCTGCTCATCGCCGGCACGTACACGCCCTTCACGCTGCTCGCGTTGCCGGGGGCGTGGGGCTGGGGTCTCTTCGCCGCGATCTGGACGCTGGCAATCGTCGGCAGCGCCGCCGAGCTCGGCCTGCTGAAGCGTTACCGCAAGGCCGCCGTCGCGATGTACGTGGCGATGGGATGGGTCGCGGTGATCGCGATCGAACCGCTGCGCGACAACGTGCCGATGGGTGGTCTTCTGCTCCTGTTCGGCGGCGGCGTGGCATATACCGCCGGCGTGCCGTTCTACATGGCGCGCAAGCTGCCGTACCACCACGCGATCTGGCACTTCTTCGTGCTCGCCGGCAGCGTGCTGCACTACCTGGCGGTGTTGCTTTACGTGATTCCGGGTGCCCACCACGCTGTATAGCTCGTGGTGGGAGCCAGCCTGCTGGCGAACGGGTGCTCGCGCCAGGCACCCATTCGCCAGCAGGCTGGCTCCCACCTGAGCAACGCTACTTCGCCTTCTTCAACTGCTCCGGCACGAAGCGCGTCCGCACCGCTTCCGCCAGCAGGTCCGGCGGCAGCAGGCCCTGGGCGATCAGGAAGTCGTTGAACGCCTTGCGGTCGAATGCCTTGCCCAGCTTCGTCTGGGTTTCCGCGCGCAGCTGCAGGATACGCGTGTACCCGTAGAAGTACGCCGTGGCCTGGCCCGGCGAGTTGAGCGTGTAGCGATCGAGTTCCTGGCGCGCCATCGGTTCGGACAGGCCCACGTCGTCCACGAGGATCTGACGAGCGCGCTCCCGGTCGATCAGGCCGAGGTTGAGCATGGGATCGAGGAACGCGCGCGCGGCGCGCAGCAGGCGGAACTGCAGGGCGATGAACTGACCGGCCGGCGGCTCGTACGGCACCATCTCGGCTTCGGCGTAAAGCGCCCAGCCTTCGACGTTGACGCTGTTGAAGGCGAACAGGCTGCGCGTGAGCGACACGCCTTGTTCGACCATCGCGGCGAACTGCAGCTCGTGGCCCGGCCGGCCTTCGTGCGCCGTGAGCGTCCACGCGGCGGCTTCGAAGGTGAAGTCGTCGTAGCTCTGGGTCTTCTCGCCGTCGGCGGGCGGGTTACCCGTGGTGAGCACGAACGTGCCGCGCTGACCGGTGTTGCCGATGAATGGCGGGGGATCCATGTGCGGCGCGGGCGAGCGTGCGTTCTCGGCTTCCGATGCGAGGCGCATCGCCATCTTGCGCTTCGGCAGCTCGACGATGCGCTGCTTGCGGATGATGTCTTCGATCCTCACGATCACGGCGTGATACGTGGGCTCGACCTTTTCCTTCGCCAGCTGCTTCTTTTTCAGCGCCTTCAGCACGTCGCGGTAGTCGCCATCCGGAAGGCCTTCCGCCTTCGCGACGACCGGCGCGATCATCTGCAGCGCATACGTCGTCTCCATGAATTCGAGCTCGGCGCGATCGATGAGGTCGCGCGGCGCGATATCGAGGCCGACCTGCTCCAGGTTGTACGCGTACATGGCCTCGGGCAGGCGGAAGTCCGTGCGCGCGCGCGGCAGCACCGTCTTCTTGACCCAGGCGTTGTAATCCTTCAGCTGCTGGTCGAGCTTCGCCATGGCTTCGTCGCTGCCAGCGATCTTCTTCTCCGCGAAGAGCTTGCGGATGCCGTCGACGTAGCGCTGCGTGTTGCCCAGCTTCTGCTCCACGTCCGCCTTCACGGGCCCGAGGAGCGCCTTGTCGCCGAGCTTCTCGGTGGTGCGTGCGCGCGCCTGATCGACCAGCGGCGTGCATCCCGCGGTCATCCCCACGTAGCACTTGAGGCGGCCGAGCGCGGCCTTGTTCTGCTCCGCCGTGCTTTCCGCGTTCAGCAGCGTGAACTCGCCGCCGAAGATGATCTCGCCGGCGTCGAACCACGGCAGCATGTATCTGTCGTTGAGGTCGATGCCCTTGATGGAGCCGTCGATCTGCTTGAGCAGGATCTGAAGATCCTGCGTCACGTTCGGATCCTTCTCTTCGGCGAGGCGGCGATTCACGGTGTCGCGTACCTGGACGAGGGCCGCGCGCTGTCGCTTGTTCGTGTCGGGACCGAGGTCGGCGGTCTTCTCGTCGTATCCCTTCACCCCGATCTCCGAGGCGGACTCCGGGCTGAAGCGGGCGGTCACGTCCAGCAAGGGCTGGGCGTCGGCGTTGCTGCGGGCGATCCAGGCGGGCTGGGTCGCGGTCTGCGCGTGCAGGCTGCCGATGCAGAGCGTCACGGCGGCGGCGAGCGTGAGTCGTCGGAACATGCGTATCTCCCCGGGTGGTCCGCCGAAGACTAGCCGCTGGGGGTACGGTCCGCCATGTGACCTTTGGCCGTCAGGCGAAGAGGAGGGCGAGCCCCGCCATGCCGATCATCAGGAAGGAGAGGACAACCTTCGCGACGATGCCCACCAGCATGCCCACCCATGTGCTCACGCCGACGTGCGCGGAGCGGAGCACGCTTTCGCCGGACCACAGTTCGCCGACCACCGCGCCGGCGAACGGGCCGACGATGAGTCCCGGGATGCCGAAGAACATGCCGATCACGGTGCCTGCGCCCGCGCCCCAGAGGGCACGCGGACTGGCGCCGATCTTTTTCGCGCCGAACGACGCCGAGACGAAATCCAGCGCGATACCCACGGCACCGACGATGCCGATGGCGATCAGCCAGCCCCAGCCGAGATGCTGGTAATCGTCCACGGCGGCGGCGAGCCAGATGCCGCCGAAGATCATCGGGATGCCGGGAAGCACCGGAAGGATCGCGCCGGCCACGCCGCCGACGATCAGCAAGGCGGCGAGCAGGTAGAGGAAGAACTCCATCAGCGGAAGGCCTCGCGGTACTCGGGCTTGAGAAATGCCGAAAATGCCTCGCTGGGTACGTCGATGGCCTGCGGTCCGGCGGCGTACGAGGCCACCTGGTAGGGCGGAAAGATGAAGGTGAGTCCGTGCACCTTGTTGTCCGGCCCGGTCAGCAGGCTGAAGACGCGATAGTGGTCCTTGCCGGGTGCCGTACCGAGATCGATCTGTTCGCTGTCGGAAGCCAGCGGCTGTTCCTGGTCGTCGAGCGCGGTGAAGAGCTGACGACGCGCCTCGGAAGCGAAGGCGGACTCCGCGGCGTGCGGGTCGTCGAAGAACTCACGGATGCCGATCACCCGCTCTTCCTGCATGTCGTAGGTGAAACTGTCGACGATCGGCGCCGGGTGCGCGCCGCCGGTGAAGGCCGAGCCGTCGACCTGCACGTTGATGAAGCGGTCCGTGCGGGAGGCCACCGCGATGTCCAGGTTGAGGTCCCACGGAAGCTGTCGTGCGCTCTCGCGCGCGCCCGGCTCGCGCAGGCTTGCCAGGAAATGCCGTTTCTGCCGTTCCACGTAGCGGTCGATTTGTCCGCGCAGGGCGGCGGCGCCCGGCGGCAGATCGGGCATCGAGACCTCCATGGTGTAGAGGTCCTGCGTACCGGATTCGGTATCCTTGTGCGCGCTCGCCTGCGCCGGCGGCTGCCTGTCGCCGTCGTTGGTGCGGTCGGCGCCGTCGCGGCAGGCGGCGAGCCCGGCCGTGGCGAAGACCAGCGACAGGATGTGTCGCACGAGCATCTTGCGTTCTCTTACGATGCGAGGCCCCGCATCTTAGCCTTTCCCATGGCAGAGGGCGCGTCAACGAACCTTAGGGATACTGTGCATAACGCGATGACGGAAGCCGTCACCCTGCTCAAGGCCGACGAACTCGGTCGTATCGAACGCGTCGAGCGCGATGGCGTGCTGCTGATCCGTCGCGACATCGGCGCCGCGCGCTGGTGGGCGCGGGGCTTCGCACGCCGCGCCGCCGCGCGAGAAGCGAGGGCGCTGGCGCGTCTGGACGGGCTCGACGGCGTGCCACGCCTGCTCGCCTGGGACGGGCGCGTGCTCGAGCGCAGTTACATGGCCGGCGAGCCGATGCAGGCCGGGCGCCCGGTGGATCCCGCGTACTATCGCGACGCGTTGCGGCTGCTCGCCCGGCTGCACCGTCGTGGCATCGTGCACAACGACCTCGCCAAGGAGCCGAACTGGCTGGTACGCGAGGATGGCACGCCCGGGCTCGTGGATTTCCAGATCGCGTGGACCCGCGGCAGGCGCGGCGCGCTGTTCCGCCTGCTCGCGCGCGAAGACCTGCGGCACCTCCTGAAGCACAAGCGGACGTACGCGGCAGACCGCCTGTCGGTGCGACAGCTCGCGATCCTCGCGCAGCCCGCACCGCACTCGCGCCTGTGGCGTGCGACGGGGAAGCGGCTCTACAAGCTCATCGCGCGCAAGGTCTTCGGCTATTGGGACAACGAAGGGCAGGGGCGCATAAGGCGCTGATCGGTGTGAGCCAGCCTGCTGGCGATGGGTGCTCGCGGCGAGCATCCATCGCCAGCAGGCTGGCTCCCACCCGAAAAGGCCCGCTTATTTCTCGACGAACGCCCGCTCGATCACGTAATCCCCCGGCTCGCGGGTACGCGGCGATGCCTGGAAACCCTCGCCGTCGAGCAGCACGCAGATATCGTCGAGCATCGACGGGCTGCCGCAGAGCATCACGCGGTCGTGTGCCGGGTCGAGTTGCGGCAGGCCGGTAACGCGCGCCATTTCGCCGTCGGCGATGGCGTCGGTGATGCGCCCACGGTTGCGGAACGGCTCGCGCGTCACGGTCGGGTAGTAGATCAGCTTCTCGCGCACCAGCTCGCCGAGGTACTCGTGGTTCGGCAGCTCCTTCTCGATGTAGTCGGAGTAGGCGAGATCGATGACGTGGCGCACGCCGTGGGCCAGCACGATGCGGTCGAAGCGCTCGTAGGTGTCCGGGTCGCGGATGATCGACATGAACGGCGCGAGACCCGTGCCGGTGCCGAGCAGGTAAAGGCGCTTGCCCGGCTTCAGGTCGTTCAGCACGAGCGTGCCGGTGGGCTTGCGGCTGACGATCACCGGGTCGCCCGGCTTCAGATGCTGGAGCCGCGACGTCAGCGGGCCGTCCTGCACCTTGATGCTGAAGAACTCCAGGTGCTCCTCGTAATGCGCGCTGGCGATGGAGTAGGCACGCATCAGCGGCCGGCCATCGACCTCCAGGCCGATCATCACGAAGTGGCCGCTCTCGAAACGGAACCCGGGATCGCGCGTGGTGCGGAAGCTGAAAAGGCTGTCGTTCCAGTGGTGCACGTCGATGACGTGCTCGGTCGCCAATGCCACCATGGTTTATCGAACCTCGAAGACGAAAAAGGGCGGGCCGGCGCTGCGCGCGGGCCTCGAGTTTCGGCTGGGGAAGCGGCCCGGGGCCGCGCTGCCTCGCGCGTGGCGCCACACCCGGGGGTGTGCGCTCATGGGCACCAGTTTAAGGCATATCGGTCCGGGGCGCCTTCGCTGCACTAAGATGCGGGGCCGCCCCATGTGAAGAGGACCGCCGGTGACGAACCCCGACTATGCCGTGGGCCAGGCCTGGACATACCGCACCCGCCCCGGCGAGGAGGCGTCCCGCGTGGCGATTCGCCGGATCGATCGCGAGCCGGAGGACGGCGAGGTGTTCCACGTCTCGATCCTCGGCGTGAAACTGCGCAACCATCGCCTGCCGGGCGGCACGCAGCCGGCCATGAACCACACGGCGGTGTCGCGGGCCACCCTCGATGCGAGCCTGCTGGCCCACGAAGGCGCTGCCGACACGGACGAGGCATGGCGCGACGGTTACGCCGTGTGGCGCCAGGCGTACGACAACGGCGACGCCGGCATCTTCGACCTGCCGATTCCGGAGATCCTCGGTTACATCGAGATGGTGGTGGCGGCCTCGGGCGAGGCCCGCTGATCGCATCGGGCTCTTACCCGAAGCGGAATCCCATAAAAAAAGAGCGCCCGGTCCCCGTAAACCGGCTGGGGAGTAGCCGGCTTACGGAGAGGGGCGCAAGTGTCACACAGGGATGCTTGTCAGGCGCGATTCGCCCTTAGAAGTCGTAGCTGACCGCCAGACGCGCGTAACGCGGGTCCTGGGTGATGAGCGGCACGCGGTAGATCGGGTGCGGCGTACCGCGCGACTCGAACTCGGTCGGGTAGCGGAACGTCGCGCGCTGCTGGTTGAGCACGTTGAACACGTTCGCGGAGAACGCCAGCTTCGAGCCGGCCCACTCCGGACGGTACGTCACGCCCAGGTCGAGCTGGAACGTCCACGGCAGGCGGCCCTTGTCGCCCGGGGGCGAACGCTTGCCGTCGCACCAGTGATAGGCGCTGTTGTAGTGCGCCGGGTCCTGCTGGTCCGGCCCGAAATAGCCGAGGCAGACTTCCGGTGCACCGGAAACGGCCTGGAGGTTACCCGAGACCTGCCATTCCGGTGCGAGCTGCCAGTAGCCGTACGCCTTGAACACGTGCGTGTGATCGTTGCCGAGCGGACCGTTGGCGCCATCCATCACGTAACGGTTGTCCCAGTCGACGCTGCCGGCGGCACCGGCCTGACGCGTATCGGTACGGGCCTGGCCCTCGGTGTTGCCGTACGAGCGCGAGAATACGTAGTCGAACTTGCCGTACCACGTGCCGTCGAACTGATGCTCGGTGTAGAACTCGGCGCTGTAGTACTTACGCTTCGTCTTCGGCATGCCCATCTCTTCGCGGCTGAGCGGCACGACGAACGGATTGCCGGCCGTGTCGATCAGCGTGAACTGGTTCGAATGGCCGCCGTTGACGAGGTAGCAGCTGTTCGTCGAACCGACCTGGTAGCCGAGCGCCGTGGCCTTGTTCGTCACGACGTCGAGGTCGCAGAAGTCGTCGATCACCGCGTTGAGCTTGCGCTGCGTCAGCTTGACGCCGTACGTCCAGTTCTCGTTCCAGCTCTTGTCGAAGCCGACGATGTACTCGTCCTGGTTCTCCGACTTCAGATCCTTCGCGGCGACGGTACGCGGGTCAGGCGGGATGCCGTACGAGTTGTTGCCCGAGACCACGCCGCTGAACTGCGTCAGGCCCGTCGGGCTGCCGTCCACCGGGTTGATGCCGGAGTAGGTGTAGTACTGCTGCGTCGCGGTGTAACCCGCGGCGGCACCGGTCGCCGGATTGAGCGGCAGGCCGAGATAGTAACGGCCGGCGTTCGCGTAGACCTTGAAGCTGCCGTCTCCGTTCACATCCCATGCGGCACCTAGGCGCGGCGCCCACTGCGGACGCGTCTGCTTGATGAACGCCTGGCTGAACTGGTTGTAGTCGGTGAACTGGTCGTTGCGGAGGCCGATCGTAACCAATACGCGGTCGTTGACCTGCCACTTGTCTTCGATGAACTGCGCCTTCTGGTCGGATCGCACGTTCACCTTGTTGTTCACAATGCTGCGCTGGACCCAGTAACCCTGTTCACCGTTCGGGAACGCGCCTGGCGCGGCCACAAAGTTGCGCCCCGGCGTATCGTCGATCGGCTCGTTCGGGTCAGCGGAAAGGCCGTAGCTCCAGCTATAGCCCGGGCCCGGGCTCGCCGTGCCGAAGTCGAGTACACGCGAGCGCACGTTATCGATACCGGCCATCAGCGTGTGGTCGCCGAGGACATACTGCACGTCGAAGCGCAGGTTGGTCGACTTGTTGCCGCGCGCCGGCGAGCTGATGTCGCCCACCTGGTTATTCTGGATCGGGCTGCCGCCATTCAGCGCCGGATTCTGTCGAACCGAGTTGTCGACGCGGGCAAGGTCCGGGTCGTACTGCGTCGGCTGCTCGTAATTCTTGCTGGACATCTTGCCGTACGTGGCGCTGATGGTGAGGTTGTCCGTGAGGTAGCCGGTGTACTTGCCGACCCACAGGTCGCCGCCGGTCTTGGTGTCGTTGACGTCGCCCAGACGCGCGCGACGCGACAGATCCGCGTAGTTATAGCTGTAGCGCGTGCCGGAGCCTTCGCGCTTGTCGCCGACGCTGGTCAGCTCGACGATGTTGTTGTCATTGATGTTCCAGTCGAGCTTGCTGTACCAGCGCGGGTTCGAGTAGTTGTTGGTCGACGCCGGCGTGCTGTTGCCCACCGGATTGACGTTGCGCTCGCCCGTCTTCTCGAATTCACCCGCGACGAAGAAGAACAGCTTGTCCTTGATCAGCGGGCCACCCGCGTACGCGCTGACCGTGGTGGTCCACTTATCGTACTGGCTCTTCGGCTGATACAGGTCGCCAGCCGGTGCGGACGCCGGCGTGTTCGCGTAATGCAGGTTCGGGCCGGACGCGCGCGCCCAGTTCGGCTCCCACAGCAGCTGCGCACCGAAGTGCCACTCGTTCGTGCCGCGCTTGCCGACCTGGCTGATCACGCCACCGTCGGAACGGCCGTACTGGGCACTGTAGCCGCCCGTATAGACTTCCTGCTGGTCGATCGCGCCATAGGGGAGCTGCAGGCCGCCGAGCGCGTTGAGCGGGTCGGTCGTGTTGAAGCCGTTGATGTAATACGCGTTCTCGTTGGCCGCCGCGCCGCCGAAGCTGACGACCGACTTGCCGGTGTCGCTGGTGAAGCCGCCGCCGTTGTTCACGACGCCGGGAGCGAGGCGCGCGATGGCTTCGGCCGAACGGCCGAGCGGCATGCGGGCGAGCTGCTCCGAGGTGATGACGGTGCGCGAGTCGACCGCGGTGACGTCGATGCTCGGCAGGGCGGTGCCGGTGACGGTCACGCCTTCGAGGCTCTCCGCATTGCTCGCCGTGCTGGCCGCGGCGAACGAGACGTCCGTGCTGGCGCCGACGCGCAGGGTGACGTTCTTGCGGGAATCCACGGGCGCGCCGTCGCGCATCAGAGTGACGTTGTACGTGCCCAGCGGAAGCTGCGTGGCGCTGTAGCGGCCATTGGCGTCGACGCCGATCTCGCGGCGGAAGCCCGTCGTGCTTTCGACGACGACGGTCTGGTTGCCACCCGCCGGGACGGAGCCGTTGAGGCCGCCGGTGGTGGACTGTGCGAAGACGCTGGAAACGCCGCCCAGGCAGGTACAGACCGCCAGTGCGAGTGCGCTCCTGCGAAGAATGTGCTTGTTCATGCCAACCCCGAAAAAGTGATGCCCCGAAATACGACGAAGGCACGGGGCCGTAGCACCGGACCCCCGTCCGGTACTGCGATGGAGCCTCGATGACCCCGCCCGCGCTCCATCGCCACACCATCCATTTGTCTCGATCCAAATGGAATAGACGAACGGTTTACAGCACGTTGTTGAGGTTGTCCAGCGCCCGGACGTCGTTCTCGTACGGCCGTCCAGCCGTCCGAATGGCATGACGCATTGCAGCAGAAAACGATGTAACTATGGGTAATTGTGGCAATTAATGCTTTCCCTGAGCGGGTTCTGCTGGCCCGCGATGGTGGCTGACCGGGGTCGCAAAAAATTATTGCGGCGGGGGCGTCGATGGAGGCGAATCTCGTCGTCTTTTAGATCGAGGCAAGTGTCGTGCCAATCCCCGGTGCCAGCGGGGCGACGCGCCGTTGCCGTCACCGCTCTTCGACTGCGCGTTGCGGAAAGTCGCGACATGAAGATCGCCACCTACAACGTCAACGGCATCCGATCCCGCCTCCCGAACCTTCTGGAGTGGCTGGAGCGCGAGTCGCCCGAGATCGCGTGCCTGCAGGAGCTGAAGGCGACGGACGCCGCGTTCCCCGTCGACGCGATCAACGAGGCGGGCTACGGGGCGCTCTGGGCGGGCCAGCCATCGTGGAACGGCGTCGCGATCCTCGCGAAAGGCGTGGACCCCGTCGAAAGCCGGCGCGGCCTGCCCGGCGACGCGAAGGACACGCAGAGGCGCTACCTCGAGGCCGTCGCGCACGGCGTGCTCGTCGGATGCCTGTACCTGCCGAACGGGAATCCGCAGCCGGGCCCGAAATTCGACTACAAACTCGCCTGGTTCGAGCGATTCCTCCGCCATGCGAACGCGCTGCTCGCCTCGGGCCACCCCGTGGTGCTGGCCGGCGACTACAACGTGGTGCCCACCGACGACGACATCTACGATCCGAAAAACTGGCGGCGCGACGCCCTGCTGCAGCCGGAAAGCCGCGATGCGTACGCGCGGCTGCTCGCCCAGGGCTGGACCGACGCGCTCCGCGCCATCCACCCGGACGAGCGCATCTACACGTTCTGGGACTATTTCCGCCAGCACTGGCCGCGGGACAGGGGATTGCGCATCGATCACCTGCTGCTCTCGCCCGACCTCGCCGCCCGCCTGAAGGACGCCGATGTGGACCGATGGGTCCGCGACCGGCCCAAGGCCAGCGACCACGCCCCGACATGGGTCGAACTGGGCAAGGCGCCCCGGAAGCGCGCCGCGGCGAAGAAAAGCGGTTCGCCGAAAGCCGGGAGATAGCGGTCCGGGCTTGGGCGCCGGCGACCAGCCTCGATCGGTTCGTAAACGATTACATGCTCTTTCCTATTGCGACCGCACTTGCCAGCCCTCGCAGAGTTCATAGACTAGGACGTTATCGGGGGGAAGTCGGACCACGCGTGCATGAAGATCGAAGGCGGTAGCGGCAAGCATGCCGGGCCGATGATGCTCAGCGAGGTCGCCGAGCGGCTGCGCAATCCCCGCATCGACCGCATCGTGGCGAGTTTCCGGGAGTACCACGTGTCGCTCATGCGCACGGTGATCCTCGGATTCATCGTCGTCTGGAGCGTCGCGTGGCTGCACGGCCCGGCGCCGATGGCGGCGGAAGCGCAGCGCGTGGTGCCCGTCGCGGTCACGCTGTTCCTGCTCAGCGCGTTCTGGATGCTCGGCGTCCGCGCCGGTGCGCTCCGCGAGAGCGCCGTCGTCGACGGCGTGGGCAGCATCGTCAATTTCGTCGCGGTGGCCCTGCTGCTCAAGGCCGCTTTCATGCTCGTCATCACGCTCACCGCGGTCCTTCCGTTCCTGTCGGTAGCGCTCGGCGTGCGCTACAGCCGGCGCGTGTTCGGCGCCGGGGTGGCGGCATCCGTCGCGATCCTGCTCGTCGTCGCTCCGGACGGTTACTGGGTGGCGCGACCGGCTTACGCGCTCTACGCGCTGGCGCTGGTGATCGTGCTCCCCATGACGCTGTATCGCGTGATGGACGCGCTTCGCGACGTGTCCGCCGAGGCGATCGCCTCGCGCGAGGCGCAGCACCGCTTCATCTCCATGATGAGCCACGAGATGCGCACGCCGCTGAGCACCGTGATCCATTCGGCGTCGCTGGTCGACACCGGCGTGATGAGCGACGACCAGCGCCGCCTCGTCGGCCTGTTGTCGACCAACGCGAACGCCCTGCTGCACCGGGTCAACGCCGTGCTCGACGTCGCGTCGTTCGCCGGCGGTAGCTTCACTCTCCGGCACCAGTCCTTCGCGTTCGACGAAGTGCTCGCGACGGTCGGCGCGGTGTGCCGGTCGCTCGCGGCGGAGAAGCGCATCGCGTTCAGCCTCGCGCGCGACGCCTCGGTCGAGGGCGTCTTCAGTGGTGACCCCGGTCGTATCGAGCAGGTGCTGTCCAACCTCGCCTCGAACGCGCTCAAGTTCACGCCACCGGGCGGCTCGGTGGACGTGCGCATCGAACTCGTGCCGGGCATCGGCGGGCGCGACCCCACGATCGTGTGCACCGTGAGCGACAACGGCATCGGTATCGCCGACGCCGACAAGCAGCGCATCTTCGACCCGTTCCATCAGCTGAGCGTCGGCGAAGGCCGCCGGCAGGAGGGCGTGGGTCTCGGCCTGTACATCGTGCGCAACGTGTCCGAGCAGATGAACGGCTCGCTCGACGTGACCGACAACCCGATGGGTGGATCGATCTTCACGTGGCGTTTCGCGCTGCCGCACGCGGCGGCGGGCGCGCGCAGCGCCGCCGAGATGCCGCTGGTTGAGCTGCTCGACGACCACCGCGAGCGAGTCGCCACGCAGCGCTGTCTCGTGGTGGACGACAACGCGGCCAATCGCGAAATCGTCGGGCGCATCCTCGAGCGCGCCGGACACGCGCCGGTGTTCTGTGCCAGTGGCGACGAAGCGCTGGCGCGGCTCGACCACGAATCGTTCGACATCATCTTCATGGACCTGCACATGCCCGGCAGCTCGGGCTGGGACGTGCTCGGCCGGATCGAAAGCACGCGACGCATCCGCACGGTGCCGCCGATCGTCATGCTCAGCGCCGACTCTAGCCACGACGCCGTGCGCATCGCGTTCCGCGCTGGCGCGCGGGCGTATCTCACCAAGCCGATCGCCGCGCAGCGCCTTCTCGACGTCATCGAGTCGGTGGCCGAGGAACGCCGCCTGGATCGCGCGGCGCGGCGCTGGCAGACGGAGGTGGACGAGCCGTCCGCCAGCCACGCCCAGACGCCGCTCGACGACATGCGCGCGCTGAGCAGCCCCGAGGAGTTTTCCGGATTCGTCGACCTGTGCGCACGGACGGCCGACGAGTACTTCGGCATGCTGCGCGCGGCGGCCCTGGGCCGCGACATCGCGATGGCGTCGGAATCCCTGCATTCCCTGCGCAACGTGCTCGGCAATCTCGGCGTCCCGGGAGCCGCGCGCGTCTGCGACGACATCGCGGTACTGCTCGAAGCGGGTGGCGACATGCGCGTCGCGGTGCCCGACGTGGATGCGCTGGCCCGCTCCGTGCAGCGCTTTGTCACGACGCAGCGCGAGCAGATGGCGCCGGCGATGGACGCATGAGGGCGCCGTCAGGCCTGGATGCGCTCGCCGCCCGGATCGCGGAGGACGAGCGCGCCGTTCCCGACCTCAAGCCCGATAACGAGGCGCGCATCGTCTTCCGTGGCGCGGCGCCGTACGAGCGGCGCCCCCTGTCCGTCGTCTACGTCCATGGATTCACCGCGAGCCAGGCCGAAGGGGCGCCCGCGCACCGCGCGATCGCCGACGCCTGCGACGCGCACCTGTTCCTCAATCGCCTTACCGGCCACGGCAGCACGGCACCCGGCGCGATGGCGGGGATCACGCCGGAGCGTTGGCGCGCGGACGCGGACGAGGCACTCGACGTCGGCCTCGCGCTGGGCGAGCGCGTGGTGCTGGTCGCGACGTCGATGGGCGCGTCGCTCGCGCTCGACCTCGCCGTGCGTCGTCCCGAAGCCATCGCCGCGATCGTGGCCTGGTCCCCCGGCATTCGCGTCCACGACGCCGACCAGCTGCGCGCCGCCGTGCTGATGCAGGGTGCCGTCGAGCCCCCGGGCGAGCGCAGCCCGTTCCAGCGGCGCTACTGGTCGAGCGTCGTGCACACCGACGCCTACCGGGCGATCGCGCATCTCTTCATCGAATGGATGCGACCGGAGCGCCTGAGCGCCGTCGTCTGTCCCGTCTTCTTCGGCGTGTGGGACGGTGGCGATGGCGACCGCGACACCCTCACGTCGGGGCGCGCGATGCGCGATGCCTTCGAGTGGCTCGGCACACCGGCGGAGCGTCGTCGCCTGGTCGCCTACGACCAGGCGGCCCATGTGCTCGCCTCGCCCGAGCGATCGCCCGCCGCCGGGCGGGTGCTGGCCGATTCCCTCGCTTTCCTGCGCGACGCGGGTCTGGCGCGCTGATCCCGGCGTCACGGTACGGGGACGTAGAACCCTTGCGCGCGCTATCGTTGCGCCTCGCAAGATTGACGAGGTAAGCATGCGTCCGGCATGCACGCGATCACGGGGATGGAACGCGCTGCTGGCCCTGGCTGGCTGGCTGGCGTTCGCCGTTGGCGCGGCGGCGATGGACAACCGCGACCGCGATCTCGCCCAGTACTACCACACGGCCTGGACCGTCCGCGAAGGCGCTCCGGGCCAGGTGACGGCGCTCGCGCAGACGAGCGACGGCTACCTCTGGCTCGGCACCCAGACCGGCCTCTACCGCTTCGACGGCGTGCGTTTCGAGCGTTATCGCCCGCGCGAAGGCGGCGATTTCCTCGCCTCCAGCGTCGCGTCGCTCTATGCGCCGCCCTCGGGAGGACTGTGGGTCGGGTTCCGCTACGGGGTGGCCAGCTATATCGACAAGGACCGCGCCACGCATTACGCGGGCGAATCGGGATTGCCGTCCGGCACCGTGTACGCCCTGGCGCGGACGCCCGATGGCACGATCTGGGCGGCGACGTTCAACGGACTGGCGGCGTTCGATCGTGGCCGCTGGAAGCCCATGGGACAGGCGCTCGGCCTGCCGGGCAACCGCGCGCGCACGCTCGCCACGGATCGCGCAGGCCGGCTGTGGGTCGCCACCGAGGACGTGCTCGCATGGCTGCCGAAAGGCGGCGACCGTTTCCGGATCGCCACCCGGGACGTCGGTCGGATCAATCGCATCGCCGAGGCGCCGGACGGTGCGATCTGGGTCGCCGAAGCGGACGGCGGCGTCCGGCCCGTCTGGACGGCGGCCTCCGACCCGCAGACCGCCGGGCCGTCGCTGCGATTGTCCTCGGCGGGGCTGCTGTTCGATCGCGAAGGCGCGCTCTGGACCCCGACTCTGGGCAACGGCATCCGTCGCGTGCCGCGCGTGCGCGAGCTGGCGGGAAGGGTGGTCGGCCCCGACGACCCGAATGCGCAGCGCTTCCAGGAGCGCGACGGCATGAGTTCCGACTACGCCACCGCCGTGATCCAGGATCGCGAGGGCAACCTGTGGTTTGGCGGAAGCCGCGGCCTCGACCGGTTCCGTGTCAGCCGCCTGCTGCCGGCGATGCAGCCGCCGGGCGCCACCGACTTCGCGATGGTGGCCGCGGCCTCGGGCGGCGTCTGGGTCGGCACGAAGAGTCACCCGCTCGCCCACCTCGGTCTCGACGGCATCACCCGCACGAACCTGGCGCAGGCGATCACGGCGGCGAGTCGCGACCCCGGCGGCAGCACCTGGCTCGGCGGTCCCAACGGTCTGTGGCGCTTGCACGGCGGCGAGCCCGAGATGATCGCGCCGCTGCCGTATCCCGACTACTCGGGCGTGCAGGCCATCGTCGGCGACGGCAAGGGCGGCGCATGGGTGTCGCTGAACCGGCCGGGCATCTACCGCTACAGCGGCGGCGCATGGACGCACGATCCGTTGCCCGCGTTCGCCAACGACCCCGCGCCGCTGGTGCTGGCACGCGACCATCGCGGACACGTGTGGATGGGCTTCGCGCGCAACACGGTGCTGGAACGCGACGGTGCGCGCGACACGACGTATGGCGCGCGCGAGGGACTCGCCATCGGGAACGTCACGGCGTTGCTCGACGACGGCCCGGCCATGTGGGTCGGCGGTGAACTCGGCATCGCGGCCATCGTCGGCGGCCGCGCGCGCATGATCGTGACGCGCGGCGATCCGTTGCGCGGCGTCTCGGGTCTGGTGCGCGACCGGCGTGGCGATTTCTGGGCGAGCGCGGCGCAGGGCGTCGTGCGCATCCGCGCCGCGGACATGGCCCACGCGCTCGACGATCCGGCGTTCCGACCCGCGGTGGCGGTGTTCGATTCGCTCGACGGCCTGCCGGGAACCCCCGCGCAGTTCCGCCCGCTGCCGACCGCGGTCGTCGCGGACGATGGGCGCCTGTGGTTCGCGACCACCAGCGGCATCGTGTCGATCGACCCCGCCGACGTGCCGCGCAACGCGCTCGCACCCACCGTGTTCGTGCGGTCGATCACCACGGACGCGGGTACCTGGCCGGCCACCGCCGAGATAGGCATCCCCGCGCACACCGAGCGGCTGCGCATCGCGTTCACCGCGACCAGCCTGACCATGCCCGAGCGCGTCCGCTTCCGCTATCGCATGGAGGGCATCGACACACGCTGGCGCGACGCGGGGAACGATCGCGAGGCGATCTACACGGATCCGCCACCGGGTCGCTATGTGTTCCGCGTGGTCGCCTCGAACGAGGATGGCGTGGGGGACGAGGCGGGTGCGTCCACCGTCATCGTCGTGGCCCGGGCGTTCTATCAAATGCCCTGGTTCTACGTGCTGTGCGCGATCGTCGTCGCGCTGCTGATCTGGGCCGCGTTCCTGGCGCGCCTGCGCCGGATTTCCGTGGAGCTGCGTGCGCGCCTGCAGGAACGGCATGCGGAGCGGGAGCGCATCGCGCGCGACCTGCACGACACGCTGCTGCAGAGCATCCAGGGCCTGACCATGCGTTTCCAGGCGATCGCCAACCGCGTGCCGCCGGACGATCCGCTACGCGTGGCGATGGAAGGCGCGCTCGACCGGGCGGACGAGGCGATGGTGGAAGCGCGGGATCGCGTTCGGGACCTGCGTACCAGCGTCGGCGAATCGGGTCGCCTCGACGTGGCCCTGCGCGAACTCGCGGCGGCGTATGCGACGGAACACACGGTGCCCGTCGTGGTCACCGTGAGCGCCGAACTGCGGCACCTCGACGGCCTGGTGCGCGACGAGCTCTACGGCATCGCCCGCGAGGCGATCCACAACGCGATAGCTCACGCGCACGCCAGCCGGATCGACGTGGAGCTGCGGTTCGAAGGCTGCGACCTCGTGCTCAGCGTGCGCGACGATGGCCGCGGGATCGATCAGGTCGTGCTCCGCGACGGTCGCGACGGCCATTGGGGACTGCGCGGTATCCGCGAGAGGGCGATCGCCGCGGGTGGCGTCCCGTCGATCGCATCGCGCCTCGACGGCGGAACGGAAATCCTCGTGCGTGTTCCCGCGGCGCGCGCCTTCCCCGGCCACCACACGCCGTTCCGGCGGTGGTGGCGACGGGTGCGGGTGCCCTTCTAGCGGTAGCAGCCGTTGTCGAACTGGCCCTTGGCCATCGGGCAGAGGATCGCCGCGAAGCCGCCGTTCAACGGCACGTCGAACGACAGCGAGCCGTCGGCCGTGACGTTCTGTCGCGTGTGCACGACGTCGCCACGCCCTGCGCCGTCACGCACGATGTCGGCATGCCACGGGCCGACGCCGAGGGAAGCCAGGGGCACGGTGAGCCGGCGCGCCGCGCCGGCGGCGATGGCGCCGACGAACCAGCGATCGCCGCTGCGGCGCGCGAAGATCGCGTCCTGTCCCGGTGTGCCGCCGATCAGTTTCGTTTCATCCCATACGGTAGGAATCTGGTCGAGGAAGGCCAGCGCCTGGGGGCGTGCGTCATACGCTTCGGGGCGGTCGGCGAAATGCGTCCAGCCGGATTCGAAGACGATGGGCAACGCCACCTCGTGCGCGATCGACGCCTCCTTGCGGCCGGCATCGAACGCCACCGGCGTGTAATCCATCGAGCCGACGACGTTGCGCGTGAACGGCTGGATCGTGTTGCCGACCACGGGCGGGTCGTTCTCCGCGCCCCGCACGCCTTCCATCGTCATGAGGTGCGGCCACGTGCGCTGCAGGCCGTGCGGAATGGTCGCGCCGTGGAAGTTGAGCATCAGGTGCAGCTTCGCCGTGTCGGCCAGCGTCTCGTCGTACCAGCGGAAGCGCGCCTGCGAATCGGACTCCATGAAGTCCACCTTCACGCCCTTCACGCCCCAGCCCTTGATCCGCGTGAGTTCCGCGATGCGCTTCGCCGGCGTATCGAGCTTCGACCAGTGGTACCAGAGCAGGATGTCGACGTGCTTCGCCTGGGCGTAACGGACGAGGTCGGGCACCCACGCGTCGCTCCAGCCTTCGTCCACGAGCACATAGGGAAGGTGATTCTTCGATGCAAAGTCCACGTACGCCTTCTGACGCGTGAAATCCGAAGGACTCTGGTGCTCGCTGAGCCACGACCAGGCGACCTTGCCAGGCCGGATCCACGAGGTGTCGGCGAATTTCGCCGGATCGGCCAGGTCGTCGACCAGCGTGGATTCCGTCACCGTCGCCAGGTCGCCGATGATCGCCGTGCGCCACGGCGTGACGCCGGTGCTGTCGACGCGCGCGTCGGCCAGCACCAGCGCGTAGTCGCCGGTGTTCGCGGTATGCGAGAGGCGGCTGCCGTCGTAGCGCCCGTCGGCGTTGGCTTCGGTGATGAGCACGTAGCTGTCGCCGACGCGGAAGAGCGAGGGGTAGCCGTATTGGCCGGCCGCGGCGGTGCCAGCCGTGGTCTGGAAGCGCTCCTTCTCGTACTCCGGGCTGTACGGCAGCAGCCATGCCTGCGCGCTCGCGGGGACGGCGAACGAGGTCGCTTCGCCGGTGACCGTCGCCTGGGTCTTTCCGGGCAGCTCGTAACGGAAGGCCACGCCGTCGTTGCCGATGCGCACGACCACGTCGAGCTTCTGGCCCTTGGCGTTCTGCAGCGCGTAGCGCGTCTCGGAGAGATTGCTCGTGCGGTCGAGGCGTTTGCCCACCGTCATGCGGTAATGCTCGGTGAGCTGTCGCTGCGAGGTGCCGATCAGCTTCAGGTCGTGCGTGAGGTCCGCATCCGTGGTGCGCAGGCCGAGCGTCTCGTCGACGAGCGCCGCGCCGTGCGGATCGGTGATGCTGAGCACAGGGCGCCCGCCATCGCGGAAGACCAGGGTCGCCAGCGGTGGCGTCGCGAACGCGGGCAGGCTGACGAGGGCTGCGACGGCGGCGCAGAGATGGCGGCGGGCGTGCTTCATCCGGGTGGTCCTCATGGCAACGAGGGCCGAGCATTCCATACGCCGGCCGCGCAACTCAAGGACGCACGGCACGTTTGCGCGCCCGGTTACGCTCGTGCAACGGCCCTCGCGATATGCTCGGCGGTCATGGAGACCCTCGCCACGTTCGTCGAACTGATCGAAGCGGAGGCCGCGTGGCGCGATCCCGCGGCGTTCCGCTGGCGCGCCGAAGCGGCCGACCGGCTCGAACTGCTGATGCTGGGGGCCCGCGACGCTGCCGTCGTCGCCAGGGCGGTGGCGCTCGTCGATGCCATGCAGGCCGTCGACGCCTCGGGCTTCGACACGATGCGCGACGCGATACGCCGTGGCGAAGGGCGGCAGGCGTTCGCCCCATGGCTCGACGTCGGCTTCCCGAGCGGCCAGCACTACGACGTCTTCGACCATGTGCTCGCCGGTGTGCTCGCCCTCGAGGAACCCGATGCGCCCCATGCCGCACTACCGTTCGGCATGGTGTTCTACCAGCCGAGCCCCGCGCGGCACATCGTCGACGGCGCGACGCGTGCCCGCATCGGGCCCGACGACGTGGTGCTGGATCTCGGCGCGGGCCTCGGCCACGTGCCGATGCTCGTCAACGTGCTGACCGGCGCGCGGACGATGGGCATCGAACGCGAAGCCGCCTATGTGGAAAGTGCACGCGCGGCGGCCGCGCGCCTTGGGCTGCGCGATGTATCGATGGCCGTCGGCGATGCGCGCGACGCGGATCTCTCGCACGCGAACGTGTTCTATCTGTTCACGCCGTTCACCGGACCGATCCTGCGCGACGTCGTCGCGAACATCGAGCGCGAAGCGCGCCGTCGCGACATCCGCGTCGTCACGCTCGGTCCCTGCACGCGGACCTTCGCGCGCATGCCGTGGCTGCGCAGCGGGGACGCGGATCCGTCAGCCGACGACCGGATCGTCGTCTTCCACGCCCGTCTTGCGGGCGGGTAGCTTCTGGATCAGCCGTGCGCGAAAGACGCCTGCCAGCGTGTGGAAGCCGGCTTCGGTCGGATGCATCTCGTCGTTCCACTGCGCATCGTCCGGCAGCAGCCCACGCAGGTCGACGTAGTCGAACATGCCGCCGAAGCGCGGATCCCTCTTCAGCGGGTCGAGCACCTGCTCGACGAAGCCATCTATCATGAGCTTCGCGAATTGCCTGCCCCTGCCGATGTCGTCGCCCAGTGCGCCGCGGATGTTCGGGCCGATCCATGGGCCGATCGACTTCTTCAGCAACGCGGCGACGCCGAGATTGCGCAGGCCGAAGTCGGCCTTGCTGCCGATCAGCCGGGGGTAGTCGTAGGTGTGCGCGAGGAACGGTACCTGCGGCTTCGCACGATGGAACGCGTCGAGGAAGAACGCGTACGCGTCGCGCACCTGGTCGTAACGGCCGGTGGCCTCGATCACCGCGAAGGCCTCCTGTGGCGTCAGGCCCGTCTGGCCCTGGAGTGCGTGGCCGAGCCACGTGTCGACGAAATCGTTGCCGCCGGCACTCAGCAGCACGGCGTCGAAGTCGAACGTCGTGAACCAGCCGAGCAGGTCGTCGACGTTGTCGCGCGTGAACATCGAACGGCCCGGATGTTCGCGCTGCGGCGCGGCCTGGTCGCCGCTGCGCTCGACGCGGAAGAAGAGTCCGCCCTGCCCGAACTGCGGGACGCCGCGCTCCTCGTCGTCGGGGGCGGGCGAGACGATCCAGTCCAGCAGATTCATCGCCAGGGGCGTCGAGAACCACGAATCGCCTTCGCAGAAAATCACCGGCGTGCGATCGAGGCGGCGCTCGTCCTTGAGACCCTTGTACATCGCGCGGAACTGGCCGCGCTGAGAGAGTGCGCTGGATTGGGGCATCGGTAGGCGCTCGTCCGGGCAACCCGGCCGATGCTACACCCGCCGGATTACCAGCGGCCCCGCCCGTGACCGAAGTTGCTCTGCCCCCCACCGACGGAGATGCTGACCCCGCCTTTGGGGTGGTCGCAGCTGCCGAAGGCCTGGCTGAGGCTGACCGCGCCGGCCTGGTAGCTGCCGCCACCACCGCGGCTGGCGCTGACCACGCCGGTGCTGACGCTGCCATGCACCTGCGGATCGTTGTACGTGGCGTCGTCGCAACGGGGGCTGTCGTCGACGTCGGCCCCCGCCATTCGGCCGCTGGTGTCGCCGTAATACGTGCCGGGCGGATCCAGCGGACGCGAGCGCGTGATCGCCACGCTTTCGTTGGCGGCGGCGGGCGCGCCGGCGGTCGACGAGGCCGGGGCCGGCGCGGCGGCGGTCGTGGCCGGCGCGGGCACGAAGTTGGGTGGCAGGTTGAGGTTCAGCGGTTTCTGCTGCTGGGCCATGGTGGCCGTGGCGAGCAGCGAGGTGACGACGAGGGCGAGAATCGATTTCATGGATGGGGACGCTCCGGGTTCAGGCCTTCGAACGCTCGGGAGGCGCGTCCGGTGTACCGGGGCTTGGAACGCCGGCAGGCCACCGGAGTTCCCGGCCCTCCCACCTTACTCCGCCATCGCCTCGTCGGCGTCTTCGGGCACGGTTTCGCCAAGGCGGGCGCGGAGGGCGTCGATCTCGCGGCGCAGGTTGCGGTTCTCGGCTTCGAGGTCGGCGACCTGCTCGCGCAGGGCCATCACTTCGTCCGTGGGCTTCTCGCGTGGCTTGCGGCGGGACTCGCGGACCCGCTTCGCCGCCTCCTTCAGTTCGGAATCGCCCGCCGTGGCGGCGGCGCGTTGCTCGTCCTCGGGCAGGCTGGCGACGGCCGCCGCGGCGCTGATCGAGAGCGTGCCCGATTTCACCGCCGCGACCACTTCCGGCGCGGCTTCCTTGCGGATCTTCTCGATCATGCCGACCTGGTTGCTGCTGATCCGCGCCTCGCGCGCGATCTCCTTGCGGCTCTCGGTGGGGCTGGGGCGCGCCGCCTTGCCCGACGCGGGCTGGGCGCCCGTCGTATCGAACGGCACGTCGGGCGACGCCTCGCGGCCCTCGGCCTCCGCCTCGGCGGCACGTGCGCGGCGCTCGGCAAGGATCTCGCGCTTGCGCAGGGCCAGCACGCCGCGCTGGAAGTCGGAGACGCTACGACGACCGAGGTGCTGCTCGATCATCCACAGGTGCACGTCGTCCAGCGACTGGAAACGCTCGTTCTGCACCGTGTTGAACGGAATGCCGTGCTTGCGGCAGATGCCATACCGGTTGTGCCCGTCGACCAGCGTGTCGCCCCACAGCACCAGCGCGTCGCGACAGCCTTCGGTGAGGAGGCTGCGCTCCAGCGATTCGTGTTCGTCCGGCGTGAGCGGATCGATGTAGGCCTTGAGTTCTTCGTTGACGACGATATGCATGGCGGCGGCTTGGGTCGGACGGGCGGGGCGGCATTCTAGTGCCTGCGGGTCGCGTCTGCAGAGACGCGGGCATTGGCGTCGTCGCGACGCCTCGTGCGACCCTTGGCTGCGGACTCTTAATGGTCGCAAATCGGACAGCGGATGGTCGTTCGCCTGTATTGCGCGGACAGCCGCGTTTGGCGTGCCTTTTGGTCGCGAGTTCGGTCTTTGCGTGGACGGCGGTCGTCGTCGCGCCGACGCAGACGAGCATCCGCCGGATCGTGCCGCGTTCCTTTACGAAAATTTGTTATCGACAGCGCGGTGCCGTCGGCTTGTAACGAATCGGCATGATGATTGCAGTCCGTGTACAGACAGCATGATTATCGATAGAGCTAAGTGCGGTTGCACCTTAGGCACCAGCTCAGTGGGCGCAGCGCTGATAGACCTCGCAAGCCCCGACCCGGGGGGCGCATCGCTATTTTATCGACGCCTACTAACAACAGACATAATTAATAGCATAGGGTGGTCTCGATTAAGTGAGACCACCTTTCTCAGAGTTCGAAGATGATCTCTGATGAAACGATCTACACAGAATCACCCGTCGCAGCGGTAAGCCCCTACGTATGGATCGATCAAGCTGCAGTGAGTTGCGTACGTCGGTAAAGCATTGTATGCATTACCATCTGGGGCGTCACCCGTGCAGGACGTCTCAACACGAACAACGTACGGCGTCGTGCGGCCGAAGTAATTCGTGGGACGCGATCCGCAAGCATATGTGGTTTGTCCGACGATTAGGCCCGTGTGCGTTTCGTCGTCATAGAAGAAATCTACGATCTCGATCGCGCGACCTGCTGTCGCTCTTTCTGATAGCCCGAACATGGAGAGGGCTGCAACAGCGACGTACATCCAGCTTTGCCTCGATTTTCCAAACATAACTTCTCCGAAGTGAGCTAATTGAACTTGCGTAAGTCAACCGCAATTTTTGCCTTCCCCGAGACCTAGGCAAACCAAATGTAGAGGAGGATGGCGCAGATATTTGCGACCGCCTTGGCGTTTCGGCTTAGTAGTGATTGGCGTCGCACATGGAAGGAAGCGGGCATTGGCGTCGTCGCGACGCCTCGTGCGACCCTTGGCCGGCGCGGCCCGACGCCGCGATCGGGGAGGAAACGGATGGTCAGTCGTCGCGAATTCATGCAGGTCGCACCACTCGGCGCGTTGTCGTTGGCGGGGCTGGGATTGCCCTGGGCTCCGGCGCTCGCCGCCGTGCGCGGGCCCGAGGACATTCCGGTGGACCGCATCGTGTCGTTTCTCGGTGACAACGTGCCTTCGAAGCCGGAAGCGGTGCCTGCGCGGCTCATCGCCGCGATGAAAGGTCGCGACGACGTCGCCGATGTCTATTTCGTCGACGGCGCCACGGGCGCGCTGGAAAAGCAATTCGCGCAGATGGTCGGCAAGGAAGACGCCGCGTTCATCCCGAGCGGCACCATGGCGAACCAGATCGCCATCCGGCTGCACTGCGCGAGCCGTCCTCGCGTGTTGCTGCAGGACGTCAGCCACGTGTACCGCGACGAATCCGACGCCATCGCGATCATGAACGCGATCCATGCGGTGCCGGTCGAAGGTGGTGCGTCCGCCGGACTCGCCGACGCAATGGCTGCCGCGTTCACGCAGAGCGCGGAGGACCCTTTTCCGGTCGAGGTGGGCGCGGTGTCCATCGAGAGTCCGGTCCGCCGGCTGGATGGCGCGACGGTGAGCGCGGCGACGATCGGGACGATCGCGGCGCTGGCGCGAGCGAAAGGCGCCCGCATGCACCTGGATGGCGCGCGCCTGCTGCTGATGTGCGGCATGCCCGGGTTCGATGTGCGGGACTATTGCGCGCCGTTCGATTCGGTCTACGTGTCGCTGTACAAATACCTGGATGCGCCGTTCGGCGCGATCCTCGCGGGCGACAAGGCCTTCGTCGCGAAAGCGCGGCAGGCACGCCACATCTTCGGCGGCAACCTCTACCACGGCTGGACGGCGGCGATCGTGGCGTCGAAGACGCTGACGGGCTTCGAGCAACGCTTCGCGCGCGTGCGTGCGGCCGCCGACGATCTGCTGACACGCCTCGCCGGCAAACCCGGCATCGAGGTGCAACGCGTGGAGAACGGCAGCAACGTCGCGTTCCTCAAGCTCGACGAACGCGTCGCTACGGGTCTGCGCGAACGCCTGTTGCTGTCGGACATCGCGATCCGCACCGTGCGCGAGGGACGGCTGCGACTCGCGTTCAATGAAACGCTGCTACGCAAGTCGCCAGCCACGATCGCGGGGGCATTCTGATTGCTCGATGGTGGGAGCCAGCCTGCTGGCGACGGGTGCTCGCGGCGAGCATCCATCGCCAGCAGGCTGGCTCCCACCGAAACAGCCTCAGGCGGCCGACATGCCGCCGTCCACATTCAGTTCGATCCCGTTGACGAAGGCGCCGGCATCGGACGCGAGGAACAACGCGGCCTCGGCGAGTTCCTCCGCCGTGCCCATGCGCCCCGCCGGAATCTGCGCGGACACGGCGTCGAGGAAGGCCGGACGATCGGCTTCCGATACGCCGAGCTTGGCGAGGATCGCGGTATCGACCGGCCCGGGACTCAGCACGTTGACGCGGAGCCGGCGCGCACGGAATTCCATCGTCCAGTGTCGGGCGAACGCCGCGATGGCCGCCTTGCTTCCCGCATACACGGCGTGGCCGTCGAGCATGCGCGTCGCGGCCAGCGAGCTGGTGAGGATGATGCTGCCACCGTCGCGCATGACGGGAGCGATGGTCTGCACGCCGAAGAACACGCCCCGGGCGTTCACGCCGAACTGCGCGTCGTAGACCTCGGGCGTGACGTCGGCGGACGGCTGGATGGTGATGACGCCGGCATTGGCCATGTAGACGTCGAGCTTGCCGAAGCGCTCGCGGACGACGCTGGCGACGTGCGTGTGGTGGGCGAGATCGGCGACGTCGCCGACGATGCCGATGGCGCCGTGGCCGATCGACGCGGTGGCCTCGTCGAGAACCTCCTTGCGTCGCGCCGTGACGATCACCTGCGCGCCTTCGCGTGCGAAGCGCCGTGCGGATGCCA
>Ga0102591_1001343_pt1 | contig 34317 bp, 30 predicted proteins | sample AraplaCol_mCL_r2_2_FD_76860 | JGI IMG/M metagenome (GOLD analysis project Ga0102591, IMG submission 76860) | Arabidopsis root microbial communities from North Carolina, USA - plate scrape MF_Col_mCL_r2 (SPADES assembly) (version 2) | ecosystem: Host-associated > Plants > Roots > Endosphere...
CGCCCGGATCAGCAACCGCTATCGCAGCAAGTTCCTGGGCGAAGTGGCCGGCCTCAGCGCCGCGCGGATCTACCGGACCGTCGACACCGAGTCCGTGCTCGACGCCCAGATCGGCTACGAGTTCCGCGAGGGTCCGCTCGACGGCCTGTCCCTGCTGCTGCAGGCCAACAACATCACCGACGAGCCGTTCAAGACCTACGAGAACAACGATCCTCGCCGGACCATCGACTACCAGAAGTACGGCACCACCTACATGGTCGGTCTTTCGTACCGGTTCTAACGCGATCTCCCCTGCGACTCCCCGCCGGCGCCTGCACGCCGGCGGGGATTTTCTTTTGCGGGGAGAGGCATAGGGACTCGTCCGAAGAGGCGAGCCCGGAAGAGGGAAACCAGGGATGGGCGACGACAGGATCAAGTCCGTGGTCGTGGTCGGCGGCGGGACCGCCGGCTGGATGAGCGCGGCCGTGCTGGCCCGGGCCCTGGGCGACAGCGTCCGCATCCGCCTGGTGGAGTCCGAAGAGATCGGGACCGTCGGGGTCGGCGAGGCCACGATCCCCCAGATTCGCAACATCAACGCCTTCCTGGGCCTGGACGAGAACGCCTTCCTCGCCGCCACTCAGGGCACGATCAAGCTGGGCATCCAGTTCGTCGACTGGCGCGCGCCCGGCCACGCCTACCTCCACGCCTTCGGCGAGATCGGCCGCCCGCTGGGCGCCGTGCCCTTCCACCACTACTGGCTGGCGGGCCGTCCGAAGGGCGACGAGCGATCGCTGTGGGACTATTCGCTGAACGCCCGGGCGGCCTTCGCCGGGCGCTTCGACCGGGCCGTCCTCCGGCCCGGCGGCGCGGTCGATCCGCTGACCTACGCCTTCCAGTTCGACGCCATCCTCTACGCCCGCCACCTGCGCGCCCACGCCGAGCGCCTGGGCGTGGTCCGCACCGAGGGCAAGATCGTCGACACGTCCCTGCGCGAGCCTGACGGCTTCATCCGTTCGGTGACGCTGGAGAGCGGCGAGGTGGTCGAGGGCGACTTCTTCATCGACTGCTCGGGCTTCCGCGGCCTGCTGATCGAGCAGGCTCTCGGGACCGGCTACGAGGATTGGTCGGGCCTCCTGCCCTGCGACCGCGCCGTCGCCGTGCCCACGGCCAACGCCGGCCCGCCCCGTCCCTACACCCAGGCCATCGCCCGGCCCGCCGGCTGGCAGTGGCGCATCCCGCTGCAGCACCGCACCGGCAACGGCCACGTGTTCTGCAGCCGCTTCGTCAGCGAGGACGAGGCCGTCGCCCAGCTGATGGCCAATCTCGAAGGCGAGCCCCTGGCCGAACCCCGGACGCTGAAGTTCCTGACCGGCCGCCGCAAACGGTTCTGGAACCGCAACGTCCTGGCCCTGGGCCTGGCCAGCGGCTTCATGGAGCCGCTGGAGTCGACCAGCATCCACCTGGTGCAGTCCGGGCTGTCGCGCCTGCTGAACCTGTTCCCCGACAAGGGCTTCGCCCAGCGCGACATCGACGAGTACAACCGCCAGACCGGCCTGGAATACGAGCGCATCCGCGACTTCCTGGTGCTGCACTACTGGGCCAACCAGCGCCAGGAGCCGTTCTGGCAAGCTTGTCGCGAGATGGCCGTCCCCGCTGAACTGACCCGCAAGGTCGAGCTCTTCCGCACCCACGGCCGGCTGTTCCGCGAGCCCGACGACCTGTTCCTGGAGGCCAGCTGGCTGCAGGTGCTGATCGGCCAGGGCGTGATCCCAGAAGCCCATCACCCCATGGCGGACCAGCTCACCGACGACCAGCTTCAGGGCTTCCTGGCCGACCTGCGCAAGATCACCGCCGACGGAGCGGCCGCCCTGCCCGCCCATGGTGACTTCCTTCGTCAGCAGTGCGCGGCCCGGTAGCTTGTCGCCGACCGCCCGGCCATGCTCACTCGGGGGCATGGTCGAGACCCTGTCGCACAAGCAAGCCCGCCGCATCGCCCTGGCCGCCCAGGGGTTCGCCGACAAGCGCCCCGCCGCCCCGACCCGACGGCATCTGATCACCACGATCCAGCGGCTGGCCCTGCTGCAGATCGACAGCGTCAACGTCGTCTCGCGCTCGCACTACCTGCCGCTGTTCTCGCGCCTGGGCGCCTATCCGCGCCCGCTGCTGGAGGACCTGGCCTGGGGCCGCAAGCCGGCGCTGTTCGAATACTGGGGCCACGAGGCCTCGCTGATGCCGCTGGACCTGCAGCCCCTGCTGCGCTGGCGCATGGAGGACGCGCGCCAGGGCGTCGGGGTCTGGGGCAATGTCGCCAAGTTCCTGGCGAGCCACCGGCCGTTCATCGACAAGGCCCTGGCGGCCATCCACGAGCGCGGCCCGCTGTCGGCCGGCGAGCTGGGCCTGGGCGAGCGCGGCCAGGCCGGCTGGTGGGGCTGGAGCGAGGCCAAGCGGGCCACCGAATGCCTGTTCTGGGCCGGCGAGCTGACCACCGCCACGCGGCGCGGGACCTTCGAGCGGGTCTATGGCCTGCCCGAGGAAGTCCTGCCCAAGGCGATCTGGTCGGCGCCGACCCCGTCCCGCGCCGAGGCCCACCGCGTCCTGCTGCGCCGGGCCGCCCGCGCCATGGGCGTGGCCACCGAACGCGACCTGCGCGACTATTTCCGCATGGGCCTGGCCGACGCCCGGCGCGGCGTGGCCGAACTAGTCGAGGCCGGCGATCTGGTCCCGGTCGAGGTCCGGGGCTGGGACCAGCCGGCCTATCTGGCGCCCGACGCCAAGCGGCCGCGCGGCGTGAAGGCCAACGCCCTGCTCTCACCGTTCGACAACCTGATCTGGTTCCGCGAGCGGGCCGAGCGCCTGTTCGACGTCCGCATCCGGCTGGAGATCTACACCCCGGCCCACAAGCGCACCCACGGCTACTACGTGCTGCCGTTCCTGCAGGGCGAGGCGATCACGGCGCGGGTCGATCTGAAGGCCGACCGCAAGGCGGGCCTGCTGCGGGTGCTGTCGGCCCATCGCGAACCGGAGGCGAACGCCGAGACCGTCGCCCTCCTGGCGACCGAGCTGCGGCTCATGGCCGCGTGGCTGGGCCTTGCCGGCGTTGCGGTTGCGCCCAGCGGCGACCTGAGCGCGGCCCTGGCGGCGGACGTCGCCGGACATTGACTTTGGCTGGCCAAAGCCTATTTATCCCCAGCTTCGGAGCAGGCTTGGCGAATCCGCGCCACCCGTTCGCCCAAACACGGGTGGCTCCGGACTTCAGACCAGCGTGAAATGACAGAATTTTCCGAACTCGGGCTTTCGCCCACGACCCTCCAAGCGGTCGCCGACACCGGCTATACCACCGCCACCCCGATCCAGGCCCAGGCGATCCCGGTCGCCCTGGCCGGACAAGACGTCCTGGGCATCGCCCAGACGGGCACCGGCAAGACCGCCGCCTTCACCCTGCCCATGGTCGACAAGCTGGCCTCGGGCCGCGCCAAGGCCCGCATGCCGCGCGCCCTGGTCATCGCCCCGACCCGCGAACTGGCCGACCAGGTCGCCGCCAGCTTCGAGAAGTACGCCAAGGGCACCAAGCTCTCGTGGGCGCTGCTGATCGGCGGCGTGTCGTTCGGCGACCAGGAGAAGAAGCTGGACCGCGGCGTGGACGTGCTGATCGCCACCCCGGGCCGCCTGCTCGACCACTTCGAGCGCGGCAAGCTGCTGATGACCGGCGTCCAGATCATGGTCGTCGACGAAGCCGACCGCATGCTGGACATGGGCTTCATCCCGGACATCGAGCGCATCTTCAAGCTGACGCCGCCGAAGAAGCAGACCCTGTTCTTCTCGGCGACCATGCCGCCGGAGATCACGCGCCTCACCAAGCAGTTCCTGAAGGATCCGGTGCGGATCGAGGTCGCCAAGCCGGCCACGACCAACGCCAACATCACCCAGCTGCTGGTCAAGGTCCCCTCCTCCGATCCGAAGGCCAAGCGCCTGGCGCTGCGCGCCCTGATCGAGAAGGCCCAGATCGAGACCGGCATCGTGTTCTGCAACCGCAAGACCGAAGTCGACATCGTCGCCAAGTCGCTGAAGAGCCACGGCTTCGACGCCGCCGCCATCCACGGCGACCTGGACCAGAGCCAGCGCATGAAGACCCTGGCGGCCTTCCGCGACGGCTCGCTGAAGATCCTGGTGGCCTCCGACGTCGCCGCGCGCGGCCTGGACATCCCGGCCGTCAGCCACGTCTTCAACTACGACGTCCCGCACCACGCCGACGACTACGTGCACCGCATCGGCCGCACGGGTCGCGCCGGCCGCACCGGCATCACCTACATGCTGGTCACCCCGGCCGACGACAAGGGCTTCGACAAGGTGGTCAAGCTGATCGGCTCGACCCCGGCCGAAGAGAAGCTGGACCTCGACTATTCCAACGCCGTGACCGTGCGCCGCGAAGGCGACAGCAAGCGCGGCGGCGGCCGGGATCGCGACCGCTCGCGCGGCGGCGAGCGTGGCCGCGACCGCGATCGCAACCGCGCCCCGACCGTGCCGTCCGACGTCGCGGCCGCCAATCTGGAAGCCGCCATCGCCGGCGAACCGATCCCCTCGGCCCCGGGCGAAGCCCCGACCAAGCGTCCGTCGCGCAGCCGCAAGCCGCGTGGCGAGCAAGCCGCCGTCGAGACCGTCGAGGCCCAGGCGCCGGCCGCCGAGGAAGCCGCTCCCGCCGAACGCGCCCCGACCGAGCGCAGCCGTCGCGATCGCGGCGGCTCGTCGCGCGACCGCGGCCGCCAGCCGCGCGTCGAACAGGACGCCGTCGTCGAGGCCGCTCCCGCCGAACAGCCGGAACGGACCGAAGGCGAACGCCCGGCCCGCCGTGAACGCGGTCGCGACCGCGATCGCCGCCCCGAGCGGACCGAGCAGCCGCGCGCCGAAGCGGCCCCGGCCGAGCGCCCGTCGCGCGCCAACGCCCCGATGCCGGTGCGCGGCGTCCAGCCGGTTCGTGGCCGCGAGGACGACGACGACCGCCGCGTGGTGGGCTTCGGCAACGACGTTCCGGCCTTCCTGATGCGCGCCCCGCCGCGCCTGGCCCCGGTCAGCGACAGCGAAGACTAGGGTCGACGGAAGACCTGGAGTCGAAAGGGACGCACGAGGCTCGTGCGTCCCTTTTCTTTTGTCGTCAGAGCGCCGCGTCGACGAAGGCCAGGAAGTCGTCCAGCGGGACCTCGTAGCCGAAGCGGAACCCGCGGCGGAGGCGATGACGCCACGCCACCGCGCCGGGATCGACGGGCGAGGCGCAGACATAGCCGCGCCATTCCACGCCCGCCTGGCGGGCGGCCGCCCACACCCACTGGCTGGTGAAGTTCCGGGGCTGGATCTCGACGATCGTGGCCCCGGCCGGCGCGAACAGGGCGTTGGTCATGGCCGCGCCGGTCGGTCCGACGATGATCCCCGCCTCCTGCGCCATCCGGACCTGCTCCGCCGCGCTCAGGCGTTCGGGCCTGACGATCTCGAAGCCCCGCGCCCGCAACGCCGTCTCCAGCGCCGTCTCGTTGACCATCACCCGCATCGAGTGCCAGCGGCGCGAGAAGTAGAGCCTGCGGCCGCTGGTCCGGGGCTTGGGCGCCGCCGCCAGGATTCGCGCCCGCGTGCGCGCCAGCAGGTCGCCGGGACCGTGCAGATAGTGGTCCATGCTGGTGGCGTGGGCGGCGGCGGCGATCCGGACGACCTTGGCCTTCACCTCCCGCACCGGCCGCCCCGCGGCCATGGCGACCAGGTCGCGCTGCCAGGCGGCCAGGGGCGGCGCGATCGGCGGATAGCGCACCAGCAGCCCCTGCTCGTCGAGGGCCACCAGCGATGGCAGGCAATCGAGCACGAAGTGCCCGTAGTTGAAGTTGCCGCCCCAGGCCTGGAACACCGACGCGCGGTCGAGCGTGGGGATAGCGTCGGGAAGCGTCAGGCGCGTGACGCCGTCCACGACCTCCGCGCCCGGCAGGCCGGAAAGGTCCGGCCAACGCTCCACCGCCTCGCCGGCCGAAGCCCTCAGAACGGCGCCGTCGGGCGACAGGATCGCGCCGAAGCCCGGCAGGTGGAGGACGTCGCGGGTCAGGCACAACGCGGTCGGCCGCACGGACGGCGGGCGGTGCTCGAACGGCCAGGCGGCCAACGCCGCCCCGCCCAGGGCGAAGGCCTCGGCCGCCGCGCCTTCCCCTTCGGGCAGGTCCAGCCTCGCCGGCCCGCCGGCCTCCGCGGCTTCCCGCGCGAAGACCTCGGCGTTCACCGCCGGCAGGACGTTGACCTCATCGACGATCCGGAGCGGCGTAGGCTGGCCCATAGCGGCCTTCGATCACGGGAATCGATGCGAGGCAATCCGGGGGGGGCGTCGCAGCCGGGGACATGCCCTTGCGGCGTGTCCCCAAGACCTGGCTCCGCGGATGCCGATGGGGACACGCCCAAGGGCATGTCCCCGGCTGAGCGACTTACGCTCGGCGGATAGCGGATGAAGCTCAGCGATTTCAATGCGCTAAGTTTTTTCGACCAAACTTATGCTCACCCTTCCAGGCGCCCGTATCCTGATGTCACCTGAAGGCATGGGAAGGGCGTCCGGCCGGCGACCGAACGGCTTTCAGGGGTGGACGAGCGGGAAGGCTTTGTCCGTCGTGTCTCCTCGGGGACGCCCTGGGTTGGAGTTGGAGCAGGTTCGCCCTAGCCGCGACGAAGCTTCGGCGCTCGGGGTAGGCGGATCAAGTCGTCAGGCCTGGGCTGAAATCGCCCAGGCGGTCCGGAAGGCGCCAACCTTCCGCCCGTCGGGGGCCTCCATCGGAGCCGGTTAAAAATCGGCGCCCCGAAGGCTTCCGGATAACGGCTCCACGCGAAGCGCTCTGACTTCGTCGAAACGGTATCAACATCAAAGCTACTCCGGGCGAGGCCCGGGCGCTTCGCACCCTTCCCACCACCCGCCGGGCTCCCCGGCCGGGGACATGCGCTCGCGCATGTCCCCAAGTCCTGGCGCCGTGGAGGCTGATGGGGACACGCCGCAAGGGCATGTCCCCGACCGAAGCCTTGAGGAAAGACCTTGGAAAGCCCCTACTTCTTGATCTGCCCCGCCAGGTACTTCCGGATCCCCTCCCCGTACGGCGGGCGCAGGGCCAGCATCGGGGCGATGTCCTTCTTCAGCTGGGTGAACACCGCCTTCTTGTGGCTGAACTCCAGGAAGCCGTCGCGGCCATGGTAGCTGCCCATGCCCGCCGGGCCGACGCCGCCGAACGGCAGGTCCTCCTGGGCGACGTGGAAGATCACGTCGTTGACCGTCACCCCGCCGCTGGTCGTGCGGTTCAGCACCATGTCCCGCTCGGCGGTGTCGGTCCCGAACCAGTAGAGCCCCAGCGGCCGGTCGCGGCCGTTGATGTAGTCCACCGCCTCCTCGACCTTGCCGTAGGTCTTCACCGGCAGCACCGGACCGAAGATCTCGTCCTGCATCACCGTCATGTCGTCGGTCGGGTCCAGGATCAGGGTCGGCGGGATCTTGCGGTGCTCCTGCTGGCTGAAGTCCTCGCCGGCCGGATTGATCTCGACGATCCTGGCGCCCTTGGCCCGGGCGTCGTCCACATGGCCCTTGATCCGGTCGTAGTGACGCTGGGCGACCACGGCGGTGTAGTCGGGATTGTCCTTGATGGTCGGGAAGGTTCTGGCCACCGCGGCCTTGGCCTCGGCCACGAAGGCGTCGACCTGGTCGGCCGGGGCCAGCACGTAGTCGGGCGCCAGGCAGATCTGGCCGGCGTTCAGGGTCTTGCCGTTCATGATCCGCGCCGCCGCCGTGGCCATGTCGGCGCCGCGCGACAGGATCACCGGGCTCTTGCCGCCCAGTTCCAGGGTGACCGGCACCAGGTTCTCGGCCGCGGCCCGCATCACATGGCGCGCCACCGAGGTCGCGCCGGTGAAGACCAGGTGGTCGAACGGCAGGCTGGTGAAGGCCTGGCCGACTTCCGGGCCGCCGGTGATCACCGCGATCTCCTCCTCGGAGAAGACCTTGGCGAACATGGTCTTCATCAGCTCGGACGTGACCGGCGTGAATTCGGACGGCTTGATCATCGCCCGGTTGCCGGCCGCCAGCACCCCGGCCAGCGGCGCGAAGGTCAGGTTGACCGGGAAGTTCCAGGGGCTGATCACCCCGACCACGCCCTTGGGCTGGTACTGGACCTCGGCCTTGGCCCCGAACAGACCCAGGATCGCCGGGGTGGTCTTGCGCTTCTCGGGGCGCATCCACTTGGCCAGGTTCTCCTTGGCGAACTTGAGCGGACCGATCGAGCCGGCGATGTCGGTCAGGCCCGTGGCGTCCTTCGAGCGCGCGCCGAAATCGGCGTTCAGGGCGTCGGCGATCTCGGCCTGGTGATCGACCAGCAGGCCGATGCAGCGGTCCAGCCATTCGATGCGCCGCTCGGCCGTCGGGGCGCCTTGTCGCAGGTGCGCGGCCTTCTGCGCCTCGAGGATTCGAGACATCGCGGCTTTCGCCGATTCCAGGTTGAGGTTGGCGGGCGCGTTCACGGTCAGGTTCCTCCCAGCGGCCTGCAGGCTCATCTTATCACCGTTCACAATGCTCGGGACGGAGGGATCACGCAAGTGAACGTCGTTCGTTCTTAACGGCTCGTTTGAACTCTTCGGCCTAGATTGGAGCTCCAAGCGCGCATCCGGGCGATGCGGCGCTGTTGGGGGACTGGAAATGTCGGACGTCGAAACCACGCTGCGCGGCCCTGAGGCCTATAAGATCGCCGGCCGGGCGCTGGGACTGATGGAGCGCCATCAGGTGTGGCCGACCGCCCTGAACTTCGAGCTGTGGACCCACTTCGTCGCCGATCCGGACGGCGCCCTGGCCCGCGAGCTGACCCGCCTGATCTCGCTGGGCGAGCCGCTGACCGAGCTGCTCAGCGAGGAGCTGGCCGCCACCTACCTGCCCAAGGCCAAGCTGAACGAACAGATCCGCGACGCCGGCGACCTGCTGAGCAAGGAACTGGAATCGGTCTCCAAGGCCATCCAGGACGCCCAGAAGAGCAACGCCGCCTACGGCAAGACCCTGAACGGCGCGGCCAAGGAGCTGGACGCCTCGCAGGACGTGGGCAAGCTGAAGGCCGTCGTCAGCGGCCTGGCCGACGCCACCCGCCGCGTCCAGAAGGAAAACAAGTCGCTGGAGACCCGCCTGGCGGAGTCCACCGCCGAGGTCGACCGTCTGCGCGAGCACCTGGAACAGGTCCGCCGCGACGCCACCACCGACGGCCTGACCAACCTGGCCAACCGCAAGGCCTTCGACGAAGAGCTGGACCGGGCCTGCAGCGAGGCCGACGAGGCCGGCACCACCATCTGCCTGGCCGTGCTCGACATCGACCACTTCAAGGGCTTCAACGACACCTGGGGCCACCAGACCGGTGACCAGGTCATCCGCTACGTCGCCAGCGTCATCGGCCGCGTCGCCGCCCCGCCCCGCTTCGCCGCCCGCTACGGCGGCGAGGAGTTCGCGATGATCTTCCCTCGCGAGTCGGCCGCCATGGTCGCCGGCACCCTGGAGGAGATCCGCGTCGAGGTGTCTTCGCGCATGCTCAAGCGCCGCTCGACCAACGAGGACCTGGGCGCGATCACCATCTCGTCGGGCTTCGCCGAGCGTCGTCCGGGCGAGACCGGCCACTCGGTCATGGAACGGGCCGACGCGGCGCTCTACACCTCCAAGCGCGGCGGCCGCAACCGCGTCACCGCCGCCGAGAGCAAGCCGGACTCGGCCAACGCGGCCTAGTCGCGAGCGCCCTGAACGGGGCGTCTCAGATTTTTCTGGTCTTCCCCAAGGTTAGTCGCGCCTAGACTCCAGGCGACAACGACGAGCCTTGGGAGGACGCCATGACCTACGAGAAGATCCGGCTGGAAGCCGCCGACGGCCTGGCCGTCGTCACCCTCGCCGATCCGTCCACCCTGAACGCCGCCAGCCTGGAAATGGCCCGCGAACTGGCCCACGCCTTCGGCTCGATCGCCGCCGGCAAGGTCGAGGCGCGCGCCGTGATCCTGACCGGCGAAGGCCGCGGCTTCTGCTCGGGCGCCAACTTGTCGGGCGGCGGCGCGGCGGGCCGCGAGGCCGACGTCGACGGCAAGCCCGACGCCGGCTCGGCCCTGGAAAGCACCTACAACCCGCTGGTCAGCCTGCTGCGCGACTTCCCCCTGCCGATCGTCACGGCGATCAACGGCCCAGCGGCCGGCGTCGGCTGCTCGATCGCCCTGCTGGGCGACATCGTGGTGGCCGCCGAGAGCGCCTATTTCCTCCAGGCCTTCCGTCGCATCGGTCTGGTGCCGGACGGCGGCTCGACCTATCTGCTGCCGCGCCTCGTCGGCAAGGCGCGGGCCATGGAGATGATGCTGCTGGGCGACAAGATCCCGGCCGCCACGGCCCTGTCCTGGGGCCTGATCAACCGCTGCGTCCCCGACGCCGAACTGATGCCGACCGCCACGGCCATCGCCAAGGAGCTGGCCGCCGGCCCGGCCGCCCTGTCGGCGATCCGCAAGCTGGTCTGGAACAGTCTCGACGCCGACTGGGTGGGCCAGCTGAACGCCGAGCGCCACGCCCAGAAGCACGCCGGCAAGACCGACGACTTCATCGAAGGCGTCAGCGCCTTCCTCCAGAAGCGCCCGGCGGCGTTCAAGGGGCGGTGACGGGGACATCCCCTTGCGGCGTGTCCCCAAGTTCGAGCGCCGCGCCAGCCGATGGGGACACGCCGCGAGGGCATGTCCCCGGCTTTATTTCGGCCCGTAGATCGCCCGGGCCCGGTCCTCGAAACAGCCGATCAGCGTGTTGGCCGCCCGGTCCAGATTGGCGGCCAGCATGGCGTCGAGGATCTTGGACTTGAACGCGAAGTCGATGACGAACTCGACGGTCGTGCCGGCTTCGTGCGGCAGGAACCGCCACTGGTTCGCCAGCCGCTTGAACGGGCCGTAGAGCAGGCTGACGTCCACCGTCAGGGCCGAGGCGTCGCGCCGGACCCGGGTGGCGAACTTCTCGCGCAGGAACGAGAACCCGACCTGGGCCTCGGCGTCCACGGTCGAGACCTGGGCGTCGGCGCGTCCGTTCCAGGTGCGCATAGCCGTGATCCACGGCACGAACTGCGGATAGGCCTCCACGTCCCCGACCAGCGTGAACAGCTGCTCGGGCGCATAGGGCAGCACCCGGGTGACGACGTGGCGGTGCAAGTCTAGGCGCTCTTGGCGTCCAGCGCCCGGCGCGCGGCCTGCAGCTTGGCGAAGTCCTCGCCGGCGTGGTGCGACGAGCGGGTCAGCGGGCTGGACGAGACCATCAGGAAGCCCTTGGCCCGGGCGATGGCCTCGTAGGCCTTGAACTCTTCCGGCGTCACGAAGCGGTCGATGGCCGCGTGCTTGCGGGTCGGCTGCAGGTACTGGCCGATGGTGATGAAGTCGACGCCGGCCGAACGCATGTCGTCCATCACCTGCATCACCTCCTCCTTGGTCTCGCCCAAGCCGACCATCAGGCCGGACTTGGTGAACTGGGAGGGATCGCGTTCCTTGACCCGCTCCAGCAGGCGCAGGGAGTTATAGTACCGGGCGCCGGGGCGGATCTTCAGATAGAGCCGCGGCACGGTCTCGAGATTGTGGTTGAAGACGTCCGGCCTGGAGTCGATCACCACGTTCTCGGCGCGGTCCTTGCGCAGGAAGTCCGGGGTCAGGATCTCGATGGTCGTGCCCGGCGAGGCGGCGCGGATCGACGTGACCACCTCGGCGAAGTGGCGGGCGCCGCCGTCGATCAGGTCGTCGCGGTCGACCGAGGTGATGACCACGTGCTTGAGGCCCATCTTGGCGACGGCCTCGGCCACGCGGCGCGGCTCGTCGGGGTCCAGCTGGGTCGGCAGGCCGGTGGCGACGTTGCAGAAGGCGCAGGCCCGGGTGCAGATCTCGCCCATGATCATCATGGTCGCGTGCTTCTGGCTCCAGCACTCGCCGATGTTCGGACAGGCGGCTTCCTCGCAGACCGTGGTCAGCTTGTGCTCGCGCACGATGCCCTTGGTCTCGTTGTACTGACCCGAGCCCGGGGCGCGAACCCGCAGCCAGTCGGGCTTGCGCAGCACCGGCGTATCGGGGCGGTTCTGCTTTTCGGGGTGGCGAACAGCGCGATCTTCGGGAGAGCGGGCGTTCAGCGTGTCGATCAGGGTGACCATAACGGCCTAGATCGGACTTCCTGGCCTCCAGATCAAGCATGCGTTCTTGCATGTGACGCTAAGGCGCGAAAAGAGTGCCTGGAATGCGTCGCCGCCTCCTGAGTCTGCTGCTGCTTTTGCCGCTCGTCGCGTGCCGCGACGAGGGCGTCCGCGCGCCGTTCGCGGAGAGCCGCACGCCCCCGTCCCTCGACGTGCGCTTCCAGCCGCCGGCGGGCTGGGCCTGGGGCTATGTGAAGGTCGGCGACGACCTGGTGCAGCGTTATGGAGTCTCCGCCCCACGGGGCGTGGCGCGGGGCCAGATCCTGATCCTGCCGGGCTATGGCGAGTCCGCCGAGGGCTGGTTCGAGACGGCGGCCGACCTCAACGGCCGGGGCTATGTGGTCTGGATCCTGGAGCGCCAGGGCCAGGGCGGCTCGGAACGGGCCACGCCCTGGCGGGACCTGGGCCATGTCACCAGCTTCGCTCCCGACGTCACCGCGACCCGGGCCATGGTCAAGGCCGTGATCCGGCCGCCCCAGGGCGGCGTGGGGGCCCGCGACCCGTTCGTGATCCTCGGCGCCGGCGACGGCGGCCTGGTGGCGCTGCGGGCCTTGGAGGAAGGGGTTCTGGCCGACACGGTGATCCTCTCCTCGCCCAATTTCGATCTCGCCGACCCGCCCCGTTCCAAGACCGAGCTGATCCGCATCGCCCGCTGGGCCCGCGGCCTGAAGCTGGGCTTCGTGCGCTATCCCGGCCAGGCGGGCTGGAAGCGCGAAGGGCCCGACGGCTTCGGCGCCAGGCTGACCCACGATCCGGCGCGCGGCGCGGTGCAGCAGGCCTGGCGGCTGGCTAATCCCGACCTGCGGATGGGCGCGCCGAGCCTGGCCTGGTACGCGGCCTTCTACGACGCCGTGGACGCTGTCGGGCGCGACCTCAAGCGCGTGCGGACGCCCGTCGTGATGCTGGACGCCGGCCAGGACGTCAAAGCCCTGCCCGGGCCCCAGCGCACGGTCTGCGCCGCCCTGCCCCGCTGCGTCGAGACTCGCTACCCCGGCGCCCGCCACGCCCTGCATCTGGAGACAGATTCGCTGCGCGCTCCATGGCTGCAAAAGGTGGATCAGGTTCTGCGCTCTCGCACGGCTTCACCGCCCGCCAAGCCTTGAACGACAAGGGCTTGAGCGCATTTTAGAAGGACCGGTGCGCTTCCGCGCGCGTAACGGGTGTTTGCAAAGCGACACGCCGTCGCTAGGGTCCCGCTTCAATCAGACGAGGGCGCGACGTCGCGCTTCCGGGAGGTTTCGCCGGCATGCCGGTAGTTTTCAATGCGCAGGACGGCCAGAAGGCCATCTTCGACGCCCTGCTCGACGCCCGTGACAAGTACGGCGCCAAGAAACTGATCCTCGAGGATCAGGATCGCAATCCACTCAGCTACACCGACTTGGTGCGGGCGAGCTTCGCGCTCGGCCGCAAGATCGCGGCCATGACCAAGCCGGGCGAGCATGTCGGCGTGCTGCTGCCGTCCGGCGCCGGCGCGGTCGTCACCTTCTTCGCCCTGCACGCCTTCGGCCGCGTGCCGACCATGCTCAACTTCACGGCCGGCCTGCGCAACCTGCGCGCCGCCTGTGAACTGGCCGGGGTCAAGCGCGTGCTGACGGCCCACAAGTTCATCGAGCTGGGCAAGCTGCACGACATCGTCGATGCGCTCGAGCAGAAGGCCCAGATCACCTATCTGGAGGACGTGCGGGGCACGATCGGCCTGGCCGACAAGCTGTTCGCCGCCGCCGCCGGGATCTTCCCGCGCCAGTTCCGCGCCTCGGCCAAGCCCTCGGATCCCGGCGTGGTGCTGTTCACCTCGGGCAGCTTCGGCGCGCCGCGGGGCGTGGTGCTGAGCCAGGCCAACCTGGTCTCCAACGCGATCCAGATCGCCGCCCATATCGAGCTGGACCCGGCCTGGGTGTTCTTCAACCCGCTGCCGGTGTTCCACTGTTTCGGCCTGACCGGCGGGGTGATCCTGCCGCTGCTGACCGGCATGAAGGCCTTCCAGTACCCCTCGCCGCTGCACACCAAGCAGATCCCGCCACTGCTGAAGGACGCCGGCGCCTCGGTACTGCTGGCCACCGACACCTTCGTCAACCAGTACGCCCGGGCCTCGGAAAGCGACGAGCTGAGCGGCCTGAAGTTCGTCGTCTGCGGGGCCGAGAAGGTCCGCGAGGAAACCCACAACCTGATCGCCGAGAAGTTCGGCAACGTGCCGGTGCTCGAAGGCTACGGCGCCACCGAGGCCTCGCCGGTCATCGCGGTCAACAAGCCCGACGACAACCGCCGGGGCACGGTCGGCGGCCTGCTGCCCGGCCAGGACTGGAAGATCGAGCCGGTCGAGGGCATCACCGAGGGCGGTCGCCTGCTGGTGCGCGGCCCCAACATCATGACGGGCTATCTGCGCGAGGACGGCGGCGTCGACGCCCCCGAGGGCGGCTGGCACGACACCGGCGACGTGGTGACGGTCACCGACGACCTGTGGATCACCATCAAGGGCCGCGTGAAGCGCTTCGCCAAGATCGGCGGCGAAATGGTCTCGCTGACCGCCGCCGAGGACTTGGCCAGCGCCGTCTGGCCCGACGGCCGCCACGCCGTGATCTCGATGCCCGACAAGAAGAAGGGCGAAAAGCTGGTGCTGGTCACCGACCGCCAGGACGCCGACGTCTCGCCCCTGGTCGCCCACGCCCAGAGCATCGGGGCGCCGGAGCTGGCGGTGCCGCGCAAGATCCTCAAGGTCACCCAGGTGCCGGTGCTGGGCAGCGGCAAGACCGATTACGTCGCCATCCAGAGGATGGCCGATCAGGACGCCAAGGCCGCTTGATGGACCTGGCGGACATCGCCTCTTTTGAAACCCCGGCGGGCTGCCCTGGCCCGTCGGGGTTTTTCGTTTTGACCGTCGACTAGGAGGGAGATCGACATGGAACGACTGATCGTCTGGACGCCGCGCGTGCTCAGCCTGCTGCGGATCATCGCCGCCCTGCTCTTCATGGAGCACGGCCTGATGAAGGTGTTCCACTTCCCCGGGCCGCAGCCGGGCGCGCCGGACCCGCTGCCGCCGATGCTGGTGGCCGCCGCGTGGCTGGAGATCATCGGCGGGACCCTGCTGGTGCTGGGCCTGTTCACGCGCCCCGCGGCCTTCGTCCTGTCGGGCCAGATGGCCGTGGCCTATTTCCTGGCCCACGCCTCGCAGGGCTTCTGGCCGGCCCTGAACGGCGGCGAGGCGGCGATCCTGTTCTGCTTCGTCTTCCTCTACCTGGTCTTCGCCGGGCCGGGCGAATGGAGCGTCGACGCCCAGGTGCGCAAGCGGCCGTAAGGTCGCTGCGAGCCAAACAAAAAGGGCGGCGCTCCGGAGCGCCGCCCTTCTCTTTTGCCGCTAGGCCAAGCCTAGATGTGCAGGACGCGGCCGTAGGCGTCGAGCGCGGCCTCGTGCATGGCCTCCGACATGGTCGGGTGGGCGTAGACGATGCCGTGCAGGTCTTCCTCGGTGGCCTCGAGCGTGATGGCCGTGACGAAGCCCTGGATCATCTCGGTGACCTCGTGGCCGATCATGTGGGCCCCGATCAGGGCGCCGGTCTTGCCGTCGAACACCGTCTTGACGAAGCCCTCGACCTCGCCCGCCGCCACGGCCTTGCCGTTGACGCGGAACGGGAAGCGGCCGGCCTTGACGTCGATGCCGGCGGCCTTGGCCGCGGCTTCTGTCAGGCCCACCGAGGCGACCTGCGGGTTGGCGTAAGTGCAGCCCGGGGTCGGCGAGTTGACGTGCGGGGTCTTGAAGCCGGCGATGAACTCGGCGGCGTGGATGCCTTCGTGGCTGGCCTTGTGGGCCAGCCAGGGCGGGCCGGCGGCGTCGCCGATGGCGTAGAGGCCCGGCACGTTGGTCTCGCCGTGCTTGCCGGTGACCACGTGGCCGCGGTCCATGTTCAGGCCGATCGCTTCCAGGCCCTCGGTGTTCGGGGCGATGCCGACGGCGACGATGCACTTCTCGGCGGTCAAGGTCTCGGCCTTGCCGCCGACCTCGACGGCCACCGAGACGCCGTCCTTGGTCTTCTCGACCTTGGTCACCTTGGCGCCGATGCGGAAGGTGATGCCGCGCTTCTCGAAGGCCTTCTGGGCGGCCTTGGAGACCTCGGCGTCCTCGACCGGCATGATGCGGTCGACGGCTTCCACGACGGTCACCTCGGCGCCCAGGGCGCGGTAGAAGCTGGCGAACTCGATGCCGATGGCGCCCGAGCCGATGACGACCAGCGACTTGGGCATGGCCTTGGGGGCCAGGGCGTCGCGATAGGTCCAGATCTTGTCGCCGTCCGAGACCGCGCCGATGGCCGGGATGTTCCGGGCCCGGGCGCCGCTGGCCAGGATCACGTTCTTGGCCTGGATGGTGCGGCTGCCGCCGGCCTTGAGGGCCACGACCACCTTCGGCGAGGGGCTGCCCTTCTCGAGCTTGGCCTCGCCTTCCACGACCTCGATCTTGTGCTTCTTCATCAGGAAGGCGATGCCCGAGGACATCTGCTTGGCCACGCCGCGCGAGCGCTCGATGATCTTGCCGAAGTCGAACGAGGCCTTCTCGACCGACAGGCCGTAGCCGCCCAGGTGCGACAGCTGCTCGTAGATCTCGCCGGACTTCAGCAGCGCCTTGGTGGGGATGCAGCCCCAGTTCAGGCAGATGCCGCCCAGGCTCTCGCGCTCGATGATCGCCGTCTTCAGGCCCAGCTGGCTGGCGCGGATCGCGGCCACATAACCGCCGGGGCCGGCTCCGATGACGACGACGTCGAATTCCGTGGACATGTCTTTCGTATCCTAGCTTTTGACGCCGTCGGGGGGAGCCGGCCGGCGTCGGTCGATCGGTCCCGAGGACCGGTCCAGGAGAGCGTTACAGCAGGGCCTCGACGGCCTGCTTGAGGTCTTCAGGCTTGGTGGTCGGGGCGAAGCGTTCGACGACTTCACCGTCGCGACCGATCAGGAACTTGGTGAAGTTCCACTTGATCGCCTCGGTGCCCAGGAGGCCTTTCTGCTCGTGCTTGAGATAGGCGTAGAGCGGATGGGCCGACGGGCCGTTGACGTCGATCTTGGCCAGGATCGGGAAGGTCACGTCGTAGGTCAGCGAGCAGAAGTTCGCGATCTCCTCGGCGTTCCCGGGCTCCTGGGCCCCGAACTGGTTGCAGGGGAAGGCCAGGACGGTGAAGCCCTTGTCCTTGTACTCCCGGTACAGCGCCTCCAGCCCCTCGTACTGGGGGGTGAAGCCGCACTTGCTGGCCGTGTTGACGATCAGCAGCACCTGGCCGCGATAGTCGACCAGGCTCGCGTCCTGGCCGTCCAGCGTCTTGGCGGAGTAGTCGTAGACGGACATTCCTGCCCTCCCCTATGCCGCTTAGACGATCAGGGTCAGCGGCTCTTCGATCAGCGGCTTGAAGGCGGCCAGGAACTTGGCCCCGATCGCGCCGTCGACCACGCGGTGGTCGCAGGTCAGGGTGACGGTCATCACCGTGGCCACGGCCAGCTGGCCGTCCTTGACCACCGGACGCTGCTCGCCGGCCCCGACGCTCATGATCGCGCCTTGCGGCTCGTTGATGATCGAAGCGAACTGCTTGATGCCGAACATGCCCAGGTTGGAGACCGAGAAGGTGCCGCCCTGGAATTCCTCGGGCTTCAGCTTCTTGGCCTTGGCGCGGGCGGCCAGGTCCTTCACCTCGGCCGAGATCTGGGCCAGGCCCTTGGTCTCGGCGGCGCGGACGATCGGGGTGATCAGGCCGCCGTCGATGGCCACGGCCACGGCGATGTCGGCGTGCTTGTGCAGGGCGATGCCTTCGGGGGTGTAGGAGGCGTTGGCCTCCGGCACGCGCTTCAGGGCCACCGCCGCGGCCTTGATGATGATGTCGTTCACCGACACCTTCACGCCCTGGCCTTCCAGCAGGTGGTTGATCTTGGCGCGCGCGGCCAGCAGGGCGTCGATCTCCAGATCGATGACCAGCGGGAAGTGCGGCACGTCGCGGAAGCTGTCGGTCAGGCGGCGCGCGATGGTCTTGCGCATGCCGTCCAGCGGGACCAGGTCGTACGAGCCGGCCGGGATGCCCTGCTGCTCCAGCGACTGCACCTTGCGCGGCTCGGCGGCGGCGGCCGGGGCCGAAGCGCCGGCGGCCGGAGCGGCCTTGGCGGCGGGCGCGCCGCCCTTCTGGGCGGCTTCCACGTCGGCCTTGACCACGCGGCCGTGCGGGCCGGTGCCGGGGATCGACTTCAGGTCCAGGTTCGCGGCCGAGGCCAGGCGACGGGCCAGCGGCGAGGCGAAGACGCGGTCGCCGGTCGGCGTAGCCGCGGGAGCGGCCTTGGCGGGCGCGGCGGTCTCGCCGGCGGCCTGGGCGGGCGCGGCCGGAGCCGGAGCGGCCTTCGGCGCTTCAGCGGCCGGAGCAGCCTTGGCGGGAGGCGGCGCCGGGCTCTCGCCCTCGCCGGCCAGCTTGGCGATCGGAGCGTTGACCTTGACGTTCTCGGTCCCGGCCTCGACCAGGATGGCCTCGACCACGCCTTCATCGACGGCTTCGACTTCCATCGTCGCCTTGTCGGTCTCGATCTCGGCGATCACGTCGCCGGCCTTGACGGTGTCGCCGACCTTGACGTGCCACTTGGCGAGGGTCCCCTCCTCCATGGTGGGCGACAGGGCGGGCATCAGGATGTCGATCGACATTGAGCTTCTTCCTCAAGCGTTCGGGACGGCTTCGACCAAGGTGGTCGGCGTCCATTTGGCCTTGCGACGGGCAAGGCGTTGTTCGTCCGTTTCGTCGTGATAGTCCAGCCGTTCGGGCACGCGATCGGCGAAACCCGGCAGGTCGGTCCCCACGACGTTGAGGGTGGCGTAGGCCTGGCCCTCGTCCTCGATCATCGCCGCCACGTAGCAGGCGCATTCGCGACAGATCAGGAAGTCCACCGCCCGCCGCCCGAACCGGTAGCGCATCAGCGCCCCCGGGGCGGCGGTGATGTGCAGGCGGCTGGCCGGATCGCTGGTCGTGCGCCCGCCCTGCCGACGGCAGAACGAGCACTGACAGGCCCGCAGCGGCAACTGGTCCAGCGGCTTGCCGTGGTCCAGTTGCACATGCACCGCGCCGCAGTGGCAGGAGCCGTTGAGGGTCTGGGTCATGAGCGCCTCCGAGCCCGTTCACACAGGCCAGGGCCTAGGTGAACGGGCCGGATGATCACCGGTAGCAGACCGTCTTGGCCGCCTTGACGATCTTGGGGACCGAAGGCAGCGACAGGGCTTCCAGGTTCGCCGCGTAAGGCAGCGGCACGTCTTCCTGGTGCACCCGCAGCGGCGGGGCGTCCAGGTAGTCGAAGCCGAACTCGGTGATCCGGGCGACGATCTCGGCGCCGACGCCCATCGGGCCCCAGCCTTCCTCGACCGTGACCAGGCGGTTGGTCTTCTTGACGCTTTCCAGGATCGTGTCGTGGTCCAGCGGACGGATCGTGCGCAGGTCGACGACCTCCGCCGAGATGCCTTCCTTGGCCAGTTCCTCGGCCGCCTGCAGGGCGAAGCCCACCATGCGGCTGTAGGCCACCAGGGTGACGTCCGAGCCTTCGCGACGAACCTTGGCCTTGCCGATCGGCACGATCCAGTCCTCGACGTCCGGGATGTCGAACTCGTGGCCGTACATCATCTCGTGTTCGAGGAAGACGATCGGGTTCGGGTCGCGGATGGCGGCCTTCATCAGGCCCTTGGCGTCGGCCGCGTCGTACGGCGCGATGACCTTCAGGCCCGGGATGTTGCCGTACCAGGCCGCGTAGTCCTGGCTGTGCTGGGCGCCGACCCGCGAGGCCGCGCCGTTGGGGCCGCGGAACACGATCGACGACTTGATCTGGCCGCCCGACATGTACAGAGTCTTGGCGGCCGAGTTGATGATCTGGTCGATCGCCTGCATGGCGAAGTTCCAGGTCATGAACTCGACGATCGGCTTCAGGCCGGCCATGGCCGCGCCGACCCCGAGGCCGGCGAAGCCGTGCTCGGTGATCGGCGTGTCGATGACGCGCTTGTCGCCGAACTCCTGCAGCAGGTCGCGGCTGACCTTGTAGGCGCCCTGGTACTGGGCGACTTCCTCGCCCATCAGGAAGACCTTGTCGTCGCGGCGCATCTCTTCGGCCATGGCGTCGCGCAGGGCGTCGCGGACCGTGATCTTCTTCAGCGGCGTGCCTTCCGGGATTTCCGGGTCGGCGAAGGTCGAGGCGGCCGAGATCGGCGCGGCGGCCGGAGCCGAGGCGGCGACCGGAGCGGGCGCGGCCTCAGCGGCCGGAGCGGCGGCGGAAGCCGGCGAAGCGGCTTCGCCCTCGCCCTTAAGCTTGGCGATCAAGGTGTTGACCTTGACGTTCTCCGAGCCGGCCGGAACCAGGATGGCTTCGATCACGCCCTCGTCCACGGCTTCGACTTCCATCGTCGCCTTGTCGGTCTCGATCTCGGCGATCACGTCGCCGGCCTTGATGGTGTCGCCTTCCTTGACCAGCCACTTGGCCAGGGTCCCCTCTTCCATCGTCGGGGACAGGGCGGGCATCAGGATGTCCGTCACTGGGCGGCCTCCAGGTATACGTCGGTGTACAGTTCGGAAGGATCGGGCTCGGGGCTGGTGCGGGCGAATTCGGCCGCCTCGGCCACGATGCGCTTCACCTCGGCGTCGACGACCTTCAGGTCGTCCTCGGTGACGCCGGCCTTGGCCAGGCGCTCCTTCAGGTGGTCGATCGGGTCGCGGGTCTGCTTGACGTTGTCGACCTCGTCCTTCGTCCGGTACTTGGCCGGGTCGGACATCGAGTGGCCGCGATAGCGATAGGTTTTCATCTCGAGGATGAACGGACCCTGGCCGCTACGGGCGTGCTCGGCGGCGCGGGCCCCGGCCTCGGCCACGGCGATCACGTCCATGCCGTCGACTTCCTCGCCCGGAATCCGGAACGACGTGCCGCGCTTGTGGAAGGCGGTTTCCGACGCCGAACGCTCGACGCTGGTGCCCATGGCGTACTGGTTGTTCTCGATCACGTACACGACCGGCAGCTTCCACAGCTGGGCCATGTTGAAGCTCTCGTAGACCTGGCCCTGGTTGGCCGCGCCGTCGCCGAAATAGGCGAAGGCCACATTGCCGTTGCCGCGGTAGTGGTTGTTCAGCGCCAGGCCGGTGCCGAGCGACACCTGGGCGCCGACGATGCCGTGGCCGCCGTAGAAGCCGGTCTCGATGTCGAACATGTGCATCGAGCCGCCCTTGCCGCGCGACGAACCGCCCGCGCGGCCGGTCAGCTCGGCCATGACTTCGTTGGGGTCCATGCCCGCGGCCAGCATGTGGCCGTGGTCGCGGTAGCCCGTGATGATCTGGTCGCCCTTGACCTTGATCGACTGCATGCCGACGGCGATGGCTTCCTGACCGATGTAGAGGTGGCAGAAGCCGCCGATCAGGCCCATGCCGTACAGCTGGCCGGCGCGCTCCTCGAAGCGGCGGATCAGCAGCATGTCCTGGTAGAATTTCAGAAGCTCGTCCTTGCCGACGAAGGTGTTGACACCGGTGGCATCACCCTTCCCCGCGGGGGCTTCACCCTTGCGCGTACGCGCCATTCAACTCTCCCTGGCCAATCTTCATCGCGGCCTACTCCTGAACACCCACCGGCCGAATGAACCTTCGGTTCCGCGTAGATGGGTGTCCGTTGTCGAACCCGAAACGGGTCAGGCTCGCCTGATCCGTCGGCAGCGCCGCGGGACCTGTCTCCTTACCAACGCTCAGCGCGGGGTGCGGATCACATAGTCCTTGGGGTCGGCGTATCCCAGGAGCGAACGCGCGCGCTCTTCCAGAAGATCAGCCGACAAACTGCCGCTGCGTAATAGACGAGCGCGGGCCTCCAGGTCCATCCTTTCGGCGCGGATCTTCTTCAACTCCAGCGTCTTGGCGGCGAGATCTGCGTTGCGTTGCGACGTGGATAACAGGCCGCGCTCGCCCGTTAGAGCGTGAAACACGAAGTAGGTGATCAGCAGAAGGAGCGCCGCGGTCGGCAGGAAAGGTTGCAGTCGGGCGAACATCGGCGATTCCCAGGAGGGGAAGTTTACCCTGCCCGACCTTGCTTAACGCCTTACTAAACGGGGGGTTTGCGAAGGTCGCCACAAGATTTCGAAAGCACCACCCTAACGCTTTCATTTGAGATGGTTTCAAGGGCATCTAGATACCGCGTCGCAGCATCTGAACAGGTGTTTCAGGGGATTTTTTGCGGCGCTGCGGCGATGCGCGAACGTCGCTTTTAGAAAAATTGTTGGTGAATTTTTTGAGGCGGAGCCTTGGAAATGGTCGATCCGGGCTCCGAAAGCCAGAATCGTAACATTAGAAACGAAAAAGGCGGCGCTTGAGGCGCCGCCTTCGTCCTTGGAGAGCCGGAAAACTAGCGCCCCTTGAGCACCGCGCGACCGGCGTAGACGGCCTGATCGTCGAGGGCTTCCTCGATGCGCAGCAGTTGGTTGTACTTGGCCAGCCGGTCCGAACGCGCCAGCGAGCCCGTCTTGATTTGACCGCAGTTCAGCGCGACCGCCAGATCGGCGATGGTCGAGTCCTCGGTTTCGCCCGAACGGTGGCTCATGACGCTGGTGTAGGCGTTGCGGTGGGCCAGATCGACGGCGTCGATGGTCTCCGACAGCGTGCCGATCTGGTTGACCTTGATCAGGATCGAGTTGGCCAGGCCCTTGCCCAGGCCCAGTTCCAGGCGCTTGGGATTGGTGACGAACAGGTCGTCGCCGACCAACTGCACCTTCTTGCCCAGCTTGTCGGTCAGCAGCTTCCAGCCCTCGAAGTCGTCTTCCGACATGCCGTCCTCGATCGACAGGATCGGGAACTTGTCGGCGAGGTTGGCCAGGTAGTCGACCATCTGGGCCGGGTCCAGGCTCTTGCCCTCGCCTTCCAGCTCATACTTGCCGTTCTTGAAGAACTCGGTCGCGGCCACGTCCAGGCCCAGGACGAAGTCCTCGCCCGACTTGTAGCCGGCGGCTTCGCCGGCCTTCACGATGAACGCCAGAGCGTCTTCGGCCGAGCCGAGGTTCGGGGCGAAGCCGCCTTCATCGCCGACGTTGGTGTTGTGGCCGGCGTCCTTCAGGGCCTTCTTCAGGCCGTGGAAGATCTCCGCGCCCATCCGCAGGGCTTCGGCAAAGGTCGGGGCGCCCGTCGGCAGGATCATGAATTCCTGGATGTCGATCGGATTGTCGGCGTGGGCGCCGCCATTGATGATGTTCATCATCGGAACCGGCAGCACGCGGGCCGAGACGCCGCCGACGTACTTGTAGAGCGGCAGGCCGGCCGACTCGGCGGCGGCCTTGGCGGTGGCCAGCGAGACGCCGAGGATGGCGTTGGCGCCCAGGCGGCTCTTGTTGGGCGTGCCGTCCAGCTCGATCATCAGGTTGTCGATGCGGCGCTGGTCTTCCGCGTCGACGCCCGACAGCGCGTCGAACAGCTCGCCGTTGACGGCGTCCACAGCCGCCTTGACGCCCTTGCCGCCGTAGCGGCCCTTGTCGCCGTCACGCTTCTCGACGGCTTCGTGGGCGCCGGTCGAGGCGCCCGAGGGTACGGCCGCGCGACCGAACGCGCCGTCTTCCAGCACGACGTCGACCTCGACCGTCGGATTGCCGCGGCTGTCCAGGATTTCGCGGGCGATGATGTCGACGATCTCGGTCATGGGAGCTCCCCTTTCAAAAGGCGCTTCCCCTTAACGGCGCGAGCCGTGAACCGCAACCGGCGCTCGCCCAATCACGTGCCAGATCGCCTGAACGAGCGTTCGGGTCAGGCCTGCAGGACGGGCGGCGCCCAGCCCTTGCCGAGGCGGAACTTCACCCGGTCGGCGCCGAAATCCAGCTCGACCCGGGCGAACATCTTCAGCACATCCACGCCCAGCAGCACGGCGGGCCGGCCATTGAGGTTCCAGATGTCGAAGATGTGCAGGTCGGCCAGCACCAGCGGCAGGTTGCTCATCCGCAGGGCGCCCAGTTCGATCGAGCGGACGACCCGAAGCTCGCCCACCGTCGCCTCCCCCGCCGCTCCGATCAACCGGATGGCCATCGAGGAATCCGGCTTGCGGCGAAGCCGCAACTTGATCGCCTCGGCAAGGGCCATGTTGCCCATGCTGGCGCCGGATCCGGAGTCGATGAACGCAACGCAGCGCACGCCGCTGACCCTGGCGTTGGCCACCGCCAACCGGCCAAAACGGGCGTCCGCCAGCACGGAAACTTCACGCGGTGAAGGCAGCATCCCCGACTGGGAATTGCTGCGACGGACCTCGAGCCGCTTCCTGTTGAAGTCCATGATGACGTTACGGTTGTCGAGCATGTCGACGCCCAGCAGGCCGTCGACCCCAAGGCGCTCGGGCGTCAGCACCGGCAGTTCGGCGTCCTTCATACGGGCTTCGCCGGCCACCATCAGAGGAACCTTGGCCGTGGGCGTCAGGGCCGAACCGCCCACGCCGTGCAGCATCACGTTGCGGCCGGCCTCCAGCCCCAGTCGCGTCGCCACGATGGTGGATAGAGCGCTACGATCGGCGCCGGTGTCCACCACGAACGCGAACGGCCCTTGCCCGTTGATGAACACCTCGACCGTCATGCGGTCGATCTCGTCCAGAGCCGTGTCGAGGAAAATCGGCGGAGCCTCCTCGACCGGAGGGATCACGCCGGGCAATGCCGAGGGCGGCGGCGTGGGCGCGGCTTGCAGTGATGTCCTGCGAAGCAGCGGTGCAGGCGTCGTGGGCCGGGCCCAGGCCTGTTCGGCCATCAGCGACAGTCCCAGTCCCGCCGCTAGGTTTCGGCGTGTGAGCATGGGTGAATCTCCCTGCCGTCAGGATAACACGGTTCTTCGACATCTCTGTCGAAATCCCTGTCCAGGCGAGCATGGGAGTATCGGCGGCGCTTGGGGAAAAATGCGCCGAACAGCAAAAAGGCGACGATCCCGAGATCGTCGCCTTTCAAAATTCCGTCGTCGGGCCGAAGCCGGACAAACCGAAGACCTAGTCTTCCTTCGGCGTCAGGATCTGCTTGCCGTTGTACAGACCGGTCTTCAGGTCGACGTGGTGCGGACGGCGCAGTTCGCCCGAGTCCTTGTCTTCCACGAAGGAGTTGGCGCCCAGGGCGTGGTGCGACCGGCGCATGTTCCGGCGAGAAGGCGAAGTTTTTCTTTTGGGAACGGCCATCGAAGTGACTCTGCTCGCTGAGCTATAAAACAGGAGAGCGGCGACTCGGGGAATGCCCAGGCCGCCGCGTGAGGGCGCGCTTATGCCCGAATCTCTTCGGAGATGCAACCGCGCTTATTAGACCAGCCGTCCCTGCTCTTTCGCCGCCGCGATGAAGCTGGCGAACAAGGGGTGCGGGGCGAACGGACGGCTCTTCAGTTCGGGATGGTATTGCACCCCGATGAACCACGGATGGTCGTCGCGCTCGACGATCTCGGGCAGCACGCCGTTGGGCGAACGGCCGGTCAATTTCAGGCCCGCGTCCTCCATCAAGTGGGCGTAGCCGATATTGACCTCGTAGCGGTGCCTGTGGCGCTCGCTGATGTCGGTGGAGCCGTAGATCTCGGCGACCTTCGAACCGGCCGTCAGGACAGCCTCGTAGGCCCCCAGACGCATGGTGCCGCCCAAGTCGTCGTTGGCGCGGCGCTGGACGGTCTCGTTGCCCTTGATCCACTCGGTCATGATGCCGACCACGGGACGCTCGGTCGGGCCGAACTCGCTGGACGAGGCGTCCTTGATGCCGGCGACGTTGCGCAGCGTCTCGATGACCGCCATCTGCATGCCGAAGCAGATGCCGAAATACGGCACCTTGCGTTCGCGGGCGAACTGGGCGGCGCGGATCTTGCCCTCCGCGCCCCGCTCGCCGAAGCCGCCAGGCACCATGATGGCGTGGGCGTTCTCGAGCCGCGCGGCGGCTGCGCCCTCGTCGCCCTCGAAGGTCTCGCTCTCCACCCAGTCCAGGTTGACCTTGACCTTATTGGCTAGGCCGCCGTGGTGGAGGGCCTCGATCAGCGACTTGTAGGCGTCCTTCAGGACCGTGTACTTGCCCACCACGGCGATGGTGACTTCACCGTCGGGGTGATTGACGGTCTGGTCGATCGCTTCCCAGCGCGACAGGTCCGGCTTGGGCGCGTCGCTCATGCCGAACACGTCCAGCACTTCGGCGTCCAGGCCTTCCTTGTGGTAGTCGATCGGCACCGCGTAGATCGAGGAGCTGTCCATCGCCTGGATCACGGCGCTGGGGCGCACGTTGCAGAACTGGGCGATCTTGCGCTTTTCCTCGACCGGGATCTCCTGCTCGCAGCGGCAAAGCAGGATGTCGGGCTGGATGCCGATCGAGCGCAGTTCCTTGACCGAGTGCTGGGTCGGCTTGGTCTTCATCTCGCCGGCCGTTTTGATGAACGGCAGCAGGGTCAGGTGCACGTAGCAGCTCTGGCCGCGCGGCAGGTCCTGACGCAGCTGGCGGATGGCCTCGAAGAACGGCAGGCCCTCGATGTCGCCGACGGTGCCGCCGATCTCGACCAGCACGAAGTCGACCGGCTTCTCGCCCGTCTCGTCCATGGCCGGCGACAGGACGAAGTCCTTGATCTCGTTGGTGACGTGCGGGATCACCTGAACGGTGGCGCCCAGATAGTCGCCGCGGCGTTCCTTCTCGATGATCGTCTTGTAGATCTGGCCGGTGGTGATGTTGTCGGCCTTGGTCGCCGACACGCCGGTGAAACGCTCGTAGTGGCCCAGGTCGAGGTCTGTTTCAGCGCCGTCGTCGGTCACGAAGACCTCGCCGTGCTGATACGGGCTCATGGTGCCCGGATCGACGTTGAGATAGGGGTCGAGCTTACGCAAGCGGACCTTGTAGCCACGCGCCTGAAGGAGCGCTCCGAGCGCTGCGGAGGCGAGGCCTTTTCCCAATGAGGAAACCACGCCGCCGGTGATGAAGATGTACCGGGTCATGGGCGATCAGATTAGCCGTGATTCGTCGTCGACGGGGAAAAGACCGAGGTTCATTCACAGAAAGAATGCGCCGCCCCGGCGGGGGCGGCTCGGCATCAGCAGTAAAATCGTCGCCGGCCCTTACTGGGCGGGCTTCTGCTCGGCCGGGGCCGGGGCGTTGATCACCGGAACCGGCGCGGCGGCCGGCTGCGTGGCGGCCTTCGGCGCGGGGGCCTTGGCGGCCGGCGCGGTCGCCTTGGGCGCCGAGACCGTCGGAGCCGGAGCGCTGATCTGCGGCGCCGGGGCTTCGATCGTAGCCGGAGCGTTGGTCGCCGGGGCGGGAACGGCGGTGTTCGGCGTCGGCGCCGTAGGACCGGCCGGCAGCGGGGCGACGTCCAGGGCCTTGCTGTCCAGGGCGTCCAGCTTCAGGCGATCGACCACCGAATTGCTGCTGCCCATGCGGCCCGTCAGGATGGTCAGCGCCAGGCTGATGATCAGGAAGATCGAGAACAGGATCCAGGTCGTGCGGGTCAAAAGATCGCCGGCGCCGCGAGCGGTCATGAAACCGCCGCCGCCGCCGCCCATGCCTAGAGCGCCCCCTTCGGAGCGCTGCATCAGCACCACGCCGATCAGGGCGATGCAAACGATGATGTTGATGGCCAGCAGAACGCCGATGAGCATGTCTAAATCGATCTCGATCCGGGCGACGGAGGCTTCCGTCGCGAAAAACGAAGCGGCCCCTCTATCACTTGCAACGAGCCCGCGCCATAGCTGGGGACGAACCGTCCGCACTCAAGTCCATTCCTCACGTCCGTATCAGGCTGTTTCCTTCGCATGATCCTCGAGACCGAACGCCTTAGCCTGACGCCGCTGACCATCGAGGACGCCCCCCTCGTCTATCCGTTCATGAGCGATCCGGAGGTGATGGCTCACTGGGATCGGGCCGCCATCGAGGACCCTGACGAAGTGGCCGCCGCCGTGGCGGCCCAGGTGGCGGAGATGGCCGAGCGCCGGGCCCTGTGCTGGGCGATCCGCCACGCCAAGAGCAACTGGTTCCTGGGCTATTGCGAGCTGGTCGACCTGGACTGGCGGCATCATCGCGGCGAACTGGGCTTTATCATCGCCCGCGAGGCCTGGGGCCAGGGCTACGCCACCGAAGCCGCCGCCGCCCTGCTGGCCCATTGCGCCACGTCCCTGGGCCTCAAGCGGATGATCGCCCGCACCCACGTCGGCGACCTCCGGGCGGAAAAGGTGCTTCAGAAGCTGGGCTTCGAACAGGAAGGCTACCTGAAAGGTCACGTCGACCGGGACGGGGAACGTCGGGACTGCCGGCTTTATGGGTTGCTGTTCTAGACTTCGCGCCCCCGTCGGAGATCCTAAAAGACGCGGCTTCGCGGCCTCACGCGGAACCCCGCTGAGCTTGGTGGGAAGGGTGCGAAGCGCCCGGGCCTCGCCCGGATGATTTGCAGTTGGAGTACCGTTTCGACGAAGTTCAGGCGCTTCGCGTGATCATTTTCCAGAAGCCTTCGGATCGCGGATTTTTAACCCGCTCCGATGGAGGCCCCCCACGGGCGGGACGTTGGCGCGTCCCGGACCGCACGGGCGATTTCAGCCCGTGCCTGCCGCGCCCGCCGATCCCTCGCCGCCTGGGCTTCGTCCCGTGTTGCAAGGAACCTGCCCAGGACCGTCGCGAAGTCGCCACTCAAGGCCACCGGCGAGCGCTTCCCGCTCGACCACCCCAAAAGGCCGCATCGGTCGCCGTACGTGCGCCCTCCCCATGCCTTCAGGTGAGAACAGGATACGGCAGGCCGGAAGGCGGGGGATAAGTTTGGCCGAAAAAGATTAGGGCCTTGATTTTGCTGAGGTCTGCTCTCTATCCGCTCAGCATCGACAGCCCTCCCACCCCAAGCAAGAGGAAATGAGCGCCTTAAGACGGCCGACGGCAACACCGCGAGTTACCGCTAACAATCTAACCGCCTTTGGAGCACCAACCCTTAAACACAACTCACGGTCGGAAAAAACTACGATCCAAATCAGGGTTTTCCCCCATCCGCAAAATCGGGAGATGGCTGAATATTAGTGGCCAGCGTGAGGAGTTGTATTATGTCGAGTTCAAGACACATCTCTGATCATCTCAAAGCGGTCCGGAAGATCGCGACCGAAACGTCTCCAGAGGATGTCGCCGGAACCGTGGCCCTGGCGATCCAGCGGGTGCGGATCACCCTGCAGAACCTCAGCCTGCTGGCCAACCGGACGTCCGAGCTCGACGCGGCGGCCAGGAGAGTGGACGCATGCCTTCCCACCTATTCGGGCGGCCAATGGTCGGGCGTCTTCTTCGGAGACGCCCTACTGAAGCCCTGGACGACTTCGAGATGGAGCTCGACGCCGCCGGCCCCAGCGAAGTGGCCCGGCGGATCGGCGCCTGGCAGATCAGGCCCTCCCCGGCTCCCGGGATGGTCGCCGAGCTGGCGTCCTAGGGTTCAGGCCGCCTCGATGATCGCCAGGAAGTCGGCCGCCTTCAGCGAGGCGCCGCCGACCAGCGCGCCGCCCACCTCGGGCGCGGCCAGGATCTCGCGGGCGTTTTCGGGTTTCACCGACCCGCCGTAGAGGATCGGCACGGTCGCGCCGTGCTCGCCGAACCGCTCGACCAGGACGGCCCGCAGGGCCTCGTGCACGTGCTCGATATCGGCCGGCGTCGGCGTCCGCCCCGTGCCGATCGCCCAAACCGGCTCATAGGCCACCGCGAAGGCCTGCCCCGCCAGCGAAGCGGGCAGCGAGCCGCGGGCCATGCCCGTGACCACCGCCTCGGCCTGGCCGGCGTCGCGCTGGGCCAAGGTCTCGCCGAAACAGACGATCGGCTCCAGCCCGGCGGCCAGGGCGGCCTCGACCTTGGCCGAAACCAGGGCGTCGCTCTCGCCGTGGGCCGCGCGGCGTTCGGAGTGTCCGAGAATCACCAGCCGCGCGCCGGCGTCGGCCAGCATCGCCGCCGAGATGTCGCCGGTGTGCGGGCCGGACGCCGCCGGATGGCAGTCCTGGCCGCCCACGATCACCGCCTCGCCGGCCATGGCCTGGGCCATCCGATGCAACAAGGTGGCCGCCGGGCAGATAGCCACGCGCGCGGCGGGCGGCTTGGCGGCGACCGCCGCCGCCACGGCCCGGGCCTCGTCGAGCGAGGCTTCCAAGCCGAACATCTTCCAATTTCCGGCGATCAGGGGCCGGGGCGTGGTCAGCGAAAGGGTCATGAGGCCGGTTTGGGACCCTTGGCGAGGCGGAAGTCAAGACCGCTTAGACCCGCCGCCGCTTGCCCGGCGCCCCACGGCTCTACTATACCCGCTGCTCGCGTGTGCTCCTTCGCTCGGGCCCTGCCCCTGCGGAGAACTCGCGATTTTCGAGGAAGGTTTCTCCCAGTCATGCTCGCCGGCTTCCGCTCCTTCGCCAAATCGCCGTTCGCGGTGGTTCTGTTTGGTCTGCTCATCGTCAGCTTCGCGGTGTTCGGCATTAGCGATGTGTTCCGCAATCCCACCGGCAAGTGGGTGATCGCGGCCGGCTCCCGCAGCATGACGCCGGAGGACTTCAAGGCGCAGTTCGAGAACTTCCGTAAGCGCCAGCAGGCCCAGGGCCAGACCATCACGCCCGACATGGCCGTCGAGCAGGGCATCGACCGCAAGATGCTTGCCCAGCTGGCCTTGCAGGAGTCGCTGGCCGAGCTGGTGCGCAAGATGGGCGTGCGGGCGTCCGACAAGCTGGTCGGGGAAGTCCTGCGCGAACAGATGGCCGGCCTGCCGCCGACTCAGCGCCCGTTCGATCCGGTCACCGGCAAGTTCGACAACCGGATGTACCAGGCCCTGCTGGCCCAGAACGATCTGACGCCGGCCCGTTACGAGGCTTCGCTGCGCGACGACATCGCCCAGACCCACATGTTCAGCGCCGTGGCCGCCGGCCTGCGCGCGCCGCGCCTCTACTCGGCCCTGCAGGCCGCCTACGCCCTGGAGAGCCGCGATCTGGCCGCCTTCGCGATCAATCCAGCCACCGTCGAAAAGCCGGCCGCGCCGACCGACGCCCAGCTGCAGGCCTTCATGAAGCAGCACGCCCAGCAGCTGACCCGGCCCGAGACCCGGATTCTGTCGGTGGCCCGCTTCAGCGCCAAGGCCCTGGAAAATACGGTGACCGTGCCCGAGGCCGACATCGTCAAGACCTACAACTTCCGCAAGGACACCCTGGGCACGGCCGAGACCCGCTCTTTCGTCCAGATCCAGGCCCCCGACGCCAAGGCCGCCGCGACCATCGCCCAGCGCCTGGCCAAGGGCGAGCAGCCCGCCGCCGTCGCCCGCGCCTATGGCAAGCAGCCGGTGGTCGTCGACTCCAAGCCCAAGACCGCCGTTCCCGACCGCAAGGTGGCCGACGCCGCGTTCGCCCTGGCGGCCGGTCAGGTCAGCGCGCCGATCACCGGTGAGTTCGGCGTCTCGGTGGTCAAGGTTGTCGCGATCAATCCGGCCACCGTGCCCAGCCTGGAATCCCAGCGCCCGGCCATCGAGGCCGAGCTGAAGGCCCAGGCCGCTCAGGCCAAGGCCTATGAGCAGACCCAGACCTATCAGGACGCCCATGACGCCGGCGCCAACCTGATCGACGCCGCGACGAAGGCCGGCGCCCTGGTGCTGACCACCTCGCCCATCGCCGCCAACGGCGCCGACCAGAACGGCCAGCCGGTTCCCGGCCTGACGCCCGACGCCCTGAAGACCGCCTTCGAGCTGCCCTCGGGCGGCGAGAGCGAGCTGATCGAGGCCGGCAAGGGCGAGTACTTCGCCGTCCGTGTCGAGAAGGTCGTCCCGTCGGCCATGCCGCCGCTGGCCGAGATCCGCGAGCCGCTGGCCCAGCAATGGCAGATGGACCAACTGCTGCAGCGCATGAAGACCAAGGCCGACCAGTTGGCCGAACGGGTCAAGAAGGGCGAGTCGCTGGAAGCGGTCGCCGCCTCGTCCCAGACCCAGGTCCAGCGCGTGCCCAACATCACCCGCCAGAACGCCCGTCAGTTCCAGGGCCTGGGCCGCGACCTGCTGATCGGCACCTTCGGCGCCAAGCCGGGCCAAGCGTTCGTCGTCCGCGGCCCGCAGGGCGGCTATCTGGTCGCCGTGGTCGAGAAAGTCCGTTCGGGTTCGCCCGAGCAGATGGCGCAGATCACCGAGATGATGCGCCCGCAGGTCTCGCAAGGTCTGTTCCGCGACTTCGGCATGGCCGCCCAGGAGGCCGCCAAGACACAGCTGAAGACCAAGGTCAACCTGACGCTGGCCCGTCAGGCCATCGGCGTCGACACCAGCGCCCTGCCCGCCGAAGATGGCAAGCCGGCGAAAAAGGAAAAGGCTCAATGAGCCTGGAGCCTTCGCTCGACGCCTTCACCGCCGCTTATGAGTCAGGCCGCCCTCAGGTGGTCTGGACCCGGCTGATCGACGATCTGGAGACCCCGGTCTCGGCCTATCTGAAGATCGGCCACGGCCGTCCCTACGCCTTCCTGTTCGAAAGCGTCGAGGGCGGCGCCTGGCGCGGGCGCTATTCGATCGTGGCCATGAAGCCGGACCTGGTCTGGCGCTGCCGCGGCGACCAGGCCGAGATCGCCGAGGGCGACGACATCGCCGCCGGCCGCTTCACGCCCCAGGCGGGCGGCGCCCTGGACAGCCTGCGCGACCTGGTCGCCGCTTCGCGGATCGAACTGCCGGCCGGCCTGCCGCCGCCGTCGGCCGGCGTGTTCGGGGCCCTGGGCTATGACATGGTCCGCCTCGCCGAGCGCCTGCCGGACATCAACGAAGATACGCTGGGCCTGCCGGACGGGATCATGACCCGGCCGTCGATCGTGGCGGTGTTCGACGCCATCGCCCAGGAGATCATCCTGGTCACCACCGCCCGCCCCAAGGCCGGCGTGTCGGCCGCCGACGCCTACGCCGCCGCCAAGGCGCGGATCGAGAGCGTCCAGGCCGACCTGCGCGGTCCCCTGACCCAGTCGCCTCCGCGCGAGAGCCACGGCCAGGCCGAGTTCACGACGCCGGTCAGCCGAGCCGACTACGCTGAGGTCGTGGCCAAGGCCAAGGACTACATCACGGCCGGCGACATCTTCCAGGTGGTGGCCAGCCACCGCTTCCGCGCGCCGTTCCCGCTGGAGCCGTTCGCGCTCTACCGCTCGCTGCGCCGGACCAACCCGTCGCCGTTCCTGTTCTTCCTGGACCTGGACGGCTTCAACCTGGTCGGCTCGTCGCCCGAGATCCTGGTCCGCCTGCGCGACGGCAAGATCACCATCCGCCCGATCGCCGGGACCCGCCCTCGCGGCGCCACGCCCGAGCAGGACCTGGCGCTGGAGAAGGAGCTGCTGGCCGACCCCAAGGAACGCTCCGAGCACCTGATGCTGCTGGACCTGGGCCGCAACGACGTCGGCCGCGTGGCCATGCTCAAGCACGCCGGCAGCAATGACCCCGCGACGAAGAGCAAGGGCGCCAACGTCCGCGTCACCGACAGCTTCAAGATCGAGCGCTACAGCCACGTCATGCACATCGTCTCCAACGTCGAGGGCGATGCGCCCGAGGGCGTGGACCCGGTCGACGTGCTGATGGCCGCCCTGCCCGCCGGCACGCTCTCGGGCGCGCCCAAGGTGCGGGCCATGGAGATCATCGACGAGGTGGAGGTCGAGAAGCGCGGCATCGGCTACGCCGGAGCCGTGGGCTACATCGGCGCCGACGGCTCGGTGGACACCTGCATCGTACTGCGCACGGCCCTGGTCAAGGACGGCATGATGTACGTCCAGGCGGGCGGCGGCATCGTTGCCGACAGCGATCCGGACGCCGAGTACGACGAGACCCTTCACAAGTCGCGGGCCCTCAAGCGCGCGGCCGAAGAGGCTTGGCGTTTCGCCTAAGGCCTACTGAGCGCCATCGAGGCGGTCGGACGGCAGATGCTGGACGACCGCCGGCGGGGCCACCACCATCACCACCGCGAAGGTCACCGCGCTGAACGCCGCGAAGGCGGCGGCGGCCAGGACCGGTCCCATCTTCTGCCGGCGCATCGGCTTGCGCAGCAGGGCCCGGGCATAGGCCAGGGCGGCGGTGTCGAGGGCGGAATCAGCGGGGTTCATTTCCTCAGCATGCCCCAGCCCCCAAATGAAGCAATGCGACCCTTTCGCGCCGGCGGACGGCGCTAAGCGTCCTGACAGAAAAACTTGTCGCGAAAAGCCTCACCTTTTCGGGGAAACCGGTTAGAA
>Ga0102591_1001346_pt1 | contig 34259 bp, 28 predicted proteins | sample AraplaCol_mCL_r2_2_FD_76860 | JGI IMG/M metagenome (GOLD analysis project Ga0102591, IMG submission 76860) | Arabidopsis root microbial communities from North Carolina, USA - plate scrape MF_Col_mCL_r2 (SPADES assembly) (version 2) | ecosystem: Host-associated > Plants > Roots > Endosphere...
GCGCAACCATATGAACCTCGACAATCTCGAGGAATCCAAACGCTATCCGCGGGGAGAATGACATGAAAGCCCAACCGCAAGCCTCGCACTTCATCGACGGCGAATATGTCGAGGACATCGAAGGCACCGTCATCGAGAGCATCTATCCGGCGACCGGCGAAGTGATCGCCCGGCTGCATGCGGCAACGCCGGCGATCGTCGAAAAGGCGATTGCAGCCGCCAAGCGCGCTCAACCGGAATGGGCGGCGATGAGCCCGACGGCCCGTGGCCGTATTTTGAAGCGCGCTGCCGAGATCATGCGCGAGCGCAACCGCGAGCTCTCGGAGCTCGAGACGCTCGATACCGGCAAGCCGATCCAAGAGACGATCGTCGCCGATCCGACGTCCGGTGCCGACAGTTTCGAATTCTTCGGTGGCGTCATCGCCACGGCGCTCAACGGCGACTACATCCCGCTCGGCGGCGATTTTGCCTATACCAAGCGCGTGCCGCTCGGCGTCTGCGTGGGTATCGGCGCCTGGAACTATCCGCAGCAGATCGCCTGCTGGAAGGGTGCGCCGGCGCTTGCCGCCGGCAATGCCATGGTCTTCAAGCCGTCGGAGAACACGCCGCTCGGCGCGCTGAAGATCGCCGAGATCCTGGTCGAGGCCGGCCTGCCGAAGGGCCTCTACAACGTCATCCAGGGGGATCGCACCACCGGTCCGTTGCTCGTCAACCATCCTGACGTCGCCAAGGTGTCGCTGACCGGCTCCGTGCCGACAGGCAAGAAGGTAGCCGGTGCGGCCGCAGCCGAACTCAAGCACGTCACCATGGAGCTCGGCGGCAAGTCGCCGCTGATCGTCTTCGACGATGCCGACCTCGAAAGCGCCATCGGCGGCGCCATGCTCGGCAACTTCTATTCGACCGGCCAGGTCTGCTCCAACGGCACCCGCGTCTTCGTGCAGAAGGGCATCAAGGAGCAGTTCCTGACGCGACTGAAGGCCCGCACCGAGGCGATCGTCATCGGCGATCCGATGGACGAGGCGACGCAGCTCGGCCCAATGGTATCGATGCCGCAGCGCGACAAGGTCTTTTCCTATATCGAGAAGGGCAAGGCGGAGGGCGCACGGCTCCTGACCGGCGGCGGCATTCCGAATGCCGTCAACGCAGAAGGCACCTACATCCAGCCGACGGTTTTTGCCGACGTCACCGACGACATGACGATCGCCCGCGAAGAGATCTTCGGGCCGGTCATGTGCGTGCTCGATTTCGACGACGAGGCCGAGGTGATCGCGCGGGCCAATGCGACCGAATTCGGCCTTTCGGCCGGCGTCTTCACCGCCGACATCACCCGCGCGCACCGCGTCGTCGATCAGCTCGAGGCCGGGACGCTGTGGATCAACACCTACAACCTTTGCCCGGTGGAGATCCCGTTCGGCGGCTCGAAGCAGTCCGGCTTCGGCCGCGAGAATTCGGTCGCCGCGCTCAACCACTACAGCGAATTGAAGACCGTCTATGTCGGCATGGGGCCGGTACAGGCGCCGTATTGAGAATTGGGGCCTCCATCGAGAGGCGGCTCCACCTCCCTCATCCTCGGGCGAGCGAAGCGAGTTCCGGGGATCCAGCAGCGCCACGTCTGTGGCGCACAAGAGTCTTCAAGCGACAGACGTCGCTTGGCTGGATTCCTGTGACACGCACAGGAATGAGGGGTGAAAGCGCCAGATAGGTCGAACGCGAGACGCTAGAAGAAAGACCACGCTTATGCAGGCAGATTACATCATCATCGGCTCCGGCTCCGCCGGTTCGGCGCTCGCCTACCGCTTGTCCGAAGACGGCAAGAACACGGTGCTGGTGCTGGAATATGGCGGCTCGGATATCGGCCCCTTCATCCAGATGCCGGCGGCCCTTGCCTGGCCGATGAGCATGAAGCGCTACAACTGGGGCTATCTCTCCGAACCGGAACCGAATCTCAACAACCGGCGCATCACCGCGCCGCGGGGCAAGGTGATCGGCGGCTCCTCCTCGATCAACGGTCTCGTCTATGTGCGCGGCCATGCGGAAGACTACAACCGCTGGGACGAGCTCGGCGCACGCGGCTGGGCCTATGCGGACGTGCTTCCCTATTTCAAGCGCATGGAAAATTCGCATGGCGGCGAAGCGGGCTGGCGCGGCACCGACGGGCCGCTGCACGTCAAGCGCGGCCCGGTCCACAACCCGCTGTTCCACGCCTTCATCGAAGCGGGCCAACAGGCCGGCTTCGAACTCACCGACGATTACAACGGCTCGAAGCAGGAAGGCTTCGGGCTGATGGAGCAGACCGTCTGGCAGGGACGGCGCTGGTCGGCGGCGAACGCCTACCTGAAGCCGGCAATGAAACGGCAAAACGTCTCGCTCGTGCGCTGCTTCGCCCGCCGGATCATCATCGAGAACGGCCGGGCGACCGGGGTCGAGATCGAGCGCGGCGGCAAGATCGAGATCGTCAAGGCGAACCGTGAGGTGATCGTCTCGGCCTCGTCGTTCAATTCGCCGAAACTGCTGATGCTCTCGGGCATTGGTCCAGCACAGCACCTCAAGGACATGGGTATCGAGGTGAAGGTCGACCGGCCCGGCGTCGGCCAGAACCTGCAGGACCACATGGAGTTCTATTTCCAGCAGATTTCGACCAAGCCGGTGTCGCTCTATTCCTGGCTGCCGTGGTTCTGGCAGGGCGTTGCCGGCGCGCAATGGCTGTTCTTCAAGAAGGGCCTCGGCATCTCCAACCAGTTCGAGGCCTGCGCCTTCCTGCGCTCCGCACCCGGCGTCAAGCAGCCGGATATCCAGTACCACTTCCTGCCGGTGGCGATCAGCTACGACGGCAAGGCGGCCGCCAACACGCACGGCTTCCAGGTGCATGTCGGCTACAATCTTTCCAAGTCGCGCGGCAACGTCACGCTGCGCTCCTCCGATCCGATGGCCGATCCTGTCATCCGCTTCAATTATATGAGCCACCCGGAGGACTGGGAGAAGTTCCGCCACTGCGTGCGCCTCACCCGCGAGATCTTCGGCCAGAAGGCTTTCGACCACTATCGCGGTCCGGAGATCCAGCCGGGCGAGAAGGTGCAGTCGGACGAGCAGATCGACGAATTTCTGCGCGAGCACCTGGAAAGCGCCTATCACCCTTGCGGCACCTGCAAGATGGGCGCCAAGGACGATCCGATGGCGGTTGTCGATCCGGAAACCCGCGTCATCGGCGTCGATGGCCTGCGCGTCGCCGACAGCTCGATCTTCCCGCATGTGACCTACGGCAACCTCAACAGCCCGTCGATCATGACCGGCGAGAAGGCAGCCGACCACATTCTCGGCAAGCAGCCGCTGGCGCGCTCCAACCAGGAGCCGTGGATCAACCCGCGCTGGGAGGTCAGTGACCGATAAGGATCGCGTGCACCAGAGCGCCGTGCGTTCAGACGAACGCACGGCGCTCTAGCACTTTGATTCTAGAGCATCTTATCCGCTTTCAGTGATTCCACTTGAAAGCGGGATGCTCTAGGCGGCACTTTTTCCTCGCATTCGACACCCGCAATGTCTGCGGCATGTCACGTTCGCCGACGCTATCTCGTCCTATCTTCTCGAGTGCCCGAGAAGAAGGAGACGAACATGACACCGAGGCTGGACCTGCTTGCCGTTACTCCAGCGGCAATGCCATCATGGCTCCTCGTGCCTGCCGGCCATGCCATAGCCGATTGCCCCGAACGGCGATGGGGGGCGTGATGACCGACGAAGACGTCAGAACGACCTTCGAGCCGCTGCGTCCCCGACTGATCCGCATCGCCTATCGGATGCTGGGTTCGGTCAGCGAAGCCGAAGATGTCGTCCAGGAGGCATTCCTGCGCTGGCTCGACGCCGACCGCACCGCCGTCAAGGATTCGTCAGCCTTCCTGCGCCGCATCGTGACGCGACTTTGCCTCGATCAGTTGAAGTCGGCGCGGCACCGACGCGAGACCTATGTCGGACCATGGCTGCCGGAACCGGTCGTCGAGGAAAACGACGACCTCGACGACATCACCTTGCCTCTGATGATGGCGCTGGAGCGCCTGTCGCCGCTCGAACGGGCCGCGTTTCTATTGCACGATGTCTTCGGCGTCAGCTTCGATGAAATCGGCGAGACGCTCAGCCGCAAACCGGCGACCTGCCGTCAACTTGCCAGCCGCGCCCGCGTCAATATCCGCAGCGCTCGTCGCCGCTTTGTCATGCCCCGGGAACAGGGCCTCGAAATCGCCTGCGCTTTCTTCGCGGCTTCGCGTAGCGGCGACATGCAGCAGCTTCGGTCGCTGCTCGCAACGGAGGCGATCGTCTATGCCGACGGCGGCGGCAAGACAGTGGCGCCGAGATGGCCAATCATGGGCTTCGACAAGGTCATGAAACTCCACGCGTCGCTGGCGCTGATCTTTGCGGAGACGATGTCGCGGCTCGTGCGCTACGACTTCATCAACGGGCTACCCGGTTTCATCACCATCGAAGACGGTGAGATCCTGCAGACAACCGCCCTTGAGATCGAACAGGACCGGATCACCGCCATCTATGTCACGCGCAATCCGGAGAAGCTCAAACATCTCCCGGAGACGCTGAGGCAGTTCGATGGTCACGCCATTCATTGAACGACAGTGACTGCGTCCTGACGATCGCACGCGGTCGCTACTGCATGTTTCCTTAAATCGTAGCCGATTTAAGGACAAAAACTTGCAGCAAGGCAAAGTGCTACAGCGACCTTTGCGCGTCTCATAAGAAGCGCGGCACTGTAGAGCCCACCGCCCCATCAACCGATCCTGACCAGCGTTGCCTTCAACGTGCAACGCGCCGCCGGCGCGCGTCTTCGCTCGCGCGCGGCAGATCCATCACCCAAAACCAATGGAGACCAAACCATGAGCAACATATGCATCGCCGTTATCTATCACAGCGGCTACGGCCACACCGCACGTCAGGCGGAAGCCGTCAAAGCCGGAATCGAGCGGGTCGACGGCACGCAATGCCTGCTCTTGACCGTCGACGAAGCACCGGACCGGTGGAACGATCTGCTCTCGGCTGAGGCGATCATCTTCGGCACGCCAACCTATGTCGGGGGTCCATCAGCCGCGTTCAAATCTTTCCAGGAGGCAAGTTCGAACGCGGTGATGGCCAAAGGCTATCTCTGGAAAGACAAGATTGCCGCTGGCTTCACCAATTCGGGAACCGCTTCCGGCGACAAGCTCGCGACGCTGATGCAACTTGCACTCTTTGCTGCCCAGCACGGCATGCACTGGATCAACCTCGATCTGCCGCCGGCCAACCACTCGACCACAGGATCTTCTGACGATCTCAACCGGTTAGGCTTCTGGCTGGGTGCTGGGGCGCAGTCGAATGTCGACCAGGGGGCCGATCTTGCGCCGCCGCAATCCGATCTCGCCACCGCAACGCATCTCGGGCAACGGGTGGCCGAAGCGACGCTGCAGTTCGTGCGCGGCAGAGCGCTCAAGCAGGAGCCAGCCCTCCCCGCGTGGAAAACGGCCAACGACCGATAGAACCAGCATCAGAGAAAGCCGATCCAGCGCCCAGCCAGGAGCGCTGCCGGCCACACCGTCAGCGAGACGGCTGCCGGGATGCGAAGACGCCATGAGACCGGGCCGCCATTTACGGCGGCCCGCCAGGCGCCGCCCATATGCACACTGACAGCGTTGACGGCACCGATCCCCAGCAGAGCGATCTTTGCGAGAAAGGCAGCATTCGTGACATAGGCCGCCGGGCGCACGCTGAAGAGGCATAAGCCAGTGGTGATCGCCAATGAAAAGCCAACTGCCGCCGCACGCGACAGAAACGGTCCGAGCACTTCAAGTGAGGTGTTGCCGAAGAAACCGAGCAACCGTAAATCCAACGGCACGATGGCGCCCATCAGCAGCCCGATCGCGAGAATGTGGGCCGCATTGACCAAGAGATAGAGAAGCGCCGAATGCCTGAGCGCAGCGCCGACCGGCCAGCCGGCGATCCATTCGACAAGCTCCGCCCCACTCATCCACCGGCCCGGATGCGTTCCGGATAGATGTCATAGGTCTTGCCGGAGACCGTGATGCGCACCGCCTTCATGCGCTTTTCGTTCGGGTCGAGCGAGCGGTTGCCGAGAACGACGACGGCGTCACCGGCCTTGGCTGATCCCTCCACAAAGCCGGAGCGCTCCGTCTGCCGGGGATTGCCGAGTTCGACGTGCCACATGCCATCCGCGGTCGTTTCCACCTGCAAGGTCGGATGCGGCGGCGCCATCGATATTTCGCGGATGATGCCCTTGAGCTCGATTTGGTCGGCCTCGGCCCAGGACCATCCGTGATGGGCATAGGCGCCGGTGACCAGAAGCGCCGTCAGGACACCCGCTGCAACGCCACGGCGTGAAATGGCTTTCAACATGTGCGTGCTCCTTCGCCTGTTTCGGAGAGGCGGCAGCTTGAACCCGAAGAACGATTTGCGAAAGGATGTGGTCTTCAACACTTCTTGAGCATCGCCAACCGCCTCCTGTGGTTGCGATGACCATGGGTTGCGCGAGCTTTGTTCAACACCTTAAAATTTAGCCATTCTTAATCTCCGGTTGTTATGTCTAGATAAGACGGAGTGAACGCTGGGCGAACGTGCCATGAGGGCAGTTTCGCCGCGTAGTAACGCGTGCTCCATCCCCATCATCGTCATTACTCCCTGCCAAGGCGAGCTCGCTTCCCGATGACCATGCGGCCTTGTCCGCGGTCACCGGCCGAGGATGATTTGCCTTGCGGGCAACCGAGGAGCGTTTTTCATGACAATCAAAGCACGCCTGCTCGTGTGCTTGTCCCTGCTCGCCGTCGCCATGCTGGTCATGATCGTCACGGCTTTCAATGCGATGACATCGATCTCCAAGCGCACCGAATCGATCGTCGCCGACCGGCTGTTGCCGGTGGCGCAGCTCGATACCGTCGCCGACATGTACGCCGTCGAAATCGTCGATACGACCCACAAGATGCGAAGCGGCGCGCTTCGGTGGGCTGACGGCAAGGAGAAGATCAACGCGGCGCTTGCCACCATCGACGAACAATGGCGCGCCTATGAAGCAACGAGACTGACGCCTGAGGAAAAGAAGCTTGCGAAGACCTTCGACGCAGCCCGCGTCGGCAGCGAGCAGGCGGTCAGGGACATGCTCGAGATCATCGATCGACAGGACATCGCCGAGTTCGGCCGGTTTATCGACAGCCGCCTTTACGCGGCCATCGATCCGCTGGCCGAACCGATCGGCGCCCTGGTCAAGCTCCAGCTCGCGGAAGCCGACCAGGAGCTGGAGGCGGCCCAGGTGGAAAAGGACACCCTGACACGCTGGCAGGTCATGATCGCCGCCTTTGCCATCGCGCTTCTCGGGGCAACAGTCTGGTTCGTGGCCGCCGGTCTCTTTCGGCCGCTGACGCAGCTGTGCGAGGCCATGCGGCAGCTTGCAGCCGGCAACCTCAAGGCCACGATCTTCGGCGAAGGCCGCCGTGACGAGATCGGCCAGATGGCGGGTGCCGTCGCTGTCTTCCGCGACAATGCGCTCGAACGCCAGCGGCTCGAGCAGGAAGCGGAGGCGGGTCGAACACTTTCCGAACGCGAGCGCGAGCAGCGCGAGGCGCAGAAGGTCAAGGAAGCTGCCGAGATCCAGACCGCGGTCAATGCGCTCGGCTTCGGTCTCGACCGGCTGGCGGAAGGCGACCTCACCTATCGCATCGACACGCCGCTTGCCGAACGGCTCGACACGCTACGCACGAACTTCAACAGCTCCGTCACCAATCTCGAAGATGCGCTGCGCTCGGTCGGCGAGAACGCCCGCAGCATCAATGCCGGCGCCAGCGAAATCCGCTCTGCGGCCGGTGACCTTTCCAAGCGCACAGAACAGCAGGCGGCTTCGGTCGAGGAAACGGCGGCTGCACTGGACCAGATCGCGACCACCGTGGCGGATGCCAGCCGGCGTGCGGAGGAGGCAGGCACCTTGGTGACGCGCACCCGCGGTGCAGCAGAGAAGTCCGGCGAGATCGTCGGCAACGCCGTCACCGCGATGAGTGGCATCGAAGCCTCGTCGCGGGAAATCTCCAGCATCATCGGCGTCATCGACGACATCGCCTTTCAGACGAACCTCCTGGCGCTGAATGCCGGCGTCGAGGCGGCCCGCGCCGGCGAAGCCGGCAAGGGCTTTGCCGTCGTCGCCCAGGAGGTGCGCGAGCTCGCCCAGCGCTCGGCGCAGGCCGCCAAGGAGATCAAGGTGCTGATCGCCACATCTGGCCAGCAGGTCAAATCCGGCGTCACGCTGGTGCGCGAGACCGGCACGGCGCTCGAAAGCATCATCACCGAGGTCAAGGAGATCAGCAGTCACGTGACGGCGATCGTCGAAAGCGCCCGCGAACAGGCCGCCGGCATCCAGCAGATCAACACGGCGGTGAACGCGATCGATCAGGGAACGCAGCAGAACGGGGCAATGGTGGAGCAATCGACCGCCGCGAGCCATAGCCTCGCCCGCGAGGCCGGCGCGCTCAACGATCTGCTGATGCGCTTCAAGACGGGCAACGGCCAAGCGGCGGCACCACGCCTCGTGACGAGCGAGATTGCTGCCCCTTCGCCCGCACGCGCCCTGGGCCGCAAACTCGCCACGGCCTATCGCAGTGCCCCGCAGGCACAGGAGGCCGGCTGGGCAGCGTTCTGACGGTCTGGCTCTCCCCTTGGCAGGAGGCGCGGGCCCGCAAGGTTCGCGCCTCCTCTTCAAGGGTTGCCGTCGTAGCCATACAGTATAAAATCTAGTAAATTACTAGTCTATATTCGGTTTTTCGCTGCCTTTCGTTCTGAGAGGCAGATTTGCTCCAAACAAACAGCATTAGAAACCGCTATTTCTGTCCATTGTCGCATTGGGCTGCGATATTCCGACCAAGTTGGAACAGGACGCAGCCATGACCACGTCATCCCTCGAAACCACCGCCAAGGCACTGAACGAGACGCTCGAAGGCCTGGATCTCGCCGGTCGGCTGGCGCTTGTCGCAAGCCTTGAAGGGCAGGCCGTCTTCACGACCTCGCTCGGTATCGAGGATCAGGTGATTACCGCGGCCATCGGCGAGAACAAGCTGTCCATCAATGTCGCGACACTGGAGACCGGGCGCCTGTTCAACGAGACGGTCGCCCTTATCGAAAAGACCGAAGAAACCTACGGGATCCTGATCAAGCGCTACCATCCGGAACAGGCCGACATCGACGCCTATGCGGCGCGCTATGGCCTCAACGGCTTTTACGAGAGCGTCGAGGCCCGGCATGCCTGTTGTGACGTGCGCAAGCTGAAGCCGCTTGCGCGCGCGCTCGAAGGGGCAACCTTCTGGGTCACCGGCCTGCGCCGCGGCCAGTCGGGCAATCGCGCATCGACCCCGTTCGCGGAAGCCGATGCCGAACGCGGCCTCATCAAGATCAACCCGCTGGCGGACTGGGATATCGAAACCATCCGCGCTTACGTCGCCGCCAATGCCGTTCCGGTCAACCCGCTGCACGCCCGCGGTTATCCGTCGATCGGCTGCGAGCCCTGCACCCGCGCCATCAAGCCCGGCGAGCCGGAGCGCGCCGGGCGCTGGTGGTGGGAGAACGACGAGAAGCGCGAATGTGGCCTGCACGTTCCGGAAGCTGCCGCCAGTTCCATCATCCCGAATTCGAGCAGCGCCGCCTGAGGCTGGCGCGCTCGTCTGAAGACAAATCCTCCCGGAGACTGAAATGCCCCATATCCATCCGGAAACGGAACTGCACAATCCGCAGAGCGCCAAGCCGCCGCTCGATCCGCATCTGAAGGCACTCGAGAACGAAGCGATCCACATCTTCCGCGAAGTGGCCGCCGAGTTCGAACGCCCGGTCATGCTCTATTCGATCGGCAAGGACTCCTCGGTGCTGTTGCACCTCGCCCGTAAGGCCTTCTATCCCGGCCGCGTGCCCTTCCCGCTGTTGCACGTCAACACCGGCTGGAAGTTCGCCGAGATGATCACGTTTCGCAACGAGATCGTCGAGCGCTACGACCTCGACCTGATCGAGCACATCAACCCGCGCGGTGCTGCCGAGAACGTCACGCCCTTCAGCCACGGTTCGGCGCTCTACACCGACATCATGAAGACCGAGGCGCTGCGCCAGGCGCTCGACGCCGGCCAGTTCGACGCGGCCTTCGGCGGCGCGCGGCGCGACGAGGAAGCAAGCCGTGCCAAGGAACGCATCTATTCGTTCCGCACGCCGGATCATCGCTGGGATCCGCGCAACCAGCGCCCGGAACTTTGGAACGTCTATAACGGCATGATCCGCAAGGGCGAAAGCGTGCGGGCCTTCCCGCTCTCGAACTGGACCGAAGTCGACATCTGGCGCTACATCCAGGCAGAAGAGATTCCGATCGTGCCGCTTTACTTCGCTGAGAAGCGCCCGATCGTCGAACGCGACGGCATGATGATCCTGGCCGAAGACCCGCGCCTCGAACTGCTGCCAGGCGAAACCAAGCGCGAGGAAGTGATCCGCTTCCGCACCCTCGGCTGCTTCCCGCTGACCGGCGCCATCCGCTCCAGCGCGACGACACTCGACGACATCATTTCCGAACTCGAAACGGCGACCGTATCCGAACGCCAGGGCCGCGCCATCGACCGCGACCAGTCCGGCTCGATGGAAAAGAAAAAACGCGAAGGATATTTCTGATGACTGCTCCCGCAACCGCGAATGCCGTTGAGCACGTTGCTGCCGGCGAGGTTCTGGCCTTTCCGGCGCAGGAGCCGGCGCGCGCCGCGCGTGACAGCCGCCCGCTTCGCCTCATCACCTGCGGCTCGGTCGATGACGGCAAGTCGACGCTGATCGGTCGCCTGCTCTGGGACACCAAGGCGGTCAAGGAAGACCAGGCCGCGACGCTCCAGCGCGATTCCAACGGCAAGCAGAACGATCTCGGCCTGCCCGACTTCGCGCTGCTCCTCGACGGCCTGCAGGCCGAGCGTGAACAGGGCATCACCATTGATGTCGCCTATCGCTATTTCTCGACCGACAAGCGCTCCTTTATCGTCGCCGACACGCCCGGCCACGAGCAATATACCCGCAACATGGCGACGGGCGCCTCGACCGCCGACCTCGCCGTGCTGCTGGTCGATGCCCGCGTCGGCCTGCTCGAGCAGACCCGCCGGCATGCGACGATCGCAACGCTGATGGGCATCAAGCAGTTCGTACTGGCGGTCAACAAGATCGACCTCACCGACTACGATCGCGCCCGCTTCGAAGAGATCAACCACGAGTTCCGGGAACTGGCATTGTCGCTTGGCGTGCGTCAGGTCACCGCTATTCCCGTCTCGGCTCTGAAGGGCGAGAATGTCGTCTATGACGGCCGCGCCTCCATGCCCTGGTATGACGGCCCGACGCTGATCGAAGTGCTGGAACTGGCAACCACCCGTTCGGCCCAGACCGTCGGCTTCCGCCTGCCGGTACAGCGCGTCTCGCGGCCCGGCGAAAGCTTCCGCGGCTATCAGGGCACGGTTGCCGGTGGCTCGGTGAAGCCGGGCGACAGTGTCGTCATCCTGCCCTCCGGCATGGTGGCCAACGTCACCAAGATCGTCACCTTCGACCTCGTGCGCAACGCCGCCGTCGCCGGCGACGCGATCACGCTCGTGCTCGACCGCCAGGTGGACGTGTCGCGCGGCGACATGATCGTGGCGATCGACAGCCAGCCGCTGACAGGCCTTGCCTTCGATGCCCAGCTCGTTGCCCTGCAGCCGGAAGGCATCCAGCCGGGCAAGCGCTACTGGCTGAAGAGCGGCAGCCGCCGCCAGCGCGTCCAGATCCAGCCGGCAAGCCAGCTCGACCTTAAGACCGGCAAGTGGGACCATGCCGAGCAGCTGCCGATGAACGCCATTGGCAAGGTGCATCTCGCCTTCGACGAACAGGCGGTCTTCGACACCTACGAGCAGAACCGCACGACCGGCGCCTTCATCCTGATCGATCCGGACACCAACAACACGGTGGCTGGCGGCATGATTACGGCCAAGCGCTCGGCACTCGGCGGCATCCACACGGAAGACGCCCGCGTCATCCTCTCGCTGCCGGCGGACCTCGCCGACCAGCTGATGGCGACCGAACTCTTCGCGGGCCGCCGCGAGGAGGCCGAAATCCGACGCGTAAGCGCCGGCAAGGCGGTCGAGATCATCGACGATATCGACGGCTGATCGAAAGCCGCAGCACACGCAAAAAAGGGGCCCCGAACAGGGCCCCTTTTTCGTTGCTGAAACCGCGGTTGCTACCGGTCGATTTGGGCCTTTTCAAACAAGTCCGTCGCCCTATCTCCCTGGCGCATGGGAGAAGCACCATGAAAATGGAACATCAAGGCGACGATGCGAGGCAAAAAGGCTTTCGCGGGCGCATGGTATCGATCGAAGCATTTGCCCGGAAATATCGGCTCGATGCGGAGGAAGCCGAGCGGCTGGAGAACCAGTTCGGTCCGGTCGCCGGCGAAATCGACCTGCTGCAGGCGGCCAGGCGCAACGGCATGCCGGAGGAGTGAACTCCTGCCGGCATTCATCATCAAAGCTGCTGCTCGATCGCCGGGAGAACCATCGTCAACGGCGCCGGTTCGGCGTGCTGCCAAAGCTGATAGCCTACGACGCTGCCAAGTATGGCGGTCCATATGGCGATCTCGCGAAAGGTGAATATCGGTTCCTTCAACATCTGGGCCTCTCGGGCAAGAACAAGTGTTGATGGAAATATCGCCCTGATTGTTCACTCTGATAAGACATCATTCCGTGAACACGTCGTTTCAAAGTGAACAATAAAGCCGCGCATTGCTGGTGCAAGAGTGATCCGCCGCGGTTGGAGGACTGCCTGATGCCGGCACCCGATCCGCTTCCCTGCGGGAGGCTCTCCGACGTCCTGAAGTCGCACCGTCCCAAAACGGGACAGGGCTGACAATCGCTTCACCTTGACCCGAAAACGCACAGATCGCACCTTTTCATCCGTCTCCGCATTCGTAAGTTGGCGCGTCGATCATGAGGATCGATAGGGCTGTTTCACCGTTCCTGGACGTTGTGGGACAGTCCGCCTGACCGTGGACCGGCAGCAAGGCTCCTGCCCGGCATAGGCGCTCTTCCCTGGCCTCTCCCCCGCCACAGCGCCCCATGTATGCGGGGTATCGATGGACAGAGCCGACCTCTCCGGCGTATCTGGACGACTTTCGCGCAACGATGCGCCGAATCAGGGAGACGAAAAGGTGAGCACGGACAAGCAACCGGAAACCACCGTGAAGGTCGAGAAACGCGTCAACGGCAAATGGTGCTTCGTCATCAAGTATCGCGGCGTCACCTATCCCGCCCAGGGCAATTTCACGTCGATGCTGCAAGCACAGGCCGCGGCCCAATCGACGCTAAAGGCGCTCGAACGGCAGGGCTGACAAGCGGACGGAGCGTTACCATATCGACAATGGAAACGCTCTCCTGCTGCTGCCTGTCCGTTGCGCCCGCTGGTCCCTACTCGACTGCGGAGCGGATGATATTGCAGAGCCCCTCCTGCACCACCTGTTTGGTGGTCACCTGCCCCACCTGAATATCGAACATCGCATCAACCCGCGTGCCTGAACCGCGCTTGCGGGCAACGACGCGCAGCGTCTGCAGCCGTCCGGAGCCGGCGGTATCCTGATAGGCCTCGATGGTCCCGAGCGACTTGTTGATCTCGATTCCCGAAAATCCTTCCGCCGCGACACCCCGTGCCATCCGCTGCAAGGCGGCCTCGGGCTTCAGCTTCGGAAACTCCTGCCAGGTCTTGTAAAAGACCGGCGTCACCAGCGGCACGCCCGAAGCCTTGAAATTCTTCTCGCAGCTCTGCGCCGCCGCCACCGAATGGCCGGCCATAAGCAGAACCGCTGCAATGAATAGATGCTTGATCGACATTCCCGTTCCTCGTCGTCATTGATCGAATGACGGGACCCTAGAACCTTCGTTTGCGTGCAGACAGGCCGACCCGGGCGCGAATGCACGGCTATTCGACCAACGGCTTCGAGGGAGCGACGAACGGCTAAGATGGAGGATGAGCGGGCGTAAGGATCGACGCCGGAACAGGCGCGCAACGCGCAAGCGCATACGGTGCGGCGCCGAGCGGCATGCAAGGGAATGATCGGTAAAGGATTGATTTGGCTGGTCGGAGTGGCAAGATTCGAACTTGCGACCCCCACGTCCCGAACGTGGTGCGCTACCAGACTGCGCTACACTCCGTGACCAGCGGCGCCTCTATAGAACAGGCATTTTGATTTCACAAGCGCCTATCTCGAAAAACCTTGCGCCTTTTTCAAAAAACTTGTGACAGTGGAAAACTCATGCGGAAATTGCCGTTTTCCGGGGGCGGCGGCGCCTGAAAGCCCGCCCGATAGGGACTTTGTGCAACGCTTCATATTTTCCTGAAATGCAAGGCGCGGCGTGGATTTCCTTTCGCCTGGTTTGGCGCTAGAGGCACAACGGAAAGCGCGGAAAACCAGGGGATACGGGCTTCCGCGCCATGCCTATTTCAGAACGAGAACCAAAGGGACAGAAACATGAACTTCCGCATGATGACGGTGGCGGGCCTTGCGCTCGTGCTTGCCGGCTGCACGACGACCGGAACGGGGATCTCCAAGAACGCGGTCGAAGCTCGTTGGCTCGGCCAGCCGGCCGGCGGCTTCTTCGCTCAATACGGTCCGCCGATCTCCGACGTCGAAAGCGGCAGCTCAACCGTCTATAGCTGGAAGGGCGGCTACAAGACCCGCAAGGTTCCGGCGCAGTACGAAACCACCAAGGACGGCAAGCGCGGCAAGCGCATCTCATCGGCCCGCACGGAATATCTGAGCTGCTCGGTCCAGCTTACCGTCTCGTCCGACTATGTCATCCGCTCGATCCGCATTGCCGGCGACCGCAAGCGTGCCGATGGCCCGAGCTGGTGCGAAGAGTTCCTGGGCGCACCGGCACAGACCAAGCCGGCCGCAACCGCAAGCTAAACGCCAAGAAACAAAAAAGCCCGCCGGTGAAAATCGGCGGGCTTTTTCTATGGAAAGAATGTCGAACTCAGCTGCTGCTGTTGTCCTCGACGGGTGCGTCGGGACCGTTCTTCTTGATCGAGTCGATGGCGTTCTGGGCGCTGGCCTTGGTCTTGTAGCCCTCGGTCGAGAACATCACTTCGCTGTTGTACTTGAAGCGAACGCGGTACTCGCCAGCCTTGTCTTTGTAGATTTCGAATTTGTGAGCCATCTTCTCCCTCATACAAGTAGGAATCAACGGCACTAGCGTGTCAGTTGCAGAGTGACTTGACAAGAGCACACGCATATCCGGCACGCTTGCCGGTTCTCAATCGCATGTTTGGAAGATGATGGCTGGGGCGCCAGGATTCGAACCTGGGAATGCCGGTACCAAAAACCGGTGCCTTACCGCTTGGCGACGCCCCAACTGGACTGACGGAAAACAAGCCCGCCAAATCGAGCGCCTGATTATCAAAGCTCGCCGTCCGTCACAATCACTAAGTTGACACTAAGTTGGTTTTTCGGCGGATTTGTCGATCAGCTGTGCAAATGGCCGGCGAGCACACCGCGACACAACGTCTGCCGCTGCCGCCTGCACCCTTCCCTTCCTGCATCGCACCTCCTATTGTCCCGCCGAAATGGAGAAGATCATGAGCCAGTTTCGCGCCCGCCCTCCTGCCGTTCCGAGCGTGCTCGTCGATGACGCGGTTGTGCGGATCACCCGCTGGGATTTCGAGCCCGGCGCCGACACCGGCCATCATGTGCACGGGCTCGGCTATGTCGTCGTGCCGATGACCGACTGCCAGTTCCTGCTCGAGGAGGAAGGCGGCAGCCGCCGCGTCGATATCGCCAAGGGGGCGGCCTATCGCCGCAAGGCGGGCATGGCGCACAATGTCGTCAATGCCGGAGCCGAGCCGATGTCGTTCATCGAGATCGAATACAAGTGAAAGCCAGGAAGAGACGCATGCAGGGCCCGGACTTCGATCTCGATTTCAAGCCGGCCCACGGCGAGGCCGTGACAGTTGCGGACGATGTGCAGCGCATCACCGTCAACAATCCCGGCCCCTTCACCTTCCACGGCACCAACAGCTATATCGTCGGAAAGCGTTCCGTTGCGGTGATCGACCCCGGCCCGGACGACGAGGCGCATTTTGAGGCGCTGATGGCGGCCCTTGCTGGCCGTGAAGTCACCCATATCGCCGTCAGCCATACGCATCGCGACCACTCGCCACTTGCGCGCCGGCTGAAGGCTGCGACCGGCGCGCTGATCGTCGGCGAAGGCCCGCACCGCTCCGCCCGCCCCTTGCATACGGGCGAGACCAATCCTTTCGCCGAGAGTTCGGACATGGAGTTCGCCCCCGATCTCGTGCTTGCCGATGGCGGGCGGATCGAGGGCGATGGCTGGAGCCTGACGGGGCTGACGACGCCAGGCCATACGGCCAACCACATAGCCTTCGCACTCGACGGCACCGGTATCCTCTTTTCCGCCGACCATGTCATGGCCTGGGCGACGACGATCGTCGCGCCGCCGGATGGGGCCATGGCCGACTACATGGCCTCACTCGAAAAGCTGCTTTACCGCGACGAGCATCTCTACCTACCCGGCCATGGCGGGCCGGTGACCGAGCCCGCCTCCTTCCTTCGGGGCTTGCGCGCCCACCGCAAGATGCGCGAACGCGCCGTGCTCGAACGCATCCGCGCCGGCGACAGCCGTATCCCGGATATGGTCAAGGTTATCTATGCCTCGACCGATGTCCGGCTGCATGGGGCGGCCGCACTTTCGGTCCTTGCCCATTTGGAAGACCTGATCGAGCAAGGGCGGGTCGAGACCGATGGGGCGCCCTCGCTCCTTGGCGCCTACCGGCTGGCGCCTGGCGGAGCCGGCTGATCATGCGGCGGGAGGCCTACAGCTATCGCAGCGATGCCGCGGTGCCTGCCTTTGCCGACGACAAACCCGTAATCGTCTTCGACGGCGAATGCATTTTCTGTTCCGGCTGGGTGCGCTTCCTGCTTCGCCATGACCGGCGAGCGCAATATCGCTATCTCACGGCGCAGTCGCCGCTTGGCCAGGCGCTCTATCGGCACTACGGCCTTGACGCCAGCAGCTTCGAAAGCAACATCCTGATCGAGGACGGCGTCGCCCGCTTCAAATCCGACGGCTCGATGCGGACGCTTGCGCGGCTCGGCCTGCCATGGTCGCTGGTGAACGTCTGCCGTATCCTGCCCGCTGCCCTTCGCGATCCACTCTATGATCTCGTTGCGAAAAACCGCTATCGCATCGCCGGGCGCCGTCAGAGTTGCATGGTGCCGACGCCCGAGGAGCGTGGACGCTTCATCGCATGACGACGGAAATCATGGTCCAACAGCAGAGCCTCTACCGGCGGATCCTCGGACGCGACTGGGATCGCGTGCCTGCCTCTATCCGCGCCCTGCATGACAGGTCGGAAGGACACGCCACCTTTTGCGGACGTGCGGTCGTCGAGCGAGGCGGATCGATCTGGGCCCGTCTTGTCGCCTCTGTCTTCGGCTTTCCTAGCGCCGGTGCGGATGTGCCGGTCGATATCCGCTTCGCCTGCGGCAATGGTCGGGAGGTCTGGACCCGGCGCTTCCGTGAAAAGATCCTGCGCAGTTCACAGCAGAAGATAGAGAAGCGGAACGAACAACTGCTGGTGGAGGATTTCGGACCGGTCCGCATCCTGTGCGCCTTGGAGCCTGCAGAAAATCGCCTGCACCTCTCGGTTCGCGCCTGGTCCTTCCTCGGCCTCCCGCTTCCCTTGCGGCTCGCGCCGGGCGGCCGGACGTTCGAGGAAGATCGCGACGGCCTGTTTCACTTCCATGTCGAGGTCGAAAGCCCCTTGACCGGCTTGATCGTGCGCTATCGCGGCTGGCTTGCACCAGCCGATGAGTCGACGTCGTTGCGGGCGTCCGCCCTCGATCGAAAAGCTACCGCTCAATTCGATGGCCGCGGCGCCGCCGTGAACGACTGACGTCTCCTAGCGGTACTCTGCCGATCAATCGCCGGCAATGCCGAGCAGCTCGGCATCGAGCGCCCGCAGGAACTGATCAGCGAAGGCGGCGCCCATGCCGAGGTCATGCGGGCCATAGCGGGAGGCGACACGCAGGTCGACGAAGGTTGTTTCGGCCTCTTCGCGCAGCCGGATCAACACATCGAAACGGAAGCCGGCGATCAGCGTGCGCCATTCACCCTGGAGCACGACGTCGCTGGCGCGGCGCCCCGCAATCGCCCCTTCGAGCGAGAGTTCCGGCCGCGCCGCCGGCACCGGTACGTTCTCCGGTTCGACGGTCGTCTCCGCTCCGGCATTCGGCCGTACGGTCAGATCCTCGAGATCGGCGCGGGCGTTTTCGACGCCAAGCTCCTCGGTGATGCCGACGCGGTTCTGTTCGATGACGGTGCGCACGCCTTGGTAAACTCGGTCGAGCGCGCCATCATAGCGCCGGCCGGTGAGGCCCGGATAGGCAAGGATCTGCGCTTCCCGGTCCTCGGGCGTCACAGCGTCCTTGCGTTTCAGCCAGCTCTCTTCGGTCTGCGGTACCTTGAGCCATGGCGGCGGCGTCACCGTGTCGGTGCTGACATCGTAGATCGCCGGGCGGGTCAGATATTGCACGACGCCGAAGCCGATGAAACCGAGCGCCGGCGCGGCATAGACAAGAGCCGCAGCAGACGCGAGGCCGCCGATCGCGGCGACCTGCCAGAGGCGTGCAAGGCCGACGACCGCAAGCAATACGCCAAGCAGCGCAAAAATGCCGGACAGGCCGACAAGAGTCAGGAAATGCGGTGTCGTCAGTGGCCCGAAGCGGTGCGCCAGCAGCGAGAGCACAAAGAGCACGAAGGAGACACGGGCGAAGCGACGCGCCCAATGGGCGGCATAGGAATAGGGACGCTCGTACCGGACCATCATGTAGTTGAATCAATCCCCTGCCGCGAAACAGATCGCATTCTTAGACCATGCCCCGTGCCGTGAAAACAGGCAATGCCCAGTCGGCCGCCGCGCCGCGGGCCACGCCTGAGGCTTCGCCGCAAAATCGCCATTCTCGTTAACCACCTATCAACACATGGGAATGTGCCCGCGCGCCCGAGAATCGGCCGGCGCGCGGAGTTTCAATCGGAGGCAACGGCCGCGCACGGCTTCATGTGAAAGTACGCGGCGATCGACGGAGAACCTACATGGGCGCATCGCAGGCAGCCGTGGCCATTGCCACCCCTACCCCTCTTCCCCCGCGTGACGGCGGAATTCCGATGGGGCTCCTCGAGCTCGAACTCTCCCTCGACGGCTTTTCCGGAAACAAGGACGATTTCCCTGGTTTTGTCCGGACCGTTGCCGACAATGCCGGCGGCGAGTTTCTGTTTGCATTGCCTGCTTCGGAACTGGTCGAAGATTGCCTGAGTATCGCCGTGCTCCGGCATGGCGAGCAGGACAGCGAAACATCGATCCTGTTTGCCTGCCTTGATGAGCAGGGCACGACCATCCGCCTCGAGCACCCGGGCGATGGCACGCGAGACCTGGAGCGCTTCGCCGAGTCCTTCGTCGGCGTGCTCGAACGCATGTGATCGCCGCCTGCCGGCGGCGGTTTAAACTGGCTTCAATCGAAAAACCTACGCGCTGACGTGTCGGTTCTGGCGTGCTGATCACGTCGGGCCAAGCCTCAGAAAATCAACTTTCAGGACGACATCGGACGCTTTACGTCTCCCCTGCGTGCGACCGCGCGCCTGCCGCAGAATTGGCGTGGTCCGCTTCGATTTTCGGCGCAACTCCCTATATTAATTGCGATTCGAGACATGGACCCGAAGGCGGCACGCGCCGGCACTCAGGAGGCACGAACATCATGACGACCCGATTGACGATGCTAGTCGCAGCCGCCCTGCTGCTGACGGCGTGCCAGACGACGACACCTGAGGAACGGCGCATCGCCGACGGCAACACCTGCGCCTCCTACGGTTTCCGCCGCGGCACCGACGCCTTTGCCACCTGCCTGCAACGCATCGAACTCGACCGGCGCGCTGAATCGCGCGCCTTCCGCTATCAGAACGACGTGATGATGTGGGGCTGGGACCGCCCCGTCGTCATCATGCGCTGACGGAGGCGTTCAACCGAAGCAACCGGTAATGTCGCGGCTCGACGATCAGCGTATCAAGGCGACCCGGGCGCACAAGCCCGGGTCGCCAAGGAAGGCTACAGGCGGAAGGTCTTGACCGCGTTACCCCGCTCCAGCTCCTTGCTGGCCATGAACAAGGCCGTCTTTTCTTGCTGCTCGTTCCCGGCGGCGATGAGATCCAGAATGGCTTGAAGCCTGCGGATTGCAGTTGCCTTGTTGCGATGCTGCGATCGCTCCTCTCGGCAAACGACCGTGTGGCCCGTGGGGACATGCGTCGCCCGCACGGCGCTATCGGTGGTGTTTTGATGCTGGCCACCGGGCCCGCCGGCCCGCAAGGTTTCGAAGCGCAAATCCCCAAGCTCGATCGTCGGTACGACGCCCGCGCCGGAAAGATCCACTTGCCGGACACCGACAAACCAGTTCTTTCGTTGATGCCCTTTTCTAACCGGGCTCTTGAAAACAAAGCGAATCGTCCCGCAATAGGCTCTTGCCAAATCTTCGGATCGAGCGCCTGCCATCGTGACGATTGCGGATTTTGGACCGAACGCATCCGGTTGCCCGCCAAGGGCCAGGTCAAAGCTGCAGCCGTTGACCTTCGCTTCCTTGCCCAAGATGTCGATCAGCGCGGCCATGGCAATGCGACATTCCACCGGACCGTTGCCGGAGGTCAGAAAGAGCGTCACTTCACCCATGGCGCATCCTCCTTATCGTCGTCCGCTCCCACTTCGTTTTCTCGCGCACCCGTTCCTGCGGCTGCACGTTCTTGTAGGTGACGAGCGGCTTCATCGCCGCGATCGGTCGAATAAGCCCGAACGCCTCGAGGTCTGCGACAACCTTAGCGGCATCCTTGTAGGCGCCGGCCGCCTCCTCGATCAGCAGGTTGCGATCCTCGCAGATTGCGAGACCACCCCAGGCATTGATGCGCAAGGCATCACGCTCGGAGCGATTGCCACCCACGCGGCCGTGCATGGCCTTACGGTCATATTTCCGCCCCGCACCGTGCGAGATGCCCCAATGCGATCGCTCCGCACCGGCCAGGGCGCGCACCAGAAAGCTTCGCGTTGCGCGCGATCCAGCGACCGGCGCGACGGCATCCTCACCGATTGCGGCCGCGCCCTTATAGTGCAGGAAGCCCGACGCCGTGGCCCGCACCAGGTTGTGCGGGATATCGGCAACCAGCGACAGATCGGCGCGCAACGTCCGCGCTGCCCGCTCCGCCACCATTCGCCGGTTAAGCGAAGCCCATCGAACGCACTCGCCGCTTCCGGCGAGCCATTCAACGGCGGCGGCCGAACCGGCAGCCAGACCGTCCCGCAAGTGTTCTGTGCCGAGCGTGCGACCGAAAAGATTGGCGCCCAGCGAACGCGAGCCCGAGTGGACCAGAAGATAGAGCTTCTGCCGGTCGGCCACACTTTCCGCCTCGTCCTCGAACACTTCGTCCACGGCCTGCAGCTCACAGAAGTGGTTGCCGCCGCCGATGGTGCCGAGGGATTGCGGGCCCATGTCAGGCGAAAGATCGTGCTCCGCCAGGCGGGTTGCCATGTCGCCGAGATCGATCTGCTCCAGCCTGCGCAGTTGCTCGGCCGCCTTTTCGACCTTGAATTTGCGCAGCGGCAAGGAGAGCTCGAAGAATGACATGCCGCAGCCAATATCGTTGCCGATCAGCTGCGGGTGGAGCCGCTGCGAAAGCGCGACCATGCCGACGGGGCCATACTTGCCCGGGTGCAGGTCCGGGAAACCGGCGACCGAGATCATGCCGGGGAGACTGGCAATTTCCGCCAGTTGATGAACTGCCGCGCCTTCAATCCAGCTGCCGGCAGTAAAATAATGCGTGACGGTCGCTCTGCGCGCACCATCGTCGCCTTCGGGGACGATGTCCCCAAAAGAATGATTGCCCATGAAAAATAATCCAGAACAGGGTCAAACAGCCGGCACATTGGCCAGCAGGACGGGCCCTTTCAGCGCATCAACGCTGATTAGCCGCGAAGCCCCAAGGGGCGTGTGGAAACGCACTGCGTCATTTTCCGCTCCCGTTCTGAACAAACCGCTATGCACATGCATAGCGAATGATCGCCCGCGCCGATACGGCGCGAACGAGGCGCTGATGCACTATCCGCTCGCCGCTTGCAACCAGGAATGCAGGGCTCCGATAAACCGGCGTCCGCGCGTTGCATCGTTGCAACACGCAGAGGGCGCCCCTACCCCTTGCCGTTGATCGCTGCTTGGGCGGCGGCAAGACGGGCAATCGGCACGCGGAACGGCGAGCAGGAGACGTAGTCGAGACCGGCGTCCTCGCAGAAGCGGATCGAGGCCGGGTCGCCGCCATGTTCGCCGCAGATGCCGAGCTTCAGACCGTTCTTGGTCCGTCGTCCGCGTTCGGCGGCGATCTGGATCAGTTCGCCGACACCTTCGAAATCGAGCGAGACGAAGGGGTCCTGCTCGATGATGCCCTTCTGCTGGTAGGTCGCCAGGAACTGCGAGGCGTCGTCGCGCGAGATGCCGAAGGTCGTCTGCGTCAGGTCGTTGGTGCCGAAAGAGAAGAAGTCAGCCGCTTCGGCGATTACGCCGGCGCGGAGTGCTGCGCGCGGCAGTTCGATCATCGTACCCACGAGATAGTCGATGCCGATGCCGGCCTCGCCGATCACTTCCTTGGCGACCGCATCGATGCGCTCCTTGACGTAGTCAAGCTCGGCCCGGAGGCCGACCAGCGGCACCATGATTTCGGGAACGACGGCCGCGCCGGTTTCGCGGGCGGCCTCCACCGCGGCCTCGAAGATCGCGCGCGCCTGCATCTCGGCGATCTCAGGATAGGAGATTGCCAGACGGCACCCACGATGGCCGAGCATCGGGTTGAACTCGTGCAGCTCGTCGACACGCTGGCGCAGTGCCGACGGGTCGAGCGAAAGTGCGCCGGCGACATCGGCGATCTCCTCGTCGGTCTTCGGCAAGAACTCGTGCAGCGGCGGGTCGAGCAGGCGGATCGTCACCGGCAGGCCATGCATGATCGAGAACAATTCGGCGAAATCCGAGCGCTGCATCGGCAGGAGCTTGGCGAGTGCCAAGCGCCGGCCGGCCTCGTCGTCGGCGAGGATCATCTCGCGCATGACGTTGATGCGGTCATCCTCGAAGAACATGTGCTCGGTGCGGCAGAGGCCGATGCCCTCGGCGCCGAAGGAGCGCGCCGCGCGCGCATCCGCCGGGGTTTCGGCATTGGTTCTGACAGTCATGCGGCGGCTGGCATCCGCCCAGGCCATGATCTTGCCGAAGTCGCCGGAAAGCTCCGGCTGCAGCATGGCGATCGACCCTTTCAGCACCTGGCCGGACGAGCCGTCGATGGTGATGATGTCGCCCTTGCGGAGCGTCACGCTTCCGGCCGTCAGCAATTCGTTGCGAAGATCGACGCGGATGCTGCCGGCGCCGGAAACGCAAGGCGTGCCCATGCCGCGGGCAACGACAGCCGCATGGCTGGTCATGCCGCCGCGGGTCGTCAGGATGCCTTCGGCGGCGTGCATGCCGTGAATGTCTTCCGGGCTGGTCTCGACGCGCACGAGTATGACCTTGCGGCCTTCCTTGTCGGCCTGCACCGCCTCCTCGGAGGTAAAGACGATTTCACCGGTCGCAGCACCTGGCGAGGCCGGCAGGCCGGAGCCGATGATGTCGCGCCGCGCATGCGGATCGATCGTCGGATGCAGCAGCTGGTCGAGCGACGCCGGATCGATGCGGGCGACGGCCTCCTGCTCGGAAATCAGGCCCTCCTCCGCCATATCGACGGCGATCTTCAGCGCCGCCTTGGCGGTGCGCTTGCCCGAGCGCGTCTGCAGCATCCAGAGCGTGCCGCGCTCGATGGTGAATTCGAGATCCTGCATGTCGCGGTAGTGCCGCTCGAGCGTATCACAGATCGACCGAAACTCGGCGAAGGCTTCCGGCATCAGCTTTTCGAGCGACGGCTTGTCGGAACCGGAGGCGAGACGCGCGGCCTCGGTGATGTTTTGCGGCGTGCGAATGCCGGCAACAACGTCTTCGCCTTGCGCGTTGACGAGGAACTCGCCGTAGAGTTCGCTCTCGCCGGTCGACGGATTGCGGGTGAAGGCGACGCCGGTTGCCGACGAATTGCCGAGATTGCCGAAGACCATCGCCTGGACGTTGACCGCCGTGCCCCAGGCAGCCGGAATTCCGTGCAGATGACGATAGGTCACCGCGCGCGCGTTCATCCAGCTTGAGAAGACGGCGCCGATGGCGCCCCAGAGCTGTACTTCCGGATCCTGCGGAAACGGCTCGCCGAGCGCCTCTTCGATCGCTTCCTTGTAGCGGGTGATGACATGCTGCCACTCGACCGCGGAAAGCTCGGTGTCTTGCTCGTGGCCGAGCCGCGCCTTCTCATCTTCGAGGATTTCCTCGAAGACGTCGTGATCGACGCCCATGACCACGTCGCCATACATCTGAATGAAGCGGCGGTAGCTGTCCCAGGCAAAACGCGCGTCGCCGGCGTCATGACCGAGCGCGTGCACCGACTCGTCGTTGAGCCCAAGATTGAGAACCGTATCCATCATGCCCGGCATCGAGGCGCGGGCACCGGAGCGAACCGAAAGCAACAAGGGATGGCTGGTGTCGCCGAAGACGCGGCCCGTCACCTCCTCCATCCGGCGGATACCCTCGCGCACCTGATCGTGCAGGCCGTCAGGCATTTGCCTGTCGTTATCGAAGAAGTTGTTGCAGGCATCGGTGACGATGGTCAGGCCAGGCGGCACCGGCAAGCCGAGGTTGCACATCTCGGCAAGGTTTGCGCCCTTGCCACCCAACCGCTCGCGGTCACCTGCACGTCCTTCGGCCTTGCCCCCACCGAAGGTGTAAACCCATTTCGTCATGCCTGCTCTCCACCCAGATACAGTGTTTTATGACGATTTACAGTATATGCTTCATGCTGAAAATGCATCCGGCGAAGATTTATGCTGCACCGCATCATTTTCTGTAACAATGCAACATATTGGCAGGCCGAGGGGCAGAACCCGCACAACATGGGCTTTGCCTCTTCTATCGGCACCACAAATGCCCGCCAGAGGCTTGAGTGTCGACATTGCCCGATCCATTATAAAAACCTAATATAAATGCACGCGATGGGGCGCATCCAAGAATATCCCGTCATGGCGATCCGTTTCAGTCCCGTGGGCTTGGAGGGTAGGTCATGCAATGGCGTGCGAAAGTGAGATCCTGGCTCCTCTCGGTCGCGATGGTCTTGCTCGTGGTCGGGCATGGCCTCGCCGAGGAGAGCGGCAAGCGGCTTGCGCTCGTCGTCGGCATGACGAACTACGTGGCGGCAGGAACGCTGCCCAACGCCTCACGCGACGCCGAAGCATTCGGCACCTTCCTCAACGGGCAGGGATTTGAAACCGATCTTGTGCTCAACGCAGATCGCAGGGGCCTTGCGGCCGCGCTTTCAAGCTTTTCGCGCAAAATCGGCCCGGAGGATGTCGCCCTCTTCTACTACGCCGGCCATGGCATGCAGTTGCACGGCGAGAACTTTCTCATCGGCACGGATGCTAAGCTCGAGAGCGAGTTCGATGTTCCCGCCGAAACCATAGCCCTGTCCGAGATCATTACCGCGCTGGAGAAGCGTGCCCGGATATCGATGATCTTCCTCGATGCCTGCCGCAACAACCCGCTCGCCAACCGGCTGAATACCGAAGTCGAAGGCGCCACCCGCGGCGGCGCGACCAGAGGGTTGGCGCCGATCGAGACCCAGGGTGCCGGCACGCTCGTCGCCTTTGCCGCCGCGCCCGGGCAAGTGGCCGCCGATGGAACCGACGGGCACTCGCCGTTTACGCGCGCTCTGATCGCCAATCTCTCCGGCGCTGGCCTGGAGGTCGGCACTGCTTTCAAACGCGTCGTTCGCGACGTGCGCAAGGAAACGCAGGGCAAGCAGCAGCCTCAGATCCTGTCATCGCTTTCGCTCGAATTCTATTTCGGACCGGAAGCGGCCGCGCCGCAGATCCAGGCCGCCCTGCCGGCCGTTGCGGTACCGGCCATAGACCCCGAAGGACTGGAGGCCGAAGCAGATTTCAAGAAGGCCTTGAGGATCGGCACGCCTCGGATCTGGCACTTCTTCATCGAAAAGCATCGCACCGGCGAATATGCGGAACTCGCTCGCCAGACGCTGGCACAGATCGAGCCCGCGGCGGTGCGCAACCAGTCTCATCTGCCACAATCCGTCGAAGCACGGCTGTTGCCGGACAAAGACAAGCGGCGAAACGTCCAGCTCGCACTTGCCGCCCAGGGATTTGCGGCGGGCACGGCCGATGGCGTTTTCGGTGGACAGACGCGCGAAGCGATCAAACTCTTCCAAAGCACCAACCGCCAGCCGGCGAGCGGTTTCATTACCGAGCGCACCGCAGCAGCCCTCGGCATCAAGGTCAACGACAGCGCGGAAGGCATCTACAGCGCGACCAAAGCCCGACGCTACGATGTTGCCAACCTCGAAGGTCTCGAAACCGATAAACGTGTTCTGGAGGCTTTAACCTGCCTGCGCCACTTCGATACCGTATACGGCGCGTTCGGCGGGCATCAATGTCGCCGTGCAAACGGGTACGATTCTGGCAGTTTACGCGCGCGGGATAGCCAGCGGTTGCGGCGCGCATCTTGCGGCGATTTCCTCTCAAGAAGAGAACACTTTCGTCGCCTCGCTTTTCAACGCCGACCAAAGGTTCTTCCAGACGGGCTACGATCCCACCGGAAACGTCAGCTACAAGATGGGCCCATGGATCGGCCTTACGCAAGATCCACAGGGCAAGGAGCCCAAGGGCGGCTGGCACTGGGATAATGGCAAGCCTCTGACCTACACGAAATGGTTCCAGGACATGCCGAACGAGGGCAAGAAGGGCGACGATATCGGCATGTACTACGCGCACCGCAACGGCAGAGCCGACACGAAGTCCGTCTATGTCGACACCTGGGACGATATGGGGCCAACCGACGGAACGGGCGGTCTCATTCTCGAATTCGAGTGACCGCCTGGACCACCGCGCAGGTCGGCACGCCCGCATAACTGGATAAATCACAATTATCTAATATAATTCACGCGATGGGGACGCATCCATGAATATCCCGTCATGGCAATCCGTTTCAGTCTCGAGGGCTCGGAGGGTAGGTCATGAAATGGCGTGCGGATCTGAGATTTTGGCTCCTCTCGGCGCTGATGGTCCTATTTGCTGCAGGGAACGCTCTTGCCGAAGGAAGTGGCAAACGGCTGGCGCTGATCGTCGGCATGAGCAACTACGTCGTTGCCGGAACGCTGCCCAATGCCTCACGTGATGCCGAAGCGTTTGACGCCTTCCTCAAGGGCCAGGGATTTGAAACCGACCTCGTGCTCAACGCGGATCGCAAGGGTCTCGCCGGCGCGCTTTCAAACTTTTCGCGCAAGATCGGGCCTGAAGACACAGCCCTGTTCTACTACGCCGGGCACGGCATGCAGCTGCGCGGCGAAAACTTCCTCGTCGGGACCGATGCAAAGCTTGAGAGCGAATTCGACGTCCCGGCCGAAACCGTAGCGCTTTCCGAGATCATCAATGCACTGGAGAAACGTGCCAGGATATCGATGGTCTTCCTCGACGCCTGCCGCAACAACCCACTCGCCGAAAGACTCACGCGCGAAGTTGAGGGTGCCACCCGCGGCGGCGCAACCAGAGGATTGGCGCCGATCGAGACCCAGGGTGGCGGAACGCTCGTCGCCTTCGCCGCCGCCCCTGGCCAGGTCGCAGCCGACGGAACCGACGGACATTCGCCGTTCACCCGCGCGCTGATCGCCAATCTCTCCGGCGCTGGCCTTGAGGTCGGCACCGCTTTCAAGCGGGTCGTTCGCGACGTGCGCAAGGAAACGCAGGGCAAACAGCAGCCGCAAATCCTGTCCTCCCTGTCGCTGGAATTCTACTTCGGGCCGGAGATGATAGTGCCGCATACCAATGCCACCCTGCCTGCAATACAGGCACCGGCAGTCGACCCGGCTGCGCTTGGGGCGGAAGCGGATTTCAAGAAGGCCCTGAGGATCGGCACGCCACGGATCTGGCACTTCTTCGTCGAAAAGCACCGCACCGGCGAGTATGCGCAACTCGCGCGCCAGACACTGGCACAGATCGAACCCGCAGCGGTGCGCAACCAGTCGCATCTTCCGCTGTCGGTAGAAGCGCGGCTCTTGCCGGACAAGCAACAGCGCAAAAACGTCCAGCTAGCACTCGCAGCCAAGGGCTTTGCATCCGGCGTGGCCGACGGCGTTTTCGGCGGACAGACACGCGAAGCGATCAAACGCTTCCAAAGCACCAACCGTCAGCCGGCGAGTGGTTTCATCACCGAGCTCACTGCAGCAGCCCTTGGCATAAAGGTCAACGACAGGGCAGAGGGCATATACAGTTCAACGACGGCGCGAATCTATGACATCGACGACCTTACCGGGCTCGAAACAGACGAGCGTGTCCTTGCCGCCATCAAATGCCTGGGTCACGAGCCGTCCGTCTATGGTGCTTTCGGGGGCCATCTCTATGTCGTGGCACGAACGGGGTCGACTCGCGCACCCTATGCCGAAACCGTCGCCAAGAACTGCGGCACATATCTTGCCTCGATCACATCGGACGCGGAAAATGCCTTTATCGCATCGCTGTTTAACGCCGACCCGGGCTTTTTCGATATGGGCTACTACGCTCCGGACAAGCTACAAAATCGGGCCGTGGATTGGCCTGGTTCAGGACCCGCAAGGCAAAGAGCCAAAAGGCGGCTGGCACTGGGACAGCGGCGAGGCGATGACTTACACAAAATGGGTCCCAGGCGCGCCATACGAATTCAAGCCGGGCGCCGATTCCGCGATGTATTTTACCCAGCGTGACGGCCGGCAAGACATGAGGAGTACCTACCTCAACACGTGGCAAGACATGGGGCTCATCAACATGTCCCCGAGCCTCGTTCTTGAATTTGAGTAGTCACGCATATCGATTCCGGCGATGGGGTGCATTCAAGAATGTCCCGTCATGGCAATCCGTTCAGGCTCAGAGGCTCGGAGGGTAGGTCATGAAATGGCGTACAAAACTCACGTCCTGGGTCTCCTCGGCCCTGATCGTCCTGCTTGCAGTCGGGCACGCCCTCGCCGAGGAGGACGGCAAACGGTTGGCGCTGATCGTCGGCATGAGCAACTACGTCGTTGCAGGTATTCTGCCCAATGCTTCGCGCGACGCCGAAGCGTTCAAGACCTTCCTCGATGACCAGGGCTTTGAGGCCGACCTCGTGCTCAATACAAATCGCAGGGGTCTCGCCGAGGCGCTTGCGCGCTTTTCGCGCAAGATCGGCCCCAAAGACGTTGCACTGTTTTACTACGCCGGACATGGCATGCAGCTGCACGGCGATAATTTCCTTGTCGCAACCGATGCGAGGCTCGAAAGCGAATTCGACGTGCCAGCCGAAACCATGGCACTCTCCGAAATTGTCAACGCGTTGGAAAAGCGTGCGAAGATCTCGCTGATCTTCCTCGATGCCTGCCGCAACAATCCGCTCGCAGACCGGCTCAATCGCGAAGTGGAGGGCGCAAGCCGCGGTGGCGCCATCAGGGGGCTCGCACCGATTGACACACAGGGTGCAGGCACGCTCGTGGCCTTTGCCGCGGCACCCGGACAGGTCGCCGCAGACGGCACCGACGGGCACTCCCCCTTTACCCGTGCGCTGATCGCCAATCTCTCCGGCCCTGGCCTTGAAATCGGCACGGCCTTCAAGCGCGTGATCCGGGAAGTACGCTCAGAGACGGACGGGAAACAGTCACCGCAGATTCTGTCTTCGCTCGATCTGGAGTTCTATCTCGGCCGCGACACAGCCGTTAGAGAGCCTGCCCATTCGGCGGCGACCACCGTGGATCTCGCCGCGCTCGACTTTGGCAAGGCGATGCGTGTCGACACCATTCGAACCTGGAAACGCTTCATCGCCAAACATGGCAGCGGCAGCTACGCCGACGCAGCCCGCCAATCCGTTCGGCGTCTCGGAGCAATTGACGACCTGCGGTCGCCATTGGTAGCGATGGCGCAGGAACAAAAGGTGTTCGACAGCAGGGAAAAGCGTTCAAGCGCGCAAGAGGCATTGCGCAGCGAAGGGTTCGATACGGGCCAGACAGACGGGACCTTCGGTGGCCAGACGCGCCGGGCGGTAACCTCGTTTCAGACAGCCCGCGGTCTGACGCAATCCGGATTTCTCGACCAGGAGACCAGCGCCGCCCGGTGCCTGGGATTTGCTCGCGTCGACCACCAAATCCTCTCGGCTGCAATCGCACGCCGCTATGATGCCGCCGATCTCGAGGGGCTTGAGGATGCGGCAGTGGTGGCCATGGTGCGTTGCCTGTCGCCGTTGTCCTTGACCTACGGCATGTTCGACGGGCGCCTCTACGCGGCCGCCTACAATGCGCAGCAGATCAGCTGGCAGGAAGCCAAGGCGACTGCCGAACGCTGCGGCGGTCACCTTGCCACGATTGAATCCAGTGACGAAAATGCGTTCGTCGCCTCGCTGGTAAACACGGACGCCAGGTTCTTCAACAGCCTGTTCGAAGGCGGGGAACATCGCCGCGTCGGACCCTGGCTCGGGCTCGTCAACGAGAACGGCATCGGCGACGCATGGACCTGGGTGACGGGCGCCGTTGTCACCTACAGCAGGTGGTTCAGGCGACCGCCGGAGAAGGCAGGCGCTGCGACGCTATATGCGGCATATCGCGCAAACAAAGTCCCCCTGGCCGCTTACATCGATACCTGGGGAGCGCGCGATGCATTGCGGCCGGTGCCGGGGTTCATCACCGAATTCGAGTGAGTGGCTACACCACTTCCCTCAACCGCTCTGCCGTCTGCAGGTCGACGGAGACGAGTTGGGACACGCCCTGCTCGGCCATGGTCACGCCGAAGAGGCGGTTCATGCGGGCCATGGTGATCGGGTTGTGGGTGATGATGATGAAGCGGGTCTCGGTCGAGGCCGCCATCTCGTCCATCAGGTTGCAGTAGCGCTCGACATTGTGATCGTCGAGCGGTGCATCCACTTCGTCGAGCACGCAGATCGGCGCCGGATTGGTGAGGAATACCGCAAAGATCAGCGCCATCGCCGTCAGCGCCTGCTCACCGCCCGAAAGCAGCGTCATGGTCTGCGGCTTCTTGCCCGGCGGGCGAGCGAGGATTTCCAGGCCTGCCTCCAGCGGATCGTCGCTCTCGATCAGTTGCAGCTCGGCGGTGCCGCCGCCGAAGAGGTGGGTGAAGAGCCGCTGGAACTGCACGTTGACCACATCAAACGCGGCGATCAGGCGCTCGCGGCCCTCGCGGTTCAGGTTCTGGATGGCGCTCCTGAGCTTGCGGATCGCCTCGATGACGTCGTCGCGCTCCCTAAGGAGAAGAGCAAGCTTTTCGGAAAGCTCCTTCTGCTCCTCTTCTGCGCGCAGGTTGACGGCGCCAAGCCGTTCGCGTTCGATCTTCAGCCGTTCGAGTTCGCGCTCGATGTTGCGCATGTCCGGCAACGCCGCATCGACAGCGAGCCCGGTCAGGCGCATCACCTCGTGCGGCGCACAGGAGAGCGCTTCCTGGATGCGCGCTTCGATTTCGACACGGCGCTCACGGGCCGAAACCAGCCGCTCCTCTGCGCGGCCACGCTTCTCGCGCGATTCCGCCAGCTCGGAGAGCGCCGTCGCCGCCAGCCGATCCGCCTCGCGCTGGTGATTTTCGGCCTCGGCGAGAAGGTCGGCCGCCTCGCGCCGTGCCGCTTCGGCCTTCTGCAATTCGTTCATCAACGCACGGCGCTTGTCGTCGAACTCGTCGGGCGCGTCGATCAGTTCCTCCACTTCGTCGCGGGCTTCCGCTTCGCGGTCACGCAGCGTGGAGATATGCTCTTCGGCGCTCGCGGCGCGCGCCTTCCAGGTCTGGCGCTCGTTGGTTATCGCGGTGATGCGCCGCTGGCGGGCCTCGTTCTCGCGCGCCAGACCGTCATGTGCGGCACGGGCCTCGGCAACGGCGGCGCGATCGGCGGCGACATCGGCCGTCTGGGTGCGCAGTTTCAATTCGAGTTCGGAGAGATCGGGCGCATCCGCCAGTGCGTCGTTGGCCGTCTCGATCTGCTCGGCCACTTCCTCGACCTGGACCTCGATCTGGCTGCGCGTTTCCGCCAACACCGCACGGCGGCGAGCAAGATCGCCGGAGGCGCGCTCGGCGGCAGCAAGGGCGTCACGGGCTTCAGCGAGTTGCCGCGTGATCATGCGCTGCGCATCGCGCGCAAGCCTCAGTCTTTCGTCTTCGGCGCGGATGCGCGTACCGGCGGCCGCGAGTTCGGCCTCGGCGCGACGCAGCGCCTCTGCTGCGCCCTCGGCTTCGGCATCGAGTTCTGCCAGCCGGTTCTTCTGGGCCAGTCGCAGGGCGGCCGCACTCGGCGCCTCGGAGCCGGTCACGTGCCCGTCCCAGCGCCAGACGGAGCCCTGCTTGGTGACGAGGCTCTGGCCCGGCTTCAACAGCGGCAGCAGCCGTTCCGCGTCCGCTTCGCTTGCGACAATGCCGATCTGCTTCAGCGCGCGGGTCAGCGCATCCGGTGCTTTCACGTGCGCAATCAGCGACGTAACGCCCTCCGGCAGGCCGGCGTCGCCGGCATGATCTCCCGGGGCGCGCCAATGGGCCGGCGCGTCCGTTTCGAGCGGTGAATCGAGATCGTCGCCAAGGGCTGCGCCGAGCGCGATTTCGAAGCCTCGGTCGACCTTCATCTCCTCGACGACGGCGGGATAGGTGCCGCCCGATGCCGCTTCCAGCATCCGCCGGATCGTGCGCGCTTCGGTTTCGATGCCGTTGAGAGTAGCGCGTGAACGATCAACAGGCGGACGCGCCTCGACCTCGGCGCGGCGCGCCTCTGCCAGAGCCTCCTCGATCGCAAGCACATTGATTTCCGCTTCTTCGAGCGCGGCCTCGGCAACCTCGACTTGGCCCTGTTTCTCATGCGGATCGGGAAGTGCGGCCATCTGCCGGTTTAGCTCGTCGAGATCGCGCGACTGATCGGCGAGCTGACGCGCAAGCCGGGCCTGGCGCTCCGAGAGATCGCGCAGCGTGCGCTCGAGCTGGTTGCGACCGGCCTGTGCCTCGGCACGTTCGGCCGTCAGCCGCGCCAACAGCGCTTCGTTGCCGGCAAGCTTTTCGTTCGCCTCTTCCAGCCGCTCGCGTGCTTCCGTCGCACGGTCATCGGCCTCGGCCAGCATGTCGCTGAGTTCGGCTTCTTCTTCGTCGAGCCGCGCCAGGATGCCGGCATTGTCGACGACAAGCCTCTCTTCGCGGGCGATGTCTTCGGCAAGCTGCGCCAGACGGCGCTGCAACTCGTCGCGCCGCCTGAGGATACGGCCGGCATCCTCTTCAAGCTGCGAGCGGGCGATCTGCAGGCGTTGCAAGGCGGCGGCGAACCGCGCCTCGTTCTCGCGCAACTCCGGCAGCTTCAGGCTGGCAATCGCCTGATCCTTCGCCGCCTGCATCTGCGCTTGCGCCTTTTCCGCGACCAGCGCCGTGATCTGATTGAGCTGGCTCGTCGCCTCGGCCTCCGCCTCCTTGGCGTGCACCCAGCGGATATGGAACAGGATCGCCTCGTGCTTGCGGATATCGGCCGAAAGCATCTTGAAGCGATTGGCCTGACGCGACTGGCGCTTGAGGCTCTCGATCTGGCTTTCGAGCTGCGAGGTTACGTCGTCGAGGCGTTCAAGGTTGGTTTCCGCTGCCCGGAGGCGCAGTTCCGCCTCATGGCGGCGCGAGTGCAGTCCGGAAATGCCGGCTGCTTCTTCGAGGAGTTGCCGACGCGCCTGCGGTTTGGCGGCGATCAGCTCGCCGATACGCCCCTGCCCGACCATCGACGGCGAGCGCGCGCCCGTGGAGGCGTCGGCAAAGAGGAGCTGCACATCCTTGGCGCGCGCCTCCTTGCCGTTGATGCGGTAGACGGAGCCCTGTTCGCGCTCGATGCGGCGCGTCACCTGGATCTCGTCACTGTCGTTGAAGGCGGCCGGTGCCGTGCGATCGCCGTTGTCGAGATAGAGGCCGACTTCCGCCGTGTTGCGCGCCGGACGGTTGCCGGATCCGGAAAAGATCACGTCGTCCATGCCGGAGGCGCGCATGTTCTTGTAGGAGTTTTCCCCCATCACCCAGCGCAGCGCTTCGACGAG
>Ga0102591_1001347_pt1 | contig 34254 bp, 29 predicted proteins | sample AraplaCol_mCL_r2_2_FD_76860 | JGI IMG/M metagenome (GOLD analysis project Ga0102591, IMG submission 76860) | Arabidopsis root microbial communities from North Carolina, USA - plate scrape MF_Col_mCL_r2 (SPADES assembly) (version 2) | ecosystem: Host-associated > Plants > Roots > Endosphere...
ATCAACGCTGCGGCGCTGCGCTAACGCTGCGCCGCAGCAGACCGAACCATGAACGACTGTTACCTATCCATCCGGTCTGTTTTGTTACCCATCCATCCGCTGGACAGCGAAGCGCCGGATGAGGGGTATCTTTCCGCTCATTCGGATGAGAGTTGGACTCGCGGAGAGAACCCCTCACCCGTCTCACCGCTTCGCGGTGAGCCACCCTCTCCTACAAGGGGAGGGGGTAGCGAGTTCTCCGCTAATTTTCGCCAAACACCCGATCCAGCGCCGCGTCATATGTCGCCTGCACCAGCTCCGGATGCAGCTTGCTCAACGCTTCCATCATCACGCCGGAATTGATCTCGAGCACGCGCCATTCGCCGTCGACGCGCACCAGGTCGATCGACGCAAACACGATGCCGATGGCGCGCGCAGCCTCGATCGCGAGCTTGACGCAGGCCGCGCGAACCTCGCCGCCCTCCAGCAGCACCGGCTTGGCGCCGGCATCGAGATTGTGCCGCCAATCCGCACCACGCTGCTTGCTGTAGACGACGAGCGGCACGTCGCCGAGCAGCACCACGCGGACCTCCTCCTCGATCGCGACATAGGGTGAGAACACGAGCCCCGTGCTCATCGAGAACACCTCGGCGACTGCGCGGTCGAGTTCTGCCTCCGTCGTGACCTTGAACACCGAACGCCCCGACGTTCCCTCGTTCGGCTTCACCACCACGCCTTGCGGATTCTTCGCGAGCAGGTCCAGCATGGCTTCTCGCCACCCAGCGCCGACGACCTTGCTGCCGAGCTTCGGATTGAGGAAGAGGTCATGGGGGACACAGGGCACGCCCTGGAGCGCCAGCACCTCGGCTGCCGCCGATTTGTCGTTGGCGAGACGGTGCGCGATGGCGCTGTTGAGCCCGATGTCGTAGCCGAAGGCAAAGCGGCGCTGATCGCCCCTATGCATCGCGATCAGCCAGCCGCCGGCGCGGACATCGACGGCGATGCCGTGGTCCGCACAATAGCGCCTGATGGATTGGACGAAGATCCGCTCGCCGTCTGCCATGTGATTCAATCGTCCCTGTCGCCAAAAGCCGCAAAAATGCGGGAAACGGCGCCAAGCCGGGGTGATTATCAGAGCTATTCTTAATGAAATTCTCGCGAGCGCGACGGAAATTAAGTGCTGCAATCGAGCCCTCGAGGGAAAAGAAATTGCCCTCCTGGCGTGCAGGGCAGCACATTCATTAATGATGCGGCCATTTCCGCCGCAAATGCCGGTTTGATCGGCATCAATTGCACCCGAAACGAGGTTGATTATTGGTCTCAATGGCGTAGATCACACACGCGAAATCCTCCGCCATGGCAATGGTGTCCGCCCCGTTTCAGGGCCGGGCAACGCTTTTGCCCTAAAACCGCAATTATTCGGAATATCGAAAATCATGAGCGCGTTTTACCGAGAGAAGGTTCTTTCCGTCCAGCACTGGACCGACACGCTGTTCAGCTTCCGCGCCACGCGCGACACCGGCTTCCGCTTTCAGAACGGCCAGTTCGCCATGATCGGCCTCGAGATCGACGGCCGTCCGCTGCTGCGCGCCTACAGCATGGCGAGCGCCAACCACGAGGAAGAGCTCGAGTTCTTCTCGATCAAGGTGCAGGACGGCCCGTTGACCTCGCGCCTGCAGAAGATCAAGGAAGGCGACACCATCCTGGTCGGCCGCAAGGCGACCGGCACGCTGATCACCGACAACCTTCTTCCGGGCAAGCGGCTCATGCTGCTCTCGACCGGGACGGGCCTTGCGCCCTTCGCGAGCCTGATCAAGGACCCCGAAGTCTACGACCAGTTCGAATCCATCGTGCTAGTGCACGGCTGTCGCCAGGTCTCCGAGCTCGCCTATGGCGAGAAGCTGGTTGCTTCCTTGCGCGAGGACGAGCTGTTCGGCGAGCTGCTCGCGGACAAGCTGATCTACTACCCGACCGTGACCCGCGAGCCTTTCAAGAACCGCGGCCGCATCACCGACCTCATCAACTCCGAGCAGATCTTCAACGACATCGGCCAGGGCCCGCTCGACATCGCCACCGACCGCGTGATGATGTGCGGCAGCCCGGCGATGCTGGAAGAGCTGAAGGTGATGTTCGAAGGCCGCGACTTCATCGAAGGCAGCGGCAACAAGCCCGGCCATTTCGTGATCGAGAAGGCCTTCGTCGAGCGCTGAGCTCGGTTGAAGACGTGGCATACTTGCACGCCACACTCAGCTCGTCGTCCCGGACAAGCGCGCCTCAGCGCGCGCCGATCCGGGACCCATAGCCACAGGCCGTGGTTATGCGACGACTCGGAGTGCCAGCTTTCCCAGCCTCAAACTCCTGTGGTTACGGGTCCCGGGTCTGCGCTGGCGCTTGCCCGGGACGACAGCTCGGCTTTTTGCGTCGACTGTTGCTTACGCCCGCCCCTCTCCATTTCTTGCTGCACCGCAAAACCCGGCCATCCGGCTGATTGATTTGTCTTGGCCGAATTCGCTAGCCTGAAACAAGGGCCGCGTCATATCCGTATGACAGGCGAGGGCGTATCGTACCGCCTCATGCTGGCGAGAGGATCGGAATCGTGGCCGACGACACCAAGACGCAGGACGCCTCCCAACACGCATCCCCCAAACGGCTGCCGCTGGCGGAAGAGGGGATCATGGAAACCCTGCTGCTGCCATTCTCGCCGCGCTTCATCGTACTGACGATCTGCGCGGTCGTCACTGCGCTGTTGATCGGCATCGGCATCGTCGACCGTAAGATCTTCGACATCCTGCTGGTCCCGATCCTGATTTTCGGCGCGCTGACGCTGCTCGGCGTCCGCGATCTCCTGCAGAAGAGCCACGCGGTGCTGCGCAACTATCCGATTTCGGCGCATATCCGCTTCCTGCTCGAAGAGATCCGCCCCGAGATGCGGCAATATTTCTTCGAGAGCGAGAAGGACGGCATGCCGTTCTCGCGGGACACCCGCGCGGTGGTCTATCAGCGCGCCAAGATGGAGCTCGACAAGCGCCCGTTCGGCACCCAGGAGGACGTCTACCGCGAGGGCTATGAGTGGATGCATCACTCGGTCTCGCCGAAGACGCATGCCACGGAAAAATTCCGCATCGCCATCGGCGGCCCCGACTGCCCGAAGCCCTATTCGGCCTCGGTATTCAATATCTCCGCAATGAGCTTCGGCGCGCTCAGCCCCAATGCGGTGCGGGCCCTCAATGCCGGCGCGAAGAAAGGCGGCTTCGCGCACGACACCGGCGAGGGTGGCGTCAGCCCCTATCACCGCGAGATGGGCGGCGACATCATCTGGGAGATCGGCTCCGGCTATTTCGGCTGCCGTCATCTCGACGGCACGTTCGATCCCGAAGCCTTCGCGCGCGTGGCCTGCGACGACCAGATCAAGATGGTCGAGCTCAAGGTCAGCCAGGGCGCCAAGCCCGGCCATGGCGGCGTGCTGCCGGCGGCCAAGGTCTCGGAGGAGATCTCGAAGATCCGCGGCGTCGCGATGGGCGAGGATTGCATCTCGCCGGCCTCGCACCGTGCCTTCTCGACGCCCGTTGGCATGATGCAATTCATCGCCGAGATGCGGCGCCTGTCCGGCGGCAAGCCAGCCGGCTTCAAGCTGTGCATCGGCCATCCCTGGGAATTTCTGGCGATCTGCAAGGCGATGCTACAGACCGGCATCTATCCTGATTTCATCGTCGTCGACGGCAATGAGGGCGGCACCGGCGCGGCGCCGCTGGAGTTCATGGACCATCTGGGCATGCCGATGCGCGAGGGCGTCAATTTCGTCCATAACGCGCTGATCGGCATCGATGCGCGCGACCGCATCAGGATCGGTGCGTCCGGCAAGATCGCCACCGCCTTCGACATGGCGCGGGCGATGGCGATCGGCGCGGACTATTGCAACTCGGCGCGCGGCTTCATGTTCTCGCTCGGCTGCATCCAGTCGCTGAGCTGCCACACCGACCGCTGTCCGACCGGGGTCGCGACGCAAGACCCGACCCGTGCGCGCGCCCTCTACGTGCCGCTCAAGATCGACCGCGTGCACAATTATCACCACGCGACGCTGCATTCGTTGACCGAGCTGATCGCCGCGGCCGGCCTCGAACATCCGCAGCAGCTGCGCCCGATCCATTTCAGCCAACGGACGTCGACGACCCAGGTGCAGTCCTTCGCCCAGCTCTATCCGGCGCTGCGCCCGGGCGAGCTGCTCGAGGGCACGGAAGACCCGCGCTTTCGCGACGCCTGGCGGATGGCGCAGGCCGACACATTCCAGCCCGCGCTGTAGGGGGCGTCCACCGCATGATACCGCCGCACCTTGCGGCGGCATAAAATCGTCGCCAATGCACCGTGCCTTTAATGTACGTGTCAGCTTCGGGTGTAGATTGTCCCTATGGACGAGCGACGCGACAAAGCCAGACACCGTGTGCTGAAGGCCGGAACGATCGAGTTCGGCGGCGGCGCGATCGACTGCACCGTTCGCAACCTGTCCGACGCCGGCGCAGCGCTCGACGTCACCAGTCCCGTCGGCATCCCCGAGCATTTCACCCTGTTCGTCCCGGCCGACGGCAAGCATCTGCCCTGCACCGTGGTCTGGCGCAAGGAAAAGCGGATCGGGGTGAGGTTCGGGTGAGGGGGGAGTTGTCACGCGCGCGTGCTGCAAGCTCAACTGTCGTGACGGATCTGCGCGCGCTTTATCCGGGACGACAGCTCACTTTGTGGTTTGCGATCGTTCAACTCACCCGGTCTCAACCTCGCTCAACCGGCTCGCCAGGATCTTGTCGATCCTTCGTCCGTCGAGATCGATCACCTCGATATGCCAGCCGCCGAAGTCGAAGGCGTCACCGGCGTCAGGCAGCGCGTTGAACTGTTGCAGCACCAGGCCCGCCACCGTGTTGTAGCGGTGAGGCGGCAATTCAACGCCGAGCAACTCGCCGAATTCGTCGACCGGCATCCAGCCGGAGATCAGCAGTGAATCGTCCGCGCGCTTGACGTAGGCCGGTTCCGGCGGGCCCTCTTCGGAATGGAACGCGCCGACGATCGATTCAAGGATGTCGGCCGTCGTCACGATGCCTTCGAAGCCGCCATATTCGTCATAGACGAGGCCGACATGCACCGGTGCAGCCTTCAGGATCGCCAGCACGTCGCGGGCATCCGCCGACGCAGGAATGCCGGGCGCCTCGCGCACCAGTGCGCGCAAATCCGGCGTACGCTCGTTCATGTAGGCGACCAGCAGGTCCTTGGCCTGGAGCACCCCGATCGGCTTGTCGCGGTCGCCGTCGGAGACCGGAAAGCGCGAATGCGGACTCTTCGCGATGATCGCCTGGATGCTCTCTGGTGCATCGTTCAGGTCGAGCTCGTTGACCTCTGTGCGCGGCGTCATAATCGCTCCGACCGGCCGGTCGCCGAGCCGCATCACGCCGGCGATCATTTCCTTTTCGCCCGACTCGAGCACGCCCGCGCTCTCGGCTTCGCTGACGAGGTGATGGATCTCGTCCTCCGAGACCTTCTCCTCGGCCTTGCCGCCGCGGCCGAGCAAAGTGAGGATCAGCTTGCCGGAGAGGTCGAGCAGGAAGACCAGCGGCAGCGAGACCTTCGCAAGCACGTGCATCGCCGGCGCGACCCTCACCGCGATGCTTTCGGGGTCGCGTAGCGCCACCTGTTTCGGCACCAGCTCGCCTACGATCAGGGTGGCGTAGGTGATGAGCGTGACGACGATGCCGACGCCGACGATGTCGGCGACGCCGGGGGACAGGCCGAGTTCGACCAGCCATTGCGTCAGCCGCTGTCCGAGCGTCGCGCCCGAGAACGCGCCGGAGAGCACCCCGACCAGCGTGATGCCGATCTGCACCGTCGAGAGGAACTTGCCGGGATCGGCCGCCAGTGTCAGCGCCCGCTCGGCGCCGCGCACGCCCTTGGCGGCGAGCAGCGACAGCCGGGCCGGGCGGGACGAGACCACGGCCAGCTCAGACATGGACAACAGGCCGTTGATGACGATCAGGACGACGACGATGACGAGTTCGACCGATAGCATTGACGTTCCGAGGTAAGGAAGTGTGGCCGGACGGACGGCACATGCCTTGATATAGGTATTCTGCGAGGAAATGCCGTCAATTTTGCCGCATCTGGCGCCCGCTGGAACTGCGCCGCCGAAACGTCTGCTCCGACAAGCTCGCGTCTGGGCCCGTGGAACTACGGGACTGCCGTTGTTTAACGGGCTCTTAGTGGCCGGTGGCTAGTTTTCGACATTGCAGAAATGAATTCGGGGGACCCAGGATGCGCATCGGAAAACTTTTCGTGCTGTCGATGCTGACGGTGACGGTGTTCGCAGTCATCCTCGGTGCCGAGGTGCTGATACCGCAGACGCGCATCTTCACCAACCGCTCCGACGCGATCAAGACCGTCGATGCCTTTGGCGCGATGCTGACGGTCAGCCAGCACGTCGCTGGACTTCGTGCGCCCTACATCTCGCCGATTTTCCAGGAAGGCGTTGCGACGCAGGCCCAGAGCGAAGCGGCCGGGAAGGCTGCGAAAGCGGCCGATGCCGGCTTCGAGGCGGCAAGGCGCGTCCTCATGGTGCTCGACGACAACGCAGCGATGGTTGAAAGCCTGGATCGCGCCGCGCGACGGCTCAAGGACATCACCACGGCGGCGGATCGCGCGATGAGCGTTCCCCTGGCGGCGCGCGACAGCGCTGTCGTCAAGGGCTTCCTGCCGGCCGTCGCCGAGGTCATCACCAATATCGAGCCCATCATGAACCGGCTCGAAGGACAGGTCGTCAACGCCGATTCCTCGCTCGCCTCGCTCTTGAGCCTGGCACGGACGGCGCAGGATCTGCGCGTCTCGGCCGGCAGCCGCGCCGCCACGCTGTCGCCGGCGCTGTCCGCGCGTCGTCCGCTCGTGGCAGCCGAATTCTCGCTGATGGATCGGATGCAGGGGCGCGTGGAAGCCGACCGCGAGCGCATCGAAGCCGGCATGGAGCAGCTCGGCAATCCGCCCAGGATCGTCAATGCGCTGAAGGCCGCGACAGAGTCCTATTTTGGCAAAGCGGCGCCGGTCGTGGACAAGGAGATGCCCGCGGCGAGGGCCGACGGCAAGTACAGCGGCACCGCCGAAGAGCTGGCGACCGTCATCGTCCCCGCCATCCAGATGTTCTACGGCGTCCGCGACGCCGCGCTGACCGAAGCGGCCGAGCGCGCCTCCGCTGCGCGCAGCGGCGCATTGGCGATGCTCGCGCTGGCGGGCGTGGCGGTGCTCGCCCTGCTCGGCACGCTCGGTGCCGTGACCATGATGCTGCGCAGGCGCGTAGTGACACCGCTCGGCCGGATCGCGGACGTGATCGGCAAGCTCGCCGGCGGACAGCACGAGGTCGAGATCCCCGCGACGGGCCGCGATGACGAGATCGGCCAGGTGGCGGGCTCGCTGCAGCACTTCAAGGATTCACTGCTCGCCAAGAAGCAAGCCGAGGAGGCTGCCGCGGTTGAGGCCGATGCGAAGCTCCGGCGCAGCCAGCGCATGGACCAGATCGCACGCGAATTCGAGGCCATGATCGGCGACGTGATCAACACGGTGTCGTCGGCGTCCTCGGAGCTCGAAGTGTCCGCGGGAACGCTGACGAGCACGGCCGATCAATCGGAGAAGGTCACCGCAACCGTTGCGGCCGCCTCCGAACAGGCTTCCACCAATGTGCAGACCGTCGCCGCGGCGGCCGAGGAGATGGCCTCGTCGGTCGACGAGATCAGCCGGCAGGTGCAGGATTCCGCGCGCATTGCCGGCGAGGCGGTGCAGCAGGCGGGGCGGACCAACGACCATGTCGGTGAGCTCGCAAGGGCTGCGGGGCGGATCGGCGACGTCGTCGAGCTCATCAGCCAGATCGCGGGCCAGACCAATCTTCTCGCCCTCAACGCCACCATCGAGGCGGCGCGTGCCGGCGAGGCCGGGCGCGGCTTTGCGGTGGTGGCCTCCGAGGTCAAGGCGCTGGCCGAGCAGACCGCCAAGGCCACCGGCGAGATCAGCCAGCAGATCGCAGGGATTCAGGCCGCGACGGACGAATCCGTCGGCGCCATCAAGGCGATCGGCGACACCATCACCCGCATGTCCGAGATTGCCTCCGCCATCGCCTCGGCGGTCGAGGAGCAGGGCGCGGCGACGCGGGAGATTTCCCGCAACGTGCAGCAGGCCGCGCGCGGCACCCAGCAGGTCTCCGCCAGCATCGTCGACGTGCAGCGCGGCGCGAGCCAAACCGGTTCGGCATCGTCCAACGTGCTGGCGTCGGCAAGGTCATTGTCGGGCGAGAGCAGCCGTCTCAAGACCGAGGTCGGCAAATTCCTGGACGCGATCCGGGCGGCCTAGGGCTTCGAGAACTATCCCCGCTGCGATGGCGACATCGCGGCGGTCCATTCTTTGAGGCGCGCGCTCAGGTCGCGCCTGAGCCGCGCTCTAGAACTCGCCGTGCAGCCGTCCTGAAAACACCGACACCGGGCCACGATCCGCGTTGTAGGCGGGATTGACGATGAGCTGGTAGTCGGCGGTGAAGGTCAGCGCCTTGTTCAGCGCATAGGCATAATAGGTCTCCAGCACGCGTTCCCTGCGGTAGTTGAGCTGGCCGTCGCCGATCAAGGGGCCGAGGCCGCCGGCGGCGATGAAGTCGCGATGGTCCTGCGACAGCGCATTGACGGCGCCTGCGATGGCGACGACGTCGTCGGGCCGGCCCCATCTCGTTCCCTTGACCGAGACGCCGCCGGACAGGCTGCGGTCGATGTCGGTGAAGGCCATGATTTCGTTGCGGCCGTCGTTCCAGCTCCAGCGGCCGAACACGCCGACGTCGTCAGTGATGGCCTGCTCGACGTTGAAGGCGTAGCCGTATTTGATACGGCCGCGACGGGTCTGGGTGATGTCGACGCCGAACGCCGGATTATCCAGCGTTTCGCGATAGCTGCCGGAGAACGCGCTGTTGACGAAGCCGAGCGTGCGCAGCTTGCCGGGCATGCCGAACAGCGAGTATCGCGTCTCGAGCTCCATCACATATTCGCCGCGGCGGCCGACAGTCATGTCGAAATTGTTGGAATTGGACACCGCGCCCACCAGGAAGTATCCGGCGCGCAGCGCCCACTGCTTCTGGTTCAATTCGGCGGTGGCGCCATAGCCGAGGCCGAGCTTGTCGGCGGCATAGTCGAAGGCGCCCGACGCCCAGATCGACCAGTTCATGAAGTCCTTGCGCGGATCATGCGCATAGGAATTGCCGTCGAACACGTCGACCACGGAGAATTTGCCGACCTGCAAGGTCAGGCGCGAGACGTCGACCTTGCTCGCGAGCTGAAGCTGGCCGCTGGCAAGTTCCTCCTGTTCGCCGCCGAAGCCGAAGGTGTGGCGCACGAACAGCCGCGAGGCATTGAAATGCGGATAGGGGAAGCCGGACTTCTGGGCTTCGCCGTTGGTGAAGCCCGCAGCGCCCGTCGTGTTGTTGAAACCAAAACCCTGCAGCAGCTCGGGATTGAAATAGACCTCGCCGCCGTCCCATAGCCGCGCATTGAGATAGAGCGAGTTGCTCCAGGTCTGCTGGAAATCAGCCGACGGAAGCAGGCTGTTCGGTCCGGTATAGGGCGCGCGGAACGCCGGATAGCCCTGTCCCAGCACGGTCGACTGGCCGTGGATCTCCCAGCGGTTCGATTCGGTGTCGATGACGTCCGACTTTGGGTTGTAGGTCGGCACGCCCGGCCAGTCGATCTTGCGATTGAGGCCGAGCCGCAGGCTGTGAAAATCCATCGACGAGGCATATTGCCCGCCGGAGGGGAAGGTGACGTTGGCGTTCTCGAACTTGCTGTAGAGATATTCGAGCCTCGCGGTCCAATGCGGCGCAAAGGCGTACTCGGTGCCGCCGCCCGCGGTCCAACCGAGCCGCGTGTGCAGCACCTTTTCTTCGATGCCGCCGTTCGGCGTCGAGAGGAAGCGCTCGCCAGTGAAGGCCGCGCCGCCGGTGGCGTAGAACAGCCAGTTGCCGCTGGCGTAGCCGAGCCGCGCGCGCAGGCTCGCGACATAGTCCCAGCGTTCCTCCGCGCTAGACAGCGCGGTCCCCGCCGACGACACCACGTGGTTGGAGGGCAGATAGTTCGGAAACGAGATGTCGCCTTCGACGCCGAGCAGCAGGCCCGAATTGAGGCGCCAATTGTAGCCGGCCTGGACGCCGCCGGTCGCGCCGGTGAAGACGTGGTTATCGGTTGCGAAGGTGGGGTCGGTCAGCGTCGCCGATGAGGTGCCGCGGGTGACGCCGACATGCGCGCCGATATAGAGGCCGGTCCAGTCATAGACCGCTTTCAGCGCCGGCGCCTTCAGCGGCAGATCGGCGGCACGGCCGGCGGCGGGAACAGCCAGCACGCCCGAGGCGATCGCCGCGGCTGTCCGCAAGTACCTGAAACGATGGCCCCTCAACGTCACAACGCCGCCCCCACACGCGAATGGTCCCTATTCGCCGCAGCCGACATCCCTGCCGATTCGCGACGATCCTGTCATCAGGTCCTTGGCCTGTTCACGCGATCTGTCGAGATGATCTCGATTCCACGCGGTTTCTTCCAAGGTTCCAGATCCTGCCATGAACTGTATTGCGATTAATTCGCAATAGCAACTGGCGTAGATTGTCGCATGGAGTGGTTCGCACCGCTGTGTGACGGGACTGCAACAAATTCGAAGGAGCGCCCAAAATGAATGACCCCGCCCGGGGGGACAGCCGGGCGGGGTCGGGGCACGACACGGGGTGGATGAGGCGCCCGTGTCGGACGCAGGATCCACGTGAGATCGGCCTCAGGTACTCAAGTTAGTAGCAGGTGCGAACGCGACCGACGTACTGACCGAAGGCGTTGTACTGGGCGACCCAGCCGCAGCGGTGGTAGCCGTAGTAATAGGGGTCGTTGTTGGCGGCGATCGCGGAGCCGACGACGGCGGCAGCGGCGATGCCGGCACCGACACCCCAGACCCAACCGGGCTGCTTGGCTTCGGCCGAAGAGGTGGTGGACACGATGCTGCCGGTGACGGCGAGGGCAGCGAGTGCGACGGCGGCAATCTTGGTCTTGATCGACATGTGAAACTCCATCCGGGGTTGAGGCGGTCCGTTGTGGCCCGCGTGCCCAGTTTGACGGAGGCTCCCAGCGTCCGGTTCGAATGCGGCCAATCCGCTTCCGGAACGAAGCTTTTTCCTGAACAATTCCAGATGGATATGGGCTAGCCGAGAGGTCCCTTGGCGAGCCTGTTCACGTCGAAGTTATCGACCTCACTCAGCAGCTCGCAGAAAGCACGGGCACCTTGATCGATGAGCTGCTCGCCCTTCTCGGCCACGGCCAATGTCGCGTTGCCGACCGCGCCGCTGGGGTTGAGATCCTGCGCCTGCCAGGCGAACGGGGCGGGCCGCTGCGTCGACAACCAGCGATACTGCTTTTCCAGTGCGATGCTGCTCGCGGGAAAATCCGCGACGGCGTCTTTACGCACCTGATCCGGATAGCGCGCCAGCATGATCGAGGTCTCGACGGCGCCGCCATGAATGCCGTGTCGCACTTCGTCGGCCGGGAATAATTTGTCAGCACCCGACAGCCGCGACCAGGACGTCGTCACCACGAACAGTTTTTGATGCGCGCGCAGATCCTGCGCGATCAGCATCATGGCCGCGCTGTTGCCGCCATGGCTGGTGATGATGACGAGCTTCTTTATGCCACGCCGCGCGACATCCTCGCCTAATCCGGTCCATCGCTTCAGCGCGACCTCGGTCGCCAGCGTCTGCGTGCCGGGATAGTCGATATGCTCGGTGGAAATCCCGACGGGTTCAACGGGCAGGAACGTCGCTGGAACGCTTTCCGGCAACAGCTCGCGCACGCGCGCCAGATAGGCGTTGGCGATCAGCACGTCGGTCGTCACAGGCAGATGCGGGCCGTGCTGCTCGGTCGCCGCCAGCGGTAGCACCGCGATCCAGCGGGACATCTGCGCGAGCGGCGCATCGGCCCAGCGGATCTCGGTCCAGTCGCGGGAGGGCGTCATCGAGGTTTCTTTGCCCGAATTTGTCACGTAATTTGGGTTATCAGGGGATGCGGACCCAGCCGGCTCGCGTCCCCTGATGTCATGCGGTTCTATCGCGTTGTGTTCACATGAGCCAGACGCGTTTGGCCAAAAGCGATCGACGGAGTGCCATTATGACCCCCTTTCATCTGCGGCGAGCGTTCACGGCGGGCCTCTTCGCCGCTTTCGTCTGCGGCGTCCCGGCGTGCGCCGAAACGCTGGACAAGGTCACCTTCGGCACCAACTGGGTCGCCGAGGCCGAGCATGGCGGCTTCTTCCAGGCTGTCGCCGACGGCACCTACAAGAAATACGGCCTCGACGTCACCATCGTCCCCGGCGGGCCCAACGAGAACAACCGGATGCTCCTGATCGCCGGCAAGATCGATTTCTTCATGGCCGCGAACACGCTGATGTCGTTCGATGCGGTCGCCAACAACGTCCCCGTCATCACCATCGCCGCGATCTTCCAGAAGGATCCGCAGGTCATGCTGACGCAGCCGGATGCCAAGGTCGGCAAGATCGAGGACCTCAAGCCGCTGACGCTGTTCGTCTCCAAGGAGGGCATGGGCAGCTATTTCCAATGGCTCAAGTCCGAATACGGTTTCAGCGAGAAGAACGTCCGTCCCTATAATTTCAATCCGCAGCCTTTCATCGCCAACCCCAAGAGCGCCATGCAGGGCTATGTCACGTCGGAGCCCTTCGCGGTGGAGAAGGCCGCCGGCTTCAAGCCCAATGTGATGCTGCTTGCCGATTACGGCTTCAGCACCTATTCGACCCTGATCGAGACGCGCCGCGACGTGGTCGAGAAGAAGCCCGACCTCGTGCAGCGTTTCGTCGATGCGTCCATGATCGGCTGGTACAATTACATCTACCGCGACAATTCTGCCGGCAACGCCATGATCAAGAAGCTCAATCCGGAGATGACCGACGATCTGCTCGCCTATTCCGTCGCCAAGATGAAGGAGTACGGCATCGTCGATTCCGGCGACAGCGTGAAGAACGGCATCGGTGCAATGAGCGATGAGCGTTACACTTCCTTCTTCAACAAGATGGTCAAGGCCGGCGTCGTGAAGGCCGATCTCGACTTCCGCAAATCCTACACGCTGCGCTTCGTCAACAAGGGCGTCGGCGTCGAGCTGCGCCCGAACAAGCCGTAGCGCATGCTGGAATTGGGCACACCGGTGCGGCTGGGGCACACCTCTCCCCGTTGGGGAGAGGTGTGGGACGCCGCTCGACCGATTCTCATCAGAACCGGCGCGCAATGGTAGAGCGCTCAACGCCATCCGCCGTCGAGGCCAGCCTGACGGCACTCGCCGTCAGCCTGCGCGGCGTGACCAAGACCTATGACAGCGGCGTCATGGCGCTCGGCCCGTTCGATCTTGCCGTGCGCAAGGGCGAGTTCGTCTCGCTGCTGGGCCCGTCCGGTTGCGGCAAGTCGACCGCGCTGCGGATCATCGCCGGGCTCAGCGCGCCGTCGTCGGGCACCGTGCGGGTGGCGCGTCACGAGGGCGAGGTGCAGCCGGGACACGGCATCGGTTTCGTGTTCCAGGAGCCGACCTTGATGCCCTGGACCAGTGCGCGCGAGAATGTGCGGCTGCCGCTGAAGCTCGGCGGCGTTCCGAAGGCGGAAGGGCGTGCGCGTGCCGACGCTGCCCTGGCCAGCGTCGGGCTCGCCGATTTCGCGGATAGCTTTCCGCGCGAGCTCTCCGGCGGCATGAAGATGCGGGTGTCGCTGGCGCGTGCACTCGTCACCGATCCGGATATCCTTTTGATGGATGAGCCGTTCGCCGCGCTCGACGAGATCACGCGCTTTCGTCTCAACAATGATCTGCTCGCGCTGTGGCGCAGCCTCGGCAAGACCGTCATCTTCGTCACCCATTCGGTGTTCGAATCCGTCTATCTGTCGCAGCGCGTGGTGGTGATGACGGCGCGGCCGGGCCGCGTCCAGGCCGATATCCGCATCGAGACGGTCGAGCCGCGCGGCGAGGCGTTTCGCACGTCGACCGCTTACGGCGACTACTGCCGCAAGGTCTCGGGCGCGCTGGCGCCGTCCTATTCGGGGCAGTCGCTGCTATGAGCGCGCCAGTCCCGATCACGTCCAGGCCGCGCGGCGCGCAACGTGCGCTGCGCCTGGTGCTGCCCGTGATCGTATTCGCGGCCGGCCTCATCGCCTGGGAAGGGGTGGTCCGCCTCAAGGACATCCCGCCTTACGTGCTGCCGGCCCCGTCCGTCATCATCCTGACGCTGATCAAGGACTGGGCGGTGCTGTCACAATCGCTCGCGACCACGCTGTTGACCACGCTCGAAGGCTTCGTCGCGGCCAGCATCGGCGGCATCGCGCTGGCGCTGCTGTTCAACCAGTCGAAATGGGTGGAATATTCGCTATTCCCCTATGCCATCGTCCTGCAGGTGACGCCTGTCATCGCGATCGCGCCGCTGCTTCTGATCTATCTGGAACAGCAGACCGCGGTCGTGGTCTGTGCCTCCATCGTTGCCTTTTTCCCGGTGCTGTCCAACACCACGCTCGGCCTCAATTCGGTCGATCGCAACCTCGCCGGCCTGTTCCAGCTCTATGGCGCCTCGCCACAGCAGGCGCTGCGTTTCCTCAAGCTGCCCGCGGCGCTGCCCTACATTCTGGCCGGCCTGCGCATCGCCGGCGGCCTGTCGCTGATCGGCGCGGTCGTGGCCGAGATCGCGGCGGGAACGGCGGGCGCCGGCTCCGGGCTTGCCTACAGGATCGCGGAATCAGGCTACCGATTGAACATACCCCGCATGTTCGCAAGCCTGCTGCTGTTGTCGCTCGCCGGGATTGTCATCTATGGGGTGCTGGCGGTAGTTTCCCACCTCGTTTTACGGCGCTGGCATGAAAGCGCGCTTGGAAAGGAAAACTGATGGCTGCCGGTTCGATTTCGTCCGAAAAGATCGACCTTCTGATCTATGGGCCGGTGCGGCCGATCCTCGAGAACGGGTTTTCCGACCATTTCGTCGTGCACAAGGCCGAGACGCGCGGCGACCTCGAGCGGTTGACGCCGGCGATCCGCGACAAGATCCGCGGCGTCGCGGTGACCTATCACACCGTCCGTGCCGACAAGGAGTCGCTGTCGCAGCTGCCCAAGATCGAGATGGTGGCGAGCTTCGGCGTCGGCTACGACCACATCGACGCCAAATACGCCGCCGAGCACAACATCATCGTGACCAACACGCCCGACGTGCTGACCGAGGAGGTCGCCGACGTCGCGATGGGTCTGCTGATCTCGACGCTGCGCGAGTTCATCAAGGCCGACCGCTACGTCCGCTCCGGGCTGTGGCAGACTCAGAACTATCCGCTCAGCGTCGGCTCGCTGCGCGACCGCAAGGTCGGCATCGTCGGCATGGGCCGGATCGGTCAGGCCATCGCGCGCCGGCTCGATGCCTCGCTGGTGCCGGTGGTCTATCACTCGCGCAATCCGTCCAAGGACGTCTCCTACAAGCACTATCCTGATCTGATCGAGATGGCGAAAGCCGTCGACACGCTGATGGTGATCGTGCCCGGCGGCGCGGCGACGAACAAGATGATCAATGCCGAGGTGCTGAAGGCGCTCGGCCCGCGCGGCGTGCTGATCAACGTGGCGCGCGGCTCCGTGGTCGACGAGCCGGCTTTGGTGCAGGCGCTGAAATCGGGCACGATCCTCGCCGCCGGCCTCGACGTGTTCGCGGCCGAGCCGACCGTGCCGGACGAGCTCAAGACCATGCAGAACGTCGTGCTGCTGCCGCATATCGGCTCGGCCTCGGTGGTGACGCGCAACGCGATGGACCAGCTCGTGGTCGACAACCTCAAGTCATGGTTCTCAGGCAAGGCGCCGCTGACGCCGGTCGCCGAAACGCCGTTCAAGGGGCGCTGATGACAGCTCTTCGGGTCGTTGCATTCGCCGTCGCGGCCTTTTTGGCCGCCATCGGCGCCGTCGCGACCCACTTGGCTGCGATCGGCATCGCGCACGCGCAGGATGCCACGACCCTGAAGAAATCGATGCCCGGGCAATGGGAGCTCTCGACCACCGAGCGCAGCAAGACCTGCGTCGTCACCCTGAAGGCCGACGCCGCGGGCCAGGGCTTCAAGCTGGAGCTCGAACCCGCCTGCAAGACCGCGCTGCCTTTCACCAAGGACATCGTCGCCTGGAACGTCAGGGGGCTCGATATCGTTCGCTTGCAGGATGCGACCGGTGAATCCGTGATCGATTTCACCGAGGTCGAGGCCGGCATCTTCGAGGGCCTGCGCCAGGGCGAGGGCGTCTACATCCTGCAGGATCTCGCCGCCGCGCGCTCGATGGCCAAGTCGATGGACCAGATGATCGGCGACTGGTCGATGGTGCGCGGCAACGGCCAGCCGATCTGCGGGCTGACACTGACCAACACCGAGGCGAGCCCGGACAATTTCCAGGTCTTCCTCAAGCCGAAATGCGACGCGGCCATCGCGCAGTTCAACCCGACGCAATGGCGGCTCGAGCGCGGCCAGATCATCCTGATGTCGAAATCAGGCGATGTCTGGCAGTTCGAGGCCGACGACAACGCGCAATGGCGGCGCGTCCCCGACACCGCCGATCCCCTGATCATGCTGCGGCAGTAGGCGTGGACGACGTACGGATCGTGATGAGTTGAACTGAGGGAGCAGCAGGCCCGCTGCAACCTCTCCCGCTTGCGGGAGAGGTCGGCGCGAAGCGCCGGGTGAGAGCTTCTGCTCTTGGGGATTGCCCCGTTGTGGAGACACCCTCTCCCCAACCCTCCCCGCAAGCGGGGGAGGGAGCGCACCTGTTCTGTGTCGAGCATCGAACTACGATCTCATCGCTCTACGTCGTCGGCTTCGGCGGCGGTGCGGTGCCTTGCGCCCATTTCTCCATCTTGCCGAGCACGCCCCAGGCCGCGAGCGCCAGCGAGATCGGCATCGCGAACTGGCCGAGGCCTGGCACCGCCGACACGACAGTCCCGAGCAGCCCGGCAAGTCCTCCCGCATTGGGGCTTGCCGTCACCGACGACAGCAGCGCGGTGAGCACCGAACCGCCGATGCCGAGCGCGGTCTTCTTGCCGTCGAGCAGCTTGCCGATGGTTTCGCCGAGCGCCCCGTTGACCTGGCCGAGCACGGGCTTGCCGTTCTTGTTGAGCAGCGTGCTGAGCAGGTCGACGACCTGTTTCAGCTGGTCGACCGGGGCAGGGTTGGCCGCTGTGACTGGTCCTGGCATCGGGGCCGCCTTGTTGACGAGAGAGAACAGCCTTTCGAACAGGCTGATCGGATCGTTGGTCGTGGTTGGCAATGCGCTGCCCGGGATCGTCGCAGGCAGCGTCGTGCCGCCCGCAGGCGGCCGCAGCACTTTCGCGAGATCTTCCAGCCGGCTCAGGGCGTGGGAGAGATCGGCGGTCTGCCCGGCTGTGCCCGTCTGCTGCGTCGCGCGCGTGATGGCGGCGACCGTGGCGGCGTCGAGAAGCCCGGTGTCCCTCAAGCCGTTTTGTTGCTGGAATTGCGAGACGGCGGCCCTGGTCCTCTTTCCGCTGATCCCGTCCTCGGCGAGCGGCGGATTGGCGCCGAGCTTGTTGAGCGCCTGCTGCATGAGAATGACCGTCGAGGCCGCATCGTCCTCCGGCTCGGTGCGGCCGGCGAATTGCGGGCTGCCGTCGAGCGCAATCGAGGAATCCAGCGCCATCATCGCATGCAGGATCACCGCCGTGCCGAGCTGGGAATCGACGTGATTGGTGTCGAACACATGGTCGCGGACGAACTTTCCGGCCTTTGCCTCGGGTGGCCCGTACAATGTCGAGCCGCCATAGAGATAGGGCGAATTGACGCCCTTGGCGTGATAGCCGAAGCCGTTGAACGCTTCGAGCCGGAACAGCATCCGCGCGATGCCCCAATCCTGGGCGCCGATGAAGTTCTCGACCCTGAACGCGTCCACGGCGCCGTCCACGAAGGTGGCAAACGGTCCGCGCCCTTTCGGCACGATGGTGGTCGCGCGATGCAGCGTTTCGCCGTTGCCGAGATAAGTGTCGAAATCGAAATTGGATTCGCGGTAGTGGCAGAGCGCAGCGAAGTGCCAGGGCACGCCGGTCAACCGCTCGATCTGCTGATAGGTCGCCTTGCCGTTGAGGGCCTTTCGGGCAACCGCATTCGCTTCGGTGAGGCGTCCGGGCCGGATGTCGAGACTGGCCCAATTCCGCTCATATTCGGCTTTCAAACTCTCGAATGAAATCATTGTCCGCTCCCGCAAATGGATGATCGAATCTCGTGCACGCCAAGTGAATCGCCAAGTGAACTGCCAGGTGAATCGGCTGGCGCGATCGGGGCGCGACGCCAGCGTGATCTCCCGCAAATCTGGCAGGTCGCCGGTCCGTCGCATGTGAAATGGCTTACAGCCTGGATGGGAAATCGGCAGCGTCGGGAAGCGACGGCCTGCCCGGGAACCGGCGCGCTCGTCCGTCCGTTAGCGAGACGACGGTCCGGCAAGGAGTCCCGCATGGCCAAGCGCATCCTCGCGATCGGCATCGAACCCGGCAGTGCCGATTACAGCGCATTCCCGCAGCTCACGCCGGAGCTCGTGCGCAACTACATCGAGGCGCAGCTGCTGCGCCTGCGCGATCTCGGCTTCGAGGTCACCAGCTGCCTGATCGATCTCGACGAGACCGCCGAGGCCGCCGTGACGGCGGCGCTGCGCGACGAGCGCTTCGACTGCATCGTGATCGGTGCCGGCCTGCGCGAACCGAAGCCGCGCCTCGTGCTGTTCGAGAAGGTGCTCAACCTCGTCCACCGCCTCGCACCCGAGGCCGCGATCTGCTTCAACACCACGCCCGAGGATACTGCAGAGGCCGTGCTGCGCTGGGTCGAGCCGTGAGAGGAGGCAATTTGTCTGGTTCGAACCCGCCTCCGGCGCTATGATCGGTTCCCACCACAGGGGGGCGAGCATGCTTCGAGGTCTTCGCATTGCAAGTTTTGGAATCGCCGCATGTCTGACGGTTGCGATGGCGATGCCGGCGTATGAGGCCGCGGCCCAGGACGCCATCGGTGGTGCGATCATCGGCGGTGTCGGCGGGGCGATCCTCGGCGGCGCGCTCGGTGGAGGCCGCGGAGCCGCAATCGGTGCCGTCGTCGGTGCCGGCACGGGCGCCGCGATCGCCTCCGAAGGCGAGCGCCGCCGCTCCGGCTACTATGCCTATCAGCACGGCTGCTACATGCAGCGGCCGGACGGCCGCTATGTCGCGGTCGATCCGCGGTACTGCTACTAAATCAACCGCATCCCGCGCAGGCTCGCATGTCCGCCTTTGCCCACGATGATGTGGTCGTGCACTGCAATTCCGAGCGGTTTTGCGATGTCGATGATGGCCTTCGTCATCTGGATGTCGGCCTGCGAGGGCGAGGGATCGCCGGAGGGGTGGTTGTGCACCAGGATCAGCGCGGTCGCCGATAATTCCAGCGCGCGCTTGATCACCTCGCGCGGATAGACTGGGGTGTGGTCGACGGTGCCGGTCTGCTGCACCTCGTCGGCGATCAGCTGATTGCGCTTGTCGAGGAACAGCAGACGAAATTGCTCCTTGTCGGCGAACGCCATGCTGGAGCGGCAATAGGCGATCACCTCGTTCCAGGACGACAGAGCGTTGCGGCTGTTGACCTCGCCCTTGGCGACGCGATGTGCCGCCGCGGCGATCAGTTTGAGCTGGTTGATCGTGGATTCGCCGACGCCGTCGACCTCGCGCAGGCGCGCCACCGGCGCATGCACCACCTCGGCGAACGAGCCGAAAATCTTGATCAGCGCCTTCGCCAGCGGCTTGGTGTCGCGCCGCGGCAGCGCCGGAAACAGCGCGATCTCCAGCAATTCGTAGTCGCTCAGCGCATCCGGCCCGGCACTGTAGAAGCGCTCGCGCAGCCGCTCGCGATGGCCGAGATAATGCGGCACCTCGTCAGGCTTGCTCTTGTCGCGATCGGATTTGGCGGACATCGGCCGCCAGCATCGCCGGGGCCCCGCGCTTTTGCAACCGTCAATTGCGGGGCTGCGCGCCGGTCGGCGTCGGTGCGCGCGCGGGCGCCGTGATTGCCACCACCCCGGCGAGAATGAGCGCCATTCCGGCAAGACTGGACCAGGTCAAGTGCTCGCCGAGAATGGCGGTGCCGAGCGCCACGGCGAATCCTGCGCGCAGATAGCTGCCGCTGGTCGTGCCGAGCGGGCCGAGCGTGTGGATCAGGCGGAAATAGATCACCATCGCCAGGGCGGTGCAGACCACCCCGAGCGCGATCACCGCTGCGATCGCCTGCGCGGGCGGCTGCGCCAGCCGCCACGGCTGCTCGATAGCCGCGGCGGTCGGCAGCATCAGCGCCGCGGCGCAGCTCATCGCCCCTGCTGCGGTGACGATCGCGGGCAGACCCGAAAACCGCTGTCCCCAGATCGGTGCGAGCGCGTAGCAGAAGCTCGCGCCGAGCACCGCGATCTGGGCCAGTGGTGCCGCCGTGCCGATCCCGGACAGCGCATCGATGCCCAGGGTCAGGGCCACGCCCGCAAGGCCGAGAGCAACGCCGACGATCTTCCGTCCGCCGATCGCCTGCCGTCCGCGCCCGGTCATGACAGCGATCGCCAGCACGAATATCGGCGGGGTGGCATTGAGCACGCCGGCAAGCCCGCTGGCGATATGCAGCTCGCCCCAGCTGATCAAGGTGAAGGGCAGCGCGCTCTGCAAGAGGCCCTGCACGAAGAAGGCGGTCCAGACCGATTTCTCTCGAGGAAGGGAATGCCCCTGCGCGGTCGTAATGAGGATCAGGAGCATCGCGGCGATGATCACGCGGGTGGCGACCATCGTGAACGGCGGTACCGTTGCGACAGCAAGTTTGATGAGTGTGAACGAGCTGCCCCAGATCAGCGAGAGCAGCAGCAGGAGCCCGACCTCGACGACGAGAGCGGCTCGTCCTGACGTCGCTGGTTGGTCCTGTGTGCTCATGCGATTTGCTCCGGGATCTGTCGGCACCATGATCCGGAGCGGCGATGCAGGCTGGCTGAATTCGGACCTCATCGCCCGGTCGAGTCCGATTTCAGCTACGCGTCGCGCCGTGTCGCAACTATTCTCCGGCCATGACGACTGGCTCGGCACATCGGCAGACGCTGCCGCCGCATCTCGACTGGGAGACCTGTGATCGGGCACGGCTGGCGCGTGCCCGCGCGTTCGACGGGCTGTTCTTCTCCGGGGTTCGCTCGACGCGCATTTATTGCCGGCCGGTCTGTCCCGTTCGCCCCGCGCGCTCGGAGAACGTCACCTTCTACGCGACCGCGGCTGCCGCCGAGCGGGCCGGCTTTCGCCCGTGCCTGCGCTGCCGGCCGGAAACCGCGCCGGGCTCGCCGGCCTGGATCGGAACGGCCACCACCGTCGCACGCGGCATGCGGCTGATCCATGACGGTTTTCTGGACCGGGCGTCGATGGCCGAGCTTGCGGAAGCTCTCGGTGTCGGGCCGCGTCACCTGCTGCGCCTGTTCATGCGCCACGCCGGCGCGAGCCCGAGCGAGATCGCAGCAACGCGGCGCGTGCAGGAAGCCAAGCGCCTGATCGACCAGACCGACATGAATTTGGCGGAGATTGCCTTTGCGGCCGGTTTCGGCAGCGTCCGCAGATTCAACGATGCTTTTGCCGCGACCTACAAGAGGGCGCCGTCGTCATTCCGCCGTCGCGGCGGGAGGTAGCGGGAAGATTGCGGCGAGAGAATCACCCGATCTGCTTCTCGCCATGCCGCTCCGACAGCGTGAAGATCTCGACTCCCGTGGCGGTGACGCCAACCGAATGCTCGAACTGTGCCGACAGCGAGCGGTCGCGGGTCACGGCGGTCCAGCCGTCGGAGAGGATCTTCACATGCGGCTTGCCGAGATTGATCATCGGCTCGATGGTGAAGAACATGCCGGGCTTGAGCTGAACGCCTTCGCCGGGCCGGCCGATATGGATGATGTTCGGCTCGTCGTGGAACATGCGGCCGAGGCCATGGCCGCAGAAATCTCGCACCACGCTCATGCCCTGCGGCTCGACGAAGCTCTGGATGGCGTGGCCGATGTCGCCGGTGGTGGCGCCGGGCTTTACCGCGGCGATGCCGCGCATCATCGCTTCATACGTCACCTCGATCAGCCGCTCGGCCTTGCGGGCGATCGGGCCGACCGCATACATCCGGCTGGAATCGCCGTACCAGCCGTCGACGATGAAGGTGACGTCGATATTGACGACGTCGCCCTCCTTCAGCGGACGGTCGCCGGGCATGCCGTGGCAGACCACGTGGTTGAGCGAGGTGCAGGTCGAATAGCGATAGCCGCGATACATCAGCGTCGCCGGATAGGCATTGTTGCTGAAGGCGAAGTCGCGGACGAATTCGTCGATGCGCGAAGTCGGCACGCCCGGCCCGACGATGTCGGTGAGCTCGTCGAGGCATTTCGCCACCAGCGCGCCGGCCTTGCGCATGCCGGCAAAGGCGGCCGGTCCATGCAGCTTGATCTGTCCGGTCTTGCGCAGCGAGGTATCGGTGGCTTCGACGTAGCTCATGCTTGTGCGATCTTCCGGGCTGATCTCGATTTCGGCGGAAAGGCTTGATTTCAGGCCCTAATTTAATGATTGCCGGCCTTCATGCAAGCCGAGCCTACTCCCTGGTGCCCGAAAGCGGCCTAATTCGGGACTTCTACGGTGGTTTCCACCGGCAGCGCGCCGCCGCGGATGCGGATTTCGCGGACGGGATAGGGAACCCGGATACCCTCGTGCTTGAAGGCGTCCCACAGCCCCAGCATCACGTCGCTCCTGACCTTGTCCATGCCATCAGGGTCGGCGATCCAGAAGGTCAGCGAGAATTTCATCCCGGCTTCGGCGAACTCGGTCAGGATGCAGGTCGGCGGCTTGCCCTTCTGCGCGCGCGGATGGGCGGCGGCGGTCTCCGCGGCGAGCGTGCAGACGAGGCGGGGATCGGCGTCGTAATTGGTGCCGAAGGCGATCTTCACCAGCGTGTTTTTGTCGGTATAGGTCCAGTTGACGACCTTCTGCGTCACCAGATCCTCGTTCGGCACCAGGAACTCGCGGCCGTCGCCGGCGGCGACGGAAATATAACGCGTCTTCATCGCACTGATGCGGCCGGTGTTGTCGCCGATGGTGACGAGGTCGCCCGGCTTCACCGACTTGTCGGCGAGCAGGATGATGCCCGAGATGAAATTGGCGACGATCTTCTGCAGGCCGATACCGATGCCGACGCCGACGGCGCCGGAGAACACCGCGAGCGCCGAAAGGTCGATGCCGACCGCGCCGAGCGCGATCACGATCGCGACGGCGAGCAGCCCGATGCGGATGATCTTGACCAGCAGCACCTGCACCGACGGCGTCAGGACGGTGGTTGCGTTGATCCGGCTCTCGGCGAAGTTGCTCGCGATGTTGGTGGCCCACAGCGCGATGAGGAGGAGCGCGCCTGCCTTGAGTACCAGCAGCGGGGTCAGCCTGAGGCCGCCGAGCACGATCGCGTAGGAATCGAGCAGGTCGACCGTCGTGTCGAGCTGGCCGAGGATCGAGAGCGCGGCGAGAAACCACGCCGTGATCGACACCAGCTTGACGATGAAGGCATTGCGCAGCACCGAGGTCACGAGCCGGATCGCGAGCCAGGCCAGCCCGAGCTTGGCGGCGACCATCAGCAGATAGGAGCGGCTCGGCCAGGTCGCGTGGTACATCACGAAGCGGGAGAGGATCACGAGCAGCGTGAACACCGCCGTCGAGGCGCTGGAGACCATCACCCGGGCGAAGTGCCGGAGCGGCAGCGGCCAGCGTATCGCCAGCGAGGTCATGTCGATGCGGCTGCGGACGGCGGTCTCGGCGGCATAGGCAATGCCGGCCGCGGCCAGAATCAGGCCGAATTGCAGGTAGAACCAGGGCGAGGAGATTTCCGCCCCGACGCTGCGCGCGGTGGTCTGCACGAACTCCATGAAGTCCTTGAGGTCCATGTCCATCGGTCTCGTCGGCAAGCGGGGGGAGGAATTGATTCGAGGGCGCCGCAGAATCCCACAAAGGGCGCGGCCGGGCCATCGATACACCGGCATGTGATGGACGTTAAGGCCGTATAATACGGGCAGATTGCCGCGAGAGGCGAAAATGGGTTGGCGCAGGAGTCCCCCGACGATAAGGATGCCATTCCCGCTCCTTTAACCCGGAAGGTGGATGGCCTCTCTCGACTCCGTCAGCCTCGCCATATTGCTCGGCGCCGTCCTCGTCATGGCCGGCATCCTGTCGAGCCTGCTTGCGCTCCGCTTCGGCGCGCCCTTGCTGCTGGTCTTCCTCGCGGTCGGCATGCTCGCCGGCGATTCCGGCCCCGGCCAGCTCCAGTTCGACGACGTCCGCACCACCTATCTGGTCGGCTCGGTGGCGCTGGCCCTGATCCTGTTCGACGGCGGCCTCAGGACGCGCTTCGCCAGCATCCGCACCGTGCTGGCGCCATCCGTGGTGCTGGCGACCGTCGGCGTGCTCCTGACCGCGCTGATCACGGCGCCGTTCGCCAAATATGCGCTCGACCTCAATTGGACGGAATCGCTGCTGGTCGGCGCCGTCGTGGCCTCCACCGACGCGGCGGCCGTGTTCCTCTTGGTGCACACCCAGGGCCTGCGCCTGCGCCCGCGCGTCGGCGCGACGCTGGAGGCGGAATCCGGCACCAACGACCCCTTCGCGATCTTCCTCACCTTGATGCTGGTCGAATACATCTCGCTGGGATCGAGTTCGGCCGGCCACGTCGTGATGGAGTTCGTCCAGGAGGCGGTCCTCGGCGCCATCGTCGGCGTCATCGGCGGACGCCTCGTCGTCATCGCCCTCAACAAGGTGGCGCTGCCGCAGGGCCTGCACGCGCCTTTCGTGACCACGGCCGCACTGGTGATCTTCGGCGGCTCGCAGATGATGCACGCCTCCGGCTTCCTCGCGGTCTATCTCGCGGGCATCATCATCGGCAACCGGCCGACGCGTGCGCACAACTCCGTGGTGGCGTTCCTCGACGCCGCGACCTGGCTGGCGCAGATCGTGATGTTCGTGCTGCTCGGCCTCCTGGTCTCGCCGAGCCGGCTCGGCACCAGCGTGCTGCCGGCCGTTGGTGTCGCATTCGTGCTGATGCTGGTGGCACGGCCGATCGCGGTGTTCGTGTGCCTGGCGCCGTTCCGCTTCAACTGGCGTGAAAAGATATTCATCGCCTGGACCGGCCTGCGCGGCGCGGTCGCGATCTTCCTGGCCTCGATCCCCATGCTGGTCGGCCTGTCCAAGGCCTATCTCTATTTCGACGTCGCCTTCGTCGTCGTCATCATCTCGCTGCTGCTGCAGGGCTGGACCCTGGCGCCGGCGGCGCGCAAGCTGCATGTCGCGCTGCCGCGCGCCGAGCGCGGCCCGCGCCGCGTCGAGCTGGATCTGCCCGGCCAGCTCGAGCAGCAGCTGGTCGGTTATCCCGTCCGGCCCAAGAGCCTGTATTTCCGCCGCGGCCTGATCCCGTCCTGGTCCAAGCCGACGCTGGTGATCCGCAACGAGAACATCCTGACGCCTGCGGAAGCCGATCCGGTCGCGCCCGGCGATTACATCTATCTGCTGGCACCGCCGGAAAAGGCCGAGTCGCTCGATCGTTTTTTCGTCGACATGCAGCCGAGCTCGGCGCCGGATCCGCATCTGCTCGGCGACTTCATGGTCTCGGCCGAGCACACGCTGGCCGAGCTCGCCGAGATCTACGGCGTGAAGGTCGGCGAGGACGAAGGCAAGCTCACGCTCGCGGATTATTTCGACGTCCATCTCGACCGCGCGCCGAAGGAGGGCGCCGAGCTTGCCCTCGACGAGATCGTGCTGGTCGCGCGCAGCATCTCCGGCGGCCGCGTCAACGTCGTTGGCCTCCGCCTGCCGGAAGAAGACGAGACGCCGCCGCCGCTGACGCGCACGCAGGCGCTGCGGAGGAAGCTCGCGGATGTCTGGACGTCGGTGGCGGGGGTTTAGGGAAGCGTTCGCCTGGACGACAATGCGTAGCCCGGATGGAGCGAAGCGCAATCCGGGGCTGCTGTATCGGCGCGATAGAATCCCGGATTGCGCTTCGCTCCATCCTGGCTACAAAACCCCTTTCACGCCAGCACCTTCACCCCACCGAAACTCGTCACGCGGCCCTGCTTCAGCATCACGATCTGCGTGGCGAGCTGGCGCAGCTCGGCGGCGTCGTGGCTGACATAGACCATCGGTACGTTGGCCTCGTCGCGCAGCCGCGCCAGATAGGGCAGGATCTCGAGCTTGCGGCCCTCGTCGAGCGCGCCGAGCGGCTCGTCGAGCAGCAGCAGGCGCGGCTTCGACAGCAGCGCGCGACCGAGCGCGACGCGCTGGCGCTCGCCGCCGGAAAGTTTCCCGGGGCGCCGGCCCTGCAGCGCGCCGATGTCGAGCAGGTCGATGATGCGCTGATGATGGGCAGGATCGGGCGCGAGGCCGCTCATGCGCCGGCCGTAGTCGAGATTCTGCGCGACGTTGAGATGCGGGAACAGCCGCGCGTCCTGAAACACATAGCCGATGCGGCGGCGATACGTGGGAACATGGATGCCGGCGGCGGTATCGTCGACGGTCTCGCCGTCGATCACGATGCTGCCGCGGTCGGGCCGCAGCAGCCCGGCGATCATGTTGACCAGCGACGTCTTGCCGGCGCCGGAGGCGCCGAACAGGCCGATGACGCGGCCTTCGCCGGTGAAGGTCGCGGACAGCGAGAACTCGCCGAGCCGTTTTTCGATGTCGACCCGCAGCATGGTCAATTCCCGTGCAAGCGCGCGGTGGCGCGGCGGGCGAACCACTCCGCGGCGATCAGTGCGCCCAGCGCCAGCACGATCGACACGATGACCAGCCGGCCCGCGGCGGCATCGCCGTCCGGTGTCTGGATCAGCGAGTAGATCGCCGAGGAAATCGTCTGGGTCTCGCCGGGAATGTTGGAGACGAAGGTGATGGTCGCGCCGAACTCGCCGATCGCCTTGGCGAAGCCGAGCACCATGCCGGCGAGCACGCCTGGCAGCGCCAGCGGCAGCGTCACCGTGAAGAACACCTTCCACGGCGCCGCACCGAGCGTCTCGGCAGCCTGCTCGAGCCGGCGGTCGATCGCCTCGATCGACAGCCGCATCGGCCGCACCAGCAGCGGAAACGACATCACGCCGCAGGCCAGTGCCGCGCCGGTCCAGCGGAACGAGAACACGATGCCGAGATAGTCGGCGAGGAAGCCGCCGACGAGGCCGCGGCGGCCGAAGGTGAGCAGCAGCAGATAGCCGGTGACGACCGGCGGCAGCACCAGCGGCAGGTGCACGACGGCATCGAGCAGCGACTTGCCCCAGAAATCACGCCGCGCCAGCAGCCACGCCAGCCCGATGCCGAATGGCGTCGCCACCAGCGTTGCGATGACCGCGACCCTGAGCGAGAGCAGGATCGCGGTCCATTCGGCGGGAGAGATGTCGAACACGAAGGATCAGGTCGCGCGCATCAGGTCGAGGGACTGAGCAGGAATTTGAAGCCGTATTTTTCGAAAATGGTTTTCGCCGTGGTCGAGCGCAGGAAGGCGAGATAGTCGTTGGTCTCGCCCTTGGCCGTCGTGGTCGCGGCGACGGGATAGATGATCGCGGGATGCGACTCCGCCGGGAATGTGCCGACGATCTTGACGCCGGGCTCGACCTTGGCGTCGGTGGCATAGACGATGCCGAGATTGGCCTCGCCGCGGGCCACCAGCGTCAGCGCGGCGCGAACGCTCTCGGCCATCGCGAATTTCGGTTCGGCGGCCTGCCAGGCTCCGAGCTTCTCGAGCGCCGCCTTGGCATATTTGCCCACCGGCACCGATTTGACGTCGCCGGTCGCGATCCTGCCGTCGCCGGCGAGCTTTGCGAGGTCGAAGCCTTGCGCGATGGTGACGTTGTCGACCTTGGAATCCTTCGGCGCGATCAGCACGATGCTGTTGCCGAGCAGGTTCACTCTCGAAGGCTCGTTGATGGTCTTCTTGGCGATCGCGTAGTCCATCCAGTCGATGTCGGCGGAGACGAACACATCGGCCGGCGCGCCCTGCTCGATCTGTTTGGCCAGCACCGAGCTTGCGGCGTAGCTGACGCTGAACTTGACGCCGGTCTTGGCGGTGTAGGCGGCATCGACCTCGTCGAGCGCGTTCTTCATCGAGGCCGCGGCGAATACGGTGATGGTTTTGTCCTCGGCGGCGGCTGGCGACAGGCTCGCGCCCGCGAGGATCACGAAAGCGGCGAAAAGTCCTGAAATACGTAGCATGGGGAGCGCTCCGTGCGAATCCGCGCAAGCAAAAGGCACGCGCTGGACTGGCGTTGGTGGGGTGGTCGCGACGGGTGGAAGCGCTGCTCCACGAGGCCCGGCTCCGGCTTACGGCCGGCAGGGATATCGCAATGGAGAGGATAGCAGGGGCTGCGGCCTCAGGTCAAAGGGTGGTTGTTTGCCTGGCAAGCAGCGTCATTGCACGGGGAGGATCGCGATCGCGACGGAATTGTCCCTGGCGCCGCTGACCTGCAGGACGAAAGGCTGCGCCGACAGCTCGTATTTCACGGTCTTGCGGATACCGCTGCAATCAGTCGCACCGCTGAAGGCGACGGGCTGGAGGACGTGCCCGTCCTGGACCAGGTCGATCCAGCCGCCGACGGACAGGCTGATCGTGTAGAGCCCGGCCTTGGCGGACTTGATGCGCATGAAGCCGGCAAAGGTGCCGTCCTTTGGTGCGCGCTCCGGCGGCGTCGGCAGTTTGGCCTCGCTTGGGGCGACGAGCCCGAGCGAGATGGCCGAGGACGGCAAGGCCGCCTGCTCGCTGCCCGATGCGAGCTTCGCAAGGTCCGGCGCGGTGAGCGCGGCGCGCTCCCGCTCGATCGGCCATTTGAACTTGTCGCAGCCGCTGGGCTCCTCAGCGGCAAGAGCCGAGGTCGCGCCGAATGCAAGCGCGGCGATGAGGGTGAGGACGCGCATGAGAACTTCCATCGTTGGCCAGGCGGACGGTGCGAGGCTTGCGGTCAGGCTTGTTGGGAGGCGCGTCCCGGGAATGCCGCGCGCTTACGGCAGGGCGGCGAGGGCAATCTTAGCGCATCATTATGACGTGAACCAACCAACGAGTTCGTCATCCCCACAAGCGCGCCGCATCACCGTCGTCGTCCCGGACAAGCGCAGCGCCGATCCGGACCCATAGCCACAGGCAGCTGTGGTTGCGGGGATTCGGAGTTACCAGCTCGTGTCACAACCACACCCCGTGGTCATGGATCCCCGCGTTCGCGGGGATGACACCGATCGGGCGGCGACAGCACCCATGCGCAGCCTACGGCTTCGCGTCGCCTGCGTGCAGCACCGCCTTGCAGGCGGCCGGCATCTGCGCCAGCGTCATCGGCGGCTTCGGCTTCGGCGGCTCCGGCGGCGGCTTGGGGTGCAGCACCGCGTCGGAGAACCAATAGGCGAGGTCGGCGGGCTTGCAGCCCTCGTCCTCGGATTGCGACGGCTGACCCTCGCATTCGCCGGCACCGGCGGGGCAGCGCATGCGGATGTGGAAATGGTAGTCGTGGCCCCACCAGGGGCGGATCTTCGACAGCCAGGCGCGGTCGCCCTTGGCCTCGCGGCACAGTGCCTTCTTGATCGCGGCGTTGACGAAGATGCGCTGCACCGCCGGCTCCCGCGCCGCGTCGCGCAGCACGAGCACATGGCCAGGCGTGAACACCTTGGGGTCGACGTCGAGCCGGTCGGGGCGCACCATCATCACCGCCGACATGTCCTCGCGCTCCTCGCGCGAGAGCCGGCGATCCGGCATCGGCGTCAGCCAGATGTCGGCATCGAGACCGATCTGGTGGCTGGCATGGCCCGACAACGCCGGGCCGCCGCGCGGCTGGGCGATGTCGCCGACCAGGATGCCCGGCCATCCCGCGTCCTTGTGCGCCTTGGCCGCGAGCCGCTTGATCAGCGCGATCATGTCGGGGTGGCCATAGCTGCGATTGCGCGACAGCCGCATCACCTGCCAATGGTCGCCGTTGACCGGCATCTGGTCCGCGCCGCCGATGCAGCCCCGGGTGTAGGAGCCGATGACATGGGCCGGTCCCTTCGACGGCAGCAGTTTTCGCGCGAACAGTTCCTTCGCGGCGAGGTCGGGGTCGTTGGGATTGGCCAGCGGCGGCAGCGGCTTCGGATTCACGCTGCCCTTGTCCTGGGCCAGCGCGCCCCCGGCGGCCAGGAGCGTCATGACGAGCAGGAGAGGGGCGATGTGGCGGGGACTCATGCGCAGCCCTTATAGCCTAACCCCGCCTCGGGGTTAAGAATCCGGCGGGCGACCTCAAGGGAAGCCAACGAGGTTGTTCGAAAGTCGTAGTGTTTTCGTGGCGGAAGCCCGATTCTTAACGGTGCAATAACCGTATCCTGCATTGACCAAAATTCGAGCGAAGAACCGGCATCGTCTCCCTCCGGTATGCAATCGCGTCCGGCTTCGGAATTGATTCATGGAGAGCGCGCGTTTTTGTGCCACCTGCCTCGTCGATTGCGACGAAGCCGCGGGTTTGGCGCGCCACTTGGCCCGCTTGCGCCTCGCAAACAGGCACCAGAGCCGGGCTCGACGTGCTTGCAAGGCGGCGCCTCGGCCGGCGCGGCCACCCAAGATTACTTTTCTTTCAGACACTTGCCCCAAAACTTGCGCCGTTGGGCGCGACTGGGACGAGTGAAGTTGGGTTTGGGGTCTCGAAAACCAAGAAAACGAAAGCCAAGCGTGCTTGCCCGGGCCGGCCAATCCCCGCGCAAGCCGCGCTTCGCGCGCGCCTCGCGCGTCCTGTCCGAGCGCGACGAGGTCCTGCGCAGCCGCGCCGAGGCGGAAGCCGCGATCGCGGAAGCGCGCAAATCCCACGAGCGCCTGCGCCAGGCCGTCGATATCCTGCCGCAGGGCATCGTGTTTCTCGATGCCGACGGCCGCTACGTGCTCTGGAACAAGAAATACGCCGAGATCTACAGCAAGACCGCCGATCTGTTCGAAGAGGGCGCGCGTCTCGAGGATACGCTGCGCGTCGGCGTCGCCCGCGGTGATTATCCCGAAGCCCTCGGCCACGAGGACGAGTGGATCGCCGAACGCCTGCGAAGGCTGTATCAGCCCGGCGCGCGCCACGAGCAGAAGCTGTCGGACGGCCGCGTCATCCTGATCGACGAGCGCCTGACCGACGACGGCGGCGTGGTCGGCCTGCGCGTCGACATCACCGAGCTGAAGCAGCGCGAGGCCTCGTTCCGCCTGCTGTTCGACGGCAATCCCGTGCCCATGATCGTCTGCGCGCTGGACGACGAGTGCATCCTCGGCGTCAACGACGCCGCGGTCGCGCATTACGGCTACAGCCGCGCCGAGTTCGAGCGCCTGACGATTCGCTCCCTGCAGGCCTTCGACAGCGAGCCGCCCTGGACCGCCGATCCCACCGGCGAGGAGCACGCCGGGCGCACCTGGAAGCACGTCAAGGCCGACGGCGCGCTGATCGACCTTGCGATCTATTCGCGCGAACTGACCTATGCCGAGCGGCCCGCGGTGCTGCTCGCGCTGATGGACATCACCGAGCGCAAGCGCGCCGAGGCGCGGCTCGCCTTCATGGCCCAGCATGACGGGTTGACCGGCCTGCCCAACCGCAATCTGCTGCGCCAGCAGGTGGACGAGATGCTGCTGCACACGCGGCGCAGCACCGACAAGGTCGCGCTGCTCATCCTCGGGCTCGACAGTTTCAAGTCGGTCAACGACACGCTGGGACACGCGATCGGCGACAAGCTGCTGCGCGGCGTCGCCAAGCGGCTGCGCTCCACCTTGCGTGAGGAAGACGCGCTGGCGCGGCTCAATTCCGACGAGTTCGCCATCGTGCAGAGCGGTCTGGCGCGGCCCGAAGACGCGGTTGTGCTGGCCAAGCGCCTGCTCGAGGCCATCGCCGATCCCTATCTGCTCGACGGCCATTCCGTGGTGATCGGCGCCTCGATCGGCATCGCGATGGCGCCGGGCGACGGCGACGAGTCCGAAAAGCTGCTCAAGAGCGCCGACATGGCGCTGTCACGCGCCAAGGCCGATTCGCGCGGCACCTTCGCCTTCTTCGAGGCCGCGCTCGATGCGAAGGCGCAGAGCCGCCGCAAGATCGAGGTCGAGCTGCGCGACGCGATCCAGAACGACGTGCTGCGTCCCTATTACCAGCCGCTGATCGACCTCCAGAGCGGCCGTATCACCGGCTTCGAGGCGCTGGTGCGCTGGCCTCATGCCGAGCGCGGCATGGTCTCGCCGGCCGAGTTCATTCCGGTCGCCGAGGACACCGGCCTGATCAATCCGCTCGGCGGCCTGATGCTGCGCCGGGCGTGCCTGGACGCAGCCACCTGGCCGGACGACGTCCGCGTTGCGGTCAATTTGTCGCCGCTGCAGTTCCGCAGCGGCAATCTGCTGTCGATGGTGACGGATGCGCTGAAACATTCCGGCCTGCCGCCGCGCCGGCTCGAGCTCGAGATCACCGAGACGCTGCTGCTGGAGAAGAGCGCCCAGGTGTTGGCGACGCTGCATGCGCTGCGCGCGCTCGGGGTGCGCATCTCCATGGACGATTTCGGCACCGGCTATTCCAGCCTCAGCTACCTGCGCAGCTTCCCGTTCGACAAGATCAAGATCGACCAGTCCTTCGTGCGCGATCTCGGCGCCAACCGCGAGGCGCAGGCGATCATCCGTTCCATCGTCAGCCTCGGCAAGGGCTTAGGGGTCACCATCACCGCCGAAGGCGTCGAGACCGAAGCTGAATTGAGCTGCCTGCGCGCCGAAGGCTGCGACGAGGGTCAGGGCTTTCTGTTCAGCAAGGCCCGGCCCAATGCCGAGATCATCAGCCTGCTGGCCGCGCAGCGCGGCATCGATGGGAATACGGCGCTGGTGGCTTAGAATTTCCCCGCCACGAAACAGGTGTGCTCCCTCGCCCCGTTCTTACGGGGAGAGGTAAAGATCAAGCCGCCCGCAGCCCCGCCAAAAACGTATCCACGCTCTTCATCAGCGCCGAGGCATGCTGGCCTAGCTCGCCCGATGCCACCATCACATTCCCGGCGAGCGCGCGCGACTGGTCCGCGGCCTGGCTGGCGCCGGCGACATTCGCCGAGACGTCGGTGGTGCCGGCGGAGGCCTGCTGCACGCTGCGGGCGATCTCGCGCGTCGCCGAACCCTGCTCCTCGACGGCGGCAGCAATCGTCGTGGCGATGCCACTGATCTCGCGGATGGTGTCGCTGATCCCGGAGATCGCGGTGACGCAATTGCCGGTGGCCGCCTGGATCGCCGAGACCTGGCTCGCGATCTCGTCGGTCGCCTTCGCGGTCTGGCTGGCGAGCCCCTTGACCTCGGCGGCCACGACGGCAAAGCCGCGGCCGGCTTCGCCCGCGCGCGCGGCCTCGATCGTGGCGTTGAGCGCCAGCAGGTTGGTCTGGCTCGCGATCTCGCTGATCAGCCGCAGCACGTCGCCGATGCGCTCGGCCGAGGCCGCGAGGCTCGTGACCATCTCGGTCGTCTCGGTGGCCTTGACCACGGCATTGCTGGCGACCTGGCTGGAATGGGTGACCTGGCGGCCGATCTCGCTGACCGACGAGGCCAGCTCTTCCGTCGCGGCGGCGACCGCATTGACGCTGGTCGAGGCTTCCTCGGAGGCGGTCGCTGCGGCGGAGGCGCGCTGCGAGGTGCCGTTCACACTGGAGGTGATTTCGCCGGCAACGCTCTGCATGCCCTCGGTCGCCATTGCGACCGCGGCCACCACGCCCTTGACGTCGGCCTCGAAACGATCGGCCATCTGGCGCTGCAACACCTGTTTCTCGACTTCTGCCTTGGCCTTGTCCGCCTCCTGCGCTTCGCGCAAGGCGCCGGCCTCGAGCATGTTCTGGCGGAACACGTCCACGGCCTTGGCCATGGTGCCGAGCTCGTCCCGACGCTCGCTGCCGGGAATGGTGACACTGGTGTCGCCGCTCGACAGCCGGTTCATCACGGCCGTGATCGCGGTCAGCGGCCGCGACAGGCCGCGTCCGAGCAGGAACGCCAGCAGGATTGCGGCGGCGAGGATCGCGACCGTGCCGAGGATCAGGTTGCGCTCCGCAGCGGAGAAGGCAGCCTCGTATTCCGTCGTGTCCTTGATGATCTCGAGCACGCCGACCGGCTGGCCCGCATAGTTCTTGATCGGGCCGGCATAGACCGCGACCGGATGGCCGTTGAGCTCGGCCTCGCGCAGCAGCGGCGCGCCGTCGATCGCGGCCTTC
>Ga0102591_1001354_pt1 | contig 34133 bp, 26 predicted proteins | sample AraplaCol_mCL_r2_2_FD_76860 | JGI IMG/M metagenome (GOLD analysis project Ga0102591, IMG submission 76860) | Arabidopsis root microbial communities from North Carolina, USA - plate scrape MF_Col_mCL_r2 (SPADES assembly) (version 2) | ecosystem: Host-associated > Plants > Roots > Endosphere...
GCGTCGCTGACGCCGCCCGCGGTGATGCGGAACGCGTCCACCGCCCAGTCGAGGTACGCGGCCCATGCGTGACGACGGAGGGGCATGCCCTCGCGAAGCGCGGGCTCGTCGATCTGCACGATGCCGATGCCCGCCTTTTCGAGATCGTGCACCTCGTCGCGGAGCGCGAGCGCGATCTGGCGGCAGACGTCGGCGCGGGGGAGGTCGTCGCGCACGAACGACCACTGCAGCATCGTCACCGGACCGGTCAGCATGCCTTTCATCGGCCGTTCGGTCAGCGACTGCGCGTAGGCCGACCACGCCACGGTCATCGGCGCGGGGCGGGCCACGTCCCCGTAGATGATCGGTGCCTTCACGCAGCGCGATCCATAGCTCTGCACCCAGCCGAGCGAGGTGAACGCATAGCCGTCGAGCTGCTCGGCGAAATACTCCACCATGTCGTTGCGCTCGGGCTCGCCGTGCACCAGCACGTCGATGCCGGCTTCCTCCTGGAACCGCACCGCGCGACGGACTTCCTCGCGCAGCACGTCGGCATACGACGCGTCGTCCAGCCTGCCGGCCCGATGCGCCGCGCGCGCGTTGCGCAGGTCGGGCGTCTGCGGGAACGAACCGATCGTGGTCGTCGGCAGGTCGGGCAGACCGAAGCGTTCCCGCTGCACGACCTTGCGGAATCCGAACGCCGAGCGACGCTGGGCGAATTGCGGCGTGAGGCCGCGGACCCGGGCGCGTACGTGGGGACGCACGACATCGGGCGACGCGAGCCGCGCGTCCACGACGGCCTGCTGCGCGGCGAGCGACGCGCGGGCGTCCGCCGCGCCGTTCGCGGCGTCCGCGTAGCGGCGCAGTTCTTCGATCTTCTGCCGCGCGAACGACAGCCACTCGCCAACGCCGCCGCGCAGGCGCTTCTCTCCGGAGACGTCGATCGGCACGTGCAGCAACGAGCACGACGTCGATAACCAAAGGCGTTCGTCGCCCAGCCGGTCGCGCAGTGCTTCGATGCGCGGGAGCACCTTATCGGGAGCGCTCAGCCAGACGTTGCGGCCATCCAGGATGCCCGCGGAGACGATCGCGTCGACGGGCAGCGCCTCGAGGAGCGCGGAAAGATCGTCCTCGCCACGCACGAGGTCGACATGGAAGCCCGCGACGGGTAGCGACGCGAGCAGCGCGACGTCGTCGCCGGGCCCACCGAAATACGTGGCCAGCAGGATGCGCACGCGAGACCGTTCGGCGATGCGTGCATAGGCGTGGCGATACGCGTCGCGGGTCGCGTCATCGAGGTCCAGTACCAGCGCGGGTTCGTCGACCTGCACCCAGTCGGCGCCGGCGTCGGCCAGTGCGTCGAGCACGTCGAGCCACGCCGGCAGGAGCCCGTCGAGCAGCGCGAGCGGGTCGCTGCCGTCGACGGTCTTGGCCAGGCGCAGGAAGGTGATCGGGCCGATCAGCACGGGACGGGCGGCGTGACCGGCGGCGACGGCTTCGCGGAACTCGTCGACGACCTTCGCCGGGCGCGCGCGAAAGGTCTGGCCGGCAACCAGCTCCGGCACGATGTAGTGGTAATTGGTGTCGAACCACTTGGTCATCTCCAGCGCGTGCACATCGACCGTGGCGTCCTGATGACCGCGCGCCATGGCGAAGTAGCCGGCCAGCGGATCGCGCTCGTAGAGCCCGCGGTATCGCGCGGGAATCGCATCGACGAGCACGGCGGCGTCGAGCACGTGGTCGTAGAGCGAGAAATCGTTCACCGGAACGCTGTCTGCGCCGGCCTCGCGGGCAAGCGCCCAGTGCTGGCGACGCAGGTCGCGCGCGACGGCAAGCAGTCCGTCGCGGTCGAGTTCGTTCTTCCAGTGGGATTCGAGCGCCCGCTTGAGTTCGCGGCGTCTGCCGATGCGGGGAAAACCGGGGTAAGTAACGTGTGGCATGAACAGGTCCTCTTTAGGAAAAAGAGGAGGGAAGGGCGGCTGCACACACGACGGCGGGCCGCCCGCGGGTAGCGGGCGACGCATCGTCATGGGAACGCACCGTCGACCTTCGCCCCCGCGGGCGAACCGGGCGGCCGCGCGAGCGGCGACACCCACGTCGGCGGAACGACGTCGTCCATGACGACGAGGCCGTTCCGGCTGGCGGCAGGTCTTCGGGCTCGTGGATGTGACGCGCATGGCGTCGCCTCGCCCGTCGCTTCCCGGATCCTCATCGATCCAGTGCCTGTGACGGGTTCGTCTCCACATACCGCTGCGGGGCAGCGCCGGATTCCCACCGGCTTCCCTCTTAGCTTTATCTCTCTATTCGAATAGGAAGATAAAGACCGCTGGCCGGTGGCACGTTAGTCGTCCGGGCGGATCAAGTCAACGCCGGATCGTCGATGGTGGGAGCCAGCCTGCTGGCGAAGGGTGCTTGCCGCAAGCACCCTTCGCCAGCAGGCTGGCTCCCACCGGGTCAGAATGCGGGTCACTCGGGAAGGAGCGACGCATGGCGGGACGGCACATCGTGATGGCGACGGTCGGATCACAGGGCGACCTGTTCCCGTTCCTGGCGGTCGGCAGGGAACTGGCCGCGCGCGGTCACCGGGTGACGATCGCGGCGCATTCGCTGCATCGCCAGGCCGTGGCGGAGGCGGGGCTCGACTTCCTGCTGGCCAGCGGCATCGCGGAGCCGGACGACAAGGCGGCGTTCGCCGCGCGCGCCTTCCATCCATGGCGCGGACCGCGCTTCGTGGTCCGCGACATGGCCGCGGTCGACGTCGCCGCCAGTCATGCGGCGCTCGCGCCCGTGTGCGCCGACGCGGACGCGATCGTCACCACCACCCTCGCGTTCGCCGGGCAGATCATCGGCGAAACCGGCCGGCTCGCGTGGCTGTCGGGTGTGCTGTCACCGGCCATCTTCCTCTCCGCGTGGGATCCGCCGGCCACCGGGTGGAGCGCGTTCGACGCGGCGGTGCGCCGCTCGCCCGGGCGCGGGATCTGGCTGCGCCGCATGGCTGCATGGATCACGGCGTCGTGGACACAGCCGGTGCGCGACTTCCGGATGTCGCTGGGCCTGCCGGCGGTGTCGCCATGGGGCGATCCTTTCCACGAGGGGCAGCACGCGCGCGACGGCGTGCTCGCGATGTATTCGCCCGTGCTCGGCACGCTGCCTCCCGACGCCCCGAGCCAGGCGACGATCACGGGGCAATGCCGCTACGCGCCCGCGGGCGACGTGTTGCCGGACACGCTCGCGGCGTTCCTGGACGACGGCGAACCACCGATCGTGTTCACGCTCGGCTCGGCGGCGGTGCACGCCGGCGCGGACTTCCTGCGCGAAAGCATCGCCGCCGCCACGTCGCTCGGGCGTCGTGCGGTGCTGCTCACAGGCTCGCCCGACATGCGTGCGCGGCTGCCCGATCCGCTGCCCGACGGCATCGCGATCGAGGAGTACGCGCCGCACGGTGCGCTGTTCGCGCGTGCCGCGGTCGTCGTGCATCACGGCGGGGTAGGAACGACGCAGGAAGCGCTGCGGTCAGGCCGTCCGCAGCTGGTCGTGCCGCATGGGTTCGACCAGCCGGACAACGCGGCGCGCGTGGAGCGGCTCGGCGTGGGACGGGTGCTACGTGCGTCGCGTTACGAAGCCGCCCGCGCCGCGACGCTTTTGAATGTGTTGCTTACCGACGCGGACATCGCCGCGAGGGCCGCCCATCTCGCGACAGGCATTCGCAGCGAGCGCGGTGCCGTCGTCGCCGCCGACGCGATCGAAGCCGCGATCGCAAAGCGCTCGATGCAGAAGGCGCCATAGCGGCACGCATATCCTGTGGGAGTGGCCTCGGCCACAATGGGTGCTCGCGCCAGCATGCCCTGTGGGAGCGGCCTTGGCCGCGATGGGTGCTCGCGGCAAGCACCCATCGCGGCCGAGGCCGCTCCCACACGGGCTCAGGCAGCCGTGGCCTTCGAGAGGCCATAGCGCGTTGCCGGCGTCACGCCCGACAATTTGCCTGCGAGTGCCTGACGGGCGTTCTCGAAGTTCTCGATCAGCACCGTGTCTTCGACGGCGGGTAGGGTAACAAGCTCGCCCGCGTCGAAGCCGGCCAGCGACGCGTCGACCATGTCGGCGGCGGTCATCACCCAGCTCGGCGGCAGGTTCTCGACGGCCAGGCCGGAGATGTCCCAGAAGTCGGTAGCCGTCGCGCCCGGAAGCACGGCCTGCACCTTGATGTTGTGCGCGGCGAGTTCGTGATGCATCGACTGCGAGAGCGCGAGGATGAATGCCTTGCTGCCGCCGTAGACACCGTTGAGTAGCTCCGGCGCGATGGCCACGATCGACGCGATGTTGATGACCGCGCCGCCACCGCGTGCGACGAACGCAGGCACGGCCTTATAGGCGAGACGCGTCGGCGCCGTGACATTCAGCGCGATCATGTCGGTCATCTTGCCCACGTCGGCATCGAGCAGCTTCGCCGTCGAACCGACGCCGGCGTTGTTGACCAGCAGGCTGAGCGTCGGTGTCGCGGCGATCACGTCCTCTACCTTCGCCACATCCGCGTCGACCGTGAGGTCGGCGGCGACCGTGCGCACCACGCGTCCGGTCTCGGCGGACAGACGTTTCGCGATGGCGTCGAGTTTCTGCTGGTTGCGTGCGACGAGCACGAGGTCGTAACCGCGGCGGGCGAGGCGGTCGGCGTAGATGGCACCGATACCGGTCGAGGCACCGGTGACGAGGGCGGTGCCGGGCGTGGCGACGGTCATGTCGGATCTCCTGTAATGTGCATATGCACTTTTATGGACAAAAAAAGGGTTCAGTCGAACCGGCTCATGCGATGAAAGGCTTCGCGCGCACCCGCCGCCGCGTCGTCGCCGCCGAAGCGCTCGACGAACTCGGCCTGCGCCTGCTCCCAGAGCGGCGACGCCTGTTCCAGACGGGCGACACCGGCTGGCGTCAGTACGTAGACCTTCTGCCGCGAGTCGGCCCCGGCGACGGACACTGCCACCAGACCGTCACGCTGCAGCGGCTGCAGCGCACGGACGAGACTCGTGCGGTCCATGACCAGTTCGTCCGACAATTCGCGGATGCCGATACCCGGCACGTCGTCGATGGCGACCAGGATCGAGAACTGCGATGACGTCAGGCCCGACGGTGCCAGGTGGCGCTCGTAGACGCGCGTGAGCGCACGAGCGGCCTGCCGCGCGGCGAAGCAGTTGCAGAACTGGTTGCGGGTTTGCATGGTGCAAGCTTATCAGTGCATATGCACACAATCAAGTGCCGGCCCTGGCGTTGTTGCAGGAGCGCCAAGGTACGCTACGACCGAAGCGGCGAGGCTTCCCTTGGCTCAATCGAATCCTGCGAGCGGTCTGGGCGTATACGCTTCCTCCAGCACCGCCATCTCGTCGTCGGTCAGCGCCAGATCGATCGCGGCGACCGCGTCGTTCAGATGATGCGGCTTCGACGCACCGACGATCGGCGCCGTGACGCCGGGGCGGCGGGCCACCCAGGCGAGGGCGACCTGTGCGCGGGGGATGCCACGCGCGGCGGCGATCTGCTTCACGGCGGCGACGATCCGGCGATCGGCGTCTTCGGTACGGGTGTAGAGCGTGCCGCCGAACACGTCGGTCTTCTGCCGTTCGCTTTCGTCGTCCCAGTCGCGCGTGAGGCGTCCGCGCGCGAGCGGGCTCCACGGCAGCAGCGCGATGCCCTGATCGCGACAGAACGGGATCATCTCGCGTTCGTCTTCGCGCTGGATGAGGTTGTAGTGGTTCTGCATGCTGACGAACTCCGTCCACCCATGCAGGCGCGACGTGTAGATCATCTGCGCGAACTGCCACGCGTACATGGACGATGCACCGAGATAGCGGGCCTTGCCCGCCTTGACGACGTCGTGCAGCGCCTCGAGAGTTTCTTCCACGGGCACGTCGCCATCGTGGCGATGGATCTGCAGCAGATCGACGTAGTCGGTACCGAGCCGCCGCAGGCTGTCGTCGACGGACTGGAAGATCGCCTTGCGCGACAGACCACCCATGTTCGGCCCTTTGCCCCAGCGCATGAACGTCTTGGTCGCGATCACCACCTCGTCGCGCCGGGCGAAGTCGCGTAGGGCACGTCCAAGGATCTCCTCGGACGTGCCATCGGAGTACATGTTCGCCGTGTCGAAGACATTCACGCCGAGATCGAGCGCCTTGCGGATGAAGGGGCGGCTCTGCTCCTCGTCCAGCGTCCACGCGTGGGCGCCGCGATCGGCCACGCCGTAGGTCATGCAGCCGAGGACCAGTGGCGATATCTCGAGGCCGGTGCGGCCGAGTTTCACGTAACGCATGGGGAGCTCCTTCGCGGGACGGTGCGCCGTCGGGTACCCCCCGTTATACCTGCGATGGCGATCGTGTGACCGGCACCCCCTTGAAAGCGGCGGAACTGTGCCAATCTAGGGGGCCAGTCATCCACCCGGATCGCCCCATGTTCCGCTGCAAGCACGATTTGACCGAACCAACGATCGCCTCATGGGCGCGTCGCGGGTGCGCGCGTTCCGTGCCGGGCCGGAAGCCGTCATAGGACGTCTCCGCCCCCGATGACCGATAGCAAGGCACCCGCGAGGGTGCTTTTTTTTTCTTTTTTTCCACGCGTTCGTTTCCGGAGCACGGTGCCATGAAGAACTGCCGCGACCCCCGAACCTGACCGTCCTGCTCAGCCAGGGGCGGCGGTCGGTCCGGGGAGTGCCTCGCTCGACAGCCATTGCGAGCCCCTGGCCTTTTCGAACAGGAATCCGTTTGCCATGAGTACCACCCGCGAAACCCGTATCCCCGTCGACCGTTGGCGCAACCTCGGCATCATCGCGCACGTCGATGCGGGCAAGACCACGCTCACCGAGCGCCTGCTCTTCAAGACCGGCACGATCCATCGCACCGGCGAAGTGCACGACGGTGCGACCACCACCGATCACATGGAACTCGAGCGCGAGCGCGGCATCACGATCGGTGCCGCCGCCGTGCGCGCGAACTGGACGCCGGAAGGCGGCGAGCCCCACCGCCTCACGCTGATCGATACCCCGGGACACATCGACTTCGCCATCGAGGTCGAGCGCTCGCTGCGCGTGCTCGATGGTGCCGTCACCGTGTTCTCCGGCGTGGCCGGCGTGCAGCCGCAGTCCGAAACCGTGTGGCACCAGGCGCGTCGTCACGGCGTGCCCCTGATGGCGTTCGTCAACAAGATGGACCGGCCAGGCGCGGATTTCGACGCCGTGGTGGCGCAGATGCGTGAAAAGCTCGGTGCGAATCCGTGGGTGGTCGCGCGTCCGATCGTCGAAGGCGAACACATGACCGGCCTCGTCGATCTCGTCGCCGAACGCACGTGGCGCTTCGACGACGCGGGCACCCCGGCGGTCAGCCCGTGGGACGACAACGAGCGCCTGGCGCATGCGTCGGCGCGTGCCGAGCTCGTCGCCAGCGTGGCCGATCGCGACGAGACGCTCGCCGAGTTGTGGCTCGCGGATCAGCCGATCGACGCGGACACGCTGACGGCGGCGTTGCGCCGCGGCACGCTCGCGGGCGTGGGCTCGCCGGTTCTGCCGGGTTCGGCCTTCCGGAACGTCGGTATCGAACCGTTGCTCGATGCGTTCGTGGCTTATCTGCCGTCGCCGCTCGACCGGCCGGCCGTGGTCGCTCATACCGAGAAAGGTGACGTCGCGGTCGCGCCCGACGCGGACGCGCCGCTGGCGGCGCTGGTCTTCAAGGTGGTGAACCAGGCACACGGTCCGCTCGCCTTCGTCCGCGTCTACGCGGGGCGACTGCACGTGGGCGACGCCGTATGGCGTAGCGGTACCGATCGCGTGCAGCGCATCGGCCGCCTCGCCGTCGTGCGCGCGGAAGACACGGAAGCGGTGGACCTCGCCGAGGCGGGCGATATCGTCGCGATCGCGGGCTGGAAAGACGTGGCGACCGGCGAGACGCTTTCGGATGCGCAACATCACCTGCGGCTCGAGGCGATCCAGGCGCAGCCGGCGGTGCTGTCGTGGCGCCTGTCGCCGGAACGGTCGGCCGACCTGCTGAAGCTCGGCAACGGTCTGGCGCGCCTGGCGCAGGAGGATCCGTCGTTCCGCGTCGGCACCGATCCCGATACCGGCGAGACGCTGGTGTGGGGCATGGGCGAACTGCACCTGGAAGTGATGGTGGAACGGCTGCGCAGGGAGTGGGGCGTACAGGTGCGTACCGGGTCGCCGCGTGTCGCCTATCAGGAAACACCGGCGAAAGCGTCGGGCCCGATCGAAGGCAAGCTGGCCAAGCAGACCGGCGGCAGCGGTCAGTACGCGCGCGTCGTGCTGTCGGTGACGCCGAACGGCGAGGACGTCAATGCGTTCGAGGATCGCACCACGGGTGGCGTGATCCCGAAGCAGTTCCAGGCGGCCGTCGAGAAGGGCGTCGCGTCCGCGCTGATCGAAGGTCCGCGCGGCTTCCCGGTGGTGGGCACGGCGGTCGCGGTGCTCGACGGGCAGGCGCACGCGGTCGACTCCAACGAAGCCGCGTTCCACCGGGCCGCGCAGATCGCGGTGAAGGCCGCCCTCGAGGCGACCGGTACCGTGCTGCTGGAGCCCGTGATGCGGGTGTCGGTGAGCGCGCCGGGGTCGGCCGTGGGCGACGTACTGGGCGACCTGCAGCGTCGCGGCGGCCAGATCGTGAACCTGACCGACCGTCAGGAGCGCACGGAGATCGACGCCGACGTGCCGCTCGCGCACCTCGACGGTTACAGCACCGCGCTGCGCTCGCTGAGCCAGGGCCGTGCGTCCGCGACGGTGGCGTTCCATGCCTACCGTCCGGCCGCGGTGCAGGAGCAGTCGCGCCGCTCGGCATGATGGAGGTGGCCGTGGCGGGGTCTTCCTGTGGGAGCGGCCAAGGCCGCTCCCACACGGGCAAGAGCTCGTTGCGATACCTGCCTCTGCGGAGTGCGGTACCGTTCTATCTAATCCACGCATGGGCGGGTTAGGCTGCGCCCATGCTTTCCTACCCCGATGCCCTCGCGCTGCTGCTCGGCGCCGTTTCGCCCCTCGGCCGGGAGTCCGCGCCGACCGAGGCCGCCCTGGGGCGCGTCCTCGCCACCGACATCGTCAGTCCATTGGCTTTGCCGTCGTTCGACAACGCGGCGATGGACGGTTACGCCTTGCGCGCCGCCAGCGACGTCGTGCCGGCGGGATCGTCGTACGTGGTCGCCGCGATGCAGGCGGCGGGCGACGTGACGCAGGCGCTGCCGGGCGCGGAAGCCTGCGAGATCGCGACGGGCGCGCGCATGCCCGACGGCTTCGATACCGTCGTGCCGATCGAGCGCACGGAACGCGAGGGAGAGCAGGTGCGTTTCCTCTCCGACGAACGTCGCGGACAGAACGTGCGCCACGCGGGTGCGGACATCGCCGTGGGCGAGCACGCGCTGGCGCGTGGCCGTCGCATCGACGCGGCCGCCATCATGTTGCTCTCGGCGCTCGGCATCGAGCATGTCGACGTCGTGCGCCGCCCGCGGGTGGCCGTCATCACCACGGGCAGCGAACTCAATGCGCCGGGGCCGCTTCCCCCGGCCGGCATCCACGATTCCAACGGTCCGTTCCTCGCCGCGAGCCTCGCGCGCTGGGGCGTGGATTTCCTCGGCCGTACGCGTGTGCCCGACACGGGCGACGGGTTCGCCTCCGCCATGCGCCGCGCCCTCGATGCGAAGGCCGATCTCGTCGTCACGACCGGTGCCGTCTCGGCAGGGCGCTTCGACTTCGTACCTGCCGCGCTGGCGTCGCTTGGCGCGACGGAACTCTTCCACAAGGTCGCCATCCGGCCGGGCAAGCCGCTGCTGGCGGCTCGCTTCGATGGTGGCCCGCTCGTGCTCGCCTTGCCGGGCAATCCGATCGCCGTGGCGGTGGGTTACCGCTTTTTCGTCGGCCCCGTGTTGCGTGGCATGGCGGGGCTTCCGCCGGAATCGGCCACGCGCGTGAGGCTCGCGGCGCCGCTCGCGCGACGCGAAGGCATGCAGCACTTCGCCCTCGGTTCGCTCGCGCGCGACGTGGCCGGCCATCAGGTCGCTCACGTGGCGGATGGCCAGGCCGCCTATCGCATCGTGCCGTACGCGCAGGCCGACACCTGGTTGTCGGCGGCAGGCGAGGCGGGCGACACCGCCGATGCCTGGCCGCTCGACGTGGCGGACGCGTCGTGATCGTCGGCCTGATCCTCGCCGGTGGTCGCTCGTCGCGCATGGGGGTGGACAAGTCGGCCCTCGCGATCGATGGCGACACGATGCTCGGGCGCACGGCGAAGGCCCTTCGCGCCGCCGGTGCCGATCGCGTGGCCATCAGCGGCACGCGCGAAGGCGGCATCCCCGATCGCTGGCCCGGCATGGGGCCGATCGGCGGCATCGCCAGCGCGGCGCTCGGCCTGCCCGACGGAGAGTGGCTCGTGGTGCCGGTCGACATGCCCCGGCTGGGCAACGCGGTGCTCGCGCCGTTGCTCGCCGAGCGCAGCCTCGGCGCCACCTGCTGGGAGCGGCATCCGCTGCCCATGCGACTGACGATGAACGCGGCCACCCGCGACGCATTGGCCGACCTCGTGACCCGGCCCGGCAGGGAATGCTCGGTGTCCGCGTTGCAGGCGCGTCTCGGCGCGACCACACTGGCGCCGGACGGCGTCGATGCGCGCCTCCTGATCAACTGCAATACCCCCGACGACTGGCGCGAGGCGAACGCATGAGGGTACAGCTCGAAGAAGACACGGTACGCGTCCGCATCGACGAGGACGAACTGGCCGAACTGCTCGACGACATCGCGCTGCTCGGCTCGACGGCCTTCGGCACCGCGTTCACGATGCGCTACTCGATCGACGCCACCGATGGTCCCGTCTGCACGCTGTCGGGCAACGCGCACGAATGGCGCATGGGCGTGCCGCGCGTCGCCCTGAGCGACCTGCAGGCGAAGCTGCCGAGCAAGGACGGCCTGGTTTTCGATATTCCCGGCTACGACACCGTCGCCACGACGGTGCGTTTCGACGTCGACATCAAGGACAGCCTGCGCCGCCGACGCGGCTAGCGACCCTCGGTGGGAGCCAGCCTGCTGGCGATGGGTGTCCGCCGCGAGTACCCATCGCCAGCAGGCTGGCTCCCACCAGAGCCAGTCAGTCGGCGATGCGATCCGGCCGGCTGTACACGTTGAAACGTCCCGGCCGGGCGAAGCCGACGAGCGTCACGCCGCAGTCGGCGGCGAGGTGCACCGCGAGCGCGGTGGGGGCGGAGATCGCCACCACGGTGGCGATGCCCGCGACCGCGGCCTTCGTCACCATCTCGTAGCTGGCGCGACTGGTGATCACCAGAAAGCCCGCGCGCGGATCCGTGCCGCCCGCGAGCATCCCGCCGATGAGCTTGTCGAGCGCGTTGTGACGACCGACGTCTTCGCGCACGGCCACGATGTTGCCGTCAGGCAGCGCCCAGGCCGCGGCGTGCACGGACCCGGTGAACGCATTGATGGGCTGCTGCGCGCGCAGACCTTCCAGCGCGCGTTCGATCGCGTCGACGGTCAGCGACGGCCCGCCAGTCACGGGCGCGGGATGGCGCACCACGTCTTCCAGTTCGCGGCTGCCGCAGATGCCGCAACCGCTGCGGCCGGGGAGTTCGCGCGCTTCGCTCGTGTCGCCGCGTCGGGATGACTCGGTGGCACCGCCGGTCGTGCGGACGTCCACCACGATGCCTTCGAAAACTTCGCGCACTTCGATGTCCGCGATGTCGAGGACGTTGTCGATCTTCCCTTCCGTCAGCGCGAACCCGCGCGCGAAGTCTTCGAGGTCGGCAGGCGTCGTCATCATTACCGCGAAAGGCGCGCCGTCGAAGTGCATCGCCACGGGCACCTCTTCGGCGAGGCGATCGTCGTCTTCCATCCGCTTGCCGCGCTCGAAGCGCACAACGGGGCGCGTGGCGCACCCGGCCGGCGGTGTCCGGTCAGACGACATGGGCGACCTCCGGCTTGCGAAGCGCCTGCGGTTCGCGGCTGGGTTCGACCACGACCGGCACGGATTTGTACGCCGGCGTGCCCGAGCGCCGGTCGTGGCTTTCGAGCGCGATCAGCGCGTTGCCTTCGGGGTAGTACATGGCGATGGCGCCCCTGGCGATGCCGTACGCCACTGCGGTGACGCCGAGAACGGCGCGCGCCTTGCCATCCGCCACGTTGACTCCCGTGGCGTGGATATCGATGCGGTCGCCGTGCTTCAGGCCGCGCGCGGCGAGGTCGTCGGGATGCATGAACACCACGTCGCGACGGCCACTGACGCCGCGGTAGCGGTCGTTGAGGCCGTAGATCGTGGTGTTGTACTGATCGTGCGAGCGAATGGTGGTCAGCATGAGGCCATCGGCCTCCAGCGGCGGGTCTTCGTCGAGTCCGCGCGCGACGAGAAAGTGCGCGCGCCCGTCCGGTGTTTCCCACACGCGGTCGCTGGCCGCCACACGCAGGCGGAAGCCGCCGGGTTGGCTCACGCGGCGGTTGAAGTCGAAGAAGATGGGAAAGACCTTTTCGATGTCGTCGCGGATCAGGTTGTAGTCGCCGACCAGCCGGTCCCAGTCGACCTTCGTCCGCGGCAGCGTCGCCTTCGCGATGCCGGCGACGATCCACGGCTCCGAGCGGAGGTGTTCGGATGCGGGTGCGAGCGTGCCGGCGGACGCGTGCACCATCGACATCGAATCCTCCACCGTGACCGCCTGCGGGCCGGTGGCCTGTTCGTCGCGCTCCGTGCGTCCGAGGCAGGGCAGGATGAACGATTGCTTCGCCAGCAGCAGATGCGACCGGTTGAGCTTGGTCGCGACATGCACGGCGAGGTCGAGCCGGCGCATCGCGGCGAACGTTTCCTCCGTGTCGGGCATGGCCACGGCGAGATTGCCGCCAAGCGCGATCAACGCCTTCGAACGCCCTTCGCGAATCGCGATCACGGCCGCGACGGCGTCGTGACCGTGCGCCGTCGGTGGCTCGAAGCCGTAGGTCTTGCGGAGGCCTTCGTTGAGCGCCGCGCCCGGTTTCTCCGTGATGCCGACCGTGCGATCGCCCTGCACGTTGCTGTGGCCGCGCAGCGGACAGATGCCCGCGCCGCGTCGGCCGATGTTGCCGCGCATCAGCAGCAGGTTTGCGATCTGCTGCACGTTCTCCGTGCCGTGCGCGTGCTGCGTGATGCCCATGCCGTAACAGACGATGACGTTCCTGGCCCGGGCGTAGATGCCGGCGATGGCTTCGATCTCGGTGCGCGTCAGGCCCGCGTTGCGCTCGATGGCCTCCCACGACGTGCGGTCGAGGTCGGCGACGAGGGCGTCGAAGCCCGCCGTATGCGCGGCGATGAAATCGCGATCGATCACCCCCGTATCGCCTGCCGCGAGCGCACGCGCGTCGGCGGCGAGCAGTGTCTTCATCATGCCCTTGAGCACGGCGACGTCGCCGCCGATCTTCAGCGTGTAGTACGTCGACGCGATACGCACCGAGCCACCGGTGAGCATTTCCACGGGGCTCTGCGGCGAGGTGAAGCGTTCGAGGCCGCGCTCCGGCAGCGGGTTGAGCACGACGATGGGTACATCGCGCAGCGACACCTCGCGCAACGTGCCGAGCATGCGCGGATGATTGGTGCCGGGGTTGTGGCCGATGCAGAACACCGCGTCGCAGTGCTCGAAATCCTCCAGCGTGACGGTGCCCTTGCCCACGCCGATCGATGGCGGCAGGCCGACGCTGGTCGCCTCGTGACACATGTTCGAACAGTCCGGGAAATTGTTCGTGCCGTACTCGCGTGCGAGCAGCTGGTACAGGAACGCCGCCTCGTTGGATGCGCGTCCGGACGTGTAGAACTCGGCCATGTCCGGATGGGGCAGGGCGCGCAGCGCCTCGCCGATGCGGCGGAACGCCTCGTCCCACGCGATGGGGCGATACGTGTCGCTGTCCGCGTCGTAGGCCAGGGGGTGGGTCAGTCGCCCCAGGCCCTCCAGCGCGTAGTCGGAGAGATGCCACAAGTCGGCGACCCGGTTGGCGGCGAAGAACGCCGGGCGCACGCGCTTCGCCGTCGCTTCCCACGACACGGCCTTGGCGCCGTTCTCGCAGAACTCGAACGACGAGGTTTCCTTCGGATCCGGCCAGGCGCAGCCCGGGCAGTCGAAGCCGCTTGGCTGGTTGACCTTGTGCAATGCGAACGTCTCGCGACCGAGGGCCATCTGCGAGCTGAGCGCCCGGGCGACCGCTCCCAGTGCTCCCCAACCGCCGGCCGCGCCGTCGTAGGTTTCGATGCCGGGAACCGGGTTATCGCTCATGTCCGCTCGCTCGTGGTGATCGCCATGGATCATTCTAGTTCTGCGGATCGAAGAACACGACGTTGATGCCGATGTCGTCGCCGGGATGGCCCTTGGTCTGGTAGCAGACCTTTCGCCCGAGCGAATAGGCGGTGTAGAGCAAGGGCTGCATGCCCACGCGGGGCACGCGGTACCAGATACGGTCGTCGGAGAACGCGGCATAGACGGCGTCGGTCGCGGTATTCCAGACGGAGGCGACGGTCACGCCGCAGCGAAAGCCGGGAGAGTTCGCCGCGCGGTCGATCGGCGTGTTGTACGGATTGCTTTTCGTCGGTACGGCATTGATCTGTTGCGCCGCGACCGACGGCGGCAGGCAGGCGATGCCCGTCGCCAGGCACGCGGCGAACAGGCCGAGGGGTCCTTGGTTCTTCATTGTTCGTCCTTGATCCTTTCTTCGATGGCGGGTGTCTCGTCGAACAGGGCGATCATCGCGGCTGTCTTCGCCTGCACCTTGCTGCGGCATGCGAGCACGTTCCGTCGCGTGTCGCCCGGGGTTTCGCGCCTGCCGCGGGCCGCGAACAGGGAAAGCCGAAACACGAGCTGCCACACACCGCTCCCGGGGAGTCGGGCTCCGAGGGCGCATCGAGGCTGTAATTCCAGATGTAGGGCGTGGTGACCACGGTGGAGGGCGCCGCGACGTAGTGCAGGTTGATGTGCGTGGTCACGCGCTCGGGTGCCACCGCGGGACCGCGGCTGACGTATTCGGCGGCGTCGACGATCGTATGCCGGGGAATCGTGCCGCGCGATGCCCACTCGCTCTGCTCGACGAACGTCCGCGCCGCCTCGCGGTATGGCTGGTGGGCCGTCGCGGCATACGCATGCATGAGGCTGGTCGTGGTGTTGTAGAACTGCGCCGTCTGTCTGGTCCGGTACACATAGAAACGACGTCCGCGACGCACCACTTCGCTGCCCCAGTCCAGCGCGAACTGCGCATCGGACGTGGTGGCGACGAAGCCCGAGGTCTGCTCGCTGAAATAACAGGTCTGGCCCGTGACGTGGCGATAGAGATTGGTGTTGACGCCGGGCGGGACGAAGCCCGTGGCAAAGATCGCATCTGGCGGGCGCATGTCCATGCGGTAGAGAAACCGCTCCGCCTGACATGCGACCGAGACCGAGACGAGACAGAGAAAAAGCAGCCAGCGTTGCATGCGGGCATCCGTGCGCCGTGAGAGAGGTCGGGCATGTTACGGGCGCGCCCGTCGAGGCACATGCGGCGAGCGCTTGACGCCAATGGCGGTGCGCGCTGTTAGTCGCGTAAGGCTTTCGCTCTGGCTCCCACCAGAGCGTGGATCAGGCGGCCAGCGACGTGCCGGACGCCAGCGCGTCGAAATAGTCGCGCGTGAGGCGCAGCTGGTTGTCGGCGTCTTCCGCCTGATTGACCACATGCCGGAAGGCGGCGTTTTCCGGCCGGTCCCTGGCGTACCAGCCGAGGTGCTTGCGCGCGATGCGCACACCCATCTTCTCGCCGTAGAACGCGTAGAGGTGTTCGAGATGGCCGATGAGGATGTCGCGCACTTCGGCGGGCGTGGGTTCCGGCAGGAACCCGCCGGTTTCGAGGTGATGCGCGACCTCGCGGAAGATCCACGGACGACCCTGCGCGCCCCGCCCGATCATGACGGCGTCGGCGCCGGTCACGCGCAGGACCTCGCGCGCCTTGACCGGGTCGACGATGTCACCGTTGGCGAGCACGGGGATCGACACGCTCGCCTTCACGGCGGCGATGGTCGCGAATTCGGCTTCGCCTTCGTATTTGTCGGCCCGGGTGCGCCCATGCACGGCGAGGGCGGCGATGCCGGCGTCCTGTGCGATGCGCGCGATCGTCAGCGCGTTGCGATGCTCGCGATCCCAGCCGGTGCGGATCTTCAGCGTCACCGGAATGTCGACGGCCTTCACGACCGCATGGAGGATGCGCGCGACGAGTGGCTCGTCCTGCAACAGGGCGGAGCCCGACCAGACGTTGCACACCTTCTTCGCGGGGCAGCCCATGTTGATGTCGACGATCTGCGCGCCGTTGTCGGCGTTGTACTTCGCAGCCTCCGCGAGCATGCCCGGGTCGTAGCCGGCGATCTGCACGCTGACGGGCTCGGGTTCGCCGTCGTGATCCATGCGGCGCAACGACTTGGTCGTGTTCCAGAGGCGGGGATCGGCCGTGGTCATCTCGGACACGGCGAGCCCGGCCCCCATGCGCTTGCACAGGAGCCGGAACGGCTTGTCGGTGACGCCGGCCATGGGTGCGAGCACCACGGCGGGCGAGATGGCATAGGGGCCGATACGCATGGCGTTGATTTTACGCCATTAGCGGGCCCATCGTGGCCCGGCCCCCCGAAAGGCCGCCCGCCGTTCGGTCTATTGTCCCTTCACATCCGGCGGCATAACGTCCGGGTCGAGGACTGGGGGGATGCGCCATGCAGAAGAGGATCCGGAAGGTCGCCGCCGTCACGGGCATCGTGCTGTCGCTAGCGTGCGGCGTCGCTGGCGGGGCCGGGCGCCCGTCGTTCGACGATGTCGCGAGCGCGCGATACCGCGCCGACCCGTGGAGTACCGATCCGTGCGGCGCGCAGCGTCACATGGTCGGGGTGTGCCGGTTGCTGCGCCCTGTTCGCGGTTGATCGGCGATCTGGGCTAGGCTTGCCCCACGTTCTCGGGGGAAAAGTCATGCAACGCCTGCTGATCGCGACGGCCACACTGCTCTCGCTCGCCGTCGGTCCGGTCCATGCCGGACGCGTGGCCGTGGAAGTGGTCGACGTGGAGGGCCGCCCGGTGCGGGATGCCGTAGTGAGCCTGGAGCCGGCCGGAGGCGCGGCCCCGAAAGCCTATGCGCCGACCACGCACTACGTCGACCAGAAGAACGAGACGTTCATTCCCTATGTGACGGCCCTGCACGCCGGGGACAGCGTCGTGTTCCGCAACAGCGACGGCACGCGCCACCAGGTCTACTCGTTCTCCGGGCTCGCGAAATTCGAGTACGTGCTGAGTCCCGGTGAAAGCTCGCCGCCGCTGGTGCTGCCGCGCGCCGGCAACGTCGCCGTCGGCTGCAACATCCACGACATGATGATCGCCTACCTCTACGTGACGAAGGACGCCGATCTCGCGGTCACCGACGCGAAGGGCAGGGCGACCCTGGACGGCGTGGGCGCGGGAAGCTACCGGGCCCATGCATGGCATCCCCAGCTGCGTCCGGGCATCGTGTTGCCGGTGCAGGGCGTCAGCGTCGATGAGTCCACGCCAGGGAAGGTGACGTTCACGCTCGCGCTGTTGCCCGACCCACGGGGCACGGCCGACCGCGAACACATCGGGTACTGAGCCCACGCATGCGCTTGCCCGGCTTCCGCTCGCGGCTCGCCCTGTTCTTCGTCGCCACGCTCGTTCTCGTTCAGGGCGTGACGGCGATCCTCACCTATGGCATCGCCCACCGGCAGCTCGTCGCGGAAGGCGGGCGCCAGCTCAGTGCGAACGCCAGCGCGTTCGTGGCGCAGATGAACGACCTGTCGATCCGTGTGGCGAACGGTGTGCAGATCCTGTCGCTCGACTACGGACTGCGCTCGGCCATCGGCGCGCAGGACAAGGAGACCGTGCTCTCCGTGCTGCGCAACCACGGACGACGCGTCGGCGCCGCGCGGATGCAGCTGCTCGGGCTCGACGGTCGCCTTCAGGCCGACACGCTCGACCCAGCGGCGGGCGGTCAGGCCTTTGCGTTTCCCGACCTGCTCGACGGCGCGTCCGACACGCGCGGCGCGGCCGTCGTCGTCACCGATGGCAAGGCGTACTGGGTCGTGGTGGTGCCGATCTACGCGCCGCAGCCCGTGGGGCTCGTGGTCGCGAGCATTCCGGTCGACGACGCGTTGCTGACCCACATGCAACAGCTGTCGGCCTTGCCTCGCGACGTGGAGCTCGCGACGCCGGCGGGCAACGGCCGATACCTGGTCATCGCACGCGGCAGTCACGATTCCGGACTGGCCGAACACTTCTCCGCGCGTGCCGAGGCGGTGCCCGAAGTGCCCACGCTGGCGACCATCGGCGGACGCGAATACCTCGTGCTGGCGCAGCTGCTTCGGCAGCCGAAGGGCGGCGGCGCCGTGTACGCGGTACTCGGTTACTCGCTCGACGACGCGCTGCGCCCCTACCGGCCGGTGTGGAACGCGTGGCTCGCGGTGCTGCTCGTCGGTCTCGCCGGTGGGTTCCTGGTCGCGTGGCTCGTCGCGCGTGGCGTGGCCCGTCCCGTCGAGGCACTGGCGGGATCGGCGCGACGCATCGCGACGGGCGACTACGAAGACCTGCCGGACGTGCGACGCCGCGACGAGGTGGGCGACCTCGCGGTGGCGTTCCGCACCATGACCGACGCCCTCCGCGAGCGCGAGCGTCGCATCCGTCACCAGGCGTCGCACGACGACGTGACCGGCCTGCCCAATCGCGCGGCGGCGGAGGCGGCCATCGACGACGACCTCGCCACGACGCCCGGGATGCCGGGCGCGCTGCTCATCGTGGGCCTCAACCGCCTGCCGGAGATCGTGAAGACCGTCGGTCATGCGCTGGCCGACAGGTTGATGCGCGACGCGGGAGAGCGGCTCGGCCAATCCGTGGGCCCGCATCTGGTCGCACGGGCGACCGACATGCAGTTCGCCGTCTGGCTGCGCGACACGGGCCGGATGGAGGCCATCGACACGGCGTTCCGCCTCATGGAGGTACTCGGCCAGCCGTACCTCGAAGACGACGTCCGCATGGATATGGGGCCGGCCGTCGGCATCGCGCTGACGCCGACGCACGGCGAGCACGCCGCCACGCTCCTGCGCCGCGCGGAGGTCGCGGAGTTCGCGGCCGTCGGGTCGGCGCGGGGCGTCGACGTCTACGATGCCGCCGCCGACCCGCATCGGCCCGAACGACTGTCGCTCATGGGGGAACTGCGGGCCGCGATCGAATCCGATGCGCTGGAGCTCTGGTATCAGCCGAAACGCCGGCTCGCCGACGGGTCGATCGACAGTGCCGAGGCGCTGGTGCGCTGGCAGCGCCCGGGTCGAGGCCATGTCTCGCCCGAACTCTTCATCGCCGTCGCGGAGGAGACGGGCAACATCGCCCGGCTGACGCGCTGGGTGCTCGCGCGGGCGACGCGGGAGGCGGCGATGCTCGCGGCGGCGGGCATCGACATCAAGGTGGCCGTGAACCTGTCGGCCCGGGACATCGGCGATCTCGACCTGCCCGAGCGGGTCGAGGCGTTGCTGCACGCCCACGGCATCCCGGCGCGGGCCCTCGCGCTCGAGGTGACGGAGAGCGCCGTGATCGCCGAACCCGGTGCCGCGCTTCAAGTCCTCGGCCGGCTCGCCGATATGGAGATCGACGTGGCCATCGACGATTTCGGTATCGGGCAGACGTCGTTCGCCTACCTCCGCCGCCTGCCCGTCAGCGAATTGAAGATCGACAAGATGTTCGTCCAGCACCTCGCCACCGATGAAACGGACCGCGTGATCGTCCAGTCGCTGGTCGAGCTCGGCCACCGGCTGGGCTACGAGGTCACGGCCGAAGGGGTGGAAGACGAAGCCAGCCTCGCGTTCCTCACGGCCATGGGTTGCGATCACGCGCAGGGCTATCTGATCGACCGGCCGATGCCGTTCGCCGATCTCGTGTCGCGCTGCATGCCGCTATGGCAGGGGCCGGCGTGACGCCGGTCCTTCGCCGCTGTGCCGTCGCGCTGCTGGCCAGTATCGCCGCTTCCACGGGAACGGCCCAGGACGTGAAGCTGCACGCCTTCGCGGATGCGCGGCTGGTCGACGCGCCCGCGCCCCGGTCGTTCGTCGACGGCGGGAGCGGGCACACACGCTATGGCGACGACGCGCGCGGCGTGCGGTTCGGCGCGGCCGGCCTCGTCGTCACCGCGCAGCCGACGCCGTCGCTGTTCGCGCTCGTCGACGTTCAGCTACAGCGCACCGATCGCACCGACCTGCAGGTTCCCGAGGCGTACGTGCGCTATCGGCCGGTGTCGACCGGTGCGTGGCGCGGCTCGGCGAAAGCCGGCCTCTACTTCCTGCCGATCTCGCTGGAAAACGACGGCATCGGCTGGACCAGCCCGTGGACCATCACGCCCTCGGCGATCAACAGCTGGGTGGGGGAGGAAATCCGCGGGTTCGGCGCCGAAGTGCGCGAGGAATGGCGGGCGCGGAGCGGCACGCTTTCCTTCGGCGGCGGCCTCTTCCGGAACAACGACGTGGCCGGCAACATCCTCGCCCTGCGCGGCTGGTCGCTGAGCGACGTCACCTACGGTATCGGCGGCCGCCTGCGCGAACCGGCCGACCGCGGCGAGCGCGAAACCTACGACCCGTTCCGCCCCATCGGCGGACGCACGGGCTGGTATGCCGATGCATCGTGGAAAGCGATCGAGGGCTGGGAGCTGCGCGCGCTGCATTACGACAACCGCGCCGACCCCGCGGCGTACACGCTCTATGCGGGCGGCGAGCGACTCTTCGCCTGGCGTACGCGTTTCTGGTCGGCCGGCGCGGTCTGGACCCGGGGCCCCCTGACCGTCATCGCCCAGGCGATGGACGGCGATACCGACGTGCGACCCGACGGCGTCAGCTTCCTTACCCCGTTCCGATCCGCGTTCGTGCTCGCGGGGTGGAATCGCGGCGCCTGGCGTCCGGCGGTGCGCGTGGAGCGGTTCAGCACGCGCAATCCGTCCGAGCGCGGGCATGCCGTCACCGCCGCTCTCAACTGGCGCCCGCTCGACTGGCTGCGCCTCACCGCCGAGTGGCTGCACGTGGACGTGAACCGCGACGCCTCCGCCGTGTTCGGCGATCCCTCGCGGCAGGGCGGCAACCAGTTGCAGCTGCTTGCCCGCGTTTATTACTGAGCCAGGGACGTACGATGCGACACGAGGCGGACAACGACGGCAAGGAGCGCACGGACCCGGATCTCTGGGAGCGTAAATACCACCTCGCGCTCGAGCGGATGGAGCACGACGAGCGCGAGTTCCGCGCCGTCGGCGACGTGCTGCGCCGGCTGTCGCTGCGTCTCGCCGTGCTCGTCCGGGGCGACGGTGGCCAACTCGACCGCTTGCTCGACAGCCTGACATCCGAACTGCGCGGCTCGCCGTCGCCAGCCACCCTCGAACCGCTGCTCGATGCGCTCGCCGAGGCCGTGACGCAGCTCGACGCGGCGCCCTCGCCGGCGTCGCGGCCGGACGAGTCGTCGCCGGAGCGCGCGGTCGTCGATGCGCTTCGCGCCGACGTCGCGCGTCTCCAGGATCTCCTCGGCGCCGTGAGCGCGCGGCTCGGCGACATGACGCGCTACCTTGCGGGCGAGAACGCGGCCAGCGACGCGGGCGAGCAGGGCGGTCGGATGCTGGATGCCCAGGTGCGCAAGGAGATGCGTGCGCTCGGCGAGCGCACGCTGGCCGCGACGGATCTCGCCAGCCTGCAGGCCGAAGTCGACGAACGGCTCTCGGTGATCGACCGCCACTTCCGCGATTTCCGCGAGCGCGAGGACGCCCGCCTCACCGCGTATCGCGAGCGCGCGAAGCGCATGCACGATCGCGTGGAACAACTGGAGTCGGAGGCGACCACGCTGCAGGACTCGCTGCGCCGGGAGCACGAGCTCGCCCTGACCGATCGGCTCACGGGCCTGCCGAACCGCCTCGCCTACGACCGACGCGTCGCCGACATCGAGCGCGAGGTGCGCGAAGACGGCGGCGTCGCCTGCATCGGCGCCTTCGACGTCGACCACTTCAAGGTCATCAACGATACGTATGGCCATGCCGCGGGCGACGCCGTGCTGCGTATCGTCGGCCAGACCCTCGCGCGCGAGCTCGAAGGAAAGGCTTTCGTGGCCCGCTACGGCGGAGAGGAGTTCGTTGTCCTGTTCGCCGACATGAACCCCGACGACGCCGAGGTGCTCTCGCGACACCTCTGCACCACGGTGGAAAAGCTCGCGTTCCACGCCAGCTCGAAGCCGGTCACCGTGACCATGTCGGGTGGCCTCACGCGTTTCACCGCCGCCGAACGCGCCGCCGCCGTCTTCGACCGCGCCGATCGCGCGCTGTATGCGGCAAAGCGGGCGGGCCGCAACTGCTGCGTGGTGCTCTGACGCACGTGTAGGAGCGGACCTGGCCGCGAAGGGGTGCTTGCCGCGAGCACCCCTTCGCGGCCGGGTCCGCTCTTACAGGAGCAGGCGCCCGCAGATCGGGGCCGGATGCTTCAAGAATGCGGGGCCGTTCACCGGTTCGTTGCGGCGTCGCGTCATAATGGTCCGCCTCCGGTCCGAAGAAGGGTGCCCCAGCCCATGGAAGCCAAGACAGACGGTCGCGCCATCGCGGGCGCGGCAGCGAGTCCCGAAGCCATCGTCGAACGAGGGAACGTCCGGTTCACCATCCTCACGCCCCGCCTGATCCGCATGGAATGGAGCGCCGATGGCGCGTTTCGCGACGATCGCACGCAGGTGGTCGTCCACCGTGCGCTCGAGGTGCCGCCCTTCACGCTGGACGAAGACGGCGGCATGCTGACGATCGATACGGGGCGGGTTCGTCTGCGCTACACCATGAGTGCCGGTCGGTTCGACACGGGCAACCTGGCCGTCACGGTTCGCGTGGGCGATGGCGAGACCACCTGGCGACCCGGCACGGCGCAGCAGGCGAATCTCGGCGGCACGTACCGCACGCTCGACCGCTACGACGGCGACACGTGGCAGGACGGCAGCAAGCTGCCCATCGAGGAGGGCCTGATCGCGCGCGACGGCTGGCACGTGGTCGACGACACGCATGGCTTTGGCATCGACGACGAGGGCTGGGTGCGCGAACGCCCGCCCGGCGACCGCCAGGACCTCTATTTCTTCGGTTACGGCCACGACTACCTCGCGGCGCTGGCGGATTTCGCGGCCATCGCGGGGCCGCAGCCGATCCCGCCGCGCTTCGTGTTCGGGTACTGGTGGTCGCGCTACTGGAATTATTCGGACGACGAGCTGCGCACGCTCGGCAAGCGCTTCGACAAGGAGCGCATTCCGCTCGACGTGCTCGTGCTCGACATGGACTGGCACACCACGCCCGGGCTGTCGCTGCGCCCCGGTCACGAGCAGAAGGACGCCTTCGGCGAGCAGTCGGGATGGACGGGCTACACGTTCAACCGCAGCCTGTTTCCCGATCCGAAGGCCTTCATGCGCTGGGCGCATGGCGAGAACCTGCGCATCACGCTGAACCTGCATCCGGCGTCCGGCGTGCAGCCGCACGAGGAGCGTTACGACGCGATGGCCGCCGCGCTGTCGTGGGATACCAGCACGCGTGCGCCGATACCGTTCGAAGGCACGTCGCAGCCGTACATGCGCGCGCTGTTCGACACGATCCTCCATCCGCTCGAAAGACAGGGCGTCGATTTCTGGTGGCTCGACTGGCAGCAGTGGCCGGAGTCGAAAGCGCATCCGGGCCTGTCCAACACGTGGTGGCTCAACCATGTGTTCTTCACCGAGATGCAGCGTGACGGCGATCGTCGTGGCCTCATCTACCATCGCTGGGGCGGGCTGGGTAACCATCGTTATCCGATCGGGTTCTCCGGCGACAGCGTGATCTCTTGGACGTCGCTCGCGTTCCAGCCGCACTTCACCGCGATGGCGTCCAACGTGCTCTACGGTTACTGGAGCCACGACATCGGCGGGCACACGTTCCACAAGCACATTCCGCGCCCGGAGCGTCACCTCGAACCGGAGCTCTACGCGCGCTGGATGCAGCTCGGCGTCTTCAGTCCGGTGCTGCGCACGCACTCGGCGAAGGAAGCCAGCCTGCACAAGGAGCCGTGGCACTTCGGCCCGCCCTGTGGCGATGCGATCTTCGCCGCGATCCGTCTGCGCTACCAGCTCGCGCCGTATATCTACGCGGCCGCGCGCCACGCGTACGACAGCGGCGTGTCGCTGGTGCGGCCGATGTACTACCACTGGCCGACCCACGAAGAGGCCTACGCGCACCCGTCGCAGTACATGTTCGGCAACGACATCCTCGTGGCGCCGGTGACGACACCCGTGGGTGCCGACGGCACGGCCGCGTTTCCCGTCTGGCTGCCGCCGGGCCTGTGGTACACGCGCGACGGCGCGGAATCGTTCGACGGTGGCCGGGTCCTCGAGCGGTCGTACACGCTGGAAGAGATTCCCATCTTCGTGCGGCCCGGCAGCGTGGTGCCGCTGTATCCCGAAGGCATGCGCGACCTCGCCACCGTGCCCGATTCGATCATCCTGCAGGTGTTTCCCGGCGACGAGGGGCGCGCGGAACTCTACGACGACGACGGCACGACGCAGGGCTACCAGCGCGGTGAGTTCGCGCGGACGCCGATTCGCAGCCGTCGCGGCGATCGTGCGCATCGCGTGCACATCGACGCGATGGATGGCGATTATCGCGGCCGGCCGTCGACGCGCGCATACGTCGTGCAGTTTCTCGACGCGGGCATTCCCGAAACCGTGGAGGTCAACGGCGAGGCCTTGCCGTACAGCGCGACACCCCGGCCGAGCACCTGGCTCTTCGACGCGGCGTGGTTGTGCATCCGCGTCGATCTGGGCCACGTGCCGGTCGGCGAGGCGCAGGACGTGGTGGCGCGTTTCGCGCCCGAGCACGCGCCGCCGAAGGCCTTGCTGCATCGCATGCGCCGGGCCGCCGACGCCGTCAAATACCTCAAGCAGGTGTGGGGCGACATCTCGGCGCTGCCCGACGACGTCGACCTGGCCGGCCAGGCGGCACGCGTCATCGAATACGCGGTGGAAGAGGGCGACGACGAGGGCAGGGCGGAGCGTTTCATCGCCGCGGTGAACGCCTTCGAGGCGCGCTTCGCGGCGCTGCCCGCCAGCGTCGACGCGACACCGATCGACGACGCGTTCAAGCGCACGTTCGCCGACCTGCTGGGGCGCTGACGTTTGCGTCGCCTGCTGGTCGTCGCTGTTGCCCTGATCGCATTCGCGGCCCATGCGCAGGTCCCCGTACGCGTCGGCTCGAAGGCGGACAACGAAGGCGCGCTGCTGGGGCAGGTCGTGCTTCAGGTGCTCCGCCACGCGGGCGTGCCGGTCGTCGACCGGACGCAACTGGGGCCGACCTCCATAGTGCGGCGGGCGCTGCTCAACGGCGACCTCGACATCTACCCGGAGTACACGGGCAACGCGGCGTTCTTCTTCCACCGGGAATCCGACCCTGGCTTTCGCGATGCGGCGAAGGCGTACGCGCTGGCGTCGTCGCTGGACGCGGCCGCGAATCGCCTTGTCTGGCTGTCGCCGGCACCGGCCGACAACCACTGGGCCGTCGGCGTGCGCGGCGACGTCGCGGTACGCGAGCGCCTGCGCAGCCTCGGCGACTTCGCGCGCTGGGTGAACGGCGGGGGCGACGTGCTACTCGCCGGCTCGGCGGAATTCGTGGAGAGCGACGCGGCGCTGCCGGCGTTCCAGACCGCCTACGGGTTCACCCTGCGCGGCGATCAGCTGCTGGTGCTGGCGGGCGGCGATACCTCGGCGACGATCAAGGCGGCCGCCGAAGGCATCTCCGGCGTGAACGCCAGCATGGTTTATTCGACGGACGGCGCCATCGCCATGACCGGCCTCGTGGTGCTCGACGATCCGAAGCACGTCGAGATGGTGTACCAGCCCGCGCCGGTGGTTCGCGACGACGTGCTGCGCCGTTATCCGGCCATCCGGCCCTCGCTCGCGGCGGCGTTCCGGCCGCTGACCCTCGACGTCCTGCGCCGCCTCAACGCTCGCACGCAGATCGAAGGCGAAGATCCCGCGGCGGTCGCCGCCGACTATCTGCGCCACCAGGGCCTCGTGCCATGAGCGAGACCCGCACGCGCGGCGAGGCGCTTCCCATCCTCGTGTTGTCCACCACGGCGTTGCTGGCGGCAGCGTTCCTGCCGATGGTCCACGTCGCGCCGAATCGCCTGCTCGCCGGTGTGCCGACGAGTCCGCACACCGCATGGCTGTTCGCGGCATGGGGCGTCGCGATCGTTTGTGGCGCCGTGCGGTTTCGCGGGCACGGCGTCGTCGTCGCGAGCATCGGCTGGCTCGCGGTGGCGGGGCTGCCGTGGCTGGCGGGAATGAGCGCCGACACGATCCTCGACGGCGCGGCGCGCACGACACGCGTGCAGCTCGCCTCGGGCTTCTGGGTGACGTGGCTGGCCGCCGCGTTGTTGCTCCTCGACCGGCTGCGCGGTACGCGCGTCGTGGTGCAGGCCGGCGCGTGGGGCGCCGCACTCGCGGTCGTCGTCGCGCTGACCGCGACGGGGGCCTTCGACGGTCTCGCGCTCGTGCGCGAGTGGCAGGCCCAGCGCGCGCCGTTCGCGCAGGCGGTGGTCGTCCATGTGCGGCTGGCGGCGATCACGCTGGTGCTCGCGGTACTCACCGGCGGCCCGCTCGGCTGGTGGGTGTGGCGGAGGCGGCGCGCCGACGGCATCGTCGTGGGGTTGCTCGCGTTCCTGCAGACGGTGCCGTCCCTCGCGCTCTTCGCCTTGCTCATCGGCCCCTTCGCATGGCTCGCGCGCGCATGGCCGACCCTTGGTGCGTTGGGCTTCGGCGGCACGGGCGCAGCGCCAGCCGTGTTCGCGCTGTGGTTGTACGCGCTGCTGCCGGTGGTGCGCTATACCGTGGCCGGCCTCGGCGCGGTGCCCGAGGACGCGCGCGACGCCGCGCGCGGTCTCGGCATGAGCCGCCTGCAGGTGCTGTGGCGCGTGCAGCTGCCCTTGGGCTGGCCCGTGCTGCTCGCCGGCCTGCGCATCGTGGCGGTGCAGACCATCGGGCTGGCCGTGGTCGCCGCGCTGATCGGCGCGGGCGGATTAGGGCGTTTCGTCTTCCTCGGCATCGGGCAGGGAGCCATCGACATGGTGCTCCTGGGCACGCTCGGCATCATCGTACTGGCCTTGACGGTCGACCTGGCGTTCCAGGTCGTGCTCGCACTGACGGAGCGTCGCGCATGATCGAGTTCGAACACGTCGGCAAGCGCTTCGGCGAGCGCGTGGTGATCGAGGACCTGTCGCTGCGCATCGAAGACGGCGAGTTCTTCGTGCTCGTTGGGCCATCCGGTTCGGGCAAGTCGACGTTGCTGCGCACGGTAAACCGCCTCGCCCACGTCGACAGCGGCATCGTGCGGGTGCACGGTCGCGACGTGACGTCGGTGGAGCGCGAGGCGCTGCGGCGGGGCATCGGTTACGCGATCCAGTCGGTCGGCCTGTTTCCGCACCGCACGGTCGCGGAGAACATCGCGACCGTTCCGCGCCTGCTGGCCTGGTCCGATGCCGACGTCCGCGCACGCGTGGCCGAACTCATCGCCCTGCTGCGTCTCGACGAACCCGGCATCGCCGATCGCTATCCGCACACGCTGTCGGGCGGCCAGCAGCAGCGCGTGGGCGTGGCGCGCGCACTCGCCGCACGGCCTCGCATCGTGCTGATGGACGAGCCGTTCGGCGCGCTCGATCCGGTCACCCGCGAGTCGTTGCAGACCCGCCTCAAGGCGATCCAGCGCGATACCGGCACGACGATCCTGTTCGTCACGCACGACATGGACGAGGCCTTCCGGCTTGGCGACCGCGTGGCGGTGATGCTCGACGGCGCCCTCGCACAGGTCGGCAGGCCGCTCGATCTGTTGCACCGGCCCGTCGACGACCGTGTCCGCGACTTCGTCGGCGGCACGCATGCGCGACTGCGCGAACTCGCGGTGCGCACCGTGGGTGGGAGCATGCGCGTGGGCGACCGCGCCGACGGCGAGCCCGTCGACGCCGCGGACTCCTTGCAGGACGCGCTGGCGTCGATGCTCGCGCAGCGCCGCGATCGTCTGCCGGTCCGCGAGCGCGGCGCGATCGTCGGTGCGATCGTGCTCGGCGACCTCGTGGCGCGCGAACCGTGAGGGGCGTGGACGCTTCGTTGCGAGGGCTGGGGCGAGCACCGTTCGCCGGCAGGCTGGCTCCCACCCTCCGGATCGTGGCGCCTCTCACGGTGCTCGTCGTGTTGTTGCTCGTTCTGCCGCATTCAGGCGGCTTGTTTCATGCGTGGCTGCCCGAGCTGTCGCATCCGCTCTACACGCGGACATCGTTCGCGGCGCTGACCCTCACCCATGTGTGGCTCGTGGCCGCCGCGACCGCCACCTCCGTGATCCTCGGTCTCGGGCTGGGCATCCTCGCGACGCGTCCCTCGGGGCGTTCGCTGCTGCCGACCGTGCGCGCCGTGGCCGTGATCGGTCAGACGTTTCCCCCGGTCGCCGTGCTGGCGATCGCGGTGCCGTTGCTCGGGTTCGGCTCGGCACCGATCCTTCTCGCGCTCGTCCTGTACGGTGTGCTTCCCGTGCTGGGGCAATCGGTGGCGGGCCTCGAACAGGTGCCGGCGTCGACCCTCCACGCGGCGGACGGCATGGGCTATGGCCGGTGGCGACGGCTGTGGGAAGTGGAGCTGCCGCTCGCGGCCGGTCCCATCATGGCGGGCGTGCGGCTGTCGGCGATCGTGAGCGTCGGCACGGCCACGATCGGCTCGGCGGTGGGTGCGACGACGCTCGGGTCGCCGATCATCGAGGGCCTGATCGGCAACAACCCGGCGTACGTGGTGCAGGGCGCCTTGCTGGTCGGCGCCCTGGCGTTGTCGGTGGATGGGTTGCTGGGTGCGGTGGAGCGTCGCTTTCAACGCGTGCGCTGAACCGGAGCGGGTGGGAGCCAGCCTGCTGGCGACGGGTGCTTGCCGCGAGCACCCGTCGCCAGCAGGCTGGTTCCGACCGATTACCAGATCCGCACGCGCTGCTTCGGATCCAGGTAGAGCTTCTCGCCCGGCTTCGGCTTGAACGCGTCGTACCACGGATCGAGGTTGCGCACGGTCTGCGCGCGGTACGGGCCCGGTGCGTGGCCATCGCCGATCACCTGCTGGCGCAGCGCGGCGTCGCGCGTCTTGCTGCGCCACGATTGCGCGAAGGCCAGGAAGAAGCGCTGGTCGCCGGTCATGCCGTCGATCACCGGTGCGGGCTTGCCGCCGAGGCTTTCCTTGTAAGCCGCATACGCGATGGCGAGACCCGATACGTCGGCGATGTTCTCGCCCAGCGTCTGCTGTCCGTTGATGTGCAGGCCCGGCAGCGGCTCGTACTGGTTGTACTGCGCGACCAGCTTCTGCCCGGCCTCCTTGAAGTGCTTCTCGTCTTCGGGGGTCCACCAGTTGGCGAGGCGGCCCTGCGCGTCGAATTCGGCGCCGGTGTTGTCGAAGCTGTGGCTGATCTCGTGGCCGATGACCGCGCCGATCGAACCGTAGTTGGCGGCCGGGTCGGCCTTCGGATCGAAGAACGGTGCCTCGAGGATCGCCGCTGGGAAGTTGAGCGCGTTCTGCAGCGGCAGGTTCACCGCGTTGACCGTCTGCGGCGTCATCCACCATTCGTCGCGGTCGACCGGCTTGCCGAGCTTGGCGACCTGATGGCGATACTCGGCCAGCTCGGCGCGCTGGTGATTGCCGAGCGCGTCGTCGGGGCGGATCTCGACCTTCGAGTAATCGCGCCAGGTATCCGGATAGCCGACGCCCACCTTGATCGTGGCGATCTTGGCTTTCGCCTTCTGCTTCGTCGCTGCCGACATCCAGTCGATCGTGTCGACGCGCTGGTCGAACGCCTTCAGGATGTTCTTGACCATGTCCTGGACTTCGGCGCGCGACGACGCCGGGAAGTATTCCTTGACGTAGATCTGGCCCACCGCATCGCCGAGGTCGACATTGGTGCGGGAGATGCCGCGCTTCCACCGGTCGCGCTGCTTCGGCGTGCCGGTGAGCGTCTTGCCGTAGAAGCCGAACGCGAGATCGTCGTAGGCCTTCGGCAGCAGGCCCGAGGCGTTCTCGTTGATCGTGTGGAAGCGAAGCCACGCCTTCCAGGTGTCCAGTGGCTCGCTCGCGACGAGGGCGGCGAATTTCGTCACTGTGGCGGGCTGCCACACGATGAACGTGGGCTGGTCGGCGAGGCCGGCCGCCTTGAACCAGGCGTCCCAGTCGAGCCCCGGCGCCTTGCTGGCGAAGCTGGTGCGCGGCCACGGGTTGTTGGCCTTGTGGATGTCTTCGCTGTCGACGATGGACAGCTGCGCCTGCGCGATCTTCGTTTCCAGCGCCACGATGGCCTTCGCCTTGCCGGCCGCATCGGGCGTGCCGGCCTGCGTGAGGATCGCCTCGACATAGGCGGCGTACTTCTGCCGGGTCTCGACCATGTCCTTGTCGGTCTTCAGGTAGTAGTCGCGGTTGGGCATGCCGAGGCCGCCCTGCAGCAGGTAGGGAACGTTCTTCGAGGGGTCCTCGAGGCCCTGCGCGACGAACAGGCCCAGCAGATGCTCGGTGTCCAGGTTGGTCGCGTTGATCGGGTCGACGTCGGCGCGCAGCTGCGCGCCCAGCGCGGCCGACAGCTGGGTCTTGTCCTTGATGCCGTCGATGGCGGCGAGCGCGGGCTCCAGCGGCTTGAGGCCGGCCTTCTCGATGGCGGCCTCATCCATGTACGCCTTGTAATAGTCCGCGATGAGGCGCTGCTCGCTGCCCGCGGCGGGGTTGCTCTTGCCGGCGGCGGCGATCAGGTCGGCCGTGCGCTTCTCGGCCTTCTGGAACACCTGCAGGAAGATGCCCGTGGAGGCCCGGTCGGCCGGGATCTGGGCCGTCTTCATCCATGTGCCGCTGGCATACCCGTTGAAATCGTCACCGGGCTTCACGGACCGGTCGATGCCCTTGAGGTCGATACCGGAAGGCGCGTCGGCCGCGAAGGCGGTGCCGGAGGCGAGTGCGCAGGCGATCGAGGCGGCGAGGAGCCGATGGATGGTGGCCATGGAGGGATCCCTTGGTGGTTGGGAAAGCCACGATAGACCTCCCGTTCAGACTTTTGTCCATGACCGATGGGCTACGCGGCCGCGGTGCCCGGGGTGTGCAAAAGCGGCGAGGGGGATGTGCCCTAATGGTCGTCCGGTGCCGCAACGGCCCCGGAACGGGGCGGGCCGCGGGTCGCCCGGGTCCGCCCGTCCATCTATGGCAGCAGATCTTTAGGGAGATCTATATGAACGCACGTTTCGAACTGACCGGCTCGCAGACCGACATCGCCAGCTATCCGATCTGGGCACAGGACATGGTTTCGTCCTGCGCGGACGCACGGCGGGGTATCGTGGAACACGAGATGTGGGACGCCATGCGCGCCGCCACCCTCGATCCGCAGACCACCCGCAACTTCATGGTCGGCGTCTGGCCCGTCATCGAGCGCTTCCCGGGGTACATGTCGCACAGCCTGCTCAAGACCCGTTACGGCCGCAGCCCGGGCGACGACCTCGCCCGCCGCTGGCTCGTGCGGAACATCCGCGTGGAACAGAACCACGCCGAGTACTGGCTGAACTGGGCGGAGAGCGCGGGGGTGTCCCGCGACGAGGTGCTGGCCGCCGAGCCGCCGAAGGGCTCGCAGGCCCTGGCCGACTGGTGCGAGGAGGTCAGCCGCAACGATTCGCTGGCCGCCGGCATCGCCGCGACCAACTATGCGGTGGAAGGAGCCACCGGCGACTGGTCCCAGCTGGTGTACGAAAGCACGGTCTACGCCGAAAGCTTGCCGATTTCCGGCCGAAAAGCCGGCCTTCGCTGGCTTCAGCTTCACGCGGCCTATGACGATACCCATCCCTGGGAGGCCCTGGAAATCGTCTGCACGCTGATGGGGCACAATCCCCCGGTGGACCAGATCGAGCACATCAAGGAGTGCGTCCGTCGCAGCTACGTCAGCATGAGCATCACGCTGGACCGCTGCATGGACGGGGTGTCGTCCATTCGCAAGTGGAACGAGGTGGCGGCGTAACTCGCAAGTTGCCTGTCACATGGCGCAATATCACGTCGGTTTGAGGTATGAGGGGGTTCGATGCCGTTCGAAGCCAGCCACCATCAGCTCCTGTCCAGGCGCCTCCGGCCTCTGGCTTGGGCGCTGGTGGCCGTCATCGGACTCGTTCTCGCCCTGACGTGGGTTGCGTTGCAGACCCAGGTGACTCTCGCCGGTTTCCTCAACGGCGAGAGTCTCTGGTCGAAAGCGCAGAAACAGGCGGTCATCGACCTGGACGAATACGCAGGTCATGGCCGCCCCTCCGATCTCGAGGGCTTCCGGCGGAACTACGCGGTGCTCGTGGCGGATCGCTGGGCCCGCGACGCCATCGCGAGCGGCGACTTCTCCCATGCGGACGTCGAAGCCGCCTTCGCCCGGGGCGGCGTCATCCGCGAGGCCATCCCGGGGATGGTCTTCATCTTCCAGTATTTCGACGGCATGCCTTACGTCCGCGAGGCGGTGAAGGCATGGCGTTCGGTGGACGCGAGCATCATGGAGCTCGACACCACCGCCAATCGCCTCGAGCGCGCGTGGCGCGCCGGCGCGTTGACCACCGCGGACATCGAAGCCGAGCGTGCCCGGATCGCGGCGCTCAACAACACCATCGAGCCGCGCGCGAAGGCGTTCTCGCTATACATCGCCAACGGCGCCTCGTGGCTCGGGCGCGTGCTCTTCTTTACCGTGCTCGGCGTGGCCGCGCTGGCGTCGTTGCTCTGGCTGCGCATGGCGCAACGCATCCTCGCCGGCATCCGCGGCACCGAGGAGCGTTACAGCCTGCTCTTCGACAGCGCCGCGGACGCCATCTTCATGGTCGACCAGGAGACGGGGCGCATCCTCGACGCGAACGACCGCGCCGCCATCTGGCTCGGCTGCCATCGGGCGGACCTGATCGGCATCGAGCTCGAGAGCCTGTTCGTGGACGGATCGCCGCGGTCCGGCGAAGGGCGCCTGCGCACCATCGACGGTGGCGCGCGCCCGGTCGAAACGCAGAGCAGCCTGGTGGCCTGGGGCTCGCGGCAGGTGTCGCAGGCGATCGTGCGTGACATCTCCGATCGCGTCGCGATGGAGCAGGAGCGCAAGATCGCGGCCGAAGCGCTCGCCAGCATCGCCGAAGGCGTGATCATCGCGGACGCGGACCGCCGCGTGACCACGGTCAACGCGGCGCACACCAAGCTCACCGGGTTTCCGCCGCAGTCGCTGCGCCGCACGCGCTTCGACGCCACGCGCACGCTTCCCGACGGCCGGCCGCTGCCGCAGACGCTGTGGGAAGACATCGCCGGTGGCGAGAACTGGCTGGGCGAGGTGGAAAGCCGTCGCGCCGATGGCAGCACCTACCCCGAGCTGATGAGCATCAGCACGATCCGCGACCGCGAAGGGCGCCCGCAGCATTATGTCGCGGTGGTCTCGGACATCACCGCGCGCAAGGCGGATCGCCAGCGATTGCAGCACCTCGCCACGCACGATCCGCTGACCGGCCTCGTCACGCGCTCCGAGTTCGAGCGCCGTTGCGCCGAGGCGATCACGCGCGCCGCGCACGAGCGCGGCGCCGTCGCGGTGTTGTTCGTCGACCTCGATGCGTTCAAGGTCGTCAACGACAGCTACAGCCACGCGATCGGCGACGCGTTGCTGATGCGTGTCGGCGAACGGATCCGCGCGCAGCTCGCGCCGCATGACGTCGCGGGGCGTATCGGCGGCGACGAATTCACGGTGCTGCTCGCCGACCTGCGCTCGCGCGAGGAGGCCCTGCTCGTGGCCGAGGCGATGCTCGCCGCGCTTTCGCGGCCGTTCGACCTGGGCGACTACGAGCTCTTCGTCAGTGCCAGCATCGGCATCGCCGGTTACCCGCTCGACGGCAACGACGCGGTCACGCTGATCGCCAACGCCGACGCCGCGATGTACGTGGCCAAGACGGAAGAGCGCAACGCGTTGCGCTTCTACACGCCGAAGATGCACGCCGACGCGCGGCGCCGCCTCAAGCTGGCATCCGAGCTGCGCCAGGCGCTGGTCCGCAACGAGTTCCACCTCGTTTACCAGCCCAGCGTCGAGATGAAGACCGGTCGCATCGTCGCCGTCGAGGCCCTGATCCGCT
>Ga0102591_1001357_pt1 | contig 34094 bp, 28 predicted proteins | sample AraplaCol_mCL_r2_2_FD_76860 | JGI IMG/M metagenome (GOLD analysis project Ga0102591, IMG submission 76860) | Arabidopsis root microbial communities from North Carolina, USA - plate scrape MF_Col_mCL_r2 (SPADES assembly) (version 2) | ecosystem: Host-associated > Plants > Roots > Endosphere...
CGATGAGTGCGCGGCGTCGTGGTCGGCCGCCGCCTTCTGCATGGCGAGCAGGAAGCCGGTGCCGTAGCGCATGATGAAAGGCGCCACGCTGCCCGGCACGAGGCCGTCCGGCAACGCCGGGATGTCGGTGTCGTCGAGGTGGCCGGTCATGCGATGCTCCCCGACAGGAGCGATGCGATGCGACGTGGAGCGATAACACGGTGTAGCGCGAATCGACGTGCCATGGCCTTCCGGCCCCCTTGCTGAATTCCCCCAACCGTCGTAACTACGGCATTTTAACCTTAGCGTCAACCTACCCCGCCGATGCGGCCGCACAGCGCACCGGCGGTGGCCGCCGGCAGGACCCGGGGAATGCCGGGGTCCGGCCGCTTTCCCCGCACCGCCACCGACACGCTGTGCGAACACGATGGCGGCGCCGGGTCGACCGACGCCGCCGCTGGCCGGCGGAGGCCCTTACAGCTTCACCCGGACACCGAGGGTGAAGAAGCGTCCGACCACGCCGTTCTGCGCATAGGTCGGGTTGTAGTTCAGCGCGGCGTAGTTGAGCGGATCGAACGGCGCCTTCTTGTCGAAGACGTTCATCACCGAACCCGTGATCGCCACCTTGTCGTTGATGTCGTAACGCCCGGTGAGATCGAAGTCGGTGAACGACGCCATCCGGCAATTGGAAGGCACGTTCGCACCGGTATCCGTGTTGGTCGAGAAGCACCCCGACGTGATGTCCGGTGCCGTCAGCTTGATGCCGCTCGTGTAGTACACGGTGCCGGTGATCGTCGCCCGACCGAACTGGATGCTGTTGGCCCACGACCCGCGATAACGCGGCGTGCCCGCGCCCGACGAGAGGCCATACGGCCCGTGCGTGCCCACGAACTGCAGTTTCGTGCCGTCCTCCAGCGTCAGCTGCCAGCTGATGATCTTCGTCAGGTTGAGCTCGCTGGTGAATCGCACGTTCTCGCTGAAGTCGAAACCCGCCTTGAGGTTGAGGTCCAGGCCCTTCGTTTCCAGCGCGTTCTGGTTGACGTACGGCGCGGCCACCACGAGCGGACGCGGCAACGCGTCGGGCGCCGCGGGGTCGGCCACGTCCTGCACGATGGCCGACGCCTCGGGCAGCGGCAGTCCGGCGTAGTACGCGTCCAGCACGGCGCTGGCGCTCTGCTGCGCGATCACGCCGGTCTTCTTGATCCGGTAGTAATCGAGCGATGCGCTCAGGTCCGGCGTCGGCTGGTAGAGCACGCCGAACGTCCAGCTCTTCGAGCGCTCGGGCTTGATGTTCTTGTTGGCACGAGTGAGGAAGCCGAGGCCGTACGGCTGCACGTAACCGCTGTTGCCGTGCAGTTCCTGGAACTCGGCCGGCGGCGTGTAGGTGGCGAAGCCTTCCGCTTCGCTCGAACCGTTCTCGGCGAAGCTCGGGGCACGGAATCCCTTCGAGAACGTGCCGCGCAACGCGAGTTCCTCGATCGGCTTCCACTTGATGCCGATCTTCGGCGAGAAGTTGTTGCCGAAGTCGGAGTAGTGGTCGTAACGACCCGAGACGTCCACTTCCAGCGATTCCAGGAACGGCGCGTCGAGCTCCACGTACACACCGGAGACCGTGCGGTCGCCCTTGACGTGCGCGATGCCGAGACCCTGCGCCGCGAGGTTCGGGTTGAGGTCCGGATCGTCCTGCTCCTCGTGCCGCACGTCGATACCCGTGGCCAGGCCAAGCGATCCGCCGCCGAGGTCCATCAGCGGGCGCGTGACGTGGAAGTCGATCGACTGCAGGTCGCTCGTCGAGGTCTTGCGCAGTTGCGGCGACAGCGACGCGAGCAGCTGCGGCGAGTTGGCCGACGGATCGAGGAAGTTGTACGTGCCGTTGCTCACCACGTCGATGAGGCGGTCGTAGTTGAGGAACCCGTTGAGCCGCGTTTCGAGCGACGAGTGGTTCAGCACCAGTGCCGTGTCGTAACTCCAGTCGCCCCACTGGCCCGTGAGTCCGCCGACGAGGCGGAAGTTGCGGTTGTTGTTCTCGCCGCTGGCCAGCGCGCTCGGGAAGCCGTAGTTGATGAGCGCCGCCTGCCCGTTCGCCGCGAACGGATTGTTGGGATTGAGCGAACCGTCGGGCAACGTCGCGGGCAGCGCGATCGAGTTCGTGTTGCGCGGCGTGCCAGCCTGGATCTGCGCGGGCGCACCCGGGAAGGTCGTCTTCACCTGGTAGTAGCTCGCCGCGATGTACGCCTTGGTCTTGTCGGACACCTGGATGGTGAAGCGGCCATAGAGGCCCCGGCGATCCGTGGTCGGCTGGATCGCGGCGTAGCGCGCGAAGTTCTGCGCGCAATAGCTGCCCGGATTCGCAGGATCGTCGGTCACGAGCGACGCCGCTGGCCCGCAGGGAACCAGCGGTTGCGCGACGCCGTCGGGATCGGGCACGCCGGAGGTCACGTCGCCCGGACGCGACAGCGTGCCCGGCGTCACCGTGCCGTAGATCGAGCCCGAGTTCTGCGACGGCTGCCCGCCGATCAGATTGTTGCCGCCACTGCGCCGGATGTCCGCGGTGTTGTACGGATACCCGCGGTCGCGGGTCATGATCCGTTCGTCGCGCTGGTATTCGGCGCTCATGTACGCGTTCCAGCCATCCTTCTTGAGGTCGCCGCCACCGAAGAGCACCGTGGCGCGTTTCGTCGTGCCGCCGCCGTGCTGAGACGTCCCGACGTCGGCCGTGAACTCCGTGCCCTGGTAACCGGGCCGGAGGATGATGTTGACGACGCCCGCGATGGCGTCGGCGCCGTAGAGCGACGAGGCGCCATCCTTCAGTACCTCGATGCGTTCGATCGCGTTCGACGGAATGGTGTTGAGGTCCACGAACGAGCGCTGGCCATCGTCGGCGAGCGGATAGCTCGCCGCGCGGCGCCCGTCGATCAGCACGAGCGTCGAATTGACGGTGAGGCCGCGCAGCGCCACGCCCGACGAGCCGGCTGCAAAGCCGGCGGTGAACGACGCGGGGATGGAGCCGCTGTTATCGGCCGAGATCGAACGCACCACGTCGGATACGGTGTTGAGGCCGCTCTTCTGGATCTGTTCGGCCGTGATCGTCTGCACGGGAGACGGCGTCTCCACGTCGATACGCGGCAACGCCGAACCCGTGACGGTGATGGCGGTCAGCTCGGTCGTCTTCTGCGCATCGGCGGCGTCCTGCGGCGCGGGAGCGGGAGCGGGAGCGGGAGCGGCAGCCGACGGCGGCACCTGCTGCGCAGCGGCGTGGCCGCACGCCAGCGCGGCGGCGATGGACAAAGCGAGGCCGTGACGCCGAAGCGCCTTCTGGGAGATCGTTTTCATTGTGTGTCTCCGAAGCCTTAGGGGAGTGGGGCTTGGACTTCGCGAGGCGGCGAACGAGGTTCGGAACACTTCGTTCACAGGGACGCAAGGAAAACTTACGCCGCGTAAACGGGGCGCACCATCGGCCATTCGGAATATCTTTCGACCGGCGAGAACGCGCCTGGGTGGCACGCCCTATGCAGGACGCGAGCGCTCGCGCAACGGATCGAGGAGGCGGCGCAGGCCGTTGTGATCGAGCTCCAGCATCAGCGCGAGAAGCCGTCCCAGCTCACCGGGCGGGAACCCTTCGCGGGCGAACCACGCGAGGTAGTTGCCCGGGAGATCGGCGATCGCCCTGCCCTTGAACTTGCCGAACGGCATGATCGCGGTGGCGAGACGGGCGAGGTCGTCGCGGAATCGGTCTTCGAAGTCGGTCATCCCACCGATTCTACGCGTCGCCGGGGTCGAAGCCCTCGCGATCCTTCATCAGCTTCCGCGCGGCGGCGACGCCCAGCGTCAGCCCCTCCGCGCAGGCGTCCTCTTCGTTCTCATGCAGGGTGACGCAGAGCTTCTCGGCGACTTCGTCGCCGTCTTCGCTGATGACGTACTTGCCACGCCAGCGACCCGGTTTGGCCACGTAGCACGTGCCTTCCACGTCGAAATAACCAATCTTTCGATGCGCCATAGGTGGGTAGATCCTCCTTCCTTCCACCCATCCTATGCATCCCGCATCAACGTGACGTGCAGTGCTATTGCAGCTCGTCCACCGGGCGCTTGGCGTTCGACTCGAATTCGCGCCACATGCCGTCGGCTCCTTCGACGGACACGAGCACCTGGACACCGCCCTGACCGCCCAGCAGCTTGCACTGCTGCACGGCGTAGCCGATCGCGGCGACGCGCGAGTCGAAGTTTTCCGTCGGCACGCCGTTGATCTGCACGTGCCAGAGGCCGGCGAGATCAGGCGCGAACGGGATGTCGTAGATCACCAGAGCCATGTAAAAGGTGGGTAACCTCGCGAGGCGAACACGCCGGATTCCATCGGCTCGACAGGTAAGGCGCCGACGTCTGCGGAGGCGCAAGATTATCTGTTCCCTTTCACTCCCACAACGGAAGACGCCGTATGCCGATTCTTCACGGAAACGTCACCCACCAAGCCGCGGTGGAACGATTCCGCAATCGCCTCCCGCGCCCTAGACTCGTCGCATGAATCGTCTTGCCCGCCTTGTCGTTACCTTCGCGCTCCTGGCAGCCCCGCACGCGGTGTCCCTGGCTCAGGACACGCCGCCAGCGCTCATTCCCACGCTCGACGCCGTCACGGTGAGCGGGGAGCAACCCGGCCCCGGCCTATGGCGCGCGACGCGTGGAGGGCACACGCTCCTCATCCTCGGCACCCTCGCGCCCCTGCCGCGCGGCATCACGTGGAAGACCGACGAGATCGACGAGGCCCTTGCGCAGTCGGGGGCGCTGATCTTGCCGCCGCACGTCGAGATCAAACCCAACGCGGGCTTCTTCGGGCGCCTCGCCCTGCTGCCCTCGCTGATCGGCGTGCGCAACCTGCCCGACCGTGCGACGTTGAAGGACACCGTACCGGCCGACGTCTACGCGCGCTGGCTCGACGTCAAGGGCCGCTACATCGGCGACGACCGCGGCGTGGAGCGTTACCGGCCGATCTTCGCCGTGCTCGAACTCTACAAGAGCGCGGTGAAGAAGAAGGGCCTCGGCAAGTCGGGCCAGATCACCCGGGCGGTCACGGCGCTGGCCGAGAAGCACGGGGTAAAGCAGGTGCCCGTGGAATACACGCTGCTGGTCGACGATCCGCGTGCGGCCGTCAAGGCGTTCAAGCGCTCCACGCTCGACGACGTGTCGTGCTTCACGCAGAGCGTGGACAACATCGAGACGCAGCTCGCCGACATGACCGCGCGCGCCAACGCATGGGCCACCGGCGACCTCGCCGCGCTACGCGACGACCGCCGCGCCGCGCAGCGGGATACCTGCATGAACGCGGTGACCGAGGGTGGCGTGGCCCAGCGCATCGGGCTCGCCGACGTGCCGAAGGCCGTGCGCGAGCGATGGCTGGCGGTCGTCGACGAAGCCACCGCGGCGAACGCACAGAGCGTCGCCATCGTGCCGATCGACGACCTGCTCGGCAAGGACGGCTACCTCGCCGCGCTCAAGGCGAGGGGCTATGTCGTGGAGTCCCCCGACGGCGGCGACTGAGCGGCGGGTACGCCGTCCCGGATGGCGGCGGAGAAGTCGTCTTCCGGCCGGGTGGCCCGCGCACGCTGCGTGATGCGGCCCAACCGCCGCCATTCGTCCACCGACAGGCGCCGGTCGAGCGTTCCCGTCGACCGGAAATACTCCGGCAGGTAGCCCGTGAGCAGCAGGCGCAGATCGAAGGGCAACGCGCCGTCGATGCGCCTCGCCATGCGATAGACGATCGTCGTGCAGTTCGACGTCACCGTGTTGTAGAAGCGCGGCTTGCGGGCGAGTTCGTTCGCGGCCTCCACGTACGATACGAAGAGCGAGCGCATCGCGTCGCGCGACATGCGCAGGGGGAAAAGATAGTCGTCCTCGCCGCGTACGTTCGTGCGCACGCGTACGATGTCGCGCTCGTCGGCGGCGATCAGGATCAGCTCGAACTGCCGGAAAAAACCGCCGATCTCCGAGAACGCCTCGCCGCGCTTGCGCCGGATTTCCACCGAGAACACGACATGCCGGCCGTCGTCGAAGCCGAACGAAAGCATCGCGTGCGCGATGGCTTCGCTCGACCAGTACGACAGGATCGCATCGACGCGCTCGAGACGACGCAGGTCGAACGTGCGGGTGTCCCAGCGGATGTCGTAGTCCGTCTCCGCGCGCCAGGCGAAATCGCGCACGTTGCGCAGCTCGACGCGATCGCCGTCGATGTCGCCGGTCAGCAGGCAGGCCACGTCGTCGGCCCAGAGATGGTCGTTGCGGGCGCGCATCGTCGCCCACCAGAGCAGCAGCGCCACGTGCGCGAGAACCAGCGACGCCCCGGCGCTTGTGTGCCCCGCGATCCACGCCACCCAGAGCGCGATGCAACCCACGGCCCATGCCGCCGCGACGGCGAACCGCAGGCCCCGAGAACCGGGCGCCCGATATGCGAGCGCGAAAGCACCCCACGCACCGCTGACGAAGAGGAATAACGCGGCGCACGCGCCGGCCGTGCCGATGAGCCAGTGTCGGCGCGGCTTCATCGGTGCCGGCCCCGCGGTGCGGCGATAGTAAGAAGGTGCATTGGGGGGAAAGGGTGGCCGGCAGGAAGGCTGGGGTCAATCCTCATCCTGGTGGGAGCCAACTATTCGGACTATGGCGCGGTGCATCAAAGCGCGATATGGTCCTTCCAGGCGGGGCGCGACGCCCGGCGCATCGGCACGGGGATTGGCATGGTCCGTTTTCCGGCAAGACCCCAGGCGATCGTCTTCGACCTGGACGGCGTGCTCTTCGACACGGAGGCACTGTACCGCGACGCCTTGCTGGCCGCGGCCGCCGAACTCGACATCCACATCCCACTCTCCCTGTGCCAGCGCATGGTCGGCCTCCATGGCAACGCCGCGCGCCTCCTGCTCCGGGAGTACGTCGGCGACGAGGTGGATCTGGATGCCGTATGGGAAGGCACCAAGGCGCGCTACCGCGCCCTGTTCGACACCGACCTTCGCCTGAAACCCGGGGTCACGGCCCTGCTCGACACGCTCGACGAGATGGGCCTGCCGCGCGCCATCGCGACCTCCTCGTCGCATCGCACGGCCATCCACCATCTCGAGGCCTTCGGACTGCGCGATCGCTTCGACGCGCTGGTGGCATCGGGCGACTGCGAACGCTGCAAACCCTTCCCCGATCCCTACCTGCGCGCCGCCCGTATCCTCAACAAGCCGACCTCGTCCTGCCTGGCCCTCGAGGATTCGCTGGCAGGCGTCCGGTCCGCGACGGCCGCCGGCTTGCCCACCATCATGGTCCCCGACCTCCAGCAGCCCTCCGCCGAATTGCGCCGGCTGTGCGCGAGCGTGGCGAGCGATCTCGACGAAGTGAACCTCTGGCTGCGCGGCGTCGCGGCGGGCCCGGACAGCGGCGCGGCTGCCCACTGACCCAGCGGCCTTCAGGAACGTCCTCGCGCCGTTGACGCGAGCGCAACACCTGCTGCATGCGTGGCCGCCAACACTGGCGACAACTCTCACGCTGGAGCTCTCCCATGAGCCGCTTCGACGATCGCTACGGCAAGACTCGCCACCCCGGCGACGATTCCGCCTGGTCCCGCCCGACGGGCGGCCGCGACGATGCACGCTACCCCGGCGACGAGTTCGGCGGCACCTATGGTCAACGGGAACGCAGTGGCAGTCCGTACGATGCACAGCGTGACGGCGTCGGCGGCCGCGACGAGCGTCCGGGCGACGGCGCTGCCGGCGGATGGACGGGTGGACGCGACAGCGATCGCTATCCCGGCCATCGTGATTTCGGCGGACACCACGCCTACGAGACCAGGGCGCGTCAGCCGGGCCATCGCAATTTCGGCCGCGGCGACGACGGACGAGGCCGCGAGTGGAGCGGATCCGGTTATCCCGGCGGCTACCGGGGCGTGGGGCCGAAAGGCTACGAGCGCAGCGACGAACGGATCCGCGACGACGTGTGCGAACGTCTTGTCGAACACGACGCCATCGACGCGTCCGCCATCGAAGTGGCGGTGTCCGGTGGCGTGGTACGGCTCACTGGCGAAGTGCCGAAGCGCTACATGAAGCACCTCGCCGAAGACGCCGTGGCCGACGCCGTGGGCGTGCGCGATGTCGAAAACACGTTGCGCGTGCACGGCGGCGCGCGCGGCGGCGAGCGAGGCTTGTTCGACGAGCCCTCGATCGGCTGATGTGGCGATCGGTCAGCTGGCCCGCTGCCGACTGGCTTCGCGCAGCGCGTCGCGCAATTGCTGCGCGCTGTACGGCTTGCACACCATTGGCGCCCTGTATCGCGTAGGAATGTCCACCGGCATCGCGCCGGTGGCGAGCACGAAGGGAATGCCTCGCCGCATCAATTCGTCCAGCGCGGGATAGGCCATGACGCCCTGCAGATCGATATCCACGACGGCCACGTCGCAGCGCTCGACGTGGGCGACGCGGATCGCATCCTCGATGCATCCCGCACACGCGGCGACGTCGTAACCGAGCCGCTCTTCGAGCATATCGGTCAACGCGGCCGCGAGGCCGGAATGGTCTTCGAAAACGATCGCGCGGGGGACGGCTTGTGGGCTCATACGGAGACCGCGGGGAGGTGAGCGAGCGTTTAACGTACTCCCGTTTCCATGTCGCGACCATACGTCGATGGCGTAGTACGCGGAACCCTTCACATATCGGTGCCGACGCGAGCGAAATCTGCCGATTTCACTCGATCCAATCCCGAATCCGTCATTTTCTCCGTGTCACCAGAGATCGTGGCGTCGGAGCGCATCGACCAGTCTTCGGCTCGCGACGTCGAGGATTTTCCGGCGCGCATACGTGTGCCAGGCGAGCCAGGTCAGGATCTTGTCCTTCCAGCCGGCCGTCGCGACGCGGTAGAGCGCGTCCAGCCGCTTCCGGACGAGGGGCATCAGCGTGGCCGGATCGAATGCGTTCTTCGGCCAGTCGGGTAGGCACTCCTCGCGGTCGTCCGATCCGCAACCGGCGACGAGCGGAATCACGGGCGCGTGCGTCTCCCCGTCGCGAGTGCGGAGGAAATGCGCGAGGGCCGGGTCGCCGGTCCAGGCGGCCACGATCGGGTTGCTCGCCGGCACGAGGAAGTGCTCCGAAAGAAAGCGCTGCGCGTTGCGCCGCCCCAGCAGGAAATCGTGCCGCCGGTAGGCTTCCGTGAGGAATCCGGAAAACCCGCCGAGCGCGCCGGCCGCGATCGCACGACCACCCACCCAGCGCTCGTTGCCGTCGACCGAACACCGCGTCGGCGCGATCAGGAAGCGACTGTAGACCGCATCGTCCATCGCCAGCGCGATCTCCCTCGGCTTGAACCGTGCCTGCTGTTTCCAGGACGAGAACAGCGCCGTGAGCGCGCTCAGCACGTTGATCGACGACGCGAATTCCGGCCCGAGATCGTCGGGCTCCGGAAACGGGTCGACCATCAGCACGATGCGGTTCACCTTGTCGCCGCGCCGCGGGTTACGACCAAGCGTCCCCGCGAGCTCGGTGCGCGCGAGCTCGAATGGCTCGTTGTCCATCGCACCGCCGTCCACGCCGACGAAACGATAGGTGGTCGCCGCTCGCTCGTCGCCGTCGAAATGCGGCGCGATCGGCACGACGCGCGACCTGCCGTACTCGTCGGGCACCACGACGCTGCGCTGCGTGTAGTCGCTCCAGCGCCGCTCGATCTCTCTGTAGCGCAACCCGCCCGGGAACGCCGACGACGCGAGCGCGGCATTCATCAGCGCGGTCCAGCTGCCGTCCGGCAGCCGCTTCGGATAGGTCACGTAGAGATCGTCGGGGTACTGCCACGCACGATCGTAAGCGCCCTGCCCGGTATCCACGGCGAACCGCAGAAAGTCCTCGTGCGCGATCATGCCGTGCCCGGCATCCGCGTCGGTGCCGGCGAACGGCACGTTATAAGGCACGCCGCGCAGGTTGGTCACGGTGAAGACGAGTTTCAACGGATTGGCGATGTATGGCCTCGTCGCCGGCACCGCCTGGAACGCGAGCACGTGTGCCGCGATGTCGTCGAGGCAACGCGTGTCCAGCAGCGAGGCGATGGGGATCCGCTTGTCGGCGAGATCGCCAGTGCCGAGGAAGCCCCGGATGTCGACCCTGTTGACCCATGTGTCGTAGAACGGGTTCGCGGCCGCCGTCGCGTCATCCGTCGACGCGTGCACCGGCGGAAACTGATAAGCCAGCGCGATCGCGGAGATGACGCCGTTGATGCTGCCCGCCGACGCGCCCGAGATGTCGCGCAGCAGCACCTCGTGCGTCGGCACGGCGAGACCCGCGCGGCGGGCGGCGTACCAGCGGTCCAGCGCTTCGTAGATGAAATCGAGTACCCCGGCCGCGTAAGCGCCGCCGGAAATCGCGCCCGCCAGCGCGAACCCGAGCTCGAACGTGCGCGGGCGCGGCGGCGGCGTGATCTCGGGATGTCCGAGGGGAAGATCCGTATCCGGCATGCGTGCCCGCCATCTCGATCAGATGGCCGGATTATGGGCGAGGTTTCACCCGCAAACGTCGACACGCCCCACGCTTCAGCGCGACAGCCACTGGGCGGCGAGGGCCAGGGCGGCAGGCAGCGCCTGCACGTAGAGGATCCGGCGGCTGGCGGTGAGCGCGCCCCAGAGTCCGGCCACGACGACGCAGCCGAGCCCATAGAACACGAACGCCGAGGCGAACGGCTCGCGGAGCACCAGCCCGAGGACCAGAGCGATCACGAGGAAGCCGTTGTAGAGACCCTGGTTCGATGCCAGCCCGGCACTCTCGCGCGCGAACTGCGGGGTGATGCCGAAGACCTTCGGTCCGCGGGTTCTCCACAACGCCATCTCGAGGACGACGATGTACAGGTGGATCAGCACGACCACGAGGGTCAACACGATGGCGGCGGCGTTCACTGGCGATCCTCGTCCTGGCAAGGCGCGGAGCATAGCGGAAGAAGGGTACGCATTCGGCAGGGCCACGCATCCCTTGAGTAGGCCGAATGGCCGATTGCGTGCAGGCCACCGGTCGGCCCTTAATCGGCGGATGCGAAACGTCATGGCAGCCGAGGAGATATCCCTGGAAGCCCTGGGGCTACTCCAGGCGCTGCTGCATCACGATTACGCCGAGGCCCAGTTCCGGGCCAATCACGTCGCTCGCCACGCCCTGCTGCACGCGCACCTGCACGTGGCGGACGCGGCCGAGCGCATCGAATCCCTGCTCGCGCGCGGATGCCCCAATTCCCTGGAACTGCGGATTGCTTTACGCTCACTGGCAACCTCGGTCGACCGCATGCAAGCAGCGGCCCTGCGGCGTGCCGGTCGATTGCTCTGACCGCTGCTTCGCAGGATAAACGCATGCAAGACAAACCCATTCCCGGCATCCGTCCGGACGTCCCGCCGAGCGGAACCGGCTGCGTCGAATGCCTGGCCGAAGAGCACGGCTGGTGGCTCCACCTCCGCCGCTGCGCGCAATGCGGCCACATCGGCTGCTGCGACGACTCGCTCAGCAAGCATGCCACGAAGCACGCGCACGACACGGGCCATCCCATCATCCAGAGTTTCGAGCCAGGCGAAGACTGGTTCTACAGCTATCTGATCGACGCGGAAGTTCGCGGCCCCGTACTCGCTCCGCCCCACAGCCACCCCATCGACCAGCCGACGCCCGGCCCGCAGGGCAAGGTGCCGCGCAACTGGCAGCGGATCCTGCTGGCCGCCCAGCGGGGCTGACGGGAAACACACAGGCACAAAAAAACCCGCTTTCGCGGGTTTCTTTGCGATCCGGTTGAGGTTGTCCGGATCTCTGTTGGTGCCCAAGGGGGGACTCGAACCCCCACGACCTAAGCCGCTACCACCTCAAGGTAGTGCGTCTACCAATTCCGCCACCTGGGCATAACTTTTAAAGCGTGTCGCTATTACTTCTTGGCCGGTTCGGCGGGAGCCTGAGTGGCATCCTGCTTCGGGGCCGGAACGTCGTTGTTCGCTGCCGGCGCCGTAGCGGCCGGGGTGTCACCGTTGGCGGCGGGTGCGCGGGGCACGTCCGACGCGGCCGGGGTCACCGGAGCGTTGCTGGCGGGAGCGACCGGCGTGGTAGCACCGGACATCACGCCAAGATCCGCGGCCGGCTGGGGGTTGCCCGTACGACCGAGGTAGATGCCCATGCCGAGGCTGAGCAAGAAAAACAGACCGGCCAGGATCGCCGTGGCACGCGTCATGAAGCTGGACGAACCACGCGCGCCGAACACCGTGGCGGATGCACCGCCACCGAAACCGGAACCCGCTTCCGCACCCGCGCCGCGCTGCATCAGGATCAGCACGATCATCGCTGCGGCGACGAGGATATAGAAAACGCTGAAGAGAATGAACATATCTTCTTGTTTGCCGTGTCGCGAATTATCGACGCGCCGCGGCGCATATATCCAGAAAATCGGTAGCCAGTAAAGCCGCGCCGCCGATCAGTCCCCCGTCCACATCCGGCTGGGCGAAAAGTTCGGCCGCATTGGCCGGCTTGACGCTTCCGCCGTAAAGCACCCGGGTCAGGAGCGAGATATTAGCATCCTTTTTTCCCAGTTGGCTACGGATGAACGCATGAATTTTCTGCGCCTTGTCCGGCGTGGCCGTCAGGCCCGTGCCAATGGCCCAGACCGGCTCGTAGGCGATCACCGCCGTGCGGAACGCCTCGATGCCGTTGTGCTCGATCACCGCGCCCAGCTGGCGCGCGATGACTTTCTCCGTGCGCCCCGCTTCGTGTTCTTCTTTCGTTTCGCCCACGCAGACGATCGGCGTGAGACCGGCCTGCAGGGCCGCGGCGAACTTGCGCGCCACCAGCTCGTCGGATTCATGGTGGTACTGGCGGCGCTCCGAGTGACCCACGATGACCCAGGCCGCGCCCACGTCGCCGAGCATCGCGCCGGAGATTTCACCCGTATACGCACCGGAAGCCACGTGTTCGGAGACGTCCTGCGCGCCGAAGGCGAGCCCGGACCCCGAGAATTGCGCCGCGAGTTCCGCCAGGTGGGTGAAGGGCGGGCAGAGCACCACCTCTTCGCAGGCCAGCGCACCGGCTTCGGTCCGCTCGCGCACGCTGCGCGCGATCTCGTGGACCAGGGCGTGGGCGACGACGCGGGAGCCATGCATCTTCCAGTTACCGGCGACCAGCATCTTGCGCATGAGGGCTTCCAGGCGTGACGAGAGGGGCGGCAGGATAACGGGGGCGTACGGGCGGAAAAAGCTGCAATGCCGCAACGATCCTCCGCACGCGCCGTTCACCGAGGGTACCGCATACATCCGTGCAATTGACCGGATCGGACCCGCCTTCGATCATCAGCCCATGCGCATCCTAAGAATATTCTTCATCGCCCTCCTCCTCGCCGGTACCGGCAGCGTCCTCGCCCAGACGGACGACGCGAGCCCCGGCCAGCAGATCGACGACCTCCGCGGACAACTCGACCAGATCGAGAAGGCCATGAAGGACGACAAGATCGCCGACAGCGCGATCGACGACCTGCGCGGAAAATCGAACGATGTGGCCAGTGCGGCGCAGAAGGTGTCGGGTTCGCTGCAGACGAGCCGCGACGCGGCCAGGGCCAGGCTCGACCAGCTCGGCCCCGCGCCTGCGGCCGGCGCGAAGGAGGCGCCCGAACTCGCCACGGCACGCAAGGACGCACAGAAGGGATTCGATGCCGTCGATGCGCAGGTCAAGCAGGCCGACGGCATCGCGCTCGAGGCCCAGCAGACCGCGAACCAACTCGCGGAGCTGCGCCGCACGCGGTTCCAGGAAACGATTTCGAAGCGGACCCATTCGCCGCTCTCGCGCCCTTTCTGGTCGGACCCGGCAACGGCCTTCCCGCGCGATTCCGCCAACCTTCGCGCGTTCGTCGACGACGTGGAAACCGACCTCGCCGCGAGCTGGACGAACGGCAACCGCACCGCGCTCGTCACCTGCGTGCTGCTCGGCCTGCTGCTGATGACGGTGGTGCGCCTGTACATCGAGCACCGTGTCCGTCACCTCACGGCCAATCGCATGCCGCCGGGTCGGCTGCGCCGGTCGGCCCTGATCCTCGGCATCGCGCTGACGTCCATGCTGACCACCGGTCTGGGCATGCAGTTGCTCTACCTCGGCTTCAACTGGAACGAGACCTTCAGCGAAGACACCGACGAAGTGGTGCGCGCGATCGTGCGCATGGTCTTCTTCGGCGCCTTCGTCGCCGGCCTCGGCCGCGCGCTGCTTTCGGCGCGCCGCCCGTCCTGGCGCCTGCCTGCGATCCCCGACGAAACCGCGATCGCGCTGCAGCGTTTTCCGATGGCGCTGTCGCTCGCCGTCGTCCTGTTCGTCGTCCTGCGCGACCTTAATCGCACGATCGGCACGAGCCTGTCGATCACCGTGCTGACGACGAGCCTGCAGGCGGTCGTCCTCACCGCGCTCTCCGCCTTCGCCCTGCTCCGCCTCGGTCGCACGCATCATGACGAACCGGACGGTACGCCTCCCCCGCCGCGCCCGATCTGGGTGAGCGTCTTCATCGCGGCCGCGTGGATCGCCATCGCCGCGTCGTGGATCGGCCTGCTGACCGGGTTCATCGCGTTCGCGGCGTTCATCGCCGGGCAGGTCGTCTGGACGGCCATCGTGATCGCGTCGATGTACCTCGCCATGCGGCTCGTCGACGATCTCTTCGAAACGCTGCTCTCCGAAAAGGGCCCCATGAGCGCGCGGGCGCAGGCCGTCTTCGGCACGCACCCGAAGCTGCTCGACCAGACGGGCGTGCTGCTTTCGGGCGTCGTCAGGCTCGGTCTCTTCCTGTTCGGCGTGACCGCGGTCGTCTCCGGCTTCGGCGCCGGTGCCTCGGACATCCTCGCGCTCGGCAGCAAGCTGCAGTCCCTGAAGATCTACGACGTCGAACTGAAGCCGAGCCAGATCCTGAGTTCGATCGCGCTGTTCTTCCTCGGCCTGCTGGCCGTCCGTGTCATCAAGAACTGGCTGTCCGAACAGTACCTGCCCCGCACCGACCTCGATCCCGGGATGCGCAGCTCCCTCACCACCCTGCTCGGCTACGTCGGCGTGGTGGTGGTGGTCGCCATCGCGTTGCTGGCGATGGGTCTTTCGGTACAGAACGTCGCGTGGGTCGCGTCGGCACTTTCGGTCGGCATCGGTTTCGGTCTGCAGGCGATCGTGCAGAACTTCATCTCGGGCCTCATCCTGCTCGCCGAGCGTCCCGTGAAGGTCGGCGACTGGGTCGTGCTCGACGACGCCGAAGGCGACATCCGCCGCATCAACGTTCGCGCGACGGAGATCCAGGTGTCCGATCGCTCCACGATCATCGTGCCGAACTCGGCGTTCATCACGAAGCCCGTGCGGAACATGACGATGGCCAACCCGCAGGGCCGCGTGCTGATCAAGCTGCCGATGCCGCTCGACAGCGATCCCGTCGACGTGCGGCAGCACATGCTCGATGCGATGAACGCGCATACGTCGGTACAACCGTCCCCTACCCCGTCGGTCACGCTCGACAATATCGATCGCGCGGCGATGACGTTCGCCGCTACCTGTTACGTGGGCAGCCCGCGCGACGTCGGCAACGTGAAGAGCGACCTGCTGTTCGACATCATCGCCCGCTTGCGCGGCGCGGCGATTCCGCTCCTGCGGCCGCAGGACCTGGTGTTGCGCTCCGGCGGAAGCCTGCCGGACGTCGTGGGACCGACGGCCGCCGGCGCGCCGAAGGCGTCGACCGATCCTGATGCGGCTGTCTGACGACTGAGCGGTGGGAGCCAGCCTGCTGGCGAATGGGTGCGTGCCTCGAGCACCCATTCGCCAGCAGGCTGGCTCCCACCCGCGCTACCTTACTTTTCTACGGGCGTCAGACGCAGATCCTGGAAATCGAAGCTGAAGTCCGTCAGCGGCGACACCGGCTCCATTCGGACTTCGCGTACCTTGCCGTCCGGGTCGAGCGCGAAGTTGACAAACGCATCCCCATTGAGCGAGCGGTCGGTCCAGTGCGCGATGAAGGTGTCGTGCTGCCAGGGCTCGAGCGTGCCGGTGAGCTGCGCCGTCTTCGTGAACGTCATGACGAGCCTGCCGCTCTGCTTCGCGACCCTGACGTCGCCGTACCACGGATCGCGATACGTGCCGACATAGCCGTCGAGCGGCAACGAGGGCTTGGCGCCCTTCGCGCGGGCGGCCTCGTGCTTCTTCATGCTGTCGTCCGCGTTGCCCTCCATCTTCTTCACGCTGGCGGCGTAGGCGGCGTTCCAGTCCTTCTTCGGCGCATCCATGTACGCGTCGAGGGCACGCATCGTCACCGCCTGGAAGGCGGCCCCGGATTCCTGATTGGTCAGCACGACCACCCCGAGCTTGAGGTCGGGGACGAGCGTCAGCCGCGACACCATGCCGGGCCACCCACCCGTGTGCCAGACGAGCTTGTGACCGCGGTAGTCGGACACGAACCAGCCTTCGCCGTAGCCGGAGAAGTTCGGCTTCGCCGACGCGAGTTCGGGCACGCTCGGCTCGGGGATGCGGATCGGGGTGATCAGCGACCACATCTCCGCCTGGCGTTTTTCGCTGAAGAGGCGCTGCGACTTGCCGCTCGCGTCGGTGTAAGCGCCGCCGGCGAGCTGCATGTTCATCCACTTCGAGAGGTCGTGCACGCTCGAGTAGATGCCACCTGCCGACGGATTGTTGCTCCACGACATCGGTCCGACCGGCTTCAGGTCCTTGAAGTCGAACTTCGCGTGCCCGGTCGCGATGTCGTCGCCCGTACCGATGCTCGTCGGCGCACTGGTCTGCGATTCCGTCATGCCCAGCGGCTGAAAGATGCGCTCGCGCACGAAGTCCGCCCACGGCTTGCCGGACACCTGCTCCACCACGAGTCCGGCCACGGCGAACAGGATGTTGTCGTACGCGTACTCGGCGCGGAAGCTGCTCGTCAGCGGCACGTAACGCAGGCGCTCGACCACTTCCTTGGTGGTGTACGAGGTGGCCGGCCAGTACAGCAGGTCGCCGGCGCCGAGGCTCAGGCCGCTGCGGTGCGCGAGCAGGTCGCGTACGCGCATCTCGCGGGTCACATAGGGATCGGACATCTGGAACCACGGCAGCCGATCGATCACCCGATCGTTCATGTCGAGCTTCTTCTCGTCGGCGAGGATCGCGAGCGACGCGGCAGTGAACGCCTTGGTGTTCGATGCGATGGCGAACTGCGTGTGCGGGTCGACCTTCGCGGCCTCGCCGAGCTTGCGCACGCCGGAACCCATCTCCAGCACCGTACCGCCATCCTTCACGATGGCCACCGCGATACCGGGCACATCGAACTGCTTGCGCGTCGCGTCGACGTACGCGTCGAAGTCGGCGAGTGCCGCGGGTCGTGCGGACGCGCGGGTCGAGGAGGCGCTGGCGGGTGCCGCGTCCTGGGCCTGCGCCCCGAGCGCGACCACGAACGAAGTGACGCCGAAGGCGAGAAGGTGGCGAAGACGCGGCATGGAAAGTCCCGGCGGCAGATGGAAGCTCAGGACTATGCCAGCGCGGCGCCCCCGTCTGGAAGGGCGGTCAGGCCCGCTTCTGGCTGAAGATCACGCTGCCGAGGATGATCACGCCCGCCACGGCCATGGTCGGCGTCAGCGCCTCGCCGAGGAACATCCACGCCCAGGCCACGCCGAACAGCGGCACGAGATAGGTGGCTGTCGCCGCGCGCGGCGCACCGATGCGCTGGATCAGGCGGAAGTAGAAGGCATACGCGAGGCCGGTAGAGAGCACGCCCAGCGCGATCACGGCGACCCACGACTTTCCGGGGATGGGCGCGTCGGGCCACGTGAGAACGGCCAGCGGCGCCGTGAGGAGGGTGGCACCCAGGAGGCACCCGGCGGCCACGGCGGTGGGTGCGATGTCCGACAGGAAGCGTTTGATCAGGTTGCCCGCCAGCCCGTAGCAGAACGATGCGGCCGCGCCGGCCAGCGCCGCCGGCGCCACGATCTCGCCCGCGGTGCGGCCGCTGGCGAGGATCACCACGCCGATGAAGCCCGCCACCAGCGCGATCGCCTTGCGCGCACCGATCTTCTCGCCGAACGCGGCGAACGCCACGAGCGCGGCGAACAGCACCGTCATGCTATTGGCGATGGCGCCGATGCCGGCGGGCGCGCGCTCGGCACCCCAGGCGAACAGCGTGAACGGGATCGCCGCGCTGAGCGCGCCGAGGCCCAGCATCTTCCACAGATGACCGATGCGCAGGGTCGACCGGGCCCGCCATAACAGCGGAAGCAGGATCACCGATCCGAACGCGAGGCGCGTGGCCACCATCGGGAACGGGCCGAAATCCTTCGCCGCCACGCGCATGAAGAGGAACGACCCGCCCCAGATGGCGCCAAGGGCGATCAACTCCAGTGTGGTCCGCCAGTCGCGCGCGGCGGGAGCGGCGACGGGATCGAGCGGTGTTTCTGCGGCGGACGTCATGCGAACCTCGGGAAAGTCAGGCCGCTATTGTCGCCGGAACCGCGCCGCGCACAAGCGCGGCGTTTGCAAGGCAGCCTCTCACGGCGTTCATCACTGGCCGTCGCCCGGCGCGACGCTACTCGACGCCTACGAACCCACCCGTCTGATGGGCCCAGAGCCTCGCGTAGAGCCCGCCGTGGGCGATCAGTTCCGAATGGGTACCGGTTTCGACGATCGCGCCATGCTCCATCACCACCAGCCGGTCCATCTTCGCGATGGTCGACAGGCGGTGCGCGATGGCGATCACGGTCTTGCCGCGCATCAGGACCTCCAGGCTTTCCTGGATCGCGGCCTCGACCTCCGAATCGAGCGCCGAGGTCGCCTCGTCGAGGACAAGGATCGGCGCGTCCTTCAGTAGGACGCGCGCGATGGCGATGCGCTGCCGCTGGCCGCCGGACAGCTTGACGCCGCGTTCGCCGGCGTGCGCGTCGAGACCCGTGCGGCCCTCGCCGTCCGAGAGTCCGGGAATGAATTCGTCGGCGCGCGCCTGCCGCGTCGCGGCGAGCATCTCGGCCTCCGTCGCATCCGGTCGCCCGTAGAGGAGATTGTCGCGAATGGACCGGTGCAGCAACGACGTGTCCTGGGTCACCACGCCGATGCTGGAGCGCAGCGATTCCTGCGTGACCTTCGCGATGTCCTGTCCATCGATGGCGATGCGACCTTCTTCGAGGTCGTACAGACGCAGCATCACGTTGACCAGCGTCGACTTGCCCGCACCCGACGGGCCGACCAGACCGATCTTTTCGCCGGGCCGCACCAGGAGGTCGAGCCCGCCGATGACGCCACCCGCCTTTCCGTAGTGGAAGTGGATGTTCTCGAAGCGCACTTCGCCGCGCGTGACGCGCAGCGGCAGCGCATCGTCGCGGTCGACCACGGTACGCTCCTGCGAGAGCGTGGTGATGCCATCCTGCACGGTGCCGACGTCTTCGAAGATGCCGTTGACCACCCACATGATCCAGCCGGACATGTTGTTGATGCGGATGACGAGGCCGACGGCGAGCGCGACCTGTCCGGTGGATACGTTGCCGTGCGCCCAGAGCCAGAGGGCGAGCGCGCTGGTGCCCGCGATCAGCAGGCCGTTGAGGGACGTGATCGAGACGTCCATGCCCGTGATCATGCGGCTCGACGCGCGCGCCTTGTCGGTCTGGTCCTGCATCGCCTCCTTCGCATAGGCCTCTTCGCGATGCGTATGCGCGAAGAGCTTCAGCGTCATCACGTTGCTGTAGCCGTCCACGATGCGGCCCATGAGCTTCGAGCGCGCCTCCGACGACTTCCACGAACGCGCCTTCACGCGCGGCACGAAGAACACCAGCATGCCGACATAGCCGACGATCCACAGCACGAGCGGCAGCGCGAGGCGCAGGTCGGCCCTGGCGAACAGGTAGATCGACGTCCCCGCGTACACGGACACGTACCACATCGCGTCGACCACCTGCACCGCGGACTGGCGGAGCGCGGGTGCGGTCTGCATGATGCGGTTGGCGATGCGGCCGGCGAAATCGTTCTGGAAGAACGACAGGCTCTGTTTGAGCACGTAGCGGTGATGCTGCCAGCGCACCATCGTGGTCATGCCCGGGCTCAGCGTCTGGTTGACCAGCAGGTCGTGCAGGCCGATCGACAGCGGCCGCAGCACCACGACCACGAACGCCATCCAGAGCAGCGTGCGCCAGTGCACCTGGAAGAATTCGGCCGCGGGCGTCTTCTGCGCCATGTCGACGACGCGTCCCAGGAAGTCGAACAGCGCGACCTCGATCAACGCGACCGCGAGACCCACGATCAGGGCCACGGCGAAGATCTTCCACACCTGCCGGAGGTAGTAGGCGTAGAAACGTACGACGCCCTTCGGCGGCGCGCGGTCCGGCGCCTCGCGAAAGATGTCGATCAGGGATTCGAACCAGCGAAAGATCATTCGCCCATTGTAGACCCGCGCGGCCCGAGTGCACGGTCCGCCGCGACCAGCATCGTGCCGAACACGACGAACAGCCCCGCCACCATGCACGAATTCACCAGCACCGCGGGATAGCCGAGGCGCCCCACGTCCAGAAACGGGTACGGGTATTCGCCGACGATGGCACCGCGCGCGAAGGTCCAGACGATGAACGCGAGCGGAAAAGCCAGCCAGCGCAGGGCATCGCGCCACGCCAGCGCGCCGTGCGGCAGCAGCGACACCCACCAGACGAGGTAGAGGACCGGCACCACGTAGTGCAGCGCCCGGTCGGCGATCAGCTGCGGGCCGAGCGGATGCCACTGCGACGCGAGGATCGTCGCATAGATGAAACACGTCACGCCGATGCACAGCGCCGCGAGCCCCCGAATGCGCGGGCCGCGCAGCCAGCGCAGCGGCGCGAGGTTACCGCCGGTCGCCGCGGCGGCGGCGACCAGCCCCACCATCACGTTGGAAAGGATGGTGAAGAAGCTGAAGAACCGGAGCGTCACCTCGCCCAGGGGCCCGGACCACACCATGAGCCAGTACTGGAGCATGAGCGCCGGCCACGCCACCGCCGCGACGACGATGGCGAAGAGGTTCGATATGGCTTCCCTGCGTGGCGACATGGTGCGGTGTCCTCAGTGGGGCCAGGTGTCGTTCGTACGGTCCCGGTCCGGGATCCGGTGATCGGGATCGATCCGGGCACGGACGATCCGGCGCCCGCCGGGCACGGTCACGCCGAAGCTCGTGTGCTGCTGCCACGTCTCCACGGGTACCCGGATGTCGCGGGTCGACCCGTCGTCGAAGGTCACGCGCAGCGTCGCCGGCATGACCAGCCGGTCCCGATTCTCCACCGTCACGGTGTCGCCGTCGACTGCCGTCACGGCCATGTCGAGCTGCCAGTTGTTGGCGAACCAGCCGCGCCAGAACCACGACAGGTCCTCGCCCGCTTCGCTTTCCATCAGACGGAAGAAGTCCGAAGGCGTCGGGTGACGGAATGCCCACGTGGCGATGTACTTGCGGAACGCGGGATCGAAGCGCTCCGGCCCGACGATCTCCTCGCGCAACAGCACCAGGCCGAGGGCGGCCTTGAAGTAGGTCGCGGGATGCCGGTATTTCTCCTTGACCATATCGGCGCCGATCAGCAGGGGCGGCGCATCGGGATCGGCGAGCAACGGCAGGATCTCGTCCACCGGGTTGCCGCCCTTCGGCGCGTATTCGCCGTCGCGCTTCGGCGCGAACTCGCCGTGGTTGAAGGCGTCCGCTTCGTACACGTCGATGAAGGTGTTGAACCCTTCGTCCATCCACGCGTTCCGGCGCTCGTCGCTGCCCACGATCATCGGGAACCACGTGTGGCCGATCTCGTGGGCGGTGACCATGTGCAGCGCCTTCGCAGGCGCCTTCATCGGATCGAACACGATGCCCGGATACTCCATGCCGCTCGCGGCGGAACCCGCCTCGTTGATCGCGACGGGGTACGGATACGGATACCACTTCGTCGAGAAGTGCTCGACCGACGCCTTGAGGTATTCCGTCGAACGGCCCCAGCTCTTCTCGCCGACGCTTTCCACCGGATACACCGACATCGCCAGCGCCTTGCGGCCCTCCGGCAGGTTGATGCGCGCCGCGTCCCACACGTACGCCTTCGATGCGCCGAAGGCGACGTCGCGGGTGTTCTTCATGCGGAACTTCCACGTGAGCGTACCGCCCTGCTTCGGTCGGCTCGCCGGGTCGGTCACTTCCTGCGGCGTGCGGATCATCACCGTCGCGTCGCTCTCGCGCGCCTTCGCGAGGCGCTCGCGCTGCGTGGCGGTGAGCACGTCGTCCGGATTCACGAGCTCACCCGACCCGGCCACGATCATGTCCGAGGGAAGCGTGATGGCGTAGTCGAAATCGCCGTACTCGAGATAGAACTCGCTGTTGAGGTACGGCGCCGTGTCCCATCCGCGCTGGTCGTCATAGACACACATGCGCGGATACCACTGCGCCATCTCGTAGATGGCGCCGTTCTTCGAGGGAGCGAAGCCGGTGCGGCCACCGAAGTCGCCAGGCAGATCGTAGGCGTACGCGATCGTGACGCTGACCTTGCCGCCGCGTGCCGCGACCGGTTCGGGCAGGCGCACCTGCATCCGCGTGTCGGCGACCACGAACGTGGCCACCCTGCCGCCCTGCCCGACCGTGACGGACGCGATGCGGAAGCCGTCCGTGTGCCGCTTCTCCGCCTTGCCGCTCGTGAAGTTGCCGCGCGCATCGGCCGTGAAGCGGTTCTCGTCGAGCTGCAGCCACAGCACGTCGAGCGCGTCGGGGCTGTTGTTGGTGTAGTGGATCGTCGCCTTGCCGGTCATCGTGTTCTTCACCGGATCGAGCGTCGCGGCGAGGTCGTAGTCCGCGCGGTTCTGCCAGAACAGTGGCCCGGGCATGCCGCTGCCCGATCGGTAGGCGTTGACCGCCTGCGGATACACGAAGGGCGCGAAGGTCTCGCGCGGATCGTAAGTGGCCGCCGTGGCAGCGAGCGTGCCGGCGAAGGCGACGGCGGCGAGCGACAGGCGGACGACGTTCTTGGTCATGGGGCGTACTCGATGGACGACCCCGGAGGATACGCGCGCCGCGCGGCACCGCTCCAGCCTGCCGGAAGTCAGGCGACATGGGGCGGCCGCACGAGGGAGGTCGACTTCGTCGGCCCCAGGACGCACTATTAAGCAGGTAGAACCCGCCGGTAACGACGACCGGCAGGCCTCATCCCACGCCTGCCGTCGGGGCAGCCATCCCTATGTATACCTTGCATCCGCACCGGGTATCCGCATATTCCCCACGTTGCACACATCGAGGATCCCACGCATGAAAATCGGTTTGATCGGACTGGGCCGCATGGGCGGCAATATCGCCCGCCGCCTGATGAGGGACGGCCACCAGACCGTGGTCTACGACAACAACGCCGACGCGCGCGCCAATCTGGCGAAGGACGGCGGCGAGGCCGTCGACTCCCTGCAGGCGCTGGTCCAGGCGCTGCCGTCGCCGAAGGTCGTGTGGGTGATGCTGCCCGCCGGCGAGATCACCGAGAACACCATCCAGACCCTGTCGGGCATGCTCGGCAAGGACGACATCGTCATCGACGGCGGTAACACGTTCTATAAGGACGATGCCCGCCGCGCCGAAGAGCTGGCGGCCAAGGGCATCCATTACGTCGACGTCGGCACGTCCGGCGGCGTGTGGGGCCTCGACCGCGGCTACTGCATGATGATCGGCGGCGACAAGCCGACGGTCGATCACCTCGACCCGATCTTCAGGACGCTCGCCCCGGGCGCCGGCGACATTCCGCGCACCGAGGACCGCGAAGGCCGCGACCCGCGCGTCGAGAACGGTTACATGCACGCCGGCCCGGCCGGCTCGGGTCACTTCGTGAAGATGATCCACAACGGCATCGAGTACGGGATGATGCAGGCCTTCGCCGAAGGCTTCGACATCCTGAAGAACCGTAACGCGGCGCACCTCCCGGCGCGCGAACGTTACGACCTCGACGTGGCCGACATCGCCGAAGTCTGGCGTCGCGGCAGCGTGGTCTCCTCGTGGCTGCTCGACCTCACGGCGAGCGCGCTGGCGAAGGGTCCGGAGCTGGACAACTACTCCGGCTACGTCGACGACTCGGGCGAAGGCCGCTGGACGGTCAACGCCGCGATCGAGCAGGCCGTGCCGGCCGAGGTCCTCACCTCCGCCCTGTTCGCTCGCTTCCGCTCCCGCCAGGACCACACCTACGCCGAGCGCCTGCTCTCCGCGATGCGCATGGGCTTCGGTGGTCACATCGAGGGTCGTGGCAAGCCGCCGAAGGAAGGCGAGCACTCGTAAGCCGGCTTTTCAGGATGGGAGCCAGCCTGCTGGCTCCCACCACAACGCTTACGTCGACGGCTCGTCCAGCTCCCGCAAACGCTGGCGCCATCCTTCCGGCGTCTGCGGCTTGATGAACAGCGCGACGATGGGCAGGTTCGCCTCCTTCGTGCGCGCCTCGATGATCCGCACGCGCTCTTCGATCTCGACCGTCGTCAGGTGATCTTCGAACGCCGCCGACAAGGCGACCAGCACGTGGTCGGGCCCGACCTGTACGGTCAGCACGCCATTGACGGCCTCCACGCCGTCGACCTGGCCCGCGATGCCGCAGACCTTCGCCAGCAGGTTGGGCTGGGCGGGTTCGCCGATCAGCAACGCCTTGCTCTCCCGCGCCAGCAGCGCGGACGCCGTCGCGAGCACCACCGCGATGCCGATCGACGCCCAGCCATCGATGCGCGGATCGTCCAGGGCGTGCGACAGGTAAACGCCGAGCCCCGCGATGGCCAGGCCCAGCAGGGCCGCGCTGTCTTCGAACAGTACGGAGAACGTCGTCGGGTCCTTCGTGTTGCGGAACGCCTCGAAGTAGCCGAGCTTGCCCTTCTTGCGCTGGACGCTCTTCAGCGACAGCCACCACGACGAGCCTTCGAACAGCGCGCCGACCGCGAGCACGATGTAGTTCACCGTGGGATCGCGCAACGGCTCCGGCGCGAGGATGTGGTTGACGCCCTCGTACAGCGAAAAGCCCGCACCCAGCGCCAGCACGAGCAGCGCCACGATGAAACTCCAGAAATACAGCTCGCGCCCGAAGCCGAGCGGGTGCTGCCGGGTGGGTCGCTGCTGCGAACGCCGCAGGCCGTAGAGCAACAGCACTTCGTTGACGCTGTCGACGAGCGAGTGCACGCCCTCCGAAAGCATGCTCGAACTGCCGCTGATGGCGGCGGCGATGAACTTCGCCACCGCGATGCCGATATTGGCCGCGAGGGCCACGTAGACGACGAGTTTCGAACTATGGGCCATGTCTGATCGTTTCGCAGCTCGCGTGTCGGTGAAGTAAAACTGCAGCCATCCCGGTGGGAGCCAGCGTTCGACCCAAACAAAAAGGCCGCGCCTTGCGGCGCGGCCTTTTTGTTTGCCTCGCGGCGTCGCGAATTACTTCGCGAACAGGTGCTCGACGCCGGCGCGCTCTTCGCGCAGCTCCTTGTTGGTCGCGTCGATGCGCGCCTGCGAGAACGCATTGATCGCCAGGCCCTGCACGATCGCGTACTTGCCGTCCTTCACCGTCACCGGGTAGCCGAAGATCACGCCCGGCTCGATGCCGTACGAACCGTCGGACGGGATGGCCATCGACACCCAGTCGCCTTCCGCGGTGCCCAGCGTCCAGTCGCGCATGTGGTCGATGGCGGCCGACGCGGCCGACGCGGCCGACGATGCGCCGCGCGCCTTGATGATGGCGGCGCCGCGCTGCTGCACGGTCGGGATGAAGTCGCTCTCGTACCAGGCCTGGTCGACCTGATCGAGCGCGGCCTTGCCCTTGACGGTGGTCTCGTGGAGATCCGGGTACTGCGTGGAGCTGTGATTGCCCCAGATCGTGAGCTTCCGGATGTCGGTCGAGTGCGAGCCGGTCTTCTCGGCCAGCTGCGACAGCGCGCGGTTGTGGTCGAGGCGGACCATCGCGGTGAAGCACTTCGGATCGAGGTCCGGCGCGTTCTGCTGTGCAATGAGCGCGTTGGTGTTGGCCGGGTTACCGACGACCAGGACGCGGACGTCGCGCTTGGCGTGGTCGTTGAGGGCCTTGCCCTGCGGACCGAAGATCGCGCCGTTGGCTTCGAGCAGGTCCTTGCGCTCCATGCCCGGGCCGCGCGGACGCGCACCGACGAGCAGCGCGTAGTCGACGTCCTTGAAGGCGACGTTCACGTCGTCCGTCGCGACCACGCCCGCGAGGGTCGGGAACGCGCAGTCGTTGAGCTCCATCACCACGCCCTGCAGCGCGGGCAGCGCCGGGGTGATCTCGAGCAGGTGCAGGATCACGGGCTGGTCCGGGCCAAGCATGTCGCCGGCGGCGATACGGAACAGGAGGGCATAGCCGATCTGGCCGGCTGCGCCGGTGACGGCAACGCGAACGGGTGCTTTCATCTTTCGACTCCTTTGGAATATCGCTTGGGGACTGACGATCAGGTGAGCTCGTCGAAGAACTCGACGATACGGGCCATGCCCTTGTCGAGCGCCTCGTCGGGGCAGGAATAGGAAATGCGCAGCGCGCGCGGCTCGCCGAAGGCCGAACCCGGCACGCAGGCGACGCCCTTGGCGTCGAGCAGCGCGGCGCAGAAATCGACGTCGGTTTCGATCGCGACATCGCCGTGCTTCTTGCCGAAGGCCACGGAGATGTCGGGGAACGCGTAGAACGCGCCCTGCGGACGCGGGCACACCACGCCCGGGATCGACACGAGCGCGTCGTACACGCGGTCGCGCTTGGCGGCGAACTCGACGCACTTCGCCGCGGGGATGTCCTGCGGGCCGGCGAGCGCGGCGACCGCGGCGGCCGTCACGACTTCCGGCAGGCTCGTGATGTGATTCGAGTTGAGCGTGGTGACCGCGAGCGCGACGGCTTCGGGCGCGGCGATGAAGCCCACGCGCCAGCCCGGCATGCCGTAGGTCTTGGACAGCGAATCGACGAAAATCACGCGGTCCTTCAGCTCCGGCCGCACGTGCACGAAGTTGTGGTAGCCGACGCCGTCGAAGACCATCGTGTTGTAGATGTCGTCGGTGATGATCCACGTGTCGGGGTACTTCGCGATCACGTCGGCGAGCGCGGCGATTTCGTCGCGCGTGTAGACCATGCCGGTGGGGTTGGACGGGTTGTTGAAGAGGAACACGCGCGGCTTGCGCTGCAGGGCCTCGTCCAGCTGCGCCGGCGTGAGCTTGTAATGCTGCTCGGGCGGGCACGGCAGGATGTTGATCGTCGCGCCGACGATCTCGGCGATGTCGAGGTAGCTGGTCCAGTACGGCGCCGGAAACGCGATTTCGTCGCCTTCGTCGAGCAGCGCTTCGGCGAGGTTGTAGAGAATCTGCTTGGCGCCCACGCCGGTGCTCACGTTCTCGCGGGTGTAACCGGTGAGGCCGAGCGCGCCGATGTGCGCGAGGAACGCGTCGACCAGCGCGTCGGGGCCGCGATTGCTGCCGTACTGGCCGGAGTCCTTCGCCAGCGCCTCGCGGGCGGCGGCGTACACGTGCTCGCCGGGGAGGAAATTGGGCACGCCGATCGAGAAACTGACGATGTCGCGTCCCTCGGCCTTCAGGCGTTTGGCCTTCTCGGCAATGACCATGATCGCGCTGGGCTTGGCGCGACCGATACGCTTGGCGAGCTGCGGCATCGTTTCCTCGACTTCGGGCGGGGCAAAGGCCGCCATTTTAACACGCGGTCGCACGTCTGGCCGCGCTGCCGCGCGGATCGCCAGCAGGCTGGCTCCCACCCGGGGCCCGCCAGCGGGGTAAAAGACGACCGATCGGCCATCCCCGCCACCCGACGGTTCGGTGGAAGCCAGCCTGCTGGCGATTCCCGGATACGAAAACGCCGCCATGAAGGCGGCGCTTTCATCGGACCGATGGCGGGGAAGCTCAGCGAGCGGCCAGCACCGTGTTCCATTCCTTGACCTTCGCGGCCTGTTTCTCGAGCAGGGCGTCCACGTCGCCGGAGACCTCCACCTTCTCGATGGTGTCGTCCTGGCGGATGGCGTCGACGACCTTCTGGTCCTCGGCGCTCACGATCTCGCCGAACACGCTGTGCTTGCCGTCGAGCCACGGCGTCGGGCCGTGGGTGATGAAGAACTGCGAGCCGTTCGTGCCCGGGCCGGCGTTGGCCATGGAGAGGATGCCCGGCTTGTCGTGCTTCAGGCTCGCATCGAACTCGTCGCCGAAGCGGTAGCCCGGGCCGCCGCGACCTGAACCCTCGGGGCAACCGCCCTGGACCATGAAGTCGGCGATGACGCGATGGAACGACAGGCCGTCGTAGTAGCCATGTTTGGCCAGATTGACGAAGTTGGCCACCGTCATCGGGGTCTTGTCGTCGTGCAGGCGCAGGTGAATGTCGCCCTTGTTCGTCTTCATGGTGACGTTGATGGTCATCGCGATTCCTGTAACTCGTTGAAAACCGGTCCGATCGCCGGCTGCGGCCGGATCCGGGGGGTTGCAAGGCTACCGAAGATGGCGCCCCGACCCCAAGAGTTCAAGCAAGAAGTCGTGACGAAGTTCAGTTCCCGGGCAACCCGAGGCCCGTCGCCGTGACCGGCCCCGCGCCGCGCGGGCGGGCATCGCGCACCGCGGCGTCTTCCGGCAGCGCCCTGCCCTCGGTCAGGTGCGCCCACGTCCGGTCCAGCGCCGCGTAGCCGAACGGCAGCAAGGGCGCATGACGGTCGCCGAAATCCGGAAACGCGAGGAAAGCGTCGAAGTGCTGCGCATAAGGCACCTTCCAGAACACCGGCGACCGGCCCGATGCGCGCAGCCAGCTAACGTAAGGGGCGGAACTGAAGGCCACGGGGATGAGGCCATCCTGCGCCCCGTGTACGACGAACACGGGCAGGCCGGCACGCGGCAGCGCGGCCATCGTGGCGTCGACGCCTTCGTGCAGCGCCCGCGCGTCGTCGCCGGTGCCCGTCCAGAGATCGCGCAGGCAGAGGTTGCCCGGCAGCGTCGGGTCGAGCGAGAGGTCCGTGCCGCCCGCAAGCGCGACACCGGCGCCGGGAGGCACCCCGGAGCCGTCCGCCCACCATGCGGCTCGCACGGCGGCGTCGGCTGGCCCCGCCAGCCCGTTCGCATGCTGCGCCCGGTACGAGAAGCCGCAGGGCATGTGGTTCGCCGGTCGCTTCAGATACGCGCTGGCGTAGGCGACCGTGACGGCGCGCCAGAGGTCGAGCGAGGTCGACGACGCGCCGACCTTCAGTGCGTCGTCCTCCCAGCCCGACGCGCGCAGCATCGCGAGCGCCTCGTCCGCCTGACCGGCCAGCGTGTTCGACGAGAGCCGGCCGTGCGCGCGAAGCGACGCGCAGCGCAGCGCCCATGCGGGTGGCGCGACATTCGCCACGCGCGCGAACGGCAGCCCGTCGAAGGCGGGGGCGGCCAGCGCGCACGGAAGGAACAGCGCCGCTTCGGTCGCGTAGTCGTAGAAGGGACGCGCGCGCGGCGCGTAGATGTTCGGCTCGAGTGCCACGACGGCGGCGAGGATGCCTTCCTCGTCGTCGCCCGCCGCGCGCAACACGGCACCGCCGCCATTCGACAGTCCCGTGGCGACGATGCGCGTGTTCTTCGCGGTGAACGGGGCGTCGTCGGGAAAGGCCCGGTCCAGCATCGCGAGGCCGAAGCGCGCCGCCTGCAGCACATGGCGACCCCAGTCGGCCTCGGGGTTGTCGCCCGAGTGCGCATGTTTCACGGCGATGCCGTCGCCGGACGAGAGGCCTTTCGGTTCGAAGTCGAGCGGCACCGTTCCCGCCGGGGCACGCGTACCGTCCAGCGCGACGCCGCTGCCATCGGACGGATCGAAGTACCCCGCCCCCGTCCCCTTGTCGGTATATGCGACCGCGCAGCCCCGCGGCAGGCCCCACCCACCGGCGAGCGCGATGGCCCCGTACACGCCTCGCGAACCGGACGACGCGGTGACGACGAGACAGCGCGTGTGCCGGTCGAAATCGTCGGGCACCTGCACCATCACGCGATGGGGCGATGTGGCGCCGGGCAGCGTCGCGAACGCCGCGAATTCGCGCCCCGGCACGTCGGGGACGCGTCCATAGACCGTACCGAAACCGCCGAGCGGACCGAGATCGGCGATGCCCTTCCAGCTCGCCTGGATCGCGCGGCGACGCAGCTCGACGGGTGTCGGCGCCGCCGGATTCGCGAACGCGGAAGAGGTGCCGGCGAGACCGCGAAGGCCGAGCCCCGCGCTCAGCAGGTCGTCGCCGTGGCGATGCTCGGTGACACGGACTTCGCCGAAGCGATCGGTAACGGGCATGGAGCCTTTCCTCGTGGCGGGCGCCGTCGCGCAGGAGAGGACACCGAGCGAAGCGGCGGCGATGACGGCCAGGGGGAAGATGCGTGACATCGGGCCACGATAGCAAGCACACCGGCCATCGCCATCGTACGAAAGGGCATGCGCACTCGACGCGGACGCGTTACGCCGCTACCGTCGGCGACGATGAATCGCATCCTCGTCGCCGACGACCATCCCCTGTTCCGCGCCGCGCTCAGGCAGGCGGCGGTCGCCGCCGTTCCCGACGCGATCGTCGGCGACGTCGCCGACCTCGACGCCTTGCTCGCCGCGCTGGGCGCGGAGCCCGACACCGATCTCGTGCTGCTCGACCTGCGCATGCCCGGAAGCCGTGGCCTCTCCGGCCTCGCGGCGTTGCGCGGGCAGTTCCCCGGTGTCGCGGTGCTGGTCGTGTCGGCGCACGACGAGCCATCGGTGGTGCGTCGCGTGATCGCCCATGGCGCGGCGGGTTTCCTGCCGAAGAGCGCCGACCCCTCCGTCATCGCCGACGCGGTGCGCGCCGTGCTGGTCGACGGTCACTGGCTGCCGCCGGACCTCGCCCGCGCGGTCGCGGCCCAGTCGGTCGACGCGGGCGACGCCGCGCTCGCCTCGCGGCTCGCGCGCCTCACCGAACAACAGTTCCGCGTGCTGTCCATGCTGGCCGAGGGGCTGCTCAACAAGCAGATCGCCGACCGGCTCGGCGTGCAGGAGCGCACGGTGAAGGCGCACGTCACCGCGATCTTCGAGAAGCTTGAAGTGCGGAACCGCACGCAGGCGGGCGTGCTGCTGCGCTCGCTCGACCTGGCCGATACCGGGCCGTGACGCCCGCGCCGCCGGTCCCAGGAACGGACTACGCGGACACCGGTACCAGCCGCTGCATCGCCTGGCGCATCGCCAGCGGCTTGAGCGGCTTGTAGAGCACCGTACCGCCCGCTTCCTGCAGCCGTGCCCGGAGCCCCGCGTCGCGATCCGCCGTGACGAACACCGTCGCGACATCGCCGAAACGCTCGCGCAGGATGCGCAACGCGTCGAGACCGGTACGCCCCGCGTCGAGGTGGTAGTCCAGCAGCAGCAGATCCGGCCGGGTCGCCGCGCCTTCGGGCGCGTGCAAGGCATCGACCGTCCAGCCGAACCCGCGCAGCAACGCCGCCGTCGCCGCGCGCGCCGCCGGATCGTTGTCGACCACGATGGCGTGACCCGTGGCGACCGTCGCCGGCAGCGCCACCGGGTTGGGCGCCGGCCCGGGCGGCGCCATGGGAGCCATGACGTGGAACACGCTGCCGCGACCGACCCATGAGCGCAGCCCGAGCGGATGTGCCATGAGCGCCGCCGTGCGCTCGGCGATGGCGAGCCCGAGACCGAGCCCCTCCCCCGCCGCGGAAACGCCGCGACGGAATGCCTCGAAGATGGTGTCGCGATCGTCGTCGGCGATACCGGGGCCCGTGTCCCACACTTCCACGCGCACGTGGTCGCCATCGCGGCGACAGCCGAGCAGCACGCGGCCGCCTTCGGCGTAGCGCAACGCGTTGGCGAGGAAGTTCTGCACGACACGTCGCAACAGCTGCGGATCGGTCCGCACCCACGCGTGCGTCGGAACACAACGGAAACGGATACCCCGCTCGGCGGCGAGCGCGCGACCCTCCGCCGCGAGCGGCCCGATCACATCGGCCAGCGCCACGTCGACCACGCGCGGCGTGAGGCGGCCCCCTTCGAGTCGCGCGATGTCGAGCAGGCCGGCGAGCAGGTCCTCGGTGGCCGTCAGCGCGCCGTCGAGGTGCCGTGCCGTATCGGCATCGGCATGCCCCGACCTCAGCGCATGCGCGAACAGCTGCGCCGCATGCAGCGGTTGCAGCAGGTCGTGACTGACCGCCGTGAGGAAGTGACTCTTGGCCTCGTTCGCCTGACGGAGTTCGGCCGTCCGCTCCGCGACGCGCAGTTCCAGCGTCTCGTTCGCGCGGATCAGTTCGTCCTCGGCCTGGCGAAACGAGGTGACGTCGGTGAAGGTCGCGACGTAGCCGCCGCCGGGCATCGGATTGCCGCGAATCTCCACGACCGTGCCGTCCGGGAATCGCCGTTCGGCCAGATGCGGCGACCCGGAGCGCATCAGTGCGAGGCGACGCTCGACGCGCGCCGTCACGTCGCCGGGTCCGATCAGACCGGCGACGATGTTGTGCCGGACGAGATCCGCGGCCGGCCGTCCCACGCGAAGCAGCTCGGCGGGATAGCCGAAGAGTTCGGCGTAGGGCCGGTTCCACGCCACCAGCCGCAGCTCGGCGTCCACCACGCAGATGCCCTGGCTCATGGTCTGCAGCGCGGCACCGAGCACGCGCTGGTTGAAGCGGAGGTCTTCCGCCGCTTCGTCGACGATGGCCGCCACCGTGTCCAATTCGTCCTGCCGCTGGCGATGTACCACCTGGAGCAGCAGGCGCGCGGAGCCGGCGCCGATGACCCCCGCGAGCTCGTACTCGACCAGTGCCGCGAGCGCGCCGCCGGCCGCACCGCCGGATGCCGCGTCGACGAAGAGCGCGTGCACCCGCTCCGCGGGAAGAAAGCGCGCCGCCAGCGCACGCAGGTCGCCGACGTCGACACCGCCGAGCTCGGCGGGCGGCATCGTCACGCGTCCGTAGCGCGACGGCGCCACCAGGGCGATCGTCGCGAGGTTCGCACCGATGCCGAGCACCACCGCACGCCCCAGCCGGCTCCAGTCGTCGAGTCCGAACAGCCGGTCGGGCGCGAGCCACGCCACGCCGAACGGCCCCTCCGCCACCCATGCCGGCGCGGGCGCGACCAGCGCCGGCAGCACGACGTACAGCCACACGAGTGTGCCGACCGCGAGCCCCGCACCGACCGCACGCGCCCCCGTGCGCGGTCGATAGACCGCGATCAGCAGCGTCGGCGCGAGGCCGGCCAGCGCGGAGAACGAGATGGCCCCGATATCGGCGAGCGCGTCGTTGCCCGCGAGCATGCGGCTGTACGCCCATGCGAGAAGGATCACCCCGAGGATGACGATGCGACGCTGCGTGATCACCTGCCCGCGCAGGTCGCCCCGTTCGTCGCGGCCCCAGCCACCGAGCACGCGCACGGGCGCGACGAAATGATTCACCACCATCAGGCTGAGCGCGAGCGTCGCCACCACGACCATGCTCGTCGCCGCCGAGAGCCCGCCGAGAAAAGCGAACAGCGCCAGACCGCCCTGATCGCGCGACAGCGGCAGCGCCAGCACGTACAGGTCGGACGGCACGCCGAGCGGCGCCAGCGTCGCATCCCCCAGCCGCGCCAGCGGAAGGATGGGCAGCGAGATGAGCAGCATGTACAGCGGGAACAGCCACCGCGCCGTCGCGACGTGGCGGACGTCGCGACACTCCACCATGCCGGCATGAAACTGATGCGGCAGGGTGAACATCGCGAGCGCGCCGAGCAGGATCAGCGCCGGGAAACCGCTCGCGTCGTGCGGCATGGCGGCGGCCCGCGCGACCGCCGCCGGGTCCGGCGCCGCGCCGACGAGCAGGCTGCCCAGCGCGAGCATCGCGCCGAGCTTGAACAGCGACTCGAACGCCATCGCCAGCACGAGTCCCCGGTTGTGCGCCATCGCCGAAGCCCGGCGCGTGCCGAACAGCATGGCGAACGCCGCCATCAACAGCGCCACGTAGAGCGCGCTGTCCTGCCAAGCGGGCGCTTCGGCGTCGCGGCCCTGCGCCAGGAGGCCGTAACTCATGGCGACCGCCTTCAGCTGCAACGCGAGATACGGCACGATGCCGATCAGCATCACCACGGTGACCAGCGCCGCGAGGCCGCGGTGACGCCCGAGGCGCGCGGCGATCAGGTCCGCCACCGACCCGGCGTTGTAATCGCGCGCCATGACCACCAGACGCCGCAGCACGCCCACGGCGAGCACGTACATCAGGATCGC